>Ga0208587_1000228_pt1 | contig 31121 bp, 26 predicted proteins | sample NGESurdeep092012_7_FD_184472 | JGI IMG/M metagenome (GOLD analysis project Ga0208587, IMG submission 184472) | Arctic peat soil microbial communities from Barrow, Alaska - NGEE Surface sample 210 deep-092012 (SPAdes) | ecosystem: Environmental > Terrestrial > Soil > Wetlands > Peat ...
ATATGGTCGTGGCATGGCTGGGCTTGCGGAGATCGCCATCTGCAGCCTACTGCCTCCCCTCACTTTCGGATATAGCTTCTAAGGAACTGCTCTAGCGGACGGCTTTTACCCAGAATCGTGCGTAGGCGTGTGCGGTCTCCTCGCCATTCCAAGACAAAACGTTGCCGGCAAACATGTGGTGCAGGGCGTAATGGGTGCTGACAGCCGCTGCCATACCGAGCGTTGCGATGGTGGGTTCGAAATCATGAGTCATGCCCTTGGCTGCGCAGCGCACAAAATAAGCATTCAAGGCATCGAAGATTGGGCCGAGATGCTCACGGAACATGCGCTCCGATCCCGGCAGTTCAAACGCCGCGACGTACAACAGCCGCATCAATTGCGGCTGCTGCATCATGGCATCAACCAGAAATCCTACGATCATGGGCACAATGAGCCCCGGATCGCCATCCTTCGCCAGCCCGTTTTGAAGTCCTCTCCCCAATTTCAGGCGATTGAGTCTCGATTCGGCTGCAGCCCAGAACAGGTCCGCCTTTCGGGCGAAATAACGGAACACTGTCGCCTCGCTTACGTCGGCCAGGTTCGCAATCTCCCTGGTGCTCGTGCCCTTGTAGCCTTGACGTGAAAAAAGCTGGAGCTAGGCTTCAACGATACGTACCTCCGTGATGCTCGTGCTGGCAGTCTTGCGCACAAATGTTGCGCCTCAGCTTCCGGTCGTCTTTGGGGGGAACTGCAACTAGGCGCTGACCCGCTCCAGTTCATCGGCATCCACTTCCACGGCCACACTCCGCATGATCAGTTCCAACGTGAGCACAACTCGTAAGCTGTTCTTTTTGCGAGCCAAAACACCTACCATCCCAGCCAATGATCCCGACCTAATGCGGGCTTTCTCGCCCACAACCAGGTAGGGGTGTGGCTCAAACCTGCGGAGGTGAAGGCCCGAACGCAACGCTTCGATCTCGAAGTCCGGCAGGGCCTGTGGTTGACGCCCGGAACCCACGATCAACAGCACTCCGGGTACGGAGAGCACCTGGGTCGAGTCACTGCGTCCGATTCGTGCGAAGATGTACCCGGGAAATAAAGGCTGCTCCACGTTGACCCGGCAACCGTTCTTCCAGCGGTGCATCTCCATGTAGAGAGGCAGGAACGACTCGATCTCTCGGAATTCGAGGTGCCGAGCTACCGCCTTTTCGTGACGGGGAGTCGTATACACGGCAAACCACTTCGGCGACTCCATCGTCGAGGCGACCAATGCCCCCGACGGTGACATACCTGCACCCAACTCCCTTGGCATGTGTTCGTTGACCACATACATAGCTTCGTTGCCCTCGTTTCGCAAGCTGAATCCGCATGGCCTGGCGGACCCAATCAAGGCATGGAACCGAAAAAGCCCGCCCACCCGTCGCAAAATGCAGTTCTAAAAAGACTCCACTGCCCCAAGGAGAGGCAGGACTGCCCAGAAGAGTGAGACAGTGAGCGGCTACTTACACTGTGGGAGCGATTAGTTGAGCATTAAGGGTAGGACAACAGTTCTGTCCGGGTCAAGCAAAAAAATGGGAATATTGCGCACAATTTGCAGCCATTGCAACCGGCTTCGTTCCATCAAGTTACGTCGTGATAGTTGCGCGCGGCACGACCAGCAAATCCGACCAAAGTGAGTGCTCACACGCACTTGGTCACAGGAATCAAAGTCACGGAGATCGCGCTCACACTGGGGCACGCCAATGGCTTGCGGTTAAGGCGGCGCCACGCCAAACTCATCAAGGCTTGTTTGGATCGTGGCTCATTCCCATCGGCACCAGAATCTTCCGGGTAATAGTCGGCCAGTACTCCTTCAGCAGGTTCACCCCCGCCGAACCAGCAAGGTACCAACCATAGCTCTCAAACGTGTAGCCCACGGTTCTTTGAGCGTCCGGCATGTATGTGTTTGCCAACCCCGCTGCCGCCAAGGGCGCTATGACTCCCGGCCAGTTGAACGCTTCTCCTCCGTCATCTTTTCGGACGATCACGACCCGGCGAAGGGCATACTTAATGCTTTGCTTCAAGCTTCCATCTCCCATCACGAAATAACGTGGATCATCGTGCATTACGGATGACAGGAGATAGGTGCCAATCAGGTTCGAGCTGGCCCCGGTCGCCATCGAAGCCCCAAATCGCTTGCCATAGCCTTCGGCGCCTTGACCATAGCCCGAGGGGCTATCTGCCGCTTGTCCAATGCCTGCGGCGAAACCTGAACCCAAAAACGCAGCGGGAGAAACGCTGTTGAGGATAGCCAGACGGAACTTCCCGCCGGAGGTCAACGGTTGGCCGTTGTAGGCGAGATCAGGAAAGAAAAAGGAGGGCTTATTGACCACCTTAGCTTCCCCTGGCTGCTCCGTGTTCCCAGCCGTCGGGGCCAACGTCTGCGACTGGGTGTTCGAGGAGGGTGGAGGCGAGTTCGTATCCGAGGTTTGAGCCATCGCAGGCGCCCGCCCGGCGAGCGAGGCGACGATCACGACGATTGCGCCGATGGCGAACCGAATCACCGTATTGTGCATTGTTGAAATCCGTCCACTGTGGCGGTTCGTCATAGTCATTTCGCGTACCTCTCCATGCGTTTCTTTCGCGGCCGTCAATGGCCTCTGGAATCGTGCTCTGCCCGGGTTCCAAGGAGTGAGAGCTTGCACCCCTTGCTTGCCTTCTCTGACGTGGACAAACCTCAGCCAGTGCTTCTTATCAGGCGGAGGAGCTACGGCTCGGCGGTCTCCTAATGCCTTTAGGTCGAAGTCGTCCTTGGAGTCTACCCTAAATGCGGTCTCTAGTGGGTATCGAAACTTTAACACCGGCAGGTTCGCGCCTTCCACAAAAGATTCCTGTGGCTCCGCTTGCGCCACAAACTGGCGACAACAGTACGAACCCCGCCCACAATGGCGGGGTTCGTCAGCATCACAAGGCGGCGGCGTCTGCCGACCGCTTTGTTGTAGCGTTTGCAGAACTCAGTGCTGCATGTCGTTCATGGCGCCACCGGTCCCGCCTTTTTGCGCCAGCATCTTCACCTTGTCGACATGAAGCGTGCCGCTGTCGGTCATTTTACCTGTCACTTCCACATGGTGGCCGGCATGCTCGGTGAGCGCTTCAGGGTTGTCTATCGGTACGACCTTCTGGTCTTTGTCGGTCACCAACACCGGCTTCTCGCCTGCTGCGATGCACTTCTTGGCGCATGCCGCGTGTTCCGCATTTGCGCCCTTCACACCACACTTGGAATCGCTGACCCAGCCGCTCCAACTCATGTCCTTCGCGACTGCTAGCACGGTCATGCTGCACAAATAGAGTCCGATTACCAATAGCACTTTTTTCGTCATCGTTGAATCTCCTCTTGAAATTGCCGCCAGGCGGCCGATCATGTTGATAAAGCGGTGAAATGCAAATCCATTTCAGGCAATAGCCCAAGTCGCTACCCATGAAGGGCAAGACCCCTTCGCACTCCCGCCCGCACTTCTACCCCATCAACGTACGAGGCAGAAGTCCCCACAGATTTGCTGCCGACAAGTTTATTCCACAAAGGGGGGTTTGCGCGAAAAAAACCGCCGCCGCGCGAAACGCAGAAGCGAGAGCCACCGGTCAGGGACGGCAGCGGTCTGCGCGCCGCCCGAGGGAGGGATTTGCTATTTGTGTTCGCTATTTTCGGCCATATCGGGGACGCGCCTAGTCTCAGTTTTGGACTGCGGCTCGACCAGTACGACCTCGCCGGGCTTAACGTACCCCAGTTGCTCGCGCGCTTCTTTCTCGATGGCGTTGGGATCTTCCCGTTGCAGGCTATCGACCTGGTGCTGCAGTTGCTCGCTCTTTATCTTCTCGTCGTCAATCTGCTGTTGAAGCCGGACGGCTTCCGCTCGCTTGCCTTCATAAACCTTCATGCCGTTGGCGCCGAAGATCACCTTGTAGCCAATGAAAACGGCGAGCACGCCAATGCATAGCGTCGCCAGCACGCGGCGCGTGCGATAGAACCAATCTCCGGCAATACGAATTGTCAGCACCATTTCCCTGCTCGAAGACCCGTGCCCGCCGGCATCCCTCGACTTCTCCCGCCCGGCAAGCTTCGGTTGACACCACACCAACTTTCTAGTGGACTTCCGCATGACCTCGACCGTCAAGTGGAAGTTCTGTGGAAAGCGTAAAAGGAACCAACTTCGGCAAATCGTTGAGTAATGGTTGACCCAAATCTTGACCGGCCCGCGCTCCCGCTCCCCCGCCGTGGTACAGTCTGAACCCAAAATATTCACGGGGGTGCTCGATGACGACTGCGCGCATTGTGCTGACTACGATCGGGCAGAAGCAAGACGCCGAGAAACTTGCTTTACAGTTGGTGGAGCGCAGATTGGCGGCCTGTGTCAACATCGTCGGACCGATCCGCTCGGTGTACCGATGGAAACAAAAAATCTCCAACGAGCAAGAGTACCTGTTGGTGATCAAGACAACCGCTGAACACGCTGCGCAACTGCACGCGACCTTCAAGGAACTGCACCCTTACGATTTGCCCGAATGCGTCGAGTTAGCGGTGCACGGCGGCAGCGAGGATTATTTGGCTTGGCTGACGGGAGAGGTCAGCGGTTGATCCTTAGGGTGGCCCGAAATCGAGCATGCACACGCTGGCGCAATCCGGCCTCCTCTACTTTTCGGGCTCGTCGTCAGTTCCCGCTGGAAACACGGTGTGGCGCGGGGTGGGCATCGGAACCCGGCCCTTGGCCGCCCTCCACAAGATGGCATTGAGCACGCTGGTGTCCGCGGCATCGGCAACCGAGAAGTTGAGCTTCGCTGACTGCTTGGCTCCGGGAGCGCTTGCCGCATTCGCCTGATAGATCATCCCGTTGTCACGATTGCGATAGTCGGCTTTGAATGCGGGCTGCTCGCCCGCTCCCGTGAACAAGGGCGCCATGACCGCAGCATACGCGTCGTTGTTGTTCATGGGTGGAAGTCCCAGCAGTGCCTCCATCGTATGGATCATGTTGACCGTGGTATAGAACCCATGGTCCACCGCAGGTTGCTGAGGCCTGCCCGGCGAATACTTGCTGACCACCAGCGCGATGCTGCGGTGCGCGTCCACGTGATCGGCGCCGTCTTGCGCGTCATCCTCCAGGATGAAGATCGCCGTGTCCGCCCAATAGGGGCTGCTGGAAACGGCTTGCACAACGCGGCCGACCGCCAGATCGTTATCGGCGACAGAAGCGCTCGGCGTCGGCGATCCGGGGCGCGTGCCAGCGGTGTGATCGTTTGGCAAGCGCAGGAGCACAAAGTTTGGCAACTGCTCACCTGAGCCGGTTTCACGAGCGTGCACAAAAGCCCCAAACTCTCGCAGAAACTCGTCGGCGCGGAACTGGTCGGGATAACTTACGTTGAAGTCTGCAAAGTTCGGATCGAAGTGGCCGCGCAACTCCGATTTGTTGGCCGCGTCATAGGCGATCAGCGGAATCTTGTATTGGTAGGGGCTCTTGCCTCCACCCAGCTTCTCGGGCAGATCTTCGCCGGGCATAACTGACTTGCGCGCACAATCAGGCTTACGCTCGGCGGCCGCGCCGTTCGCTGCCGGGCTGTTCTGGGCAAAATCTTCACACCACCAAGTGTTCACATATTCGCCGTAGTTGCGGTAAGTCAGGCTGTGCCGCGCCAGGTTGCCCCATAAGTAACCCGTTCCCGGCTCGTTCACATCGGGGATGCCAATCGTCATGGGGTTCGAATCGCCGACGTACCCCTCATAGTCGTAACGCCGTTCTTTGCTGCGATAGTTAATCTCCCAGGTCTTCTCCGTGTAGTCGCTGGTAATGGCCGCGGTGGACCACACGTGCCCGTCACCGGAGACCTCGCCGCTATCGTAGAAGTTGTCGAGAATTCCGAATTGCCGGGCCAGCTTATGCTGGTTTGGAGTGATGTTTTCCCCGTACATGGCCAGCGCGGGATCGCCGTTCGCCTCTCGGATGTCTCCAAAAAGCTGATCGTAGGTGCGATTTTCCTTAATCACGTAAATCACGTGATGAATCGGATTTTCGCCGCGCTGAAAAGTGATCTCGCCCGTTCGGCCTTCCATCTGGTTGCTGCGAACGGATTCCTGGGTGAGTTTGTCGCGCTTACTTTCCGCCTCAGCCAGCGACACCCGCGCGATCGAGCCTCGAATCATGGTCGCGATGTAGGGATGCCGGTGCTTTCCCGGACGATTGGGGTCAGCCGTCCAACCGGCATTCGGACCTGTCCCCTCCCCTTTCCCGCTCGCAATCAGCAACTCGCCACCGTGGATCGCTACAGCCGTCGGATACCACTCCGTTGGAATGAAAAACTCAGCGCTCTGTGCATGAGCAGGGCTGTCCTTTAGAGGCGCGTCCGTCGTGGCGTTGCCACGCGAGCCGGCTTTTGGCCGGGCGGCTTGTTTTTCCATATCGAACACCGCGATGGCGTCGGCGGATGCATCCGCGACGTACAACTTGCTTCCGTCTGGCGACTGCGCGAGCGCGTCGGGATAGCTGCCGCCATAGGTTTGCCCGGGCAAGCTGGTGCTGAGATAACGCTCAACGTGGCCATCTGCGGTTGACAGGACTGCAACCGCATCGCGGTTGGCAAGCGCCACGTAGAGACGGCGCTCGTCGGAACTCAACAGCAGCGCTGTGGGATGAGACGAGGCGTCGATATCGCGCTGCGGAAGCAGCAGGGCGGTCTGCCGCACGACTTTGCCAGAGCGCAGATCCAGCTCTGCGACTTGCGATGCATTCCATAACGAGCACCAGCCCCGGCTGCCGTCGGCGCTCACCACAACGTCGTACGGAAAGGCCGCAGGAACATACTTGCCACGGCCCAGATCGAAGCGCTGCAACAGCTTGCCGCTGCGCGCGTCCAGCAACACTACATCGTCCGCAAGGTTCTCCGCGATCAGCAGCGCATCGCCGCTTTCGCGCTTCGCTACCGCCAGTCCGGCGGGATACGGATTGGCAGCACCGGGCGCAACACTCTTCGGATTGTAAGTAAATCGTTTGCCGTGGCCGAGCGGCGCCCGAGGTAGCTTCAGAAAACGGTCCGCCAGCAGCGCGCCGTTCTGCAAGCGGTACACGGCGACTCCATTGCCCGTATCGCCGGGGTTCTTGCCGTCAGGATCGGTCAGCGATGCCATTGAGGCGTAAAGATTCGCGCCGTCGCTGCTCCAAGCCAAACCAAGGAAATACGATTGCTTGGCATGAAACGCGAGACGCGGGTCGGGAAAGTCCCGCAGGCGATTGCTCGCCAAGTCCAGCAAGGCAATCGACTGTTGAAACTTGGACTCGGCTGTCCCGTAGCCATTATTGAGAATGGCAAGGTACTTCCCATCTGGACTGAGTGCCACCGCTGTGGGGAAACTATTGGTGCGCCGCGGCCCTCCCGGCGCAGGCAACAGCAGTAACTTGCTGGAGGGCAGTTGTACTTCCTTGTCCTGCGCGGATGATTGGGCGGTAGCGCACAAGCTGCCCAGACACAGCAGTACGAGAGCGAGGCAGATGCTGCGTACCTTCATTCGTTCCTCGTGATGGCGAGCATCGCTTATGGCTGCGCTTGACTAGCCGAGGCGTGCGCCTTGGCGTTGGCAATTTGCTGCTGGCAGTGCCCCAGAACGCGGGAGACACCATCGGCAATGGACTCAGTCCCGGAAACCACGATGTCGGCATGGACGATGGTGGGACGCACATAGCGCTGCGCCATGGGAGCGACGATCGCGGCATATTGCTCCACGACGGACTCCGGAGTGCGGCCGCGCTCGCGTACATCGCGCGCCTGGCGCCGCGTCAGGCAGACTTCATCATTCAGGTCGACGAAAACTTTGGTGCCCAGTAACTCGCGCAGACCAGGCCAGTGCAAAGTAAACAGTCCCTCGACAATAACGACCTCCGCCGGCCGCAGCACTTCGGTCCTCCGCGTCCGCGTATGGGTGGCAAAGTCGTACACCGGCAGATGCACCGTTTCGTTATTGCGCAAGCCAGCAACTTGCTCGACGATGAGTTCGTGATCGAGAGATTGGGGCGCGTCGAAATTTATCCGCGCTCGTTCCCCCAGGGGCAGATGCGAGAGGTCCCGATAGTAGCGGTCAAGCGCCAGCACGCTGGCATGCAGTGCAGCGGCAAGATGCATAGCCAAGTAGGTTTTTCCCGCGCCCGAAGGACCGGCAATGCCAATGAGATATATTTCCGCGGGCATGTGCAAATTATAGAAAATTCAGAGTAGCTGTAGCGTAGTAACGATTGTCATCCTGAGCGCAGCACGAGCTTCTTTTGCTCGTGCGGAGTCGAAGGACCCCTATAGCCGACGGATTCTTCCTCCCATAGGGGGTCCTTCGACTCCTCGCCCAGTCGCCACGGCGACCGGACTCGTCACTCAGGATGACAGATAAGAAAACTTTTCATCCCCACGCCCAGTTTAGCGCAGAGGTTCCCAGTGACGATAACGTCGATCAGGATTAGTGGCTCTCCAGATAGCCGTCGATCCTGGGCAACACAGCCCGCAACAGCGCAAGAAACTTGCCGCTCAGGCGTTCGCCGGTTTCCAGCACTTCCTCTGCCGTGATCTTTTCGCCGGTCATGCCGGCCGCCATGTTGGTCACGCAGGAGATTGCGAGGACTTCGATACCCATGTGCCGCGCCGCGATCACCTCGAGCACGGTTGACATGCCGACCAGGTCGGCGCCGATGGTGCGCAAAAATCGGATCTCCGCCGGAGTCTCAAAGTTAGGTCCGGACACGGCCGCATACACGCCCTCGAAGACGCCTCCGCCCAATCGCTCCGTTTCCTCGCGCACGAACTGCCGGAATTGTGAGTTGTAAGCCTCCGTCATGTCGGGATGGCGCAAGCCAAGACGCTCGTCGTTCGGACCCATGAGCGGGTTTTGTCCTTGAAGATTGATATGGTCGCGAAGGACCACAAGCGCGCCGCGGCCGTATTCGGCGCTGATTCCGCCTGCGGCATTCGTCAGCACCAGGGCGCGCACTCCCATGCGTCCTAAGGCGCGCACGGGGAGGACAACCTGGCCGGGCGAATAGCCTTCGTAGAGATGCGGGCGACCTTGCATCACCACCAAGGGAATGTTGTCGATCATCCCAAGAACGAGTACGCCCGCATGACCTTCGGCCGTGCTCTTCGGAAAATGTGGAATTTCTTCGTAAGGGATGCGGACCGCGTCTCTTAGGTCATCGGCGACGGCGCCGAGTCCCGATCCCAGTACCACGCCGATACGCGGACTCAGACTGGCGCGCTCAAGGGTGAACTGTGCCGCCTGTTCAGCGCGGAGGAACTCGTCGGAGGGTGGCTTTGCCATGTTGTCCAGCGTTCGTACAAATGTAGGGATTCGTCGCCTATCTCATCCGTCGCCGCGAAGCAATTCCCTCTTGGGAGGACCACACTAAAGACTCCGTGTGAGAAGCCTGCCGTCCCTACGGGACTCGGATTCATTCCTTACTTTACCCAGCACTCCGCCTGCAGCTCTGTGCTGGGCTAAACTGTGCCGCGCCTACGGCGCTGGATTTTCACCCATCAAGTCCACTGGCAAATGCCAAGTTTGCTTCTCACCTACGCTCCGAAGGCCCGCGCTACCCGAACGTCCCGTTTCTATTTCCCGATCTCTTCCAGATACTTTTCGGCTTCGAGAGCGGCCATGCATCCCGTTCCCGCAGCCGTAACCGCCTGCCGATAATGGCGGTCGGCCACGTCGCCGCTGATGAATACACCAAGCGCCCGAGAACAGACGTACCCGTCGGGGATGAGATACCCGTCGCCATCGCGAGCCAGTTGCTCACCCACGAATTGTGCGTTTGGTGTGTGCCCGATGCCCAGGAACATGGCGCTGACCGGAAGGTCCCACTGCTCGCCAGTCTTCAGGTTGCGAAGCCGCAGCCCAGTAACTTCCTTTTTGCTCACGTCGAACACGTCATCTACAACGGTATCGGTGAGGAACTCGATCTGCTCATGCTTGCGGGCGCGGTCCAGCATAATCTTGGAAGCCCGGAAACCGCCGCGGCGATGAATGACGGTGACCTTGGCCGCGAAGCGGGTCAGGAACAAGGCCTCTTCCATGGCCGAGTCGCCGCCACCGATAACGGCTATCTCCTTGCCCGAGAAGAAAAACCCATCGCAGGTAGCGCAAGAGGAAACACCGTGGCCGATGAGTGCCTGCTCGTTGGGTAGGCCCAGCCAGCGCGCCGAAGCGCCGCTGGCAATGATGAGGGTACGGGTCAACAACCTCTCGCGGCCTAAGTTCACCTCGATCGGTTTCTTGCTGCCGGCAGGGCCCTTTTGGCTGAGGTCCACCGCAGCCACATGGCCAGCGAGAAACTCGGCGCCAAAACGCGCGGCCTGCTTACGCATGTTCTCGATGAGTTCCGGCCCCTGGATGCCGTCTGGAAATCCCGGAAAATTCTCCACCAGCGTGGTGATGGCAAGCTGCCCGCCGGGCTCATGTCCATCGATGACTAGTGGCTTAAGATTGGCGCGGGCAGCATAGATCGCGGCGGTCAGTCCCGAACATCCGGAACCGATGATGATGACGTTACGCACATTGTCTGGCATAGGACTGGACTTAGATTCCGCGCCGCGCCGGAAGATGCAACCGCACCCGTCGTGAGGCGCACACAGGAAATAATGGCTTGCTACTCAAAAGCTTGAACGAACAGAATGTACCGTCCGGATTCTAACAAGTGCCTGCGATTTGGGGAACGTTTAGAATCAGGGCATGGCAAAGTTGACCCTGGTGTATGGAATGCGTCTTCTGCCGTCAGAAGAAGTCGCCGAAGTAGGCGAGGGTGCGGTAAAGCTGAAGAATGGGCGCGAGGCCCACGTGACGCTGCATATTATCGAAGGCTCGAAAGAGGAGATCGAGCGGCAGTTGCGAACGAGCGTGGAGGCGTTTTTCGATCTCTATCCCGAGATCTGAGAAGGTTGTCGTGAGCGGCACGGCCTCGCAAACATTGGAACGTTTCCCGGCGCATAACCGTAAAAACTTAATACTGGCGGCGAACGCCACCGAACAGCAATAATTCCAAGACCCTATGGTGTTCAAGCTTCCAGAGTCCAGAGAAATCAAGGCCCGGCTGCAAAGGGTCCTCCGCCCCAAGAGCAAGTTGGGGCGAACCACGTTGTGGTTTGGCGGATTGGCCCTGATCCTGGAACTGCTGCGCTTGATTTTCCGTGCGCCTAACGAGACAATGCTGAGCGGCTGGGCCAGCTTCCTCGTCTTTATCTTTGCTGTCTGCGCCACACTGATGGGCCTACGCTGGATGCGTCGGCAGTTCATGTGGCGCCTGCGTAACCGCTTAATCGTCACCTACGTCTTCATCGGCGTCATTCCCATCGTCCTGCTGCTGACGATGGCAATTGTCGCCGGCTACCTCTTTGCGGGACAATTTGCAACCTATGTCGCCATGTCGGACCTGCAATCGGAATTGCAGCACCTGGAATCAGCCAACCGGTCCCTGGCCATGCAATTTCGCAGCTTGGCGCGCTCCGAGAAGTTGAATGAGCAACTGGCCGCCGAGATCGCCAGCGCTTCCGATGAGAGTTTCCGCAATCGCGTGGTAAGCGTCTGGGACGGAGATAAGCCTTTCGTTCTGGCGGCAGGCAGGCCAGCTCCAGGCGTCGAACCGGTCCGTGAATCTGCGGCAATTCAGGGAGATTTCGCCGGATTTGTGCTGGACGGCAAGCGTCTGCACCTTCGCGTGGTCAAACACGTGGAAGCCGGTTCTCATCGCCTGACAGTGATCTCCAATGTGCCCGTCACTCCGCACCTGCTGCGGATGGCGGCGTCGCAGTTAGGATCGGTAACTGTGCTTCCTCCAGACGAGGACAAAAAAACAGAATCGGATACTGCATCGAGTAGCTCCCCTCGCACTCCTAAATCCTCTTCAGTACCCGATAAAGATAAGCTGATCATCGACATGGGAGATTCACACGCGACGGTAAGCCTGTCGGGTGAAAACGCGAGCTCGAGGGTGGAGGCCGGACGTGTGCCACCTCCCGCAAACAGCTTCGATAAGCACATTCCATTCGCCACTCGATTCAGCGCTATCGATTGGCATACGGGAAAATCCCTGACCGGACTAGTGCTGGTCGATACTCGCCCTTCGATGCTGTATGCGACGTTGTTCAGCGCCCTCGGAGACAAAGCCGAGATCTTCCTCGATGTTCTGGTTGGCATCGCAATTTTTTTTGGTGTCATCGAGCTGATAGCCCTGTTCATCGGCATGAGGCTCACCCGCAGCATCACCAAATCCGTCGCCGATCTCTACGTTGCAACCCAGCATGTGAATCGTGGCAACCTGGCTTATCGCATCAAGGTGCGCACCCACGATCAGATGGCCGCGCTGGAGCAATCGTTCAACTCCATGACCCAGTCGCTATCGAACTTGATGAGCGAGCAAAAGGAGAAGCAGCGGCTGGAGAGCGAACTGGCGATTGCACACGAGGTGCAGGCCCTCCTCTTCCCTGCCGATTTGTCCGGCCTGGCCACGCTGGAGGTACATGGAGTGTGCCGCCCGGCGCGTACCGTCAGCGGCGACTATTACGATTTCATTCCGTTGCGCGAAGACAAGCTGGTGCTGGCCGTGGGCGATATCAGCGGCAAAGGTATCTCGGCGGCGCTGCTGATGGCCACGGTGCACGCGTTCGTCCGCGCCTATTCGCTGGAGCCGGAGCGAACCCTGGCGTCCGTGGCGCTGGACGCCGGCCTCCCGAGCGACAGCGCTCTCCCTATGTACTATCGCGGCGATGGCACCTGCGATTCCCAACTCGCGCCGGGATTGTTGATGGCCACCCTGAACTATCAGCTCTATCGCAGCACCCCGCCGGAAAAGTACGCGACCATGTTCCTGGGCTGCTACGACGCGGCATCGCGCTCGCTTACGTATTCCAATGCCGGCCACCTTCCTCCCCTGGTCATGAGCAACAGTGGGCAGGTGCGGCGTCTGGAGACCTCCGGTACGGTTGTAGGTCTATTCGACGGAATGCGCTACAACGAAAGCACGATCGGCATGGAGCCGGGAGACATGTTCATCGCTTACAGTGACGGCGTCACCGAGCCGGAGAACGAGTTTGGCGAATTCGGCGAGGAGCGTCTGATTGAGCTGATTCAGCGGCATCGCGATCAGCCGCTGGCGCGCATCAGCGAACTGGTGACTGGCGCAGTTACCGACTGGATAGCTGGCGGTGAACAGCCGGACGATGTGACCCTGGTACTCGCCCGGGCACGCTAGAGTCAGCTTCGACCCGGGGCGGAGCAGCGTATTGCGATTTGCTCCCAGGCCGTTACAAACCGTGCGAGAGCCTGACCTGGCGCTGTAAGATTACTGCTTATGCCCGCATCCAGCGAGCGTCCGCTTGCCAATCCCGTATCGAAGCAATACTTTTCGTGGGACCTCGAATCTGCTCGTCGTGGCCGGGTCTTGTTACTTACTTTCGTAACGCTCGCCGGGGCGTGTTTCCGTCTCTTCCACCTCGGTACGAAAAGTCTATGGCTGGATGAAGGCGCGACGGTGACGCTGGCGCGGATGGCGTGGCCGCACTTCGTACATGTCTGGTGGTACGGCGAGGCCAGCTTTCAGGGAGCCTTCTTCCTGTTGATGCCTGTTTGGCTGCACCTGGGCCAAAGCGAAGTTTGGGTTCCGTCACGTCTGGGTCATGATTCGGCGTGAAGGTCCGGCTCGGGACAATCTGCAAGACGATTCACCCGCTGTTGCCGCCAAGTTGCAGTCGGTGTTTGGAACGCCCGCGATATGGCAATTCAAGGACATTACCGTTCTGGAGTTCGGGCGCTAGAGCGGTTTCAGGATTGGTGTATCCGCTTGCACGGGCAGTGCGGCCTTCACGCCCGCGTCCAGGGGCAGGAAGAAAGATCGCTTCAGCCGCTGAGGTCGACGACCTCAGCGGCTGAACATATTGTTCATCTAACAGACCGCATTGCGGGCCAGAAAGCGCCCATCGATGGCTCAGTTACAGGACACGCAAGAAAGCCACAAGATCCTTCTTCTCCTGATCGGTCAGCTTTGTGCCTAGCACTAGGTTGAAGTACTCCACCGTGTCATCCAGCGTCAGCAATCTTCCATCGTGCAGATAAGGCGGTGTGTCCTTGATCCCGCGCAATGGGAACGTCTTGATGGGGCCGTCGTGAGCCATCATCATGCCATTCACCATTTGCTGCTTGTAGAAACGTTCCGCATGCAGATCGTGCATGGTGTTGTCCGTATAATATGGCGCCGAATGGCAGGTTGCGCATTGTCCCTTAGCGAAGAACACCTCCTGCCCATGCAGTTCAGCAGGCGTGGCCTTCGTTGGATCCAGTTTGCCATCCCAACCTAGCTTCGGCGCTGGGGGAAAGTCGAGCAGTTCCTGGAACTCGGCCATGAAATGCACCTGGCTTCCTCGCTCCAGCACGTTCACGCCCTTCTTGGTCGCAATCACCGGATCGCCGTCGAAGTATGCCGCTCTCTGCTCGAACTCCGTGAAGTCTTCCACCGTTTTGAGGGCCCGCTGTGAGCCGAAGAGGCGCTGAATATTTACACCGCGCAGGGCCGGGGTCTCAATGCGATGACGAAACTCCTGAGGCCGGATATCGCCCACCAGATGAAACGCGCCATTTGTCCCGCCATTTGCATGGCAATCCAGACAGGCTACGCCGCGGCTCGGCTTCTCCGAACGCCGGTCCGTTGTCTGGTTGAACTGCTGTTGTGGAAACGGCGTCAACAACAGGCGCAGGCCCTCAATCTGCTTGGGATTCAAAATGCCGCTGAACATCTCATAGTAGTTGGCGATGGTCACCAACTGCCCCTGGGAGACATCCCCCAGGTCTGGCCGTGTCGTCAGGTAGATCGCCGGCGGAAACTCCGCCAGAAACCGCTCCGGAATATCGAAGTCCAGATCGAACCGCGTCAGGTCGCGGCTCTCCTGCTTCAATAGATCCTGAATCTCGAAGTTCGGAAAGACCATGCCGCCCTCAGGATGGTTCGCGTGCGGCAGAGGTAGAAACCCCTTGGGGAAAATGCCCATTTCGCGAATCTGCTCGGTAGTCTCGCTAGCAAGCTTGTTCCAGGTTACGCCTGAAGGTAACTTTACCCTTACGCCTTCCTGCACAGGTTTGGTGCGGTCCATCACCACACCCTTCGCCGGACGGTCGCTCAGGTCGTAACGCTCCTCAAGCAGGTCCATTTGCCGTTTCATGATCCCGGCCTTTGCGGCGACCATACGGTCATGTATGGTCGCAAAGGTCTCCGTATCTACCACGGGAGCGTAACTGTTCTTCACCGGTTGCTGGTCCGCCTGTCCAGCGGCAGAAACCACCCGGGCGGCCAGCAGACATGCCCCGACAAGGACGGCGCTCACTACGCCGACAACCGTCAACCTTAACCACCCATTGAAGCCGCTCATTGTGTGCCCCCTTTCGGAAATCGTGTGTCCCTTACTTTTGGAATAAGGAAATATACCTGTTGAAGTGTAAGCCGAAATTTCCGTTTTGGCTTCCAACAACCCCGACAACCCAAGCATTCCTGCATTGGCCTTACGTGTCGGCTGGTGTGGGCAGGAAGCGATACCCCACTCCGCGTACGGTCAGCAGATGTTGGGGATGCGACGGGTCTTTCTCGATGTACTTACGCAATCGCACAATAAAATTATCGATAGCGCGCGTGTCGGTATCCTCGCGCAATCCCCACACCTCTTCGAGAATCGATTTACGCGAGACAATCTTGCCGCTGTTGCGAATCAGATGGCGCAACAGTTCGGCTTCCATGAGGGTCAGGCGAAACACCTTGCCATGGGCCCGCAACTCCAGCGTCCCAAAATCGACCTCCTTGCCGGCGAAGGTATAAACGTCGAACTCGCGCAAGGAACCGGCGTCTTCAGGCTCGGCCACGCGCACTTGCGCCGGAGGATCCGTGAGTAAGGTGCGGCTCCAGTCGCGGCGGCGTAGCAGGCTGCGAATGCGCGCCAGCAGAATGGCAAGATCGAACGGCTTGGGCAGGTAGTCGTCGGCCCCGGAGGCAAAGCCCTTCAACACATCTTCCGGGCGACCGCGTGCGGTTAGCATCAGCAGAGGGATGTAGTGGTTGGCCTTGCGCAGTTCGGCGGCAACTGCGAAGCCGTCTTTGCCGGGAAGCATGACATCGAGGACCAGCAGATCAAACTCGTCGTGCTTCTTCAGCAGTAGTTCCAGGGCGGTCTCGCCGTCGCCTACCACCCTGGTGGGATAGCCTTCGGCTTCCAGATTGAACTTCAACCCTCGCGCCAGATGCTCCTCGTCTTCGACCAGCAGTATTTCGCTCACTGCGAATTCCTCGGTAATTGGATGGTGACGGTTGTACCTCGGCCTGCTCCTTCGCTCTCCGCGTAGGCGTTGCCACCATGGCGGCGCGCGATGGCGCGCACGATAAATAGACCCAAGCCGCTGCCCTTTACCGGCGTCGTGGCCGGCGCCAGCGCGCGATAGAAGCGCTTGAAGATGCGCTTCAGTTCGCCGCGAGATATTCCGATGCCATTGTCCTGCACTCGAATCTGCACATGCCGCAGATCGGGGGTGAGCACCTCAACCCGAATACGCACGTCTTTCGGTGAATATTTAACCGCATTGTCGAACACGTTGGACAGGGCCGTGGCCAGTTCGTCGCGATCGCCCATGACGGTAAGCCGCTCGGCAGGCCGGCCGTCGGCCGCCCAGTCCATCGCCTCCGGAGACAAATGATGGCGTATGCGCGCCAGATTTAACGCGTCCTGCACCAGCGGACCAATTTCAACTTCGCTGCGCGAAAGCAGAGCGTTCTTCTGCACCACACGGGCCGCGCGCAGTACCTGATCCACCGTGCCCATCAGACGCTGGGTATCGTCGAGCATAACCTGATAGAACTCGCGGCGCTGTTCTTCGTCCACGTTGTGCTTCTGCAGGGTCTCCAGGTACAGGCGGATGGAGGTGATCGGCGTCTTCAACTCATGGGTGACCGCATTGAGAAAGCTGTCTTGCTGCTCGTTACGACGAATCTCGCGGACAAGAAAAATGGTGTTGAGGATGACCCCGGCGATAATAAAGCCAAAGAAAATCACGCCCAGAATGAGAGGCACGATCTCGCGCCAGTTGAGAATGATCCAACTGGTGCTGAGGACCGCCGCTGCCGCCGCCAGACAGACGCCGAGCGTAATAAAGAACGCGATGGTTGTTTTGCGGCTGGTGATGCGCATGGGGCGACGAGAAAAGGATAGCACCGCTGAAGCGCCTGGCCTGCCGTTGCCAGCCGAGGCGTTAGCTATTGAGCAAGTAATCGATCAGCGCCCCGCTGGGCGTTTTCAAAGTTGCCGGTCATGCTCTTAGCTTGCTGAATGGCCGACTGGGCGGCGTTGTTGTCGCCGCTCTGCTCCAAGGCTCGTGCGAGCAGTAGATATCCCCAATCCGAAGGTTGGAGCTTCATAGCCTTGGAGTACGCCTGAATCGCCGCGCCAAGGTTCCCGGATTTTTGATCGACCAGACCTAAGCCAATCCATGCCTTCGGGTATTGGGGATTCAAGGCCACCGCCGCTTCAAAGCTCTCCCGCGCGTGCGGCAAATCGCCCAACTCGCGATAAGAGTAGCCCATATTGTTGAATGCCTTTGCTCGAACCACGGCATCGACCACTGCCGAGTCTTCCGTGGCACTGATTACCTTCTTGTACTGCGCGATGGCTTGCGGGAAATTCCGTTGTTGTTGCTCGTAACCACCGATATTGAGGTTACTGTCGGGATCATCCGGGTTTATCGATACCGCCCGGTAGAAATGCGGCATCGCCACTTCAAGCTGTCCGTCGGCCAGCAGCGCTCCACCTAGATGGTCCTCCGCCATGTAGTTGTTGTTCGTGACCGCGACTGCGTGCGACCACAGCGTGACATTATCGTCCCAATAGGCGAGCTGCCGGTGAGTCATGACTGCCAGCGCCACCAGCGCAACGGCACTGACGACGGCCAAGTTCGCGCTGGAAATGTGCCGCTGCCTCGCCCACTCCGCCACACCCCAGCAGACCATGATGAACAGGCCGATGAACGACAAGTACGCGTAGCGATCAGCCATCGCCTGGATACCCACTTGCCTAAGCCCGATCATCGGCACCAAGGTTCCCAGAAACCAAAGCCATCCCACCAAAAGATAACGCCGGCGGCGGCTGGCGATGACCAGAGCGCTGACGGCAAGCAGAAAAGCGAATGCCGCGATTACCTGCCAGAGTACCAGCAAATCTCCGCTGGGATACGGGTAATACAGCGCCAAGCCCGAAGGCCAGAACGCCTTCCCCACATAGCGCACGTAGGAAAGGATGGCGTTCTGCAACCGGACGGAGAATGGGTGAAAGTAGATTCCGCTGAGTGTGCCGCCCGTGTGCTCGGCTCGCAACGTAATGACCGCGCTAGCCAGGCAAATCGCAAAGAGCGGCACCTTTTCCAATATCAGCCAGGAAAAACTCTTTGCAGGAACCGTCGCCAGGTTTTCGGACGATGTCTCGGTACGGTCGGCAAACATTCTCTGCAATGGCCAATAATCCCAAAGCAACAACACGAAGGGAAAGGTGATCACCTGCGGTTTAGCCATTAAGCCAAGCGCGAATAGGGCCGCCACGGCGGCGTAGCGTGTCACCCGAGGTTCGCGCGCATACCAGCGGTAGGCCCCCAACGCGAGCAGGAAAAACAGCGTGCTCAGCAGGTTCTTGCGTTCCGCGATCCAAGCGACGGATTCGACGTTGATGGGATGCAAAGCAAACAGTGCCGCCACCACCAAGCTAGGGCCGGGAGAACCGGTCGCCCGCAGCAGCACCCAGAACAGCAGCAGCGTATTCAGGGCATGCAGCACAACACTAGTCTCATGATGCCCGCCGGGATCCAGTTGAAACATCTGGCAATCCAGGGCGTGAGAAATCCAAGTTAGCGGATGCCAATTGACGAATTCGTAGGTGGTAAACGCCCATCGGACCGTGTTCCAGTTCAATCCCGACTGGACATGAGCATTCTCGGTTACATAGGCGTCGTCGTCGTAATTGACGAACGGATGATGGCTGACTGGGAAATAGAGTGCGACCGTCGCAACCGCAAGGACAAGAGCCAATATCCACGGTCGCATCTTGTTTCTTGAAGCACTTACACCGGTTTCAGGAGAAGATTGGGTGCCCTTTCGATTCTTCTGTTTAGCTTGCGACCGAACTGAAGTCACTCCTGCTCCTGCCCCCGGGCTCGAATGGATCGAAGAGAACAGTAATACTCTACCAGTTTGTTGTCGTCCACCGGTTCGCAACGGAATCGTGCGATCCCTCTCTATCGCAACCCCGCCTGCCCCAGCATCTCCAAGAATTGCCTCTGCGTGCGCAGGTCGATGGACTGTGCCACCAGCTTTCCCTCGCGATCATAAACAAAGCTTTTCGGAATTCCCTGAACCTGAAACAACTCGTTAACTTTTCGCCCGGGATCGAGCAAGATCGGATAGCTGATGTTGCTCTCCGCGATAAACGGCTTCACTTTGTCGGCCTCTTCATCGGAAATTGCCAGGATCACGAAACCTTGATCCTTGAATCGCTGGTAGAGCGTGTTGAGATCGGGCATCTCCTTGCGGCAAGGCGGGCACCACGTGGCCCAGAAGTTCACCAGCACCACTTTTCCCTTCAGCTCCCTCAAGGACCAGGTTTTTCCCTGCAAGTCCGTTAGGGTGAAATCGGCTTTCTGGCGGCGCTGGTCATCGGCTTCGAGCTTGGTCATGGCAGTCTTGAATTGCGGAGTATCCAACGAAGCCTGTACGTGCTCGTAGCGCACTAACTGCGCAAGTTCGCCATATGCATCGACCGAAACTGTTGGCTTATCTTCCGGCGGCGCCTGCTGCAACGCCCCCGCCAGCGTTGTAGCGACTTCCTGCAGTGTGTCATGCCCGAAGTCGCCTTCCGTGGCGCGACTCGCCAGGTAATTTGCAAGCCGAAGCTTGTTCTCGCTCGCCGGCAAAGCGCGACTCTCCAGCGCAATGTCCTTGGTGGTGCGTGCCCGGACGTCGTCGGGCAGGCTGCGCAAAGTTTTAATCTGATCGTAGATCGGCTTCTCCTGCGCACTCCATGCGATCTCTGGCTTCTGTGCCCAAACGTAAAGTGGACTCATCACAAACGTCTGGACTGCTACAACGCACAGACAAGCCGAGAGCAGCATCCTTCGGGCAAGGCTCGCGTGGGAAGACTGAAGAACAGCATTCATCGGCTCACCACCTCCGCTGTAATCTTAACTCTTTGCCGGCATTGGTCAGATGAAGGGCTGCGGGCAGAAAAAGAAGGACGGCGCCGCTCACGCCGTCCTTTGCGATACCGCTTGATTTCGAAGCTAAACGCCGACCAGTTCTTCCTGCGGTTGTGCCGCGGACTCCAGCTCAACTACGGGCTGGATACGGGCCGATCCCAGCTTGGGCAGCTTGACATCCCAGATGAGTCCCAGCGCTTCCAGCGTCTTGATGCCGTACCAGTTCACATCGACCTCGTACCACGCCAGTCCATGGCGCGCCGATTGCGGATGGGCGTGGTGATTGTTGTGCCAGCCTTCGCCAAAGCTGAGATAGGCGACCCACCATAGGTTGCGCGAGTCGTCATCGGTGGCGAAGCGTTTGGAACCCCACATGTGCGTTGCCGAGTTCACAAACCAGGTGGAGTGCAGCAGCAATACGGTACGCAGGAAAATTGCCCAGAACATCACTCCCCAGCCGCCGACGAGCAGCAGAATCACGCCCAGCGTGGTCAGAGGGACCCAGTGGTACTTGCTGATCCACAGATGAAACTTATCTTTGCGAAGGTCGGGGACGTAAGCCAGCAGATCGGTGCTCTTGTTGTGAAAGGTCTGTCCGGTAAGAATCCACCCCATGTGCGCCCAAAAGCCGCCGTCGCGCGGGGAGTGCGGATCGCCCGGCTTGTCGGTGAGCTGATGATGGACGCGATGCGTGGCCACCCAGAAGATCGGGCCACCTTCCAGCGTTAGTGTGGCACACACGGTCATTACATATTCCAACCACCTCGGACACTTGTAGCCGCGATGCGTCAGCAGCCGGTGATAGCCCATGCCGATACCGAGGCTTCCCGCAACCCAATACACAATCACGCCGACAATCAGCGCCTTCCAACTGAACATGAATAAGGCCGCGATCGCGCCGATGTGAAACGCGAGCATGAAGCCCGTGGTGATCCAGTTGATATTTGTCTTCTCTCCAGTCATGTCTCCCCTATGTTGTCGCTTGTGGATCCCTGTGATGTGTTGATTCAGGAGCCAATCCCAGACTAACAACGTAAGAGAGTTCTGTTTGTAATACTTTTGTCACATCGGATTGTGACGCGGGAATGAAAGGAAGAACCGTGTAGCTTCTTCGGGCACGCAGCGATCTATTTGGGCTGGTTGCTTTCGGGCCCATACGGGAACGTCACAAAGAGGTTACAGAATGTGTCAGAAACGGAGATGAGAGCTTTTCCGCTCGGCGCTTTTGTCCCAAGGCCTGCGCCCAGCCAAAGAGAATAGTTATGCACTGGAATCTTTCGATGGGTATATAGTGTGGGGCTGTTGTGAGCTAAAACGGAAATTCTGGTTAAATTCGCTGTCAGCGAGGCCCACCCCGATGGATGACGTTCGCAAACCGGGCGAAGACGATTTCTCCAGCCAGCCCAGTCCGCCGCCGGCCCCCGCGCCGCACGGGCGGGTGTTGCCCCTTGAGGCCCGTGTGGCGGCGGTTGAGAGCGAACTCGCGGCGATGAAGCAATCCGACAAGGGGTGGTTCCGGAATGCAGCCGTACTGCTGGGAGTTTTGGGCGCACTGGTGGCGATTCCCAAGGCGCTGGTCGAACTTGCGGGCACGATCAATCGTCAGCCCAAGACCTCGGTCATCGCCGAGAGCCCGCTTTTCGTAAGCTACGAGCCCAAAGAAAAGACCATCCGCTTCGAGTCCATGGTGATTCTGAAAAATGACGGCAACGCTGCCGATGCCATCAAACGCGCCTTTGCGCGCCTGGTCGCCCAGAACGTGGCGAACTCCGGAGAAAACTACGTCAACGCGGAAGATGTTCAGTTCAGCGAAGGGACCAACGTGGTCGAGGCCCCCATAATTCAACCCGGGAGCCCGGTTGCGGTCACGATTTCGTTGTTGCTCAACTCGTCTCCCGAGAATGCGGTCCAACTGCTCAGCGGCTCGCATCGCCTTAACGTGACGCTCAATTCCTTCGCCAAGGACAAGAACATAAGCTATTGCTTCGACTTTGATCCGGACCAGGCCACGGAAATCGTGAACGCCAAACCAAAAAGGCTGGTCACGCCGACCTGCGATTAGATTCGTATGCACCATAGACTCGCCATCGTGTTCCTTGCCGCCTCGTCGGTTTGCTGCGGCGCCGAAGTGGGAGACATCGGCCGGGGCTCCATCCAGTCGCAGACAAAAGACGAACTCATCGTCAGCACCAGCCCTTGCACTACCGATGCCAGTCCGCTGAAGTTCCAGACGCCGTGGAAGCTGAAAGCGTTAGGGAAAAAGACGTGCGACGAGTCAAAGAAGACTTACGACGAGTATGAAGTGGAGCAACTCGCAGCGGCGGACGATAACAGAACGGTGCGGGAAGTCAGCCCGCAGCGAACCCCAGCACTCCGAAGTCAAGGAAATGAGGCAACCGATGCGGCAGTCACGCTTGCTCTTACTCCCGGCGCTGCTATTTCTGCTCACCAGTAGCGGACAGACACAGAGAAGCCTTACCGCGCGGGTCGGTGACCTGGCGAACGGCGAAGTCGTACGCGAAGCACAAGGCCATCTGCTGCTGAACCCGAAACCGTGTTCCGGGGCGAACCCAGAGAGCGTGATCGATTTTCACGAACCCTACAAGAAACGCCCGCTGCAGAACAAGACTTGTCCCAACGGCCGCACTTTCGAGGAATTCTCCGTCGAACAGCAGGGATGATGCCGCGTCTTCCGCTTCCTCCACAGTCAGAGCCTGGGATCAGTCACAGTCCGCTCGTGCCGTGACAAACTCCGCCGGCGGCCATGGCCCGGTCAAAAGCGCAGGTGCACACCTTGCGAACCTCCACTTAAGAGGGTGTATGTGAACTGTGCCGTCCCTAAAGGGACTCGTTAATTTTCCCCACTTTACCCAGGGCTTACGCCCTGGGCTAAAAGCAATTCCGCCCCTGCGGGGCTCAATTTTGCGCAATCGTTCCACCGTACCAACTCACAACGGGTTCCCACACACACTCTTAAGCCCTGCTGACGCCCGGCAGCGCTTTACTTACTGCTCTTTCCTGCCGACTGCGGCAATGTCATGCCGTGCAATAACACCTCGCGCGCCTTCTCCGCGACCTTGTCATCGAAGCCTTCGAGGATAAGAAGATCGTTGCCCTGGATTTCCAGCGTGGCTTTGCCTTCGTTGGTTACGAATGTAATTACAAGCGGAGTGGCAGTTGCACTCGTTGCGCTCGTTGATGCGGGCGGCTGCAAAACCGCCTTCTGGTAGCGCTTGGGGAGATAGTCGGCATAGAGCTTGGCAAAATCCCGCGCCGCTTCCGCCGAATCCCATCGCGAGAAGTACAGCATCGCGATCTGGCCCTTGGGCGCTGACTTGGCGCGGGCTGCGAAGTAGTACCCGCCGCGCCAATGCAGATAATAATTTCTGGGAGCCGCGTCCCCAGCGTACTGCTTAGCCAGCAGGTAGATGTCAAACTCGCCCATCCCGCCAAAGTCGAAGCGCTCGTAGTCTGGCGCGACCAGCTTGTCGAGATCGGGAATAGCCAGCGGCGCCACGTCCTGCTTCAGCAGGTAAGTCTCGGGTTGCATGATCTGGCGAGTGTCAATGGGCGGATTCTCCAGCATGCCAGTGTAGGCCGTATCCTTGCCTTTGGCGGCGAGCACGGTGCGCACAAACTCCAGTCCAAACGTGTAAGGCATCAGCAACGACTCCCGCAGAAACATCGGAGCCGCTGCAAACACTGGTGAGTCCTTGTTGTCGGCCATGCTGGCGCGCATAACGTCGACGATTTCCGGGGCGGTCAGAATGTCTTTGCCCGTCGGGGCCAAAGTGTAGTCGAGCAGCACGACCATCGCCTGGCCCTCGGTAACGCACTGGCGCGCGGCCTGCGCTTCTTCCACAACCTCTTCCTGTTGGTCGGGCTGTGGCCCGTTGTCTTTGGCGCCGGCCAACCCCCATTTCTCCAGATTGATTTTCTGGTCCTGCAGCGCGTGGGTGAGCTCGTGCGCCAATACCGGCTTCTGGATGTCCGGTTGCACCCAGTCGAGGAGATTGACGCTCTTCGACTTGGGATCGTAGTAGGCCGCAACCTGCTCGCCCAGCAGACGAAAAAACTCAGAGTGCAAATCATAGCCCGGAGGAAGCAGGCCGAATTTTTCCAGCACGAGCCGCGATTGCTCCAACCGCTGCGCGTCCTTATCGTCCTTCATGCGTTTGTCGACGTAGCGCTCCACCGACTCACGGGTGATGAGGTTACGCTTGACCTTGTGCTTGTTCGGCAGGCCGGTGTCATGGCTGGCGAAGTCCAGGATTTCATCCACCGAGCGGAAGAGTTCCTTGGCTTGTGCCTTAGTAATGCGAGTCTGTGGCTCCGGCCGCTGGTCAGACGGAGATGGCGCGCTTCCCTGCTGCTGGTTCTGGACGGCAACCCCGGCTCCGGCAACTTGCGTCGCGTCCGATGGATTTGGTGGATGCGAGGTAGATTGCGGAGCTGCGGGCTGCGAAGGCGTTGCAGCCTGGTTCGGCGATGGCGCTGGCGGGTTCGATTGCGGCTGGCCTGGTGTGCTCTGCGCCCACGACAAGCCGAACAGCAGCAGCACAAGAAAGATTGCGAAGATAGGCTTCGTCAGGAGTTGCGATGATTTAGAGCGCGGTAAACGGTTCTCGGGCATGCAGAAGCTTTAAGCATACAGGACATTAGTGCTCAAGTAGCACGATCAAACCACAAACGCTATGATCGAACCTCTGCTAGTTCTTCCTGAGGAAGGTGCAATGATTCGAATTCGCCGCCGACTACTGGCGTACGTCGCAATACTTCTGTTCTGCCCATTGCTGCTCGCGCAATCCCCGGAAACAGCTCCGCAAGGACCCACACAAGCCGCTCCGCAAGCTAATGCGGAACGTACTCGGGAGCAACGTGATGCCTATCGCAAGGCCATGGAAGTGGCCGACCAGAAAATCGCTGACGAGGTGAAGGCCCACTCCGAGTTGATGAAGAACTTGGAATATCTCACGACGCAAATTGGTCCACGCCTCACCGGATCGCCGCAAATGCAGGCGGCCAGCGAATGGACGCTGAAGCGCTTCCACGACTACGGGGTTGCAGCGAATCTCGAGACCGCGGAGATTCCTCATGGTTGGACGCGCGGCGTAGAAACCGCCGCGATCACCAGTCCCATTCAGCGCCGCATCGGTATTCACGCCCTGGGTTGGAGCAAGGCAACCGACGGGGAGATCGGCGGCAAAGTCCTGAACATCAAGGAGTCGTCAGACCTCAACCAGTACAAAGGCAGGCTGAAGGGCGCTATCGTCCTTCTGCGCAGCCCTGCTGACCTGTCGAAGTTAGACACGAATCCCGAGAACGCTTACGACGCAGTCATTCCACCCTCCCGCGGCGTGCCAGACCCCAATGGCGGCTGGCGCGGCCGTATGCAACTGATCAAGCAGACCGCCGCGGAACATCCGGCGCTGATTTTGATGGACAGCGGTAAGCCGGATAGCCTTTTTAACATGACCGGCGGTCTTAATAGGTACTCTGCCAGCGACGCACCGCTGGCTTTCCTCACGCACGAGGATTACGACCTCATCTATCGCTTGCTTCAGGCCGGAGCCGTGACCATGAAGGCCAACCTGCAGGAAACTTTCAGCGACAAACCGGTGCCAGCTTCTATTACTGTCGCTGAGATCAAGGGCAGCGAGCATCCCGAGGAGCGTGTCATCGTCGGCGGACATCTGGATTCCTGGGACCTCGGCCAGGGCGCGCTCGATAACGGCACCGGCGCTATGGCCACGCTAGAGGCGGCGCGGGCGTTGCAGGCGTTGGGTTGGAAGCCTAAGCGCACCATCACCTTCATTCTGTTTACTGGCGAGGAACAGGGAGGCATCGGCGCTGACACGTTTCTGAAGAACCACGCCGCTGAAATTCCCGCGATCGATGCGCTGCTCATTCATGACACAGGTACGGGCAAGGTTTTCAGTATCTCGCTGAACAACCTTTGGGAAACGGCGGCGCTGATGCGCGAAATTTACCAGCCGCTACAGGAGGTGTTCGATCTTCAGCCTCTCTCGACGCGCTACTTCGGTTCGTCGGACCACGTGCCGTTTCTGAACAAAGGCGTGCCAGCGTACTTCTGCGTGCAACTACCCGCGCAATACCGCGAAGCCCATCACAGCCAGACCGATACCTTCGACAAAGTGCTCCCGGATCAAATCAACGAGGGCGCTGCGTTTCTGGCAGCATGGGCCTGGAATGTCTCGGAGATGCCGCAGGCGCTGCCGCATCACGCCGAGCCTCCCGCGCCGATGGATTGAAGGCGTGGATCACCACAGAGGCACAGAGACACAGAGGAAATCAATTTCGAAATAGGTTAGCGGTTTCATCCTAAGTGTCACACGGACCAGCGACCCACCCATAGGAATGACAATTGACCACTGAGGCACGGAGATCACCGAGGAAACGGTAGTGTCCTAAAATTGCGTTGATGACGAAACAGCAAACGTTTGGAGTTTGGCCGAGTTGATGGGATGATGGACGCGCAAGCGGCGGAGGCTCTAAACGTGAAATGGTTCTTCCTGGCATCGTTTGTGGCGGCTCTACTAATCTTCGCCCTACTGATCTCCTTGGCTATTTTCGCACTCGCCACTCACGGAGCCAGATGGTTGAGGGTGGTCTTGTTTATCTTGCCCCAACTTGCGCTCTTTGGTTGGGCAGCGCGAGAGATGTTTCGATCTTTTAAGGGTGTCGGACTTGAGTGAATTTCAAGACATCCCACTGCCAAATACGCATCAACGCAACTTTAGGACACTACCGAGGAAACTTGGGAGATACGAAACCTCCGTGCCCTCCGTGTCTCCGTGGTGAATAATTTTCGCCGGAATGCAGCCTCCCGCGGGCGTTGCGCATCAGGATGACATTTCCAAAGTTCAAAAACTTTTCTCTGTGTCTCTGTGCCTCTGTGGTGGGCGTCTTCGTCGCTAGACGCTCTCCACTTTTCTGCTCTTCACGCTGCGGAAGGCGGCATCGAGGACTAACTGGTTGCGCAAGCCTTCTTCGCCGGGAATGTCAAACTCGCGACCCTCTTCGACGGCTGCGGCAAACGCGTCCACCTGAACGGCGTATGCCTGAGCGTTCGATACTTCCCTTTTCTCGAGCACGTCAAATCCTCTGCGTAACTCCACCGTCGGAGGGTGCTCCACGTTCAATGCGTTCAGCGACGAGAGAACCCCGGTTTCGCCGGCCACTTCCAAATACGTCTGGTACGGGGTGCGAGCCGACACCGAAACCGTCCCGAGTGTCCCGGTTTCGAATTGCAGCACAGCGCTCGCAGAGGCCTCCACCACCCAGTGCGAATCGTAGTGCGCCAGCGCCGAAACAAAGCGTACCTCCTCGCCGACAATAAAGCGCAGTGCGTCGATGCAATGCACTCCCAAATCGGCCAATGGACCGCCGGTGGCCAGGCTGGCATCGTTAATCCACCTGCGCGCACTGCTCAGCATGGGCGCGAAGAAATCGGCGCGCGCCGCCACCGGCCGGCCGATTGAGCCAGCGGCCACATGGTCGCGGAAAAACCTCACACTCTCCTCAAACCGCATCACGTGTGCCACGCCCAGCAGGACTTTCGCGGCGCGCGCCGCCTCCACCATCTCTCGCGCTTCTTGCGGATTCATCGCCATCGGCTTCTCGCAAAGCACCGGCTTGCCATGGCGGACGGCTTCTAGGACGTCGTCATGATGCAGACCATCCGGACTGGAGACGAACATCGCATCCACCTCCGGACAGGCGCAAAGTTCGGCGGTGGAGGCGAAGCCATGTTCGACCCCAAATTGCCGCGCCGATTCTTTTGCCCGCTGCAAGTCTCGACGCGACAATGCGGTCACCCGGCAACGCTGGGCCTTGGCAAATCCCGGCATCAAGCGTTTCACCGCGTGCAGACCAAACCCAACAATGCCAAAACGAATCATTCGGTTTTCCTTTGCATCCCGTGGCGGTTTGTAAAGTTTTTTTGGCGCCGACAAACTCCCGCGCCAAGACGATCTTCTAATCGGATGTCACAAGTGTAAGCGTACGAAATTGGGCGGAACATGGGAATCCTGTTTACTATGCAGCGTTCCGATTGCATTTGGCTAATTATGGTGGTAGCTGGGGCCTTGGCGTTTAGCGTCTGGGGATTGCCGTATTTTACCCAGCTTGGTCATCCCGCATGGTCAGTCCTGGTTTATGCGTTCTTCGTGCTTCTGTTTATTTACGGGCGCGCCAATCGGGTGCGCTCCAGCAAAAGCCGGAAGAAAGTCGAGCGATGAACCGAGCGAAGGGGCGCACCTCTAGAGCCTGCCCTGAGCCTGCCGAAGGGTGCGCCGTTAAGGTCTTTGTTTTTGTCATCCCGAGCGGGCTTCAGAGGGTGAGTGAGAACTGTACCGTCCCTAAAGGGACTCGGATCTATTTCCCACTTTACCCAGCACTCCGCCTGCGGCTGCGTGCTGGGCTAAACTGAGCCGCGCCTACGGCGCTGGATTTTCCGCCAGCAAATTCCACTGGCAAGTACCAAGTTTGGTTCTCACACATGTTCTTCAGCCCGCGAGGGATCAGCTCTTCCCACTTTTTCAGCAGCCTGTGAAGCCGTGCCCCTTCAAGGCCCACTACCTTCAACTACCGAAAACAGATCAACAATCCGGGTGAAGCGCCGCACTACCGTTCTCACGGATACACCAATTCCAAAATAGGACTAGTTAACCGAAAGGTAATTCGACCGTATTCTCGCCATGAGGTAAAGTGATAACTCTGTGGCAACGCTGTTGCCACAGGCGCGCAAGCTCCCGCGGAGGATAGCGAGACTCCGCGGGGCTTAGCTCCGCCAAGCCGAAGCTAACCGGAGGAATTCACGACCCGCGACCAGGCAGGAAACGCTTGCCCCCTTTGCACTCCGCAATCAAGTCATTCTTTTTCGACGGACCCGCAGGACGGCTGGAAGCCCTGCTGAACGTGGGATTGCCCACCGCAACCCATGCCGGATTGGTTTGCCATCCGCATCCGCTGGGCGGAGGGACGATGCACAACAAGGTCGTCTTTCACGCCATGAAGGCGTTGCACTCGTTCGGCTTTCCCGTATTGCGCTTCAATTTCCGTGGTACTGGCCTGAGCGCAGGCCAGCACGACCAAGGACGCGGTGAGGTGGCCGACGTGCACGCCGCGCTCGCATGGCTGAAGCATGAGTTCTCGCTGCCCATCATCTTCGCCGGATTCTCCTTCGGAGCGGCCACCGGGCTGCAAGCTGCGTGTCCCGATCCTGACGTTAGCGCACTGATTTCGATCGGCACGCCGGTCGAAGCCGATGGACACTTCTACTCGTTTTCGTTCTTGCGGGAGTGCACCAAACCCAAGCTCTTCGTCAGCGGCGACCACGATCAGTACGGCCCCCACGATGCGCTGGCGAGAATCGTTGCAGAAGCCGCCGACCCGAAAGAGTTGGTATTCGTTCCCGGAGACCACTTCTTCGAAGGCCATCTCGCCGAAATGCGGATGACGGTTGAGAGTTGGCTGCATGAGCTGCTGGGAAGCAGCGGTTAGCAGCCAGCGATGAGTCTCCAGCTTTGCCTGAAGACAGGAATTGAGCGGACTCTCCGCCGGCCCCAAGAGAGTGTGTGAGAACTGTGTCGTCCCTGAAGGGACTCGTTTATTCTTCCCACTTTACCCAGGGCTTAACCACCCCAACACGCGCAAAAACGGCGTTGGGGGCCCCGGTACGCCCTGGGCTAACATTGTTTCGCCCCTGCGGGGCTGGATTTTGCGCCATCGTTTCACCGCGCCAACTCAAGACGAGTTCTCACGCATCTTCAAGGCCCGCACTATGCAAGCTACATCCACTTTGGAACCGCTCTAATTTTTCGATGAAGGGCTCGCCGCGAGATCGCGCACGAACTCCACCAGCGAGCGCACCGGAATTCCCGACGGCCCTTTCGCGATCCAAGGTTTGTTGTCCTCCATCCAGGCGACACCGGCGATGTCGAGATGCAGCCACGGAGTGTCACCGACGAATTCCTTCAGGAACATGGCTGCCGTGACCGCGCCGCCCCAACGACCGCCGCTGTTCACAATGTCCGCGATGTTGGACTTGATCATCTCGCGGTACTCCTCGTCCACGGGCAGCCGCCACATCTTCTCGCCCGACTTCTGCAGCGATTTGCTGAAGCGTTCGTAGAAGTTTTCGTCGTTGGCGAAAATGCCGGCATTGACCATGCCCAGTGCTACCACGCAGGCGCCGGTTAGCGTCGCCGCGTCAATAAGGAGGGTGCAGCCCAGTTGGCGCGCATAGTGCAAGCCATCGGCCAACACCAGTCGCCCTTCGGCGTCGGTGTTGATGATCTCGATTGATTTTCCGGACATGGCAATCTGTACGTCGCCCGGCTTCTGCGCCTTGCCCGAGGGCATGTTCTCGCTGGCGCAGACGATCCCGATCACGCGCAGGTTCGGCTTGAGCTGCGCAATGGCGCGCATCGCTCCGATCATGGCCGCGCCCCCGGCCATGTCGTATTTCATCTTCTCCATGCCGTCCGATGGCTTGATGGAGATGCCGCCGCTGTCGAAGGTGACCCCTTTTCCGACCAGCACGATAGGTTTGTGCTTTTTGTCGGTGCCGTGATATTCCAGCGTGATGAGCTTGGCGGGTTGCTCACTGCCTTGTGTGACAGAGAGGAATGAACCCATACCCAGCTTCTTCATGTCCTTTTCTTCCAGCACGGTGGTCTTGATCGACTTGTGCGCCTTGCTCAATGCCTGTGCCTTGGTGGCGAAATAGGTCGGGGTGCAGACGTTGCCCGGCAGATTGCCCAGCGTCTTGGCGAGTTCCATTCCATGCGCTGTAGCTGCGGCATGTTCGAGCACGTTCTTCAAAGCGGCAGCCGGTTTGTCCAGTGTGGCGAAGGTAATG
>Ga0208587_1000230_pt1 | contig 30841 bp, 32 predicted proteins | sample NGESurdeep092012_7_FD_184472 | JGI IMG/M metagenome (GOLD analysis project Ga0208587, IMG submission 184472) | Arctic peat soil microbial communities from Barrow, Alaska - NGEE Surface sample 210 deep-092012 (SPAdes) | ecosystem: Environmental > Terrestrial > Soil > Wetlands > Peat ...
AGAATGCGGTGGCGGTCACCTGCCTGATCGAGTACATGCGCCCGGCCTACGCCGGCGACGTGCTCACGGCCACCGGCCGGGAAGAAGGGCTGGAGGGCCGCAACGGCGTGTACGACATCCGCGTCGAAAATCAGAAGAGCGAATTGGTGGCGCTGTTTCGCGGCAAGTCGACCCAGATCAAGGGTGAAGTGACGGATCTGAACAAGTGATCGCCTCCGACTGCAACCAATGCCGACCTGCTGCCTTGCGCCTGACCAGAGCTGCTCGCCATCCATTTCCCCACGCAGCCGGCGCGTCACGACACGCTCCGGCGCGCGCGCGCCGCGAGATAGAACTCGAACGCCTCGGCCGAAGTCTTCTGCGGCACATAGCCGAACACCTGTTTCAGCCTGCGGTTGTCGAGCACCGGGCGATAGCGCAGAAAATTCACCTGCTCCGGCCCGTACTGCGTCAGCCCCAGGGGCTTGAGCAGCGCGAGCGCCGCCTGCAGCAGCCATGCGGGCAACGCCACGCAGCGTTTGCCCAGGCGCGCGGCGATTTCGCGCATGCCGAGGGCGCCGTCGCCGGCGACGTTGTAGACGCCGGCCTTGTCCGAGTACACGGCTTCGAGCATGCAGCCGACCACGTCCCGATCCCAGATGAACACGAACGGGCTGTCCGACCCGCGGATCGCAATCAGCCGCGGCTTCTCGAACAGGTCGGTGATCTGGTTGCGCACGGTCTCGCCGAGGATGGTGCCGATGCGAAACACCACCTGCCGCAGTTGCGGCGCGCGCGCGCGGTAGTCGGCGAGCATTTCCTCGACCAGGCGCTTGTGCCAGGCATACGCGAACTCCTGGTTGCCGCGCACCGGCGCATCCTCGGTAATCCAGGCCGGATTGTCGGCGTGATAACCGTAGGCCGCACCGCTCGAGGACACGACGATTTTTCTTACTCCCGCAGCGACGCAGGCATTGAGCAGGTTCTCGGTCCCAAGCACATCGACCGAATATTCGAATTCGCGGTTACTGTTCTTGCCCGGCGTGACGATCGATGCCAGGTGCACCACCGTGTCGATGGCATGGCGCTCCAGCATCGCAGCCAGATCGGGCGCGCGGATGTCGGCGGTGGCGTAGATGATGCCCGGGCGTTGCGCCGCGGCCGCCACCTCGCGCACATCCATCGCCACCAGCGCCGCCGGCCGGCGCGCGCCCGCCGCCAGCGCGGCAACCAATTGACCGCCGAGGTAACCGGCCGCGCCCGTCACCAGTACGCGCGGCGCGCCCACTATTTTCCTTTCGGTTCCTGGTGCATGTCCTTGAAGTGGATCAGGCCCGGCGCCCACATGTGTTTCACCGGATTCACGTCGACGTGGATCACGGCGCAGCGGCCGCTGGCGCGGCAGCGCTCCAGCGCCGGCTTGAGCTGGCGCGGATCGGACACGCGCTCGCCGTGCGCGCCCATGGCGATCGCCAGCTTGTCGAACTCGATTTCGCCCAGGTCGGTCGCGATATTTTCCTCCGGCGGCAGCGATTTCATCAGCAGGGTCCTGATCGGGTGCAGGGTGAAGGACTGGTTTATTTTCACCATGCCCCAGGCCTTGTCGCACAGCACCAGGTAGATGACCTCGAGCTTGTGCCTCACCGCGGTCTCGATCTCCTGCGGATGAAAGCCCATCGCGCCATCGCCGATGATGCACACCACCTGCCGCCCGGGCAGCGCCACCGCGGCCCCCAGCGCCTGCGCCACGCCCGCGCCGAGCATGCCGAATTTGAACGTCGACAACAGCGTATTGGGCACGCGCACCTCGTGATAGAAACTCGCCCAGATGGTGGTATTGCCGCCGTCGGCCACGAGGATCGCATCGTCGGCAAAGAATTCGCGGCACACGCTCGCGACATGCGCCGGGTTCATCGGCACCGAGCGATCCGCAAGCGCCCGGTTCCATCCTTCGCGGTCGCGCCGCTTCGTCTCGTTGTAGCGCGCGATATTTTTGCGCCGCGCCTCGGTGCGGATTTCGCCGGTCCTTGCCGCAAGCCGTTCGGCAAGCGCGGCGAGGAACAGCCTCGCGTCGCCGAGTATGGCGAGTTCCGCGGGCTTGTTCAGGCCGAGCATCTCGCCATCCGCATCGACCTGGATCATTTTCTGTTTCGACGGATGGCGCCAGTAGGGCGCCTTGCCCCACCAGTCGGTCTCGCCCAGGCGCGTGCCCAGCGCCAGCACCAGGTCGGCGTCGTTGCGCGCAGTGTGGTTCAGCTTGACGTGGATCATCGGCAGCGCGAGTTCAGAGGTCTCGGGCAGCACGCCGCGCGCGGACCAGCTCGTCGTCACCGGCGCGCAAAGGAGTTCCGCGACCTGACGCAGCTCTGCATAGGCAGCGGCGTGGATGATGCCGCTGCCGGCGTGAATCAGAGGCTGCTCGGCCGCGATCAACATGTCGGCGGCGCGCTCGATCAGTTCGGGTGCCGGCATGGTCGGGGAGGTTCGACGATACTGGTGCGGGGCCCAGAACGCCGGGTCCGCTTTCACCTTGGTGTTCATGATATTTTCGGGCACGTCGATGTGCACCACACCCGGCCGGCCCTCCCAGGATTTCCTGAGCGCCATGCGCACGAGCTCGGGAATGCGCTCGAACGAGGAAATGACGCAGCTCCACTTCGCCATCTTGCCGATCACGCCGGACTGGTCGAAACACTGATAACTGCCGCCGCGGTCGGGATAAGCGATGCCGGGGCGGCGGCAGGCGGTGACCACCAGCACGCGGTTGCCCTCGGCCTGCTCCACCGCGATGCCGGGCAGCGCGTTCGCGACCCCGGGCCCGTTCGACGCCATGCAGACGCCGAGCTTGCCGGTGAGCCGCGCATAAGCGCCGGCCATGTGCACGGCGCTGGTCTCGTGGCGCGGCGTGATCAGATCGATACCGTGAGTGCGCAGGCTGGCATAGAAACCGAAATAGGTGCCGTCGATGATGCCGAACACCTTCTGCACCCCCTCGGCCTGCAACATTTTGACGATGACTTCACCGCCGCTGATTTCAGACATGCTCTCTCCCGCTATTGCTCGTTATCCGGCTGACAATAGTACCTTGGATCAGGGGCGTTCCGCTGCCCGAGCGCGGTACGCGCCGGTATAATGACCTGACTTCCCTTGTCCACGCGCCGCTTCAGGTCTGCCCCGCAGCGACGCAATTACAAGAAGGCACGATGCCCACGAAACGCAAGAACGTAATCCGCTTCGACCTGCCAGTGAATCCGGCTTTTGACCAGCGGCTGGCACATGAGTCCGATATCGATCTCACGGTTTGCGCGCGCGCGGGCCCGGAGGCGGCGGGTTGGGCGGCCCTCGAACGCTCGCATGTCTACCACGTGTCCGCCGCGAAAGACGAGCTTCCGCGCCGTTGGTTCGTCAGCGCGGAGTTGCTGCAGCGTTGCCCCACACTACTGTGCGTTTCTTCGGCCGGCGCGGGCTACGACACGGTGGATGTCGCCGCCTGCACCAAGGCCGGGGTCGCGGTGATGAACCAGGCGGGCGGCAACGCCAACTCGGTCGCCGAGCACGCGTTTGGCCTGATGCTTGCGCTATCGAGACGGATCATCGAATGTGACCGACGCCTCAGGCACGAGCAGGGTTTCTCGCGCGAGGACGTCATGGGGCATGAAATCGGCGGCAAGGTGCTGGGCATCATCGGGGTCGGCCACGTCGGCACCCGCGTCGCAGCCCTCGCCCATGCCTTCGGCATGACCGTGCTGGCCACCGACCCGTACCTGACGGAGGAGGAGATCGGCCGGCGCGGCGCCGTGTCGGTTGCGTTGGACGACCTGCTGGCGCGGTCCGACATCGTGTCGCTGCATTGCCCGCGCGCGAAGGACACCATAGGCATGATCGACGCGCGCGCATTGCAGCGGATGAAGCGCGGCGCGCTGTTTATCACGACGGCGCGCGGCGGCATCCACGATGAGGCGGCTTTGCTCGAAGCGCTCCAATCCGGCCATATCGGCGGCGCCGGGCTCGACGTCTGGGACCGCGAGCCCCCGCCGCTCGACCATCCGCTGCTCAAGCTCGACAGCGTCATCGCGAGCTTCCATACCGCCGGCGTGACCCACGAGGCGCGGCGCAACATGGCGGCGATCGCCGCCGAGCAGATCGTGGGCACGCTCAAGGGCGGGCGGCCGCCACGCTTGATCAATCCCGAAGCGTGGCCGGCCTACGCTGCGCGCTTTGAAGCGGTGCTGGGTGCGCGAGTGCAGGTTCTGGACTCGGAATAGCGGATCGTAGCCACGCCACGGCGGCGCCCTTCGTGCTCGAGCCGAAAATGCCCGAAGCGCCGCCGCCTCAGCCCATCCGGCCCGGCAGGTAGGTGGCGATAATCGGGAAGCTGATCAGAATGGCGAGGCGAATGAGGTCGGTAATCACGAACGGAATCACGCCCAGGAATATGGTCGTGAAACTCACGTCCTTCACCACGCTCTTGATGACGAAGACGTTCATGCCGACCGGAGGGTGGATCAGCCCCAGTTCAACCGTCATGACGATGATGACGCCGAACCATATCGGATCGAATCCGAGTGCCATGATCACCGGGAAAATGATCGGCACGGTAAGGATGATCATGGCCATTGCATCCATGAGGCATCCAAGCACCAGGTACATCAGCATGATCAGGAGCAGCACGCCATAGCGGCCCAGTCCCAGGCCCGTCAGAAATAGCGTGATCTTCTGCGGTGTCTGCGTGACGGTGAGAAAATAGCCGAACAGGATCGCGCCGATGAGCACGGTGAAGACCGCGGCAGAGGTGCGGGTTGCATCGAGGAGGGACTTGCGAATGAGGGCTCGCGAAAGGCGCCGGCGCAGGACGCCCAGGACGAACGCGCCGCCTGCGCCCACGCCGCCCGCCTCGGTCGGGGTGAAGAGTCCGCCATAGAGGCCGCCAATGACGAACGCAAACAGCAGCAGAGGCGCCCAGACGTCGCGCAGCCCCTTGATCCGCTGCGTCCAGGTGCTGGGCGTGCCTGCCGGAAGGAACTTTGGCCGCGCGAGGCCGATGAGCGCGACCGTAATCACGTACATCGACATCGCGAGAATGCCCGGAAGCACGCCCGCCGCAAACAGTTTGCCGATGTCCTGCTGGGTGATGATGCCGTAGACGGCCAACACGGTTGACGGCGGCAGCATGGCGCCCAGCGTTCCGCCGGCCGCGATCACACCGGTTGAAAAAGTCTGGGGATAGCCGTAGCGGCGCATCTCCGGATAGGCGACATTCGCGAACGTGGCCGCCGTCGCCACCGACGATCCGCAGATTGCGGCGAAGCCGCCGCACGCCACGACGGTGGCGATGCCAAGGCCGCCCTTCAGATGCCCGACCAGGGTATTTGCCGCCCGGAACAGCTCGCGACTGACGCCGGAATTCGAGACGAATGCCCCCATCAGAATAAACATGGGGATGACCCCGAAGGTGTAATCGGTCACCGTGCGCATCGACGTTTGCCCGACCAGCTTCAGCGCCGGGCCGGCGCCGACCAGATAGCTGTATCCGGTTACGCCGACCAGCCCCATCGCCATCCCCACGGGGACGCGCAACAGCATCAGCACGAACAGGACGATGAAGCCGGTGATGGCAACCCCGTCCGTGCTCATGGCAAAAGCCTCATTCATCCGGCAGACCCTGGTGCCTGGGGGCGATTAGGTCCGGATGAAATATCAGCCGGTAGGTGCGTATCGCGATCAGCACGACCGCGGACACGTCGCCGGCCCAGGCGACCGCGAAAAACGGCCAGGTCGGCAGGCCGAGGTCGTACGTCAGCACGTGGTCCTCAAGCGTGATGCGGACTTTGTCAAACAGCATGGTCGTCTGCACCGTCACCACGAACAGCAGCACGAGGGTCGCAAAAATGTCGATCAGGCGCTTGTGCCTTGGCCCAACGGCTCCCCAGATCAGATCGACCGTGATGTGCGTGCCCCTGTAGCTCGTCGCCGCAATGCCCCAGAAAATGAGGATGCCGAGGAGCAGCCGCCCGAAATCATAGCCATCCGGAATGGACACGCTGAAGAAATGGCGCAGCAGTACCGAAATGAAAATATCGGCAGCGACGATCCCGACGAATGCCGCCGCCACCAGCTCGATCGAGTCGATCACCCGATCCATGAAGTTGCGCTTCACGTTTTGCTGCAGGGGCATGAATCGGCTATTCAGTAATGAAGGTTGGCTTCAAAAACAGGCGGGTCCGGCCGACGCATTAGTCGGGCGGACCCGCCTGGAAGTGGAGAATGCGGCTCAGAAGCCCGCTTTGTATTTGGTCAGGGATTGCTTCAGACCGTCGAGCACGGCCTTGGGGTCGTAGCCCGCCTTGCGCGCGTCGTTGGCCCATTGAGTCTCGGCCGGGGCGACCGCCTTGCGCCAGGCAGCCACCTGGTCCGACGTCAGCTTGTAGACCTCGTGGCCCGGGACGGTGAGCTTGGCGTGGCCGGCGAACTCGAAGTCGGCCCATGGCGCGGCCACTTTCTCCGCCCACTCGGTGGTGCAGTGAGCGTCGATCACTTTTTTCTGCGCTGCAGACATGGCGTCGTACTTCGCCTGGTTCATGACCCAGACGAAGGGCGTCGTGTACAGCGGCAAATCCATGTGGTACTTCACCACCTTGTCGATGCCGAACAGCACAATCGATCCCCAGGGGAAGGTGATCGCGTCGGCGACGCCGCGCTCGAGCATGTCGCGCGCCTCGGGCGCCGATGCCTGAACGTTGGTCCCGCCGAGCAAGGTCACCATCTGGCCGATCGTGCTCGTGGCCGGCCGCACTTTCATGCCGCGCACTTCATCGGGCAGGACGATTTTCTTGTGCAAGTGGAAGGCGCCCGGATCGTGCACGAAGGCGAAGCAGAAATGCACGTCTTTCATTTCCTTGGCGGCGTACTGGCGGTACCAGGCATCGATTGCGGCGCTGCCGCTCTTGCCGTTGGAGAACAGGAAGGGCAGCGAAGCGCCGGCCATCACCGGGAAACGTCCGGGCTGGTAGCCCGGGTTGACGTAGGCAAAATCGGCGATCGCGTCGCGCGCCATGTCATAGTGATCGAATGCCTTGCCTAGCTGCTCGGAGGGAAACAGTGCAAAGCCGATGGTTCCGCCCGATGCCTTCTTGATGTCCTCGGCCCATGCCTGAAACGAGGGATTGAGCGGGTGCTGCGGTGGGAGCCAGGTTGCAAGCTTCAGATCGATGTGCTTGTCCTGCGCGATTGCACTTCCCATGCACAGCCCCAATGCGAGCGTGCACAGGCCTAACCAGCGTGCGCCTATCATGTTTTCCTCCTCCGGATATTGGTATCGACGCGAAGCCTCGCCGGGCTTCGCTGTCCCGTTGGATTGTATGTGAGGGGGGGCGTATCGCGCAATCTCGCCGCATTGCGAACAATTGGCCGGCGCGGCCTGCCGCTGCTCGATCTCGATCCACACCACGCCGAGCGTCGATATCACCGCGAACATGCCGAACAGCAGCATCCCGTACCCCCAATAGGTCACGGCACGCGAACCGGCGCCGCGTGCCGGCGCAAATCCCGGCGTATACACTCCGGCTCGAATCGGCCGGGCCGGGACCCGATATGCCGGAAACCCGCACCAGCAAAGGGTCCCCGGGCGATTCCCCTGCGGCGCCGGAACATTTTGGCCGGATCGGTCAACCGATTCGGCGCAGCGGCGTTAGACGCGCACAGACCCTCAAAATGTCTGTGTTTTTCTTCCCTTCAATTTCTGAAAGAGTCCCAATGAATAAATTGATCGCTGTCCTGGTTGCCGGCCTGTTTGCCACCTCCGTGTTTGCACAAACTGCCGCTCCTGCTGCACCCGCCGCCAAGGCGGAAGCCAAAGCCGAGAAAGCTGGCGTCACAGCCAACAAAGCCGAAGCAAAAACCGATGCCAAAGCCGACGCCAAAGCAGCCGCTGCCGAAGCCAAAGCCGCAAAAGCCAAAGCCGCAGCTGACGCCAAAGCTGAAAAAGCCAAAGCCGCAGCCGACGCCAAAGCTGAAAAAGCCAAAGCCGCAGCCGATGCGAAAGCAGCAGCCCCCAAGTAATTGGGTCGCTCAGCGGTAAAGAAAAGACAGGTTCGTCCTGTCTTTTTTTTCGCCCGTCGTTTCGGTCGCGCCGGGTTCGCCGACGGTGCAGGCGGCGATCACCGGAATGACGCACGAGGCAAGGTCGGTGGCGAGCAGCGATTCGATCCGAATCATGCGTATTCCCCTTTTGTGCCGTGCGTCAGCCATGCGCGGCGCGAAACCGCCTGCCGGCGGACTTTACAACCAAACCCGGAACAATCTACGCGCGCGAACCCGGTTCAGCGCGCGGCGCCCAGCAGCTTGCGAAACGCTTCCGGCGGCACGGGCTGGCTGAAGTAAAAGCCCTGCACTTCGTCGCAGCCGTGCTTCCTCAGATATTCGAGTTGCGCTTCGGTTTCCACGCCCTCGGCGACGACCTTGAGATCCAGGCTGTGGCCGATGGAAATGATGGCGCGGGGGAGAGAGCGCGCGCTGAGCCCTTTAGGTGCACCCCGCCTCTCAGGCCACACGCTCCTTCATCGGCAGCAGCCACGCGAGCACCGCGCACTGCGCCGCGGCGATCAGCCCGAACGCGAACATGTAGCCGTCGGGCGAGTAGCGGCCGTCGACCACCGGAAACATGCGCAGCACCACGCCGATGCCGAACTGGCACAGAAACGAGACCAAAAACATCGCCACGTTGGCCGCGGTGTTCACGCGGCCGGTCATCTCCGGCGGGAAATGCCGGGTGAGCAGCGCATAGGCGAGCGCGGCCGAAATGCTGGAGAAACCGTACACCATCAGCAAGGGCATCTTCGCCGGCACGAGGTCGAAGGCGATCGCGATGAACGCGGCGACGGCGAACGCGGTGCCCAGCTTGTACAAGCCCAGCCGCGACACGCCGCGGTCGGCCAGGAAGTCGGCGAGCCAGCCGTAGAACAGCGCGCCGATCGCATACGCGAGCGCGGTGGTGAACAGGTGCGCGGCCATCGCGGCGCGCGCAAGGCCGCCGACATCGGTGAGCCACGGCGCAAGCCACAGTCCCTGCATCGCCTGGTAGGCGCCGTGGCAGACCATCAGCGGCAGGCCGATGCGCCAGAACGACAGCGTGCCGAAGATACGGCCCATGCGCGCGAACGCTACACCCCAGCCCTCGCCTGCGCCCGGCAACGGTTTTTCCGGCACGATGAAGAAAATCGCCGCGGCGGCCAGAGCGCAGCCTGCCGCCATCCCGACAAACACTGCGCGCCAGCCGAGTGGCGTGAGCAGCGCCTCGAGCGGCGAGGTCGCGGCGAGACCGCCGAGGCCGCCGAAGGCAATCATCCATCCATTCAGGGTTGCCAGCCGCGTGAGCGGAAACCACAGCGTGAACGCCTTGATGCTGCCCATCAGGCAGGCCGAAACACCCAGGCCGATCAGCGCCCGGCCGAGCGCCAGCTCGCCGAAGCTGCCGGCTAGCGCGAATCCCAGCGCGCCCAGTCCGGCGATGCACAGCAGCGATGCCACCACGCGGCGCGGCCCGTAACGGTCGAGTAACACGCCCACCGGCACCTGCATTGCAGCGAAGCTGAGCAGGTACATGCTGGTGAGCAGGCCGACGTCGGCGGGCGAGAGCGAGAACTCGGCCGCGAGGTCCTTGGCGATGACCGCGTTGACGTTGCGAAAGAGGTAGGAAAAGAAAAAACCCGCCGCAAACGGCGCGAACACAAGGGCGAGAAGCCGCGGCGGAAGCGACCGGTCGGTGCGCGGTTGAGCTCGGGAGGACACCGCCCGATTCTAAGCGAAGCGGGCAAGCTTCGCCGGTTGGGTCGAGATCGGGCCATTTTGGCTTTGCGCCTGCGAGTCGCTCCAAAGATTCAGGGCTGGCGCGCGCAGGCCAGGTAGTGAACAATAGCGGCCCATGAGCATACCGTTGTTGTTTGTTCCTGCCTTGCCTTGCGAAAAAGCCCACGCATTCGACTTGCAGGGCCATCGCGGCGATTTGCTTTTACGCCGCGCCGCTCGCCTGCTTGCTGCGGCCGCCCTGGCGCTGACACCGCTACTCGCATGCGCATTCGATCTGCAGGGCCACCGCGGCGCGCGGGGGTTGGCGCCCGAGAACACCCTGCCCGCGTTCGCCACGGCGCTGTCGGTCGGCGTCAGCACGCTCGAGCTCGACACCTCGATCACCAAGGACGGCGTGGTGGTGGTGAGCCACGACGCGCGCCTCAATCCCGACATCACCCGCGGCCCCGACGGCCGCTGGCTCAACCCGCCAACGCGCGCCGTGCGCGAACTGACGCTGGACGACCTCAGACGCTATGACGTCGGCCGCATCAAGCCCGGCAGCGAGTACAGCTACCGCTATCCCGACCAGAAGCGCATGGACGGGGTGCGCATGCCCACGCTGGCGCAGGTGTTCCAGCTCGCGCGCAGCGCCGGCAACGCCGAAGTGCGCTTCAACATCGAGATCAAGACCTCGCCGGGAAAACCCACGGACGCGCTCGCACCGGAGGCGTTCGCCAAGGCGCTGCTGGCGACGATAGAGCGCGAAGGCATGAGTTCGCGCGTGATCATTCAATCCTTCGACTGGCGCGCGCTCAAGGCGGTGCAGGCGCTCTCGCCGGCGATTCCGACCAGCTACCTGAGCTCGCAGCAGCGCTTGCTGGATAACATCGCCGCCGGCAAAGCCGAAGGCTCGGCCTGGACCGCCGGCGTTCAATTCCGCGATCACGGCTCGATTCCGAAAATGGTCAAAGCCGCCGGCGGGGCGATCTGGTCGCCCTATTACCCGGAGCTGAGCGCTGACCTGGTGAAGGAAGCGCACGCGCTCGGCCTCAAGGTGATCCCCTGGACGGCGAACAAGACCGAGGACATGGCGCGCCTCATCGACTGGGGCGTGGACGGCCTGATCACCGACCGGCCCGACTTCCTGCGCGACGTGATGGCGGGAAAAAACCTGCCGCTGCCGAAACCCACACCGGTCGCGCCCTGAATCCGGCCCGGGCGCGCTTCCCGGTTGGCCGCTTACTTCGCCGGACTTTTCTTCGCGCCGCCGGCGCGCTCGAGCATGCGATAGATCTCGGTATGGTCCGCCGCGCCGCTGAGTTTCGCCTCCGCATCCGCCCAGGATTTAAGCAGGACTTCGCCCAGCAGCGTGTCCGAACCCAGGCTCTTCGCCAGGTCGGTGGCGATGTTGATGTCTTTGCGCATCAGCCCCAGGCTGAACCCTGAATTGAACAACCCCGAAACGATGAACTGCATCAGCTTGTTCTCGGTGCTGTTGTTCTTGCCGGTCGAGGCGTTCAGGACGGCGACGATCTTGTCCGGGGCGATGCCGAAATCGGCGCCGACCTTCAGCGCCTCGCAGGCCGCGAGCAGGCCCGCCGCCGAGACATAGTTGTTGAGCGCCTTCATCGCATGCCCGGATCCCAGCATCCCGGTTTCTATGACGGACTTGCCCATGGTCAGAAACAGCGCCTTCACGCGCTCGATGACCGCGTGCTCGCCCCCGGCCATGATCGCCAGCGATCCGTCGAGGGCGCGTTTCACCCCGCCCGAGACCGGCGCATCGATGAAGTCCACGCCCGCCGCCTGGAGCCGCGGCCCGAGTTCGCGCGTCACCGACGGATTGGACGAACTCATGTCGATGACGACCGCGCCCTTCTTCAGGTGCGCGGCCAACCCGTCTTTGTCGCCGAACAGCACTTTCTTCACCACCACGCTGTCCGGGAGCATCAGGATCACGACCTCGCAGTCGCGCCCGATGTCGGCCAGGCTTTTCGACGCCTGCACGCCGCTTACCGCGCAGATCGCCTTCAGCGCGGCTTCCGAAGTGTCGTAGGCGTGCAGGGGATAGCCGTGCGTGGCGATCCGCGTCGCCATCGGCAAGCCCATCTTGCCGATGCCGATGAAGCCGACTGCGTATTTCCCCTCGCCGGAGCTCATTTTTTGCTATCGACCTCGGCGAAGACTTCTTTCGCGACGCGCATCGCGTCGAGCGCGGCGGGCACGCCGCAATAAATCGCCGACTGCAGGAACACCTCGCGGATTTCGATCCGGGTGATGCCATTGTTCAGCGCGCCGAGCACATGCAGCTTGATTTCGTGCGGGCGATTCAGTGCAGTCAGCCAGGCAAGGTTGAGGAAGCTGCGCGTCTTGCGGTCCAGTTCCGGCCGGGTCCAGACCGCACCCCAGCAATATTCCGTCACCAGGTCCTGCATCGGTTTGCTGAACTCGTCGGGCGCGCGGACCGACTTGTCGACATATTCGGCCCCCAAAACGGCCCTTCTCACCGCCAGTCCTTCGTCGTAGCGTTTCTTATCCATGGTCTTGCTCCTTTGGTTGTTGGGATGGTTATCAGATGTTGCTTGCCAGGTGTTTCGTAATCTGCGCCCTGCTTCGACGCCCGATCGCGCGGCGCCGCTGCGGCGTTCGGCCGGACGGCTATTGCTGCAACGCGTCCGGGCCCAGGAGTGCGGCGCGAAAGCGATTCTTCAGATGGGAGCCTTCCCGCGGCGGCAGCACCAGCGGCAATCTCTCCGGATCCACTTTGACCTGCGCGAACAGGGCGCCTTCGCCCGAATAGATGCGCTTCTTCAGCCGCGACACGTCGGCCTGCGTGCGCACGCCGAGCGCATGCGCAAAGCCTGCGGCCTTCGCCATTCCGGCGAGGTCGACGCCATGACCGGTATGCGTCTCCTGCTGCCCGGTCTCGCCGTAGCGCTCGTTGTCGAGGACCACGATGTACAGGTTGCGCGGCCGTTGCACGGCGATGGTGGCCAGCGCGCCCAGGCCCATGAGCATCTCGCCGTCACCGGTCAGGACCAGCACCTTTTTCTTCGGCTGCGCCAGCGCGACGCCGAGGCCGATCATCGCCGCCCCGCCCATCGCTCCCCACAGCGGAAAGTTCAAGTCATGATCGCCCGCATGGGTGATGTCCCAGGCCGGCGCGCCCAGCCCGCCAATCACCAGCAAATTGCCACGCTCGGCGAGCAATTCTTCTACGACTTCGCGACGACGCAATAATTTGCTCATTGGGGCACGCTCTGGGTGAGTTTCCTGAAGTCCTTGGCGCCCAGCACCCGTTGGCCGATGAGCAGCGCGATGGGGCGGTAGGTATTGAAGGCGAGGCGCAGCGCGCCGGACACCATTTCCGGCACATCCTCCGCCCGCTCGGCGCGCTTGACGATCACGCCGAGCGCCTCGAGCACGGCCTGCGTCGCGTTTCCCATGGGAATCTGAGACGGATTGAATTCGCCGTGATCGCCGCGCATGGTGACCAGCATCAGCAGCGGAAACTGGCACGCGAGCGGCAGGCTGAGCATGTTGATGCAATTGCCCACGCCGCTGCTTTGCATGAGCAGCACGCCTTTTTCGCCGCCGAGCCAGGCGCCGGCAAGCAGCGCCACGCCTTCTTCCTCGGTGGTAAGCCTGACCACGCGCATGGATCTGTCTTTCTCGCACAGCTTGATCAGGCGCGCATGACCCGCGTCGGGGACGATTGCGACCTGGCGGACGCCGGCAGCCTTGAGGAGCGCGTGCACCTCATCAGGCCAGGCGGATTCGGCATTTTTTTTCATCTGGGTTCCGTGAATAGGCGGGAGCGAACGAGACCCGATAATACAATAAGTAGGGCGATATTCCCATGCCGGCAGCCGCGTCCACGTCCAGCAGCGCGGCATCCCCATGCCGCCGAACACACAACAGGGCTCGCGTCGCGGCATCGGCAAAGGCTTGCCGACCTGCTGCTTCCATTTTAAACGTGACACTTCACTAGTGCGGTAAAATCGCGCATGCATACCGCTCCGCGCTTCGAACACCATGAATAAGCCTGCCGACGCGGCCGCTGCGCACGTCACCAACTTCATCCGCAACGTCATCGACGCAGACTTAGCCAGCGGCAAGTATGCGTCGCGCACCTGGGGCGGCAGACCCGGCCCGGCCGCGACGCACGCGGGCGCGCCGAGCGATCCGGCGAAAATCCGCACGCGCTTTCCGCCCGAGCCCAACGGCTACCTGCACTTCGGCCACGCCAAGTCCATCTGCCTCAACTTCGGCCTCGCGCGCGATTACGGCGGCGTCTGCCACATGCGCTTCGACGACACCAATCCGGAAAAGGAAGAGCAGGAGTACGTCGATTCGATCCTCGACGCGGTGCGCTGGCTGGGCTTCGGCTGGATCGCCAACGGCGCCGAGCACCTGTACCACGCCAGCGACTACTTCGATTCCATGTACCTGGCGGCGGAGTATCTGGTTACCTCCGGCCATGCCTACGTCGACGAACAGAGCGTCGAGGAAATGCGCGCTACGCGCGGCACGCTGACCGAGCACGGCCGCAGCAGCCCCTGGCGCGACCGCCCGGCCGTCGAGTCGCTCGCGCGCCTGCGCGAAATGCGTGCGGGCAAGCACGCCGACGGCAGCATGGTGCTGCGCGCGAGAATCGACATGGCCTCGCCCAACATCAACCTGCGCGACCCGGCGATCTACCGCATCAAGAAAGCCACGCATCACCGCACCGGCGACAAGTGGTGCATCTACCCGATGTACACCTACGCCCACCCGATCGAGGACGCGCTGGAGCAGATCACCCACTCCATCTGCACCCTGGAGTTCGAGGACCAGCGCCCGTTCTACGACTGGCTGCTCGAGCGCCTGGCCGAAGGCGGGCTGCTCGCGCGGCCGCTGCCGCAGCAGCTCGAGTTCGCGCGGCTCAACCTGAGCTATGTGGTGCTGTCCAAACGCAAGCTGATCCAGCTGGTCGACGAAGGGCACGTCGAGGGCTGGGACGATCCGCGCCTGCCGACGCTCGCCGGGGCGCGCCGGCGCGGCTACACGCCCGAGGGCTTTCGCCTGTTCGCCGAGCGCATCGGCGTGTCCAAATCCGACTCCTGGATCGACTACGGCGTGCTCGAGGAATGCATGCGCGAGCACCTGAACCAGGTCGCGCCGCGGCGCATCGCCGTGCTCGATCCGCTGAAGCTGGTGATCGACAACTATCCCGCGGGCGCCGAAGAGGAATGCCTTGCGCCCAACCACCCGCAGAAGCCGGAGCTCGGGAAGCGCGCGGTGCCGTTCTCGCGCGAGCTGTGGATCGAGCGCGAGGATTTCATGGAGACCCCGGCCAAGGGTTATTTCCGGCTATATCCCCCCGGCCTAACACCCGCCGGGGACCCCCGTCCCGGAAACAAGGTGCGGCTGCGCTACGGCTTCGTGATCGAATGCACCGGCTGCGACAAGGACGCTTCGGGCAGGGTCACCGCCGTGCGCTGCAATTACTACGCCGACAGCAAATCGGGCACGCCCGGTTCGGATGCCTACAAGGTCAAAGGCAACGTCCACTGGGTCTCGGCCAGGCACGCCTACCGGTGCGAGGTGCGGCTCTACGACCGCTTGTTCCGCGAGCCGCATCCGGGCGCGGGGGAGCGCGATTTCCTGCTCGACCTGAACCCGGAGGCGAAGAAAGTCATCAGCGCGCAGCTCGAGCCCGCGCTGAAGCAGGCCCGGCCCGAGGAGCGCTTCCAGTTCGAGCGGCACGGCTACTTCGTCGCCGATCGCATCGAATCGAAACCCGGCGCGCCGGTGTTCAACCGCGCGGTGACGTTGAAGGATGCCTGGAAAAAGTGACAGGGTAGGAAGCTGGTGCAAGGTGAGGGGAAACGTCCCCTCATGCTCCCCTAATTCAGAGGCTGTTCCAGTCAGTCTGAAACAGCCTCCAACAACAGTTGACACAGGAGAGACACATGAAAGCCGTCGGACTCTACCGCTATCTTCCCATCGACGATCCGGAGTCCTTCCTCGATCTCGAGCTCGACACGCCCAGCGCAAGCGGACGCGACCTGCTGGTCGAAGTGAAGGCCATATCCGTGAATCCGGTCGACACCAAGCGGCGCGCGCCCAAGGACCTCGTCGAAAAAACTCCGCGGGTGCTCGGCTGGGATGTCGCCGGCGTGGTCAAGGCAGTCGGGCCGGAGGTCTCGCTGTTCAAGCCCGGGGACGCGGTGTATTACGCCGGCAGCATCATGCGGCCGGGCGGCAACAGCGAATTCCACCTGGTCGACGAGCGCATCGTCGGCAGGAAGCCGGCGAACCTCGGTTTCGCCGAGGCCGCGGCGCTGCCGCTCACCACGATCACCGCCTGGGAAGGCATGTTCGACCGCATGGGCATCTCCAGATCCGGCGCGCATGCGGGCAAGACGCTTCTCGTCATCGCCGGGGCGGGCGGCGTGGGCTCGATCGCGATCCAGCTGGCGAAGAAACTCGCCGGCCTCACCGTCATCGCCACCGCTTCGCGGCCGGAATCGGTGGCCTGGGTGCGCGCCCTGGGCGCGGATCAGGTCATCGATCACAGCAAGGACCTGGCGCCGCAACTCGAAGCACTGGGCATGAAGGAAGTCGATTACATCTTCTGCCTCAACAACACCGATCGCTGGTTCCCCGCGTTCGCGCCCATCATCAAGCCGCAGGGAAAAATGTGCGCCATCGTCTCGGCGCTGAAACCGGTCGATTTGACGCCGCTGATGGGCAAGAGCGCGAGCCTCGCCTGGGAATTCATGTTCACCCGCTCCACTTTCAAGACGCCGGACATGATCGAGCAGCATAATCTTCTCAACGAAACGGCGGCGCTGATCGAAGCGGGCACGCTGAAGACGACGCTCACGACCAATCTCGGAACGATCAACGCCGCCAACCTGAAGCGCGCGCACAAGCTGCTCGAAGGAGGGCACACGCTGGGCAAGATCGTGCTCGAGGGGTTTTGAGCGCGACTGAAACCCTGGTCGAGTCGCGCTACGCCTGGGCGCGGCTGTGCGCCGCGCTCGCGCTGATGACCATCGGCGGCTCGGGCATGTACGCGATCACCGTGGTGCTGCCGCGCGTGCAGGCGGATTTCGGCGTCGGGCGCTCGGATGCGTCCCTGCCCTATACCTTCACCATGATCGGCTTCGGCCTGGGCGGCATCCTGATGGGGCGCCTGTCGGACCGCTTTGGCGTGATGGTCCCGGTCATCATCGGCGCGCTGGGACTGTGCACGGGCTTCGTCGCCGCCGGCAGCGCCGGCAGCCTGTGGCAGTTCAATCTGGCCCAGGGGCTTTTGATCGGACTGCTCGGCACCTCGGCCACGTTTGCGCCGCTGGTGGCGGACATTTCGCTGTGGTTCACGCGCCGCCGCGGCATCGCCGTCGCGATCTGCATCAGCGGCAACTATCTCGCAGGCGCGGTCTGGCCGCCGGTGATGCAGCACTTCATCGACAGCGCCGGCTGGCGCCAGACCTATATCGGGATCGGCGTGTTCTGCCTCGCGGCGATGCTGCCGCTTGCGCTGGCCCTGCGCCGGCGCCCGCCGATCCCGGCGCAGTTTGCATCGGGTCCTGCGGCGGGGTCCGTGACCAGCATCGCCGGCTCCGAAGGCACGCTCGGGCTCTCGCCCGGCGCCCTGCAGACGCTGCTGTGCGTCGCCGGCGTCGCCTGCTGCGTGGCCATGTCCATGCCGCAGGTGCACATCGTGGCCTACTGCGGCGATCTGGGCTATGGTCCGGCGCGGGGCGCGCAAATGCTCTCGTTGATGCTCGGATGCGGCATCGTCAGCCGGCTCACCTTCGGCTGGATCTCGGACCACATCGGCGGCTTGCGCACACTTCTCCTCGGGTCCACGCTGCAGATGATCGCGCTCGTGCTGTTCCTGCCGTTCAAGGGGCTCGCCTCGCTCTACCTGGTGTCGGCGCTGTTCGGCCTGTTCCAGGGCGGCATCGTGCCCGCCTACGCCCTCATCGTGCGCGAGCATTTCACGCCGCGCGAAGCCGGGGCGCGCATGGGCACGGTACTGATGGCGACGCTGTTCGGCATGGCGCTGGGCGGCTGGATGTCGGGCTGGATCTTCGACCTCACCGGCTCCTATCGCGCCGCTTTCGTCAACGGCATCGCCTGGAATCTGCTCAACATCGGGATCGTCGCGGCGCTGCTCTACCGCTCGCGGGCGCGCGCCGCGTTTGCGGGATAGATCGGGGCCGGCCCCGGGTCGCGTCGCTCAGCCGTGCCGGCCGATCTTGCGCGCCGGTTGCTCGGCCAGCTTCCAGGTGTCGCGCAGCACGCCAAGCAACGCGCGGATCACGGGATCGTCCTCGCGCGCGAGTAGGTATATGAACCACAGCGTGGTCTGGAGCCGCACGTCCCGCCACAGGCACACTTCGCCCGCGGCCTCTTTCTCCAGCGCCAGTTCTTCGCGGATCAACGACAGGCCGACCCCGGATACGACCAGGTTCGCGATCACCGATTCCTGGTCGGCCTCGACCACCTTGGTCGGCTCGATGCCGTGCTTGTCGAACAGCGCGCGCACCAGCTGATGGTGGGTGCTGATCGACGGCGTGATGACCCACGGTTGCAGCGCGATCTCGCTCCAGTCGGCATCGACGACGCGGCTGGACCAGGCCGCCGGCGCGGCGACGCGATAGGTGCTTCCGCGCAGCCGCAGTTTGCCCACGCCCGGGTGCTCGAGATCACCATAGTAAAAGCTTGCGTCGAGTTCCCCGCTGAGCACTTTCGCGAACGCCGCGCCGGTGATCTCGTGGTGCAGTTCCACCTGCAGCAAGGGATAGCGCTCGACCGTGGCGTTCAGAAATTCGCCGATGCGGATGAAAACCGGATCCGACATCGTGCCCACGCGCACTTTGCCGGCCACCTCGCCTTTGAGCGCCTTCGCCTCGTTGCGCATCGCCTGGGCCGCGGCCAGGACCTTCTCCGCGTCCGCCAGCAGCCGCTCACCGGCCGAGGTCAGCACCATGCCGCTGGAAGTGCGCTCGAACAAGGCGAGTTCGAGCTCGTCCTCGAGCGCCTTGATCTGCGCGCTGACGGCCGGCTGGCTGACGTGCAGTGTCTCCGCGGCACGGGTCAGGTGACCGGCCTCGGCGACGGCGACAAAGCTGCGTAACTGGTAGAGCTCCATATCAGAACCGCTTTTTTAGTCTGACCATGGCCGGACTCCGGCCCAAAATGTTGCGTTGCATCATGGCATTATACACAGTATAACCCAAAGCGATGGCGCCTATCCGAACATGCGATTGGATTACCCTGCCCAAGGTCCATATTATGCTAATCATAAAGCACGATACCTGTGCTGAATCAAGTGGACTTGGAAGGAAATTGCCATGAGACTTTATGCCCCCCTGTACGAAGGTGACAGCTTTCTGCGCCCCGACGCCGCCTCGGGCGAGCACGCTGCCACAGTTTTCAAAACCCCTGCTCCTGCGGCCGATTTTGTGCGCAGCAATATCCAAGTGGAGGCCGCGAACGAGACGGCGCTCGATCTCCATGCGATAGAGCAGACCGCGCGCGCCACGCGCAGCGCCGAGGTCGCGCGCTTGCTGAAAGCCGCCTACACCGCCGTGGTGGACTGGTTCGAACGCGGCGACTATCAGGAACGCGACAATTTCTTCGCCGCGTCCGCGAACCTCGCCGACTTGGAACAGCGCCAGCGTCATTTCGAGCGCACCGGCCGCGCGTATTACTGATCCAAGTGTGCCTGAGCTTCCCGCTCAGGCACTTGCCGGCTGGCATCATCCGCATTCCCTCGCAGGCCCGGCGCCTGCATTCTTTGCCAGTTTACTCCCGCCCCGCCGCGCTTGAACGCTTCTAGCCAATGTCCTGAGTCGTTAAGGAATTGAAGACGAAGCAGGCTGACTTTTCCACACAGGCTTTGCCGCGCACCTACCCAGGATGCTCCCCATGCGGGACAATGCGGTCTGACCGTGCGCGTAGTTCGATAGCCAAATCCATGTGATGCAAGATTTTTCACGCCGAGAGTTCCTGCAAGCGCTCGCCGCCGTCGGCGCGGCGTGCGCGTCGCCTGCGCTGCGCGCGCAGGGCCCGGTGCGCTTTGCCGATGATCCGTTCAGGCTCGGCGTAGCCTGCGGCTATCCGCGGCCCGACGGCGCGGTAATCTGGACGCGGCTCGCACCCGACATTGCCCAGGCGAACGGCGGGCTCGATCCGGCGGCGATTCCGGTGCGCTGGGAAGTGGCGCGCGACGAGAAATTCGCCTCGATCGCAGCCTCGGGCAGCGTGGACGCGGTGCCCGAATGGGCGCATGCGGTGCACGTCGAGCCGGTCGGCCTCGAAGCGGACCGCTGGTACTGGTACCGCTTCATCGCGGGCGGCGCGGCGAGCCCGGTCGGGCGCATGCGCACCGCGCCCGCTGCCGGCGCCAGCCCCGCGCGCCTGCGCTTCGCGTTTGCTTCCTGCCAGCAATACGAACAGGGCTGGTTCAGCGCCTACCGCCACATGGCGGGCGACGACCTCGACCTGGTGGTGTTTCTCGGCGATTACATCTACGAATCGTCCTGGGGGCGGGAGCACGTGCGCAAGCACAACCGCCCCGAGGCCTACACGCTCGACGACTACCGCGCGCGCTATGCGCAGTACAAGAGCGATCCGGACCTGCAGGCCGCACACCGGGCGTTTCCATGGATCGTCACCTGGGACGATCACGAGGTCGACAACGACTACGCCAACGACCACCCCGAGGACGGCATGCCGGCCGCGCAGTTCCTGTCGCGGCGGGCGGGCGCATACAAGGCGTACTACGAGCACATGCCCCTGCCCTCGGGCATGCGGCCCGAGGGCCCGAACATGCGCATCCATACCAGCCTCGCCTGGGGCGCGCTGGCGAAATTTCACATCGTCGACGACCGGCAGTACCGCGCCTGGCAGGCATGCCCGGCGAAACCGGGCGGATCGAACGTGGTCGATCCGGAGGCGTGCGAGGAAATCCGCGATGCGTCGCGCTCGCTGCTGGGCGCCGAGCAGGAGGCCTGGCTCGATCGCGGCTTCGCCGCTTCGCGCGCGCAGTGGAACATCCTCGCGCAGCAGACGCTGATGGCGCAGTTCGATCGCAAGGCCGGCGAGGGGCGGCGCTTCTGGACCGACGGCTGGGACGGCTACCCGGCCGCGCGCAGACGGCTGCTCGAATCGATGGTTGCGCGCCGGCTCGCGAATCCGGTGGTGATCGGCGGCGACGTGCACATGAATTTCGTCGCCGACCTGAAGCCGGACTTCGACGATGAAAAATCGCCCGTGGTGGCGAGCGAGTTCTGCGGCACCTCGATCACTTCGCAGGCCGCCTCGCAGAAAAGCGTGGACGCCCTGCTGCCGGAGAATCCGCACATCAAGCTCGCGCGCAGCGACCACCGCGGCTACGTGCGCGCCGCCGTCGCCGGCGGCAAGTTCAGCGCCGACCTGATCGCGCTCGACACGGTGAAGCGGCAAGACTCGAAGGCGAGCGTGCTGGCGCGCTTCGTCGTCGAGGACGGCAAGCCCGGACCGCAGCGCGGCTGAGTTGCGCAGGCCGTGCCGGCGCGCCCAGCGAACTAGAGAATCAGCGGCAGCGTCTTGCCGATGGATTCGCGCAGCACCGCGTCGGCGATGTCGTCGAACGGCGTCGGCTCGGCGTTGACGATCACCACGCGCGCGCCGGCCGCCTTGGCCTCGGACACCGCGCCCGCGACCGGATAGACCTGCAGGCTGGTGCCGACCGAGATGAAGCAGTCGGCCTCGGCCGCCGAGCGCAGCGCGCGCTCGATCACCTCGGGCACCAGGTTCTGGCCGAAGGAGATGGTGTCGCTCTTCAGGATGCCGCCGCAGAGCGTGCACGGCGGATCGTCCTCGCCGGTGAGCAGGCGTATCAGCGTCTCCTGCATCGGCCCCTTCCAGCCGCAGCTCATGCACACCACTTTCAGCACCGTGCCATGCACCTCGATCACGCGCTCGGGCGAGTTGCCCGCCTTCTGGTGCAGGCCGTCGATGTTCTGGGTGATGAGCGCATGCAACTTGCCGCGCCGCTCGAGCCCGGCGATGGCCTCATGGCCCGCGTTCGGCCGCGCCTCCCACGCCGGATGCACCAGCCGCGCCTGCCAGGCTTTCTTGCGGATTTCGGCATCGGCCATGTAGTAGCGGATGTTGGACAGCTTCTCCGCCTCCGGATCCCGCGTCCACACGCCCTGCGGCCCGCGGAAATCCGGAATGCCCGACTCGGTCGAGATGCCCGCGCCGGTGAGGACTACCACGCGCTGCGCCTGCGCGACCCAGGCGCGCACTTCGTCGATCATTGCATCGGTTTTCACGATCCGCCGCTCGTGTTGTCGTTACCTGCACAGGCCAGCATGGTCATCTCCACGTTGAGGATGGGAAGCGATAGCGAAAGCTTACTCGCACTGAGCCCGGACAGGGTTCACAGCGGCTCCATCCCCTTTTCCCGCGTTCGTTACATATATTTGCACTTTCGCCGTGAACCGCGGCGCCGCCGATGCGTTCTCACAGGTATCGGGGCAAGCGCACCGGGATCGCGGATTCCTGCGCCGGCGCCCGTTGCCCAGACAGGCGGTGCACATGAAAACGTTCTCTGGAAATAGGGTCTCCCGGCTTTTCGCGCTGCTCGCCGCGCTCGCGCTGGTGCTAGCGCAAGGCGGCGCGCACGCCCAGCCCGCATATGTGGTCTCGCAGCAGGAGCTCGACCAGATGCTCGCGCCGATCGCGCTCTACCCCGACGCGCTGCTGTCGCAGATCCTGATGGCATCGACCTACCCGCTCGAAGTGGTCGAAGCCGCGCGCTGGTCCAGGGCCCGCCCCGGTCTTTCCGGCGACGACGCGGTGCGCGCGGCCGAGGGCGAGAACTGGGATCCGAGCGTGAAATCGCTGGTCGCATTCCCGCAGGTGCTCGAGCGCATGGACGAGAACCTGCCATGGACGCAAGCGCTGGGCGACGCGTTCCTCGATCAGCAAGCGCAGGTGATGGATACGGTGCAGGCCCTGCGGCGCAGAGCGGAGACCGCGGGCAATCTGCGCTCGGATGATCGCGTGCGCGTGCTCGACAGCGGGTCGGGCTTGATGCTGGAGCTGCTCAACCCCCAGGTCGTCTATGTGCCCTACTACGACCCGCTGGTGGTGTACGGGTCGTGGTGGTGGCCCGCCTATCCGCCGGTCTACTGGCAGCCCTGGCCAGGCTATTACGCGCGACCGGGCTACGCGAGGGGCTTCTACTGGGGACCGCCGGTCGGCATTTCGGCGGGATTTTTCTTCGGCGCGTTCGACTGGCCCCGGCGCGAGGTCCGGGTGGTGCGGGTCAACAACTACTATTACAGCCATAGCGTAGCCGTGAACCGCGCGGTGATCGCAAATCGCGCGCCCGGCGCATGGCACCACGAACCGGAGCACCGCAGGGGCATGGCCTATCGCAGCGTCGAGGCGCAGCAGCGCTTCGGCGCGGCGAGCGCGCCGCAGGGCCAGGGCAATCGCGCCAGGCCAGCCGAGCCGCGCCGTTCGGACGAGCGCATGGAGGTGCGCCCCGCCGCTCGGCCTGAGGCGCGCCCTGAAGCGCGATCCGATGGCCGCCGGCCCGATGCGCGGCCTGCCGCGGAGACGCGCGCCAAGGTGCAACCCGCACCGGCCGCGCAGCCCGCACCAGTCATGCAACCCGCGCCAGCCGATGCGCGATTCGATCACCGCCGCGAAACGCGTGGCACTGTGCAACCCGCGCCACCCGCACCAGTCATGCAACCCGCACCAACTGCGCATCCCGCACCAGTCGCGCATCCCACACCAGTTGCACAACCCGCGCCAGTCTCGCAACCCGCACCGGCTGCGCAACCCGCACCGGCATCGCGCGGCAACCGGCAAGCAACTCGGCCCGAGCCGGGCGAACGCCATGAAGCGCCGCAAGCAGGCGAGGCCGCAACGCGTCAGGACAGCGGCGCGGATCCCATGGGGCGCACGAGGACAGGCCGCTAACACCAAGGAGTTCCATGGGTCTGACCCGTGGACGGGGCGGCACGCGGCGCGTCTGCCTCCGAGCCATTGCGATCGCGCGCGATGATTCCGTTCCTGGTCGTGCTGTTCCTCGGCCTGTTGCTGGTGGCGCGGGTGCCCTGGTTCACCCTGTTTCTGCTTGCGACCTTCCATCTCGGCGGCTGAGTGTCCCCCGAGGACCGGGTCACGCTTGCGCCACCATCGGCGCAGCGCAAAGCACCATGCCGCACAAATGCGCGACAATAGGCGCCTTCGATCACCCAAGGGGACTGACCCGCCGGCAGGACATGGCCCCGATCTGAAAGGGACTACCAGATGAATGATCTTTTCTCGCTCAAGGGCCGCACCGCTCTCGTCACCGGCGGTTCGCGCGGCATCGGCCGCATGATCGCGGCCGGCTTCCTCGCCCAGGGAGCGCGCGTCTACATCTCGTCGCGCAAGGCAGATGCCTGCGACAAGGCGGCGGCCGAGCTCTCGGACACGGGCGCCTGCGTTTCCCTGCCGGCGGATGTGTCTTCGGTGGAAGGCGCGCGGAAACTGGTCAAGGCGTACGCGGCGCATGAATCGAAGCTCGATATTCTGGTGAACAACGCGGGCGCGGCCTGGGGTGCGCCGTTCGACGAGTTTCCCGAAAAGGGGTGGGACAAGGTCGTCGACCTGAATCTGAAGATGCCGTTCTTCCTGACCCAGGCGCTGATCGGGCTGTTGCGCAAAGCGGCGGTAACCGCGCCGGCCAAGGTGATCAACATCGCCTCCATCGACGGCATCTCGGTGAACATGCAGGAGACCTATTCCTACGCGGCAAGCAAGGCAGGCCTGATTCAGCTGACGCGCCGCATGGCTCTGCGCCTGATCACGGACAACATCGTGGTCAGCGCGATCGCGCCGGGTGCATTTGCGTCGGAGATGAACCGCGACGCGCGCGACCGGGCCCATGAAGTGGTGAAGCGCATTCCGGCCGGACGCATCGGACGCGACGAGGACATGGCAGGCGCGGCGATCTACCTCGCATCCCGCGCGGGCGATTACGTGGTGGGCTCGACGCTGATCGTCGATGGCGGCGTTACCCACGCGCGCTGATGCGCATTTCGTGCAACACCGGGGCTCGGAAACAATTTTGCTCCGGAAACATGAGCCGTTTCCGGCGCCCATAATCCATTGATTCAGCAACCCGAAGAAATCATCATGAATCCTTTCACCGAATCCGTCACGCTCAGCGGACGCCACGCGTCGCTCGAACCGCTTGCAGCCGCGCATCATGCAGATCTGCTCGAAGCCGTGCGCGACGGCGAGTTATGGAAACTTTGGTACACCTCGATTCCATCGCCTGAAGGAATGCGCGCCGAAATCGAACGCAGACTCGGCCTGCAGCAGGCCGGCGCGATGTTGCCGTTTGCGGTGCGCAACCGGGCCAGCGGCAAGATCGTCGGCATGACGACCTACATGAACATCGACGCGAACAACCGCCGCGTCGAAATCGGTTCCACCTGGTATGCAAGATCGGCGCAGCGCACGCCGCTCAATACCGAATGCAAGCTCATGCTGCTGACGCACGCGTTCGAGACGCTAGGCTGCATCGCGGTCGAATTCCGCACGAGTTTCTTCAATCACGCCAGCCGCCGCGCGATCGAGCGCCTGGGCGCGAAGCAGGACGGCATTCTGCGCAGCCACCAGCGGCATTCCGACGGCAGCTTGCGCGACACCTGCGTGTATTCGATCCTTGCGCACGAATGGCCGGCGGTGAAGCGGCATCTGGAATTCAAACTCGAGCGCAACGGCGAGGAAGTCGGGTAAGGAGTTATCATGACCGGAATGCCGAACTGGCGGATCACGTTTCAGTTTGCAAACGGCCAAATATTGTGCTCAAGGCTGCATAACCGCCGCAACTCCAGGAAGGCCCAAGAATGTTCAAACTGCAAGTACAGGAAGACGACAACGACCCACAGGCCTGGCACGACGTCAAAGGGCCGGACGGACAACTGCTGACTTTTGAAAAGGAATCCGCGGCCCGCGCCAAGCTGGAAGAGCTATTCCCCATCCTGGTGAAGATGGAGCGCTACGCCGCCGACTCGAAGCGCACGCGGGTGATCAGCATGTTCAAGGATGATGAAGACTAGAAACAACGGCGAGAAATTGCTCGTCATTGACCCCAAATATGTTTGAGATTTCCGACGAGCACCACGCCTGAGAGTTGGCTTCGAATGCAGGCAGCGGTCGATCTCTGGGAGCTTGAGCGGGATTCGAAGCGGTATCAGCATATTGAGCCGGTGGCGGCTTATCGGCCTCGTTGTAGCCGCTGATGGCCATTGACGGCTAGGCAGCCTGCTTGCCCTGTGCGTGCCGCTCGGTGAGCAGGTACAGCACATACTGGTTGAGGCTCACGCCCTGCGCTTTCGCCGCCTTCGCCATCTCCGCGTTCAGGCGCTTTGGCACGCGCATGAGGAATTTGCCGCTGTAAGCCATTTCGTCCGCCGGCTTGGACGGCGCCGGAATCGCCCGCTTCATGCTTTTGGCGGCCTTGATCCACGTGGCGATGGCGTCGTGCGCCTCGCGGATCGCCTCGGCTTCGGTCTTGCCCCATGCGTTGCAGCCCGCGAGATCGGAAACGACAGCGATATAGCCTTCGTCCTCGTCCCTCCAGAACACTTCAATCGGATACTTCGTCATCTTCGCCTCCGTACTTGTCCATCATCCTGATCAGCTGCCTCGCCTGGTAGAGCGGGATATATCCACTGCGGTTCTGGAAGTTGAGCAGGTCAGGCTCATCCGCCCGTTCAAAGGCGCGGTGCGATCCCTGTCCGCCCTTATGGGTGAATCCCGGGCGTTCTGCGACATTGCAGGCATCCTCGAAACCGACCGCTTTTGGGCTGGCCCGGATCGACGCCAGCAGCTTTTCGCGCTTGGTCTTGGTTATGGTGAATTATGTCATTCCGAGGCCGTCCCCCAAGGGGACTTCCTCCGGGGCGCAGGCCGAGGAATCTGCTTTTAGATTGATGCAACAGCAGATTCCTCGCTTTGCTCGGAATGACAATGTTATAGGCCGATTCCTCGCTGCGCTCGGAATGACATTTTCGGGTTTGGTCATGCTGAAATACCCGCTTGACCGTCTATGTGGCAACGCAGCATAAAAGAGGATATAGTCGCTTTCCTTTCGCAGCCTTTCCGAGTTTACCCATGACTTCAATCGCCGCCGCCGGCATCGGATCGAGCGCCAAATCCTCGCTGACGATACTGAGCCTCGCCGCGCTCGGCGTCGTCTACGGCGACATCGGCACCAGCCCGCTGTACGCGTTCAAGGAGGCGCTCAACGGCCCGCACGGCCTGCCATTCACCGAGGCGAACGTGCTCGCGGTGCTGTCGATGCTGTTCTGGGCTATCGCGCTGATCGCTTCCCTGAAATACATCAGCATCGTGCTGCGCTTCGACAACGGCGGCGAAGGCGGCATACTCGCCCTCCTCGCGCTCGCTTTGCGCCTGACGCGCGAGCATCCGCGCCTTTCCTGGACGGTGGCGATGCTCGGCATCTTTGGCGCGTCGCTGTTCTACGGCGACGCGATCATCACACCCGCAATCTCGGTGCTCTCCGCGGTCGAAGGGATTTCGGTGGCCACACCCGCCTTCGAGCGCTGGATTGTGCCGATCACGATTACGGTCCTGGTCGGCTTGTTTGCCATCCAAAGCCGCGGCACAGGTGCGCTGGGCAAGCTCTTCGGTCCGATTATGGTCATTTGGTTCCTTACGCTTGCCGCGCTCGGCGCAGTCTCGATTGCGCAAACGCCCGCCGTGCTCACGGCACTCGACCCAAGGCACGCGCTGGTCTTCGCCTGGAAATCGCCCGGGCTCACTTTTCTTGTGCTCGGCGCGGTGTTCCTCGCCCTTACCGGGGCGGAGGCGCTGTACGCCGACATGGGCCACTTCGGCGCGAAGCCGATCCGGCTGGCGTGGTTCGGGCTGGTATTTCCCGCGTTGATCATCAACTACTTTGGCCAGGGAGCGCTGGTGCTGCGCAATCCCGCGGCGGTCAAGAACCCGTTTTATCTGCTCGCGCCGGACGAACTCCTGCTGCCGCTGGTATTGCTCGCCACGGCGGCAACGGTGATCGCCTCGCAGGCGACGATCTCCGGCGCGTTCTCGGTCACGCAACAGGCCACGCGCCTTGGCTACCTTCCGCGCATACAAACCCGGCACACCTCCGAGACCGAGCGCGGTCAGATCTATGTCCCGCAACTGAGCTGGGTCATGCTGGTGCTGGTCATCCTGCTCGTGCTGGGGTTCAAGAATTCGAGCGCCCTCGCGTCGGCCTATGGCATCGCGGTATCCGGGACCATGGTGCTGACGACGGCGCTGGTCGCGGTGGTTGCCGTGCATCAGCCAAAACGATCGAACCCGCTGTTGCTTGCCGTGCTCGCGCTGGTCGGTGCGATGGAACTCGTATTTTTTGCCGCGAACGCCACCAAGATCGCCGACGGCGGGTGGTTCCCGCTCGCGTGCGGCCTGGCGCTGTTCGTGATGCTGACGACCTGGAAGGACGCGGAGACGATCCTCACTGCGCATGAGAGAAGCAAGTGCGTGCCCCTGGATGCCTTCCCCGCGCTGTGCAGCGCCAGCATTCCACGCGTTACGGGCACCGCGGTGTACCTCTCGCCGGACCCCACCTCGGTACCGACAGCGCTGATGCACAACCTCAAGCACAACAAAGTCCTGCACCAGCGCATCGTGTTCCTGACCATCGGCAACGAGGATGTGCCGCGTCTGTCCGACTTCGAGCGCACCGAGGTGCGCGTGCTCGAGCGCGGCCATGTCTACCAGGCGACGCTGCACTACGGTTTCATGGAGGAACCCGACGTGCCGAAAGGATTGAAGCTGCTCGAGCGCCACGGCTTGAAATTCGAGCCCCTGGATACGACTTTTTTCCTCGGCAAAGCCACCCTCGCGCGCGCTGCGAAGCCGGGGTTGTTCACCTGGCGCCGGGAGCTGTTCCGCTGGATGCAGCGCAACAGTCCCGCAACCGCGGAGTATTTCAAACTGCTCCCCGATCGCGTGATCGAACTCGGCACCAGAGTTACACTGTAGCCTCAGTCCTGCGTCCCCGAAGGGACCCCAACGGAGGAAGCACGGCATAAACAGCCTCAAACACTATTTCGGCCTGTTCATCGCCGCGACCAACATCGTGCGCCACCTGCGGGGCGAGGCACCCGATCCGGACAACCTGGTCAGCTAAGCGCAGCCGGGTCGCGCGCCGCCGCCCCGATGCGCAGCGCCGCCGGCGGCCGATGCGCATCGGCTTGGCCGATGCGTTCGTATTCCGCGATCACCTGCGCTCCCAGCAACAGCAGCGTCGCCGCGATTTCCAGGCTGAGCAGCACGATGATGACTGTGGCGAGCGATCCGTACACCACGCTCACTTGCGACAGCGTGTCGAAATACCACGCCAGAGCGTGGCGGATGATTTCCCACAACAGGCCCGCCGTGGCGCCGCCGATCAGCGCATGGCTCGGCGAAATCCGGCCCACCGGCATGAAAAAATAGATGGAGGAGATGAGCAGGATTTCGACCGCCACGCCGGCCAGATAGACCAGGAGGCGCGCGAATCCGCCGAGTGACCAGGTGTGCCCCAGGACGGCGATGTTTTCTCGACCGAACGCAAGCAGATTGGCGAAGACGAAGGTTTCCACGAACAGCACCGCGACGATGAATACGATGTAACCGAGGGGCAGCAGCGCCGAGAGCAGAAAGTGGCGCCTGCGCTCCGCCACGCGATGCAGAAATATCACCGAGATCGCGTTCTCCAGCACGCGGAAGGCGAGCGAGCTGAAGAACAGCATGGTCGCAAGCAGCACCCAGCCGATCACGTCGCGGTGAGTAAAAAACACCGTCGCCTCCTGCAGCATCGCCTGCGATTGCCCCGGCACCACCCACTCCAGCGCGCGCCGCAGGGTCGCGAGCAGCACCGCCTGGTCGATCACATGCGACAGCGCGACCACCACCAGGATGAGGAGCGGCACCAGGGAGAGCAGGGTGTAATACGCCACGGCGCCGGCGAGGAGCAGGCCCTGATTGGCGCGAAACGCCCTCAGCACCTGCAGCGCGAACGCGCCCGGGTGCTTGAGCACCTTGATGGCCTGTGGCGTGATGAGGTACATGGCGCGCATAGCTTTGCGGAAACCGCGAGTTCCCACGGCGATTCTACCGCGGGCGAACCGCGGCGGCGCAAACTTCAGTCGTACGCCCGAAAGCGGATGGTCGGATCGCGCTTGATCTGCTCGACCAGCGCGACTTCCCAGTTGAGATAAGCGCGCACGTCGAGCAGCGCGAACTCGGTGGCGGAGAGCAGGAGCTCGCGCAGCGCCGAGGGCGAAATGGCGAGGGTCATTGGACTACCTTGTCGCTTCGCGCCAAGGATTCGCCCTTGGGGCGGCCCGTCGGGCTCATGCGCGGCCGGGACGCGCTTCGCGAATGTCGGAATGCGGCGGGAATATTCCCCAGGCGTGCTCGTCGGGCTGGTAGAACTCGCGCCGGTGCAACTGCTCCAGCGCGAGCCCGTACATGTGGAAATTCAGCAGCGGCGCGTCGATGTGGATGGAATGCAGGTCCTCGGGCATGAACGACACGCCAGAGCCCTGCCGCACCACGTGCTGGCCTTTCTCGCGCACGCCGTTTTCGGCGGTGCGGTCGTAGAACCGGTTCAGCTCTTCGCCGCTCACGCCGACGATCACCGCCCAGGTGGTGTGGTTGTGCGCAGGCGTGGCGTAACCGCCGAGGGAGGAATTCGCATACAGCGCGAAGCGGTGGTCGGCGTCCTCGGCCAGGCGATAAAGGCAGGAGTTGCGCGCGCCGCCGGGCGCGGGCGGCGGAAAATCCTGCACCGTGAACAGATCGCTGCGCGCTGCGAGCTGGATCAGCCGCTGCCTGATTTTCGCGAGGCTCGCGCGCGTGACGCCGTCGCGCTGCTCGATGGCGCGGATATCGGCCACGGCAGCGTCGATCTCGCGCGTGCGTTCCTGTGTCTGGTCCATGGATGTTCCTACGAGCTAATTACAAAATGAGGGGATACCTCCCCTCATACTCCCCT
>Ga0208587_1000231_pt1 | contig 30753 bp, 29 predicted proteins | sample NGESurdeep092012_7_FD_184472 | JGI IMG/M metagenome (GOLD analysis project Ga0208587, IMG submission 184472) | Arctic peat soil microbial communities from Barrow, Alaska - NGEE Surface sample 210 deep-092012 (SPAdes) | ecosystem: Environmental > Terrestrial > Soil > Wetlands > Peat ...
AGTCAGTAGTCAGTAGTCAGTAGTCAGTAGTCAGTAGTCAGTAGTCAGTAGTCAGTAGTCAGTAGTCAGTAGTCAGTAGTCAGTAGTCAGTAGTCAGTTGCCGGTTGCCAGTTATTGCATCAACCAATGTGGAATCAGTTTGCCGCAGCGCTCAGCACCGCTCTCTTTGCAAACACCCGCACCATCTCGCGGCGATACTCTGGCGTTAGGGCCGATGTGGTCAGCGGCTTGGCCGTACTGGCCGCCAAGTCACCAATGTGCTCTGCAATCTCTTCAGTCGGAGCCATTCCGACGAGATGCGCATCCACGTCTTTCACCAGGAATGGCGCGGGATTGACGGCGGTGATGGCAACGCGCGCATCTTCCACTCGGCCGCCGCGCATTTTGAGAGCCACCGCGACGCCGGCCAGCGGATAATCAATACTTCCACGGACACGAAGCTTCTGATAGCTGCCGCGCCATCCCGCCGACGATTCCGGCAGGTGCACACGAATGACGATCTCATTTGGCGCGAGATGTAGCCGCGCGATGCCGTCGTTCACGTAGAACTCTGACAATGGGGTACGCCGTACGCCAGCCGGCCCGGCAACTTCAATCTCCGCTCCCAGGCACAACAGCGCCGGCGGTGTGTCGCCCGAAAAGGCCGCCCAGCAGAACTTTCCGCCGGGTGCGACATGACAAAGATCGCCATCTTTCTTGAGGCAGAAGCCGCAACTCTTACGCCACAGCGGCGATTGGTTGTACCACAGGCAGCGGGTATCGAGGCAGAGATTGCCGCCAATCGTTCCCATGTTGCGCAACACCGGCGAAGCGATCGTCCTTACGGCCTCGTACAGGACGGGGAAATCTTTGCGAATGAGCGGCGAATGTTCGACGGTACTAAGGCTTGTCAGCGCCCCAATTTCGACGCCCTCGCCCGCGCGACTGTGAATTCCCCGCAGTTCGCCGACACCGCGCAAGTCGAGAACGTATGGCGGCGTGAACAATTTCTGCTTCATCGAAGGCAGCAAGTCGGTACCGCCCGCAACCACCTTCACCTGGCCGTCATACTTCGCCATCAGCGCCATGGCTTCGTCAAGCGTCTTGGGGCGCAGCAGTTGGAAGCTGGGCAGGCTCACTCTCCACCTCCCGCGGTTGACCCGGCATTCGTCCCCTGTCGTGCTGGATCGAGCGGATGCCGCATCGGGCCTTTGCCGCGGAACCACAGCGAACCCCCATGTTCGCGAAGTTTGTGGGGAGCAGTCGGGTCAACCAACCCGGTCATTTCGACTCTCTTCATCCCCTTTTTTGCACGCAGTGCTGCCAGCACACGCTCCGGCGTGAACGGCGCCTCCCGCAGGCGAACTCCCACAGCGTCGTAGATGGCGTTCGAGATTGCCGGGATCGTCGCCGCCAGCGAACCTTCGCCTGCCTCCTTCGCGCCAAATGGCCCCTCGGGATCGATACTCTCGACAATGATGCATTCAATCTCAGGCGACTCAGACGACGAGGGGCTGCGGTATTCCAGCAGCCCGGGATTCATCAGCAGGCCATCCTTCCAAACCATCTCCTCCTCAAGCGCCTGACCAAGTCCCATCCAGACTGAGCCGATCACTTGGCCTTCGACGGCCACCGGGTTCAGCGCGCGTCCGCAGTCGTGGGCCGCCCATATCTTGTGCACCGTTACTTCGCCGGTGTCTTCATCCACGCTGACTTCGGCAACCTGTGCGGAATACGAATACGCCGGCGACGGTCCCACGCCGCCGCCTTTGTGTTTGCCGCCACGCGCCGCGGCAGGGGGCGCGTACGAGCCTGTGCCGGTCAGCGCGCCGTGGAAGTCAATCGCCGCGACAATAGCTTCCTCGAAGCTCATATGGTCCTTCGGGCCATCTTCTTTGCGCGTCTGCAACACCGATCCGCGAAGGATCTGGCCGTCCACATGTCCACGTGCCGCTTCCTGCTCTACGAGGCTATCTGACACGGTGGGATCATAGTCCGACAGCGTGGTACCGCGATTAAAGACGCGATCGTTACGCATGACTATGTCCTCGGGGGCACAATTCATGCGCTTGGCAGCCGCGCTTACGATGTTCTTCTTCACATCTTCGGCGGCGCGCAGAGCCGCGTTGCCAGCCATAAAGGTCACGCGGCTTGAGTAGGAACCGAGATCAATCGGGGTCAGATCCGTATCTGCGGCGATGACCTTGACGCGCGCGATTTCACAACCCAGCACCTCCGCCACAACCTGTGCGGTCATGGTGTCGGAGCCTTGCCCGATCTCGGAGGCTCCGGTGTAAACCACCACGCCCCCGTCGCGATCGATTTTGATGTTCACCGTGGAGTGCGGCATGTCGGAGCGGATAATGCTGTTGGCCGCGCCACTCACATAGTGGCTGCACGCCACTCCAAGGCCCCTGCCCTTGGGGAGATTGCCCTTGCGCTCCTTCCAACCCGATCGAGTAACCACCTGATCGATGCACTCCGGCAACCCGTAGCTCAGCACCCGCAGACCATTGACGGTCACTGTCGGCGGCTTCAGCAGGTTGACGCGTCGCATTTCCGCCGGATCAAGATTGAGCTTGGCAGCGATCTCGTCCATCTGCGACTCGAAGGCGAATCGCACATTGACTGTTCCGTGGCCACGCATCGCTCCGCAAGCCGGCTTGTTGGTCAGCACGCGATAGCCGTCGTAGCGGATGTTGGGAATGTCGTACAGCGCGCCCAGCAGCGTACCGGAATAGAGAATCGTTACCACACCGTACGAGCAGTAGGCGCCGCCGTCCTGGATGACGTTGCAGGCCACGGCTGTCATGCGTCCATCGTTCTTCACTCCGGTCTTCAGATCGATGATGGTGCGCGGGCGCCCCCGATGCGCCCAGAAAACTTCTTCGCGCGTATAGGTGATCTTCACCGGTGCTCTGGCAGCGCGCGCCGCTACTGCTGCGATAATCTCCAGCGGAATGATTTCGCTCTTGCCGCCAAAACCGCCGCCCACCAAGGGTTTGATCACGCGGATCTGCGACATCGGCATCTCCAGCACCAGCGAAAGCTTGTGCTGCAGATAATACGGGACCTGCGTAGACGACCACACGGTAAGCCGACCCAACTTGCCGGTATGCGGATCGAGTTCGAAGTTCGCCAGCGTGCTGTGCGGCTCCATCGCAGCATGCGTCACTTCATTGGCGATGTACCGTCCCTCGGCGATGTAGTCGGCTTCGGCAAATCCCTTGTCCAGATCGCCAAAGACATGGTGATAGTCCTTCTCGATATTGTGAGCGCGGTTCTCGTGGATGAGATCGCTCTCCGCTTTCATCGACTCTTCAGGATCGAAGTAGGCAGGCAGCGGCTCGTACTCCACGTCGATCAACTCGACCGCGTTCTCGGCAATCTCCTCGCTGATCGCCGCAACGCAGGCAACATGATCGCCTACGTACCGGACCTTCTCCACCGCCAGCGCCGTCTCATCGTGACCCACCGGAAGAATGCCGTACGGATTGGGCGCATCCGCCCCGGTTACGACGGCGACGACTCCATCCAGGGCCCTTGCTCGCGACGTGTCAATACGTTTGATTCGAGCGTGTGGATATTGCGAATGAAGAATCTTGCCGACCAGCATTCCGGGAAGGCTGAGATCGTCCGTGTACTTGCCCGCGCCGGTGGTTTTGTTTGCGGCATCCACCATGGCGATCGATTTTCCGATTACAGAAAAATCAGACATTAGTCCGGCCTTTAGCAATTAGCAATTAGCAGTCAGCACTCAGCATTCAGCCCCACCAGGATTTGTCGTCCTGAGCGAGCCCAGGAATTCACGACCCTATTTCGCTCCAACCATTTCCGTCGGTGCGGCCTTTTGCTCTGCGTCGATGACCGCGCGTATCGCCTGGTACATCTGCGAATAGCCGGTACAGCGGCAAAGATTGCTGCTGAGCGCCTCACGAATCTCATCTTCAGTTGGATCGGAATTGTTGGCCAGCAGCCATCTCACGGTCATCATGAATCCAGGCGTACAGAAGCCGCATTGCGCGCCGCCAAAATCGCCGTAGGCCTTCTGTAACGCAGCCAAACCGCCGTGATCGGCAATGCCCTCAACCGTCGTTATTTCCTGGCCCTCACAACTGGCTGCAAGCATTGTGCAGGAAAGCATGGGCACGTCATCCACTTGCACCGTGCAGGAGCCGCACGAAGAATCGTCACAGGCGCGCTTGGAGCCGGTGAGCCCCAGGTCCTGGCGCAACACGTCGAGCAGAAGCTTATTGGGCTCAATGGCCAGCTCGTGTGTGCGTCCGTTGATGCGGAGTTCGATGAGTTCTTTTTTCATGGGAAACCTGTAGTTAGCCCTTAGCCCTTAGCCCTTAGCCCTTAGCCCTTAGCCCTTAGCCCTTAGCCCTTAGCCCTTAGCTCTTAGCCTTTAGCAACCCCGGCAAGAAGCTCGCTTGCTAAAAGCTAAGAGCTAGCAGCTAAGAGCTACCTTTAGTACACCGGCACTGTCGGATCAATCTGCCGCGACCAGCGGTCGATCCCTCCGCGCAAGGATTGCGCTTTTTCGAAACCTTGCTGCCGCAGCCATGCCGTAACGTTCATCGAGCGAACACCATGATGGCAAATAACCACGATGTGCCTCTCCGGGTCGAGCTCCTGATTGAAACGCGCCGGAATATCGCCCATCGGAATCAACCCGCTGTTCGCAATCTTGGCGACCTCAAACTCCCACGGCTCGCGGACGTCGAGCAGCATGACATTTGCTCCCGCCTCTTGCTGAGCTTTCAGCTCTTCCGGTGCGATCTCGTAATCCATTGCAGCGCTCACTTCCCCACCCACTTTGGCCTTCGCCGCTCCATGAATGCCGCGATGCCTTCCTGCGCGTCTGCCGTCTTCATCAGTTCGTCGAAGTAAATCTGCTCGGCGCGCGCCAAACCCTTGTCGAAGTGAATCGCGTCCCACGCATAAAATGCCTTTTTGGCCAGCGCGATCGCGGCTGAACTCAATTGCGACACCCGCTGCAAACATTCCGTGACCAGAGTTTCGGGATCGTCGGCGAGTCCGTTCACCAATCCCGCTTCCAGCGCCTCCCGGCCATTCAGAGTTCGTCCGGTGAAGACGAGTTCCGCCGCCAGCTTCTGTCCCACAATGGCGGACAAGGCCACACTCGCGACCGGGGGATAGCACGCCAGCTTGATTTCGGGGAATCCCCAAACCGAATCCCGCGAGGCGTACACCACATCGCACATCATTGCCAGCTCCGCGCCTCCGCCCAGGCAGTGCCGCCGAACGCTGGCAACCGTCAATTTTCTGCTCCCCACCACGGAGCGAATCACGCCGTGAAATGCGGTAAGCATGTCACGCACGTTGTCGGGCGTGTGCGCTGCGATGTCCACACCGACAGAGAAAGCACGCTCTGAACCTGCGAAGACGACCGTACTGATTTCCGGTCGCGTCTCGATTTGCTCCAGGGCCGCGCGCAGCTCGTCCATCATCGGGACGTCGATGATGTTTAGCGGCGGATTATTCAGCGCGACGCGCGCTGCCGGAGGCTGCAGTTCGACCGTGATGCGGGTGAAACCGGTTTGTGTGCCCAATGTCATGAGTGTGCCGCCGCTAACAACCGCAGATCCCCTCGGCTTCGCCCGGGGCAGGCACTTCGACTCCGTTCGCTTCGCTCAACGCTCCGTCGAAAATCATTTACCACGGAGGACACGGAGCTTTGGTTTCTATATCGGACGAGTTCCTTCACCTCGCTCGATGCAGATTGCGTGGTGCTACCCATCGGCAAGACTCCTGACCTGGTATTGCTGCAATGCGGTCATGAACGAGTTCGTCCCGTTGCGAGTGGGGGAGCGGGTTTGCGCTTGGAGGCTTTCGCCTTGGGACGGCCATCTGTTTCAGACCTACGGCTGAGACTTGACGCGCGACGGGGCTTCCAGCCGGCGGCGTTTTCAGCTCGCACTCCCAACAGAAAAATGTCGCTCATCTCGCGTGCTATGGTTTCCGCGTCGGGATCGACGCGCGGGTTGTACCATGTGTACAGCCAGTTCATCATTCCGAAAAGTCCCAAGACCGCCGTACGCGTGCCGATTCCGCCCGTCGCGCCGGCATGCCGCCCGACGAATTTCAACCCTTCCGCCTTCGCCAAATCCTCCACCAGTCCGACGCAAATGCGGTAGTACTCACGCTTAATGGCGGCCAGTTCAACCCCGTATCCGTTCTTCAAAACGTCGTCTTCATGCGCCAGCACCTTCATCGCTTTTTGTTTGGCAACGGAATAGCCCACGTGATTCTGGACGAAAATGCGGATGCGGGTTTCGGGATCGTTAGTCTCCACCAGTTGCTCCCGTAATCGCTCGATAATGGTGTTGAAGGTGTGCTGCTGGATGAAATACAGCAGCTTCTCTTTGGACTCGAAATAGTAATAAAGGCCCGCCAGCGAGATACCGCTCAAACGCGACAGGTCGCGCATGGAAGCGCCCTCATACCCTTTTTCGGCAAAGATCTCGGTGGCATAGTCCAGAATCTCGCCCAGACGGCGATCGAAGCGGGTATCCGCCGGGGAAGGATGTTCCAGGGCCCGGGTTGTGGAGGAAGAGGACATTGGGCAATCGTCAGTCGGCCAGCAACGGCCACGGCGAAGCGAACCGATTTCGAACGTTCGTTCTAATTTTATTCTCATGGCGGCCCATTCGGCAACCCGTGCGATGCAAAGCCGGGGCTGAGTCCACGCGATCCTCTTCGGCCCCGTTCTGTTTCGGGCAATGAAGCACCTTTGACGCGCCACCGCCACCCCGGAGGCCCATGAAACACTTGCATGAAACACGTGCGTTGACAAGTATCGCCTGAACAGGCAAACTGCTCCATCTTGGAGATTCTGTTCCTTTGGGCCTGGGATACGCACTGAACAGGACGGAACGAGCCGATTGATGACCGCGCCACAACGCGTTTCCTACAGGATGGAATCCACGCTGGAAAGCGTGAACAAGGCCGAAGCGATGGCCGATCGAATCTCGTCGCAGGCGGGTTTCGACGAGGACACGCGGGGCGGAATCTCGATGGCGGTCCGCGAGGCGATGATCAATGCCGTGTTGCACGGCAACGCCTACGACCCTGCCAAGAGCGTAAATTTAACTTTCGAGCAAAATGGGCGGGAGTTGATTATCACGATCACCGACCAGGGGAAAGGGCTCGATCCGGTCGAGGTTCCTGATCCGCTCGCCCCGGAAAACCTTATGAAACAATCCGGCCGTGGCATATTCTTAATGCGGGCTTTCATGGATGAAGTCCGCTTCCGTAAACTAGACCCCGGCACTGAAATTACTTTGATCAAACGGCTCCAGAACAACGATCTGGATCCTGAGGAGGCTTCCACGTGAGCATGAAAGCAAGCACCCGGCAGGTAGATGGCGTCACCATTGTCGACTTGAGCGGGCGAATCACTTTGGGCGAAGGCAGTGTGGTGTTGCGGGATACTGTCAAAGACCTGCTTGGCAAGGGGCAGAAGAAAATCCTGCTGAACCTCGGCGATGTCAGCTACATCGACAGTTCGGGCATTGGCGAACTGGTCAGCGCCTTCACCTCGGTTCGCAACCAGGGCGGCGAATTGAAGCTGCTGAATCTGACCAAGAAGGTGCACGATCTGCTGCAGATCACCAAGCTCTACACCGTCTTTGACGTGAAAGACGACGAAGCCACTGCCATCACAGCGTTCGGCAAGTAGCCAGCTTCGGCTGTCTGCGGCGTAGCGATGCATGACTCGAACGCCCTTTCGCGTCTCGCGCAAGGGCGTTTGTTATTGCCCGCGATTCGCTCTTCGCTTGCTAGTTGCCAATTGCTAGCGGCTCGCCGCTGATCTTCGGTGCGAACCGCATCCCGTAAAACAAAACCGCCGCCGAAAGCGCAACCGCCACAATCATGCACATGAGTCCGATCTGGAGATTGCTCTTGTCCGAGATGTAGCCGATCAGAGTCGGCGAAAACGCGTCGCCCAGCAAGTGAATGGTAAATATGTTTACCGCCAGCGCCGTGGCACGGATGCGCGCGCTGACCGAGTTCACCAGGGCTGCATTGAGTGGGGCGGTGTTGAGCAGAAGACAGAATTCACCGAGAAAAATTGCCGGGTACATTGCCGGCCCGGTGCAATAGATGGCCGCGACGATTGCCGGGATGGAAAGCATCATCCCGATGGCCGAAACGAGTTGATAAGCCGCGGGCGTGCGCCGCAGCAAGCGATCGCCCAGCCACCCGCCCAGCAACGTGGCCACCGTTCCCGCGATTACCGTCATGCCACCGAAGGAAATATTGGCGCGCTCGAGGGGCACGTGGCGGATGCGGGTCAGAAACGTAGGCATCCACACTTGCAGGCCACCGATGGCGAAGGTCATCATGGCCGCGCCCAGGCTGATGGTCCAAAACGCACGGTTGCGCAACAATCCAGGCAGGGAGCCACGCTCGAAGCTGTCCGCCACGTGATCGCTGGCGCCGCGCACGGGCTCGCGCAGTGCGAGAACGCCGAAGGCCAGCAGCAAACCGGGTAGCGCCGAGACCATGAACGGGGCCCGCCAACCGTAGCGGCTCCCGAGGTAGCCGCCGACCAGATAGCCCAGCGCACTGCCCACCGGCGTTGCGAGATAAAAAAGTCCCATCACGCGTCCACGTACGGTCTCCGGAAAAAGGTCCGCGAGGAATGCCGGCGAAATGGCAACGAATGTTGCCTCTCCGATGCCGACGATGACGTGGCGCAGCAAGAGTTCGTCGTAATTGTACGTGACGGCGCTCAGCAGCGTCGCCAGGCTCCAGACGAAGGCGCCCGCCGCCATGATCCAGCGGCGCGGAAAGCGATCGGCCAACGGGACGATCAACGGCGCGGCAATCATGTAACAGACAAAGAAGGCGGAGGTCAAAAAGCCGACCTGCTTGTCGCTGAGGACGAATTCCTTCTGGATCAACGGCTGCACCGCGAACAGCACGTTACGATCGATATAGTTGAGAAAGTTCAGCGCCGTTAGCAGCAGTAGCGCGACCCAAGCATTGGTCTTGGCAGACATGGGTGGGCGGAGGATAACACGAGGGGCCGCTTTTCGCTCTTCGCTTTTCGCTTTCCGCGATCAGTTCCGGGTCTCGGAACTCGATTCTCGACGACGCGAAAAGGGAGATGCGGCTTTAGAGGGTGGGTTAGAACTGTGCCGTCCCTGAGGGACTCGGATCTATTTTCAACTTTACCCAGCACTCCGCCTTCGGCTCCGTGCTGGGCTAAACTGAGCCGCGCCTATGGCGCTGAATTTTCGCCCATCAAATCCACTAGCAAATGCCAAGTTTGGTTCTCGAACACACTCTGAAGCCCGCTCCGGCGAAAAACGTGCCAGGCGAGAGTGGGTGGGCAGTATAGGGGTCCTTCGACTCGCTGCGCCCGCTCAGGATGACAGAGGTTGAGGGATGACAGTGAAAAAGTTTTTTCATCCCTATCGGTGGGCCGCAGGCCCATGTGACACTCGTGATGACAAAAATGAAGAGCTTTGCAGCGCACCCTTCGGTAGGCTTAGGGCAAGCTTTAAAGGTGCGCCCCTTCAAACAACTGATGAAACGTACTTTTTCAGCAGCCTGTGCAGCCGCTGCGAAAACCCTTCCCATGCTGACGATACCGAGATACTCTCTCGTGGAGAAGAATCGGCCAGTGAACGCGCGCGGTGGTCCTAGCCGCGCCACCTTTCCGCCTGCTCCCACCGGGGCGAGCCGGCGAGGCATGGCACTTGTCCCACCCTTCTCAGTCGTACCCAATTTATCGTCGTGGAGAGTGTATGAAACGATTGCTGCTGTTCCTGGTTTGTCTGATGTTGCAGGTCACCCTGCTGGCACAAGATTCGAGGCCGGCAATCGATGCGAACGCCGTGGCCGATTCGCAGCCAACGGCCAATACCAAACCAGCGGCTAATTCGGACCGCATGTTCTTTCCCAAGGACTGGTACTGGGGATGGGCGCAATTCGACATCACTCCCCCGCACAACGAGACCGATCCCAACCTGTGCGCGGCGAACGCGGGACAGTACGGGGGCGTGCACTCACAGTGCAGCGCCTTTGGGCGCTACATGATCTCGGGGGCGGTGGAGTTGCGTCCATTCGGCCGGACCGTACTACGCCGCCTCAATTTCTTCTACGACCCCACATTTCTGTTCGGCAAGAATATTCCTCAAACGCTGTACACCTGGTCGTGGAGCGGAATTGGCATGGAGTACTCCTGGGGCGTCGGAATCGATCTGCCCAAGCGCTTTGAATTTCGCGTAACCGGTCATCCGCAGATGCAGCGGTTCGGAGCGCGCGATCAACCCCTGGGTCCGGCATGGCTGGGTCCGAATGGTCCCTGGGGCCGCTACAACGCGTTCGGAGTGCGTAAGTATTTTGGGACGCGGCGGGAGGGCACGTACTAATCCAAAACGCCGGTACTAGAGGCATCTCATAAATGGCGGAGAGGCCCGAAAGCGAAGTACCTCAGGGGCCAAAGCCCGGTCGAAAAGGGCCATCTGCGGCACGGCTGAAGAGGCTGCTGAAAAAGTCAGAGCATAACTCGTGGAATGTATTCCTGGTGGGAGCCCCCGCATTTATGCGGGGGAAGGAGCGCTTCAGCGCTCCGGGAAAAGTTGGACTTTGATCACGCGCTTTAGCGCTGGGGATCCGAAAACCCGGGGCTAAAGCCCATTCTTGAAATCGAACGCTTTTCCGCTGGACTAAAGTCCAGCTTCCCCCTGCTGAAGCAGGGGGCTCCCACCAAAAGCGTTCTCCAGACTTTTTCAGCAGCCGCCGAAGCCCTGCCCCTGCAAAGCGGAATTTATGAGATAGCTTCTAGTTTCTGGGTCTCGGGTAGCGCGCGATCACGACCGTGCCGATGCCTCCACGCGGACGAAACTCGCCTTTGACTTCAGCCCATTTCGGCTTGCTGGCGCGCACGACGTCTTCGAGAACGCGGTTTACGACGTTTTCCTGAAAGATGCCAAGATTGCGGTAGCCGATCAAGTATTCCTTTAGCGACTTCAGTTCGAGGCAGGCCTTGTCGGGCATGTAGCGAATCCACAGCGTCCCGAAGTCGGGCAGGCCGGTCTTGGGACACACGGAGGTGAATTCGGGTATATCAATCACAATCTCGTAGCCGGGAAACTGGTTCGGCCAGGTTTCGATTTCCGGAAATTTAGCGGAGAGACCAGCCTCAGCATGTTCCGGAGTGTAACGTGCGCTCTTTGCCATGGACCTATTGTAGCGATACGCGCTGCGCTATCGAGATGAGAACTCGCGAGTCAAAGTCTGAGGCATGCCGCGCGCGCTGCGTCTTCGGGGAATGCTCGAACATCAACATAGGGTGGTGGAGTGACCATGGTCAGCGGTTTCGCCGCTGCACGAAAGGCCGCACACGGTCGAGGGGGGAAGTTGTGTCCTACGTTATACTTATAGATTCGAGAAAAAATGGCAGCTGCAACTGAGAACGGCCATGGCCGCGTAAGCGGAAGGCGGACCTGGGGCATCGTTATTGGCCTGACGGTGGCGGTGGTAGTGCTCGCGGCTTTTGTGTCCCTGCGCCGTTCTCAAGTCGCCGTCCGGGTCGGTCGCGCCGATCGCCAAACCATCACCGAAAGCATTGCCACCAACGGCAAGATCGAGGCTCTGAACAACTTCGAAGCTTACGCGCCCATGGCCACCACGGTGAAAAAGATATACGTGCAGCAGGGTTCATGGGTGAAGCCTGGACAATTACTTCTGCAACTCGAAGATGCTAATGCCCGCTCGCAAGCAGCTCGAGCCGAGGCGCAGTTGAAGGGCGCGGAAGTCGATGTGAACACGGTGGAAAACGGTGGCACGAAGGACGAATTGCTTACCACTCGCAATGCTCTGGTAAAGGCCCAGGCCGACCGGGATGCGGCCCAACGGAATCTGCAAGCGATGCAGCGTCTATTGCAGAGTGGGGCGGCATCGCAAGCCGAAGTGGATGCCGCGCAGAGCCGGTTTCAAATTGCCGAAGCCAACGTGCAACTGCTGCAACAGAAGCTGGATGGCCGCTACTCAAAACAGGAAATTGGCCACGTCACGGCCCAGCAGGCTGAAGCTCGCGCCTCCCTGGCCGCGGCGCGGGAGCTGCTGAAAAATTCGAACATCGTCGCTCCGCGCGAAGGAATGGTCTTTTCCCTGCCGGCGAGGCAAGGTGGGTTTGTCAATGCGGGAGATCTGCTTGTGCAAGTGGCGGACCTGCACAAGGTACGAGTGCGCGCCTTTGTCGACGAACCCGAGATTGGCAAACTACGAAAGGGCCAATTGGTTGAGGTCACGTGGGACGCCATCCCTGGGCGGGTCTGGCAAGGCACGCTGGACGCCCTACCGACGACGGTGGTCCAGCATGGGACTCGAATGGTCGGCGAAGTGACCTGTGTGGTCGAGAACAGCGATCTCAAGCTGCTGCCAAACACCAACATCAGCGTCGCCGTCGTCATCGCGCGGCAGCAGGACGCGCTAACCGTACCTCGAGAAGCCGTACACCAGGACGCCAACGGCCAATTCGTATTCCAGGTGATCAACGGAGAGTTGCAGCGACGCGGCGTGAAAACCTCAGTCGCCAACCTCACGCGGATCCAAGTCACCAGCGGCCTCACCGACAACGCGGTATTGGCGTTGGGAGCCCTCAACATGCAGTCCCTACGTGAGGGGATGCCAGTGAAGATCGCTAATCCATGAAGTCTCTGTCTACAAGAGTTTCCATTCTCGTTGTGCTGCTGGCGATGGCGACCATCGGCGCCACCGATCCTGCACCGGTGCAGCTACTCTCGCTGGGGCGCGTGAATGAAGCTATCGGCGCGTTGTCCAACCGCGGCGACGCAGAATCGTTCAACCTCATGTCCCGCGCCTACTACGCCATGGAGCGCTGGGACGATGCCCTGAAATGGGGCGAACGTGCGATCGCGGAACAGCCCCAGGTTTCTGGTTATCACCTTTGGCTGGCACGAGCGTATGGCAGGAAGGCGGGAGATTCGAGTCCCCTCGCCGCGGCGGGACTCGCGCGCAAGACGAAGAATGAGTTCGAGCGGGCGGTGCAACTGGATCCCGCGAACGTAGAGGCCCGCAGCGATCTCTCCAAGTACTACACAGAAGCTCCCGCCATCATGGGTGGGGGACTGGACAAGGCCCGCGATCAGGCGGTGCAGGTCAGTAAATACGACGCTGCGGAGGCGCATTCGATCCTGGCGGAGGTCGCAGCCAAGGAAAAACGGTACGATGAGGCGGAGAGCCAGTTCCGCAGCGCTATCAAGGAAGCCCGAAATCCTGTGCATTATTGGTTGCAGCTAGCCGACTTTTACCGTCTGCGTGGGCGCTTCGACGATGTGCAGAAGATCGTGCCGACGGCCATGGCGCAGCCCAGCAGATCTGCCGAGAACTATTTTGACGCCGCCAATGAACTGTACCTCAGCGGTCGTGACTTTCCGCTAGCGGCGCAGTATTTGCAGAAGTATCTCGATTCTGGCGGGCTGGTGGAGGATGCACCGGCCTTCCGCGCCCACTACTTGTTAGGTCAGGTCTACGAGAAGATGGGTCGTGGTTCGGCCGCCACCTCGGAATATGAGGCGTCGCTTGCTCTGGCATCCGGTTTCGACCGCGCCCGGAAAGCTCTTGGCCGGTTGCAGTAGAGAGTGCTGAACAACGCGCAACACCTAGGGACTCAAGAGGGTGTGCGAGAATTGTTCCGTCCCTGAAGGGACTCGTTAATTTTTCCCATTTTACCCAGGGCTTACGCCCTGGGCTAAAAGCAATTCCGCCCCTGCGGGGTTGGATTTTGCGCAATCGTTCCACTGTGCCGATTCAAAACGAGTTCGCACACACATGCTCTAAAGCTACTGATTATGGACAGCTTGGAAGCAGGACTGAGAGATTAGGCTGGGACTCTGCCGTCCCTACGGGACTCGGTCTTATTTCCCATTTCCCCCAGCCCGCCGCGGCGGGCTGGGCTAAGCTCTTTCGCCCCCGTTGGGGCTGGTTTATGTGGGCTTCTTTCCACTGTGGCGAATAGGTACGAGGTTGCGACACAGTCTCCTGAAGGCCCGTACTAACCGAAACGTCAGTTTTTCAGCACTCAGTAGGCCGGATATCTTAAATTTGTTGCACTAGGTAGAGGATGCCCCCAAAGCCCCGCTGTTCCAGAATGACTCGGGTCGGTTGTGCTGCGAGGGTTGCCGCTGTCGCCTGCGCACTTGTCCTTTCTTGTGTTCCTTGCGTGGCAGCCGATGCTGCGACTGCGGAACCGATTCCCTTTCGTAAGGCGGTGGACTTGGCGCTCGAGCACAGCGGGGTCATGGGCATCGCCACGCTCAACCAGTGGCGAGCGCGCAAGGCCTACGAGGAAGTACGGGCGAATTACATTCCGCAAATCACGATAGGCTCCGGTCTCGGTTACTCCTATGGGTTTCCGCTCACCCTGGAAGGCTCGGCGCCATCGGCGGTGAACTTTAGCTCCGTCCAGTCATTCTTCAACCGCTCACTTCGGCAGTTCCTTAAGGCTGCCAAGATCGACTGGAATGCGACTTCCCTCGACGTGCAGGACAAGCGCGACTCCGTCATTCTGGATACTGCACTGACCTACGCGCAACTCGATCAGCTCACCGGCAAGCTAAAGGCGTTAGGCGAAGCTCAAAGCGCAGCCGACAACGCACAATTTGTCACCGAACAGCGCCTGCGGCAGGGCGTGGACAGCAAGCTCGACCTGACGAAAAGTCAGTTGGTGGCCGCTCGTATTCGATTGCGAGTTGCCGAGGCGCAGGGGCAGGCCGACGTGCTGCGTGAGCATCTGTCCAAACTGCTGGGATTACCCGCCGAATCCATCGCCGTTGACCCTGAATCTATGCCTGAGCTGCCCCCGATTTCGCAGGATGACGACCTGTCGGCGCGCGCGGTGGGGAATAGTCTTGCCGTGAAGCAGGCGGAGCAGAAGGTAGCAGCCGCACAGGCGCGAGCGACCGGCGAACACAAGGCGCTGACGATGCCCACCATCGATTTGGCATCGCAATACGCTTATCTAGCCAAATACAATAACTACGATCTCTACTATCGTAACTACACTGCGAACAATTTCAGCGGTGGCCTGAATATCAGGTTCCCCATCTTCAATTCGGTGCAGAAAGCCAAGGCGGAGGAAGCTGATGCCAGTGCCTTGATCGCGAAGAAGCAGGTAGAGATCACAAAGAACCAGGTCAGCGAAGATGCCTTGAAGCTCCAAAGGTCATTGCGACAGCTAGCCGCAGCACGAGACGTGGCCAAATTGGAATGGGAAGTTGCTCAAGGAGACTTGGAGGCGGTGAAGGCCCGAATCGAGACCGGAAACGCCAACACCCGCGATCAGCAAAACGCCCGCCTCGATGCCGAAGACAAGCACGCCGCCTACTTTGACGCTGAGCTCGAACTCAGCCGGGCCGAACTGCAACTGCTCCGGCTTACCGGTGAACTGGAAAAATGGGCCATTCCGCCACGCTAATCAACCGTTCGCTGCGAACCACGAAATGCATCTAACTGAAAGAAAGGTAAGAGGTTCCGCGAGTGCGGGACAAATGATACGATAGCTTAAGACTATGCCTTTGAAAACTCTCTTTTTGAATCCCCCTTCGTTTGAGAACTATGACGGTGGCGCCAGTTCTCGGTGGCCCGCGACGCGCGAGATTGAGTCCTATTGGTACCCGGTCTGGCTGGCTTACCCGGCAGGCATGCTGGAAGGCTCCCGTCTGCTCGACGCATCTCCGCACAAGGTGAACGCGCAAGAAACCATCCAAATTGGAAGGGATTACGAATTCCTGGTCCTGTTTACCAGCACGCCGGGTTTTCAAGGCGACGTCAAGCTAGCGGCTGCCATGAAAGCTGCTAATCCCAGGCTGAAGATCGCCTTCGTGGGACCGCACGTAACCACCCTGCCGGAGGCGTCCCTCAAGGACGGCACAGCGCTCGATTTCATTGTGCGCCGGGAGTTCGATTACGCCGTCGTTGAGTATGCGAATGGTAAGCCGTTGAATGAGATTCTCGGCGTGTCGTATCGCGGTCCGAACGGCCAGATACTGCACAACCCCGACCGTCCCGCCGTAGCCGATCTGGACGCTCTGCCTGACGTGGTGGACGTGTACAAGCGCGACATCGATCCTCGCCGCTACAACGTGCCATTCCTGCTCTATCCGTTCGTCTCGCTGTACACCACGCGCGGCTGCCCGGCGCAGTGCACGTTCTGCTTGTGGCCGCAAACCCTCAGTGGACACCCGTGGCGCAAGCGCTCGACAGATGCAGTGGCCGCGGAGATGGCGAAGGCCAAGGAATATTGGCCGTGGGTGAAAGAGTTCTTCTTCGATGATGACACCTTCAACATTCAGAAGGCCCGTACCATCGAACTTTGCACCAAGCTGAAGCCGCTGAAGCTGACCTGGTCTTGCACGTCACGCGTCACCACCGATTACGAGACGCTGAAGGCAATGAAAGAGTCCGGTTGCCGACTGTTGATCGTCGGCTACGAGTCGGGCGATCAGCAAATTCTCAAGAACATTAAGAAGGGCGCGACCGTCGAACGGGCGCGGGACTTCACCAGGGACTGCAAGAAACTCGGCCTCATAGTTCACGGCGACTTCATCCTCGGTCTGCCTGGCGAAACCAAGGAGACCATCCGGCGCACCATCGATTTCGCGAAAGAACTGGACGTCGATACCATTCAGGTATCGCTGGCGCATGCGTACCCCGGAACCGAGCTCTACGATTACGCCAAGGCAAACGGGTTCCTTAAGGCAGAAGGCTCCCAGATGGTCGACGCTATGGGCCACCAGGTCGCCATGATTGAGTATCCGGGCATTTCCCGCGACTACATCCTGGAAATGGTGCACCGTTTCTACGACGAATACTACTTCCGCCCCAAGGCCGTGTTCCGAATCGTCAAGAAGGCCGTATTCAACTCGTCTGAACGGAAGCGTCTGTACAAGGATGCGAAGTCGTTCCTCAAGCTGCGCGCTGCGCGCAATCGTTCCGTGAAGGAGTCGCGTGAGCAGCAGGGCGCTGGTTTAACCCCTCCGCCTGCTGGTGGAACATCCAATACCGGCGCTAAATCGGAAACGGTTGAACCGGTCAACGCCTAGGGGTTGGCGTGACCTTTCGCAAATATCTTGTCCTCTTCGCGGTCGTCATCTTCGGTGCCGGTGGCGATGTTTGCCTCGCGCGCGGGATGAAGGATTTTGGGGCGGTAACTTCGGCGAACTGGAACCAACTGTTTGCTTCCCTGTGGAATCCCTGGGTGCTGACCGGCATCGGTTTGCTGCTGCTGTTCCTGTGCAGCTACCTCACCGCGCTGTCCTGGGCCGATCTGACGTACGTGCTTCCGGCCACCGCCATCAGCTATGTGCTGATGGCCCTGCTGGGCAAGTTTTTCCTGCATGAAACTGTGACGGTTGGGCGTTGGCTGGGAATCGCACTGATCACGGCGGGAGTTGGCTTCGTGGCAGGCGGACCTGCGCTAACACCGGCAGCATATGCACATTCCAAGCTTGATCGTCCTGCCAGCCACGAACACCTCGAGGCACAGCTTTCCGTGGCTACCGGCGCCGAGAGCGACGCATGACGGGTGCTGCCACGTGGGCGGGAATCGCTGCCATCGTCATCACCGCCACTTCCGGCGATGTATTGCAGTCCCGCGCGATGAAAGAGATTGGCGACTTGGGCGCCGTCCGGAAATCGCAGGGTCTTTCCCAAGTTATACGGCGCGTGATCGCCAGTCCGCAATTCATGTTGGGACTGCTGTTTATGGCGTTGGCGTTTGCCAGTTTGCTGGTGACGCTGTCGTGGGCTGATGTCAGTATCGTCGGCCCCGCGTCCGCATCGCTCACCTTCATTGCCAACGCCCTGGCGGCACGAGTGTTTTTGAAGGAGCATGTGGACCATCGCCGCTGGCTCGCTGCCGCGTCTGTGGCTGCTGGAGTCGCCCTGCTGGCCCATTGAATGAGCGGTTAGCCGTTAGCTCTTAGCCTTTAGTAACCTGCAATTAGCAACTCACAGGCCGCAGAATGGCATCCGCGGTAGAGGCTGATTGCTAAAAGCTAAAAGCTAAAAGCTAAAAGCTAAGAGCTAATTGCTAATTGCTAACACCTAAGGACCTCATGAGAAAGATTGTCGTCTCCTGCCTTGCGTTGCTTTGTTTGCTGGCTGGCTGTTCGTCGGGCAACAAAACTGACAGCAGCAATGAATCGCGCCCGTCGGCCAAACCTGCCGCGAAACAAGCCGAGTACGAAACCGGCCGCACTGCCTTCCAGAAGCTGTATGTGTCCGCTCGCATGTGGGCAGCGGACGTGAAACCGTTCCGCTTGCAGTCGCAGTTTACAGTCGACGCTCCCACCAACGAAGGCAAGAGCGGCCTGTGGCGCGCCTCGTTTGCCTCTCCGGCTAAGCGCATGATGAAACTGTTTGTCTGGTCAGGTTTGGTGGGACCCGACACTCCGGAATCAGGCGTCAGCTTTTCCGCCGAAGACACTTGGAATCCAAGGAACACGTCAACCCCGGTATTCGATCTTGGATTTCTCAAGGTGGACAGCGATACTGCTTACTCAGTGGCGCAGAAGCACGGCGGCGAGAAGCTCACGAAAAAGGAACCCAAGCAACCGGTCTTCTTTGTTCTCGACTGGGACGCCTCGAAGAACCAACTGCTATGGCACGTGATTTATGGAAGTAGCCCAGACGAAGCCAAGTTGCGAATTGCCGTGGATGCCACCAGCGGCGAATTTGTGCGGGTCGAAAAATAAGGGCGAACTCTCAGCCGGTGTATCCGCAGGATGTCAACAGCGCCACACACGATTCTGAATGCGGGGCCCCCACCAGACTATCGTCTATTTGCCGGCGGACTTTGCTGGCTTCCATCCTGCCCAGATCGGAATGCCTTTAGCGTCGCGCAGCGTGGCCGTATTATTTCCGTCGGTAATTTCACGGGCCAGTATCTCTTCTTCCGGCGCATCCGGAGCTTTCGCGCCCACCACTACCACCTGGTCCCCTTTATTGAACGAGGTGTCAATTTCTTTGAGGAACTCACCGGGAGCGACGTGCACGAGCACCGTCTTGGTCTCGGTTTTCACCACCAGGTGGACACCTTCGAATTCGCCCGGTACTTCACGAACTTCTTCGATGACGCCTTCTATCTTCACCTCATTGGCCGTGTCATACTTGGGACCCGTCTTGCTCGCGCGCTGCCCCCAGGCCGCGAATGAGATCGATGCCACGACGGCAGCGAGGAACAGGGCTTTCGCCCACAATCTGGAGTTCATAGTCTGTACCTCCTTCCGGCCACAAAGAACTCCTTTATCTCCACGGGAGGTGCGAATCGGGGCGCAGAACTCTTCCCCTCGGGTCCCACCGCATCTTGCGAAAACGGTTGTGGCGTTCTTGCGACGCCATATTGCGCCAAAAGCTCCTTGCTCTGCAACCCTTAAACGTAGCTCCCGCCTTCACAGGAAGCAGTGAGCCGGGTCACAAAAGAGGGTGACTCTCGCATGAGTTCCTCGACCGATTTCAGCGCCGCAAGCTACCTTCGAGCTTTGCATTGTTTGTACCGCCGATCTCCAAATGCGAGTTCCTTGCCAACCGGCACTCGAATTCCGTTTGCGGTTTAGCGCTTTAGTGACATAATCGGGGTAACTCCTCCCCTCGGATTTTCTATGCCGCCACCTCCATCTGCTCGCAGATTTCTGTCCCGGCTCCAGGCTCCCGGGCTCGGGTGCGAAGACAGCCGCGTGGAGCGGGTGCTGGCGTTTTCACGTTTGTTTTTGGCGCTAACGTCGCTGATCGCCTGGCAGATCCACCCGGTTGCGACCGGCCCGTATTACCACTTCGGACGATTTGTCCTGATGGGCTACCTCGCCCACAGTCTGGTGCTGCTGGCACTGCTGCGGATACATCGGATGCCGACTCGGGGCTTCGTCCTCTGGGCCCAGGTAAGCGACGTTGCCTGGCCCACACTCTTGTGCCTGTTCGCCGATGCACCCAATAGTATCTTCTTCATTTTCTTTCTCTTCGCGATGCTGGCCGCTGCCTTCCGATGGGGATTCGTGGAGACCATGGCCACCGCCATGATCAGTGCAGGGCTGTTGCTGTTTCAGGCGGCAGTGGTGGCGCACGGGCCGGCAGTGCTGCAGCGGATGTTCACCAGCATGGAAGCGCCCCGGATCATTATGCGTTGCGGTTTTCTGTTGATGACGGGATTCCTGCTCGGCTTTCTCGCCGAAGGGGAGAAGGAAATGCGAGCCGAGATCGATCTGACCAATCGACTCTTATCGCAGGCCCGGGTTGGCGGCCGGTTCGCTGCGGCTTTGCACGACGCGCTCATTGAACTGGGGCGCGTCTTTGACAGTCAGCAGGTGTACGAAATAGTCTCCCAGAGCAGCACGGGGCGAGTCTTTAAGTGGGTGAGCAGCACCTCTGCGGAGCAGTTCGCCGAGGCGCGAGAGATCGCTCCCGCGCAGCAGGCCTCTGAGATCATGCGCGGTTATCCTCACACTTTCTACATGCAGAGCACGGGTCAGAAACCGAGCTCCAGGATCGCCGCCCTGGACGAGGAAGGACGGCGGCTCGAACCTTCCCAGCTCCAACACCTCCCGATGCCTGTTCCTGGAGCCCATTCGGTTCTGGTGGTCAGCCATGAGATGGGACGGGATTGGACTGGCCGGTTTGTGGTGGTAAACGCTTACGTCGGTCGCCGGCGTGAACGTGAACTTCGTTTTGCTCAGAACGTCATGCGCCAGGTTGGCCCCGTGCTGTATTCTGTCTATCTTTTTCGCCGTTTTCGTTCTCGTGCCGGGGCGGTTGAGCGGGCCCGGGTGGCGCGCGAGTTGCACGACACGGTGATCCAGTCGCTGATCAGTATCGAGATGCAAATCGACGTGTTGCGCCGTCACGGCACCAATGATTCTCAACTCACCTTGGAGTTGCAACGGATCCAGGATTTGCTGCGCCAGGAGGTCTTGAACCTCCGCGAACTGATCCAGACCATGCGGCCACCGGATGTCGGGCCCCATCAATTCCTTGACTTTATTGCCCAACTCGTAGAACGTTTTTCCAGAGACACGGGTATTGCAGCCCAGTTTGTATCCGAATTGCAGGAAGTCACCCTCCCCGCCGCCACCTGCCGCGAGCTGGCAAGGGTAGTGCAAGAGGGTCTGGTCAATATTCGGAAACACAGCGGTGCGCAGTCGGCAATGGTGCGCTTCGGCTCGCAAAACGGTTCGTGGAAGCTGGTAATTGACGATGACGGCAAGGGCTTTCCTTTTGCCGGCCGCTTCACCTTGTCCGAGCTCGACGACTTCCGCCGCGGACCGACGGTCATCAAGGAACGAGTCCGGGCAGTGGACGGAGACATGGTGATTGAATCGAATCCGGGCCATGGATCCAAGCTCGAAATCACCGTTCCACAGAAAGGAAACGAGTCCTATGGATAAGAAAGATCCGTCGGTGCGCATTGTCATCGCCGACGACCATACCATCTTCCGCGATGGCTTGCGCCGCTTGCTGGAGGCCGAACCGGAATTGGAAGTTGTGGGCGAGGCGGCTGACGGCGCCGATGCCGTCACTCAAACTCGCCAACTGACTCCCGACATTCTTCTGCTGGACTTGGCGATGCCGCGGGTGCCGGGGATGGATGCGTTGCGCGAGCTCTCGACCATCGAGGAGGGGCTCAAGACCAAGATCATCGTGCTCACGGCGGCCGTGGAGCGCATCCAGATCGTGCAGGCGCTACAGATGGGGGCGCGCGGCGTGGTCATGAAGGAAGCCGCTACCCAATTGCTGATGAAGGCCATCCGCACCGTAATGGCGGGGCAGTACTGGATCGGACGCGAAGGCGTCGGCGACATTGTGGACTTCATGCGGACCAATCCGTCGGGCGAGAAAGCGCCGCGAAACTTTGGCCTGACCAAGCGCGAAATGGACATCCTTACCACCATCGTTGCCGGGCTCAGTAATAAGGAGATTGCGCGCAAGTTTGCCCTCAGCGAAGACACGGTGAAACATCACCTCACCAACATCTTTGACAAGGTCGGGGTTGCCAGCCGTCTGGAGCTGGCGCTATTCGCGATCAATAATCACCTCACGGACCGGCAGAATTAGGTCCGTGATCGCGCAGGCTCCCTGGCCGGAGCCTGCGACACACACCTCGAGTACAGCATCTAACAACAGTACGTCTAACATTAGGTAGTTTGGCCCGAAGCAAGCTACAAGCTAGATCGATTTCAGGATTAGTGTGTCTGGCAGGGCGGGTAGTGCGGTGCTTCACCTGGATTATTCATGAGGATCTCACGCTTTGAAGGGGCACGGCTTCAGCCGTGCCGTAAGCTACTGTCATTATGGTGGCTTTAGACACTGAGGGACTTCGGGCTTGAAACCAAGTGCGACTTCCCTCAGGGGCTGAAGAGGGTGTGTGAGAACGTCTGTCGTCCCTACGGGACTCGGGTCTATTTCACCCTTTTACCCAGCACTCCGCCTGCGGCTGCGTACTGGGCTAAACTGAACCGCGCCTACGGCGCTGGATTTTTGTGCAATCGTTCCACCGTGCCAACTCAAAACGAGTTCTCACATATGCTCTGAAGCCCAACTCTCCAGGCACACGTAACGGCACGGCTGAAAGCCGTGCCCCTTCAAAGTTTGCTGTCTTCAGCTACCGAAAACAGATGAATAATCGGCCTTCCAGTCCGGCTCTACCCGGCTCCACCAATTCGGAAAACGCCATAGAAGAGAGGGTTTCGTCTCTTCTCGCTTTCCGGTAGCTGGAACTGCATCGTCCGCCTCAGGTTCGGTCTTCACTATCGAGGTTGCGGTTTTCGGCCGGCGGACAGCGACAACTCGGACCGAACGGTGTTTATCTTTTTGAGCACGGGCTTTAGGATTAAGAACGACCTTTAGGAGCGATAGCGATCATGAGGACCAAGGCATCTTTGTATGCCATTTTGATATTGGCTGTGGCGCTCGGGGTTTTGGCCGGGTGCTCCCGGAAACCAACCCGAAGCGACGCCCAGATTGCGATTGAGATACAAAGCAAGCTCTACGGCGATTCGGCCATCCAGAGTCGTGAGATCGAGGTCCAGGCCGCTAACGGCGTGGTCACGCTCACCGGCGACGTCAGCAATGATACCGAACGCGCCGCAGCGGCCAGCGATGCAGCCGCAATTGAGGGCGTAAAGACTGTCGTCAATAACCTCCAGGTGCAGGAAGCGCGCGCTACGCGACCTTCACGGCGAATGGCGCCTAAGCCGTCCCCCGCAAAGCCGAGCAAGCTGTATATGTCTGAAACCGAATCAAACGCTGCCCGCCATCGCACCACGGGCGGAAACGAAGCGGAGAACGCGGGGGCCGGGGTCCTCGAGGCCGATGACAGCACATCTCCTGCACCTCCCGTACAACAAATGCCGCCGTCTCCTCCGCAGCCACCAGCTCCTCCGCAGATGGTCACGATACCGGCTGGAACGCAGCTCACGGTGCGGCTCGATAATCCACTCGATTCCGAGCGAAACCAGGTCGGCGATAGCTTCCATGGTTCGCTCAGCAACCCCATTGTGCTTGGCGGCGAAACGGTGATTCCGTCCGGCGCTGAAATCGTAGGCCGAGTGGCTGATGTAAAGAGCGCCGGTCGCTTCGCCGGCAATTCCGTCCTCACACTGGAATTGACCTCGTTATCGGTGAACGGCAGGACTTACAATATTCAGACGAATCAGTGGACCCGCGCCGGAAATGGCGAGGGCAAGAACACCGCGACCAAGGTGGGTGTCGGTACTGCCGCCGGCGCCATTCTCGGCGGTATCTTTGGCGGTGGCAAAGGCGCCGCGATTGGTGCGGCAGCCGGGGCGGGTGCTGGAACCGGAGCTGCAGCCTCCAAGAAAGGACAGCAGATCCAGTTGCCAGCTGAGGCGGTGCTGAACTTCCAGACGATCAACGCATTGACGGTGACGCCGCAAGGCGGCAATGACCGTAATTCGGGACGCACACCCCTCTCGTAAACCATTGCTCGCGACGATTCGCAGGCGCAGTCACCACCCGGCTGCGCCTTTTTTGCGTCTAGCTTTGTACACAGCGTTCCGTGGCTGCGATATCCTCACTAGAGTTGCCAATGCCTAAAATTACCGCGCTGCTGCACACCCACAACGATGCGCTTCGCCTCGGCCGCGCGTTGGATTCGCTTCGTCCTTGTGACGAGGTGCTGGTGATTGACGATTGCTCGGAAGACGATACTTCGCGGGTCGCGCGGGAGCATGAAGCGACTCTCAAGACTGCGATTCCCGGCGTCACGCTTGGCGCCTATGCCGCGGACGCGTCGCATGATTGGGTTCTCTGCCTTCATCCTAGCGAGACGCTCTCCGACGATCTGGAAGCAGCTCTATTCGACTGGAAAAACGAGGAGCCCGCTGAGAACATAGCAGGCTATAGGGCGTCGATTCGCGAACAGAAAGACAACGAGTGGCAAACCTGTCCGCCCGAAACCCGGCTGATCAATCGCAAGCTGGTGAACTGGATAGGTGAGATGCCGCCGGATGAGCCATGCGAAAACAAATTGAGCGGCGACGTGCTGCGCTTTCATCAGCCGTAGGAGAGGGCCTCCACAACCCGCTTTGGACCTAGCTTTCGAATGCGCGCTGTTCGTCGTCGGGCTGGTATTCGGCAGTTTTTTGAATGTCTGCATAAGCCGCATTCCACGCGACCAATCCGTCATCAGCCCCAGGTCTCACTGCCCTGCCTGTGGCGCTTTCCTTCGATGGCACGACAATGTTCCTTTCTTGAGCTGGCTGCTGCTCCGCCGCCGTTGCCGCGATTGCGGAAGCCGAATTTCATTGCGTTATCCCACCGTCGAGTTGTTGACCGCCGTATTGTTCACAGCGTGCTACGTGTCATTCGGGCCGACCTTGATGACGGCAAAGTTCTGCATCTTTTGTTTCCTGCTGGTTGGACTGATTTTCATGGACGCTGAAAGCGGCCTGCTGCCGCGGGAATTCACCTATCCTGGAATCGTGCTAGGGCTGGCGCTCTCCTGGCTCGCTCCGACCGACAGCACGGGAACGCAATTCTTTCTGCGCGCTTACGGCGCGCCGCTTCCGACTCCTGTACAGCTCGGGCTACTCGATTCCGCCACCGCCGCTGTGGTTGGGGCTGGCTTCTTCTACCTCGCGTGGGCGCTGTACTACCTGCTTCGCAAACGTCACGGAATGGGATTCGGCGATATTGCGCTCATGGCCATGGCGGGAGCGTTTCTGGGGCTTAAGCTCACGCTCTTTGTGATTTTCTCTGCACCGTTGGCTGGCGTGGTTTATGCTGCTGTCCTGTTCGCGCGGCGCTCCCGCAACACGCCTGCCATGGGCGAAGGGCTGGATGGGCAGGCACGGTCTTCTGCCCGGGAGAGCTTTTTCATGCAGGAACTCCCCTTCGGCGTATTTCTCGGCACGTGCTCTCTCGCCGCCGTCTTTTTCGGCGAGTCCATATGGCGCTGGTATCTGAGCTTTTTCTAGAATGGTCTCTGTGATTCTATGGCGGTTCCAGAGTTGATGTGGCCCCGGATAGAGCCGGCCTTCAGGCCGTGTGTGAGAACTCGTTCTGAGTTGCCACGGTGGAACGATTGCTCAAAATCCAGCGCCGTAGGCGCGGCTCAGTTTAGCCCAGCACGGAGCCGCAGGCGGAGTGCTGGGTAAAGTGGGAAATAGATCTGAGTCCCTTCAGGGACGGCACAGTTCTCACACGCCCTCTTCAGGCCGGCGTCGAGGAGGATATGCTGTAGGCTTGCGCCGCCGCGGTCATTTTTGATGACCGCGGCGACGCAAGGCTCTTTTGTTCACGGCGAACGCGGCGCTAAGGCGCCGCTCTACCTTTGTCCGCAGGATACAGTGACGTTAAAATCGTTCTGAGCCCCGCGCTGCTCCTGCGCATCAGTCAGGCGCGGCCAGAACTGGCCTGCCGCAGTCGTTTCGCGATTTGCTTCAGGTGATGCTTGGCATGGGTACGATGGACGCGGCGCCAGTCTTTGGTGTTCAACGGGCCGAGGATTGGATGGTCGAGTATCTTGCACGCGCTTCCGAATCGTTTCTCCGCATCCGCTAACGTCGCATCCATGGCGACCAGGGCGTCATTGAATTCACGCAAAGACTCAACTCCGACACCATTCTTAGGAGTGGTCTGTTTCGGCGCCCTCCGGCCTGACGGAAGGAATCCCAATCGGGCCACAGAGAAAGTAGCAAGTCTATCCCTCAATCTGGGCTGGCCCCCAAGAGGCTTTCCCGTTTGTAGGGCCGTCTGCGTTCCCTTGGTAGTGGCCGTGTAACTCAGCAGAAGGTGTTCCAGGATCTGGGCGCAACTCCACTTTCCTGGCGGAGCATAACGCCAGGCGTCCCCCGACATTGCGCCCGCGACGCGCTCCACTTCCCGGCGGATCTGTTCAAGCTCCGGAGACACAACACCATCCCACAGAAACGAGACGTAAGCTGAGGGTCACCGATGATGGCATTAGTAGTACCACAATTGCTGATTTTGCTCTAGCGACTTTTCGCCAATTCGGCACATTTGGGACAACCCGCACTTGAGTAGTGGGAAATGCTGGCAGCATGATTCACTCCCCCAGCCACTGACGAAACTCCTTAACAAACAGAAGCACGTATCCGTATTTCTGCCACCAGACTTATATGGCCAGGTAGACTGAGGCTACGAGGGTGATTGGCTGCGCGTCGGCTCAGTTTGCCTCAGCGACGCCAGCATGGGCAGTCTGGCCGCGCCGTAGAGGCCGGCATCACTACCCATCAGGGCACGCGTGACAATAGTATGCTTCTTCCCTGCCATCGTGCCGTCGGGAGCCGTGACCTTGTAGATGAACGAGCGAACTCTTAGCTCTTCCAGCATTGTCGGCGCGAAAGCGTCCCACGCACTGGCGACTCCACCGCCGATGACGTACATCGGCAGATTCAGCGCGTTGACCATGCCGCCGATCCCAATACCCAATGAGCGCCCCACTTTTTGGTAGATACGTTGCGCCGAGACGTCGCCTTGAATTGCCAACTGGTAGATGACCCGCGAATTGAACTCGACATTGCCGCGTGAAGCCCGGGCCAGATCGTCCGCTTGTCCGCTTGCGATCAACTCATGCGCCATGCGCACGATGGCCGTAGCCGAGGCGTACTGCTCAAGGCAGCCATGGCTTCCACAACCGCACGGATGCCCTTCGGGTTCAACGCAGAAGTGGCCCAGTTCTCCTGCCATGCCGTTCATGCCATGCCAGAGACGTCCATTCAGCACCAACCCGCCTCCTACGCCGGTGCCGAGCGTGTACATGGCCATATGGTCGGTATCGCGGCCCGCGCCCAGCCATTTTTCTCCCATGGCGGCGGAGTTGGCGTCGTTCTCCAGAATCACGGGTACCCCGAGCCTGCGCTGGATGTCATCTCGCACCGGGAAGTTCGCCCAGCCTGGAAGGTTGGGAGATTCCATGATGGTGCCAGTATCCATGTCGATAAAGCCGGGCACCCCAATGCCGATTCCCGCCAGTTGTCCGGAGTCGCGGAACTTCATATTTACCGACTGAATTGCATCGCACATTTCGCCGATCACCGAGTCGCGACCGCGGCCTACCTCGGTTCCGGTGGTCAGCTTCTCCAGAAGTTTGCCTTCCGTATCGACCGCGGCGATGCGCAGGTTGGTTCCTCCCAGATCAACTCCGATGGAATAAACGCTCATAGTCAGCCTTTCATGAGGGCCTCGCGCTTTGAAGGGGCACGCCTTCAGCCGTGCCGTAAGCTGCTGTCTTTATGATGGCTTTAGCCACTGAGGGACTTCGGTGTTTGAGACGAAGTGCGAGTTCCCTCAGGGGCTAACGGGGTGTGTGGGAACTGTGCCGTCCCTACGGGACTCGAATCTATTTCCCACTTTACCCAGCACTCCGCCTCCGGCTCCGTGCTGGGCTAAACTGAGCCGCGCCTACGGCGCTGGATTCTCCGCCAGCAAGTTCCATTAGCAAATACCAAGTTTGGTTCTCACACACGCTCTCAAGCCCACTCTAATGCACACTTAACGGTACGGGTAAAAGCCGTGCCCCTTCAAGGCTTGCTGCTTCTGTTGCGGAAACAGACGAATACTATAGCTGAAGTGCCGCTCCACCCTACTCGCAACACTAGGCCAACTCTGAAACGGCTTTACTTCTGACAGCGCGAACAGTAATGACTGCTCCGTCCTGCGATGATAACCCGCTTGATGGGTGTGCCGCATACCAGGCATGGCTTGCTCTCTCTTCCGTAAACGCGATGTCGCAGTTGAAAGAAACCCTCCTGGCCTTCCGCATCGACATAATCGTTTACGGACGATCCGCCCAGCTTGATGGCTTCGCGCAGAACCGCTTTTAGTGCGATGTGCAGTCTTTGCAACTCGGCGCGCGTGAGCGACGCTGCTCGCCGACGTGGCCGAATCCCAGCCCGGAACAGCGACTCGTCAGCATAAATGTTCCCGACCCCGCTTAATAGCTTCTGGTTCAGCAATGCACTCTTGATAGGAGTTTTGCGGCCACGAAAGAGAGCCATGAACGGCCCGATTTGCGACTGCAGTGGCTCATCGCCGGGCGCGGCAAATCCGGCGGCGCTCGTAGATTCGATTCGCACAACGGCCAAGCGGCCGAACCGCCGAGGATCGACGAACCGCAGTTCCCTTCCCGAGACCAGCTTCAGCACCGCATGGGTGTGCTTGGCGATCGGGATTTCTGGGGTGGCGATTAGCAGACGGCCGGTCATGCCGAGGTGCACAATCCATTGCCCGTCGATGGCAGCCGCTTTCCTGGACCTGTTTCGTCGGGAACGCTGCAAATCGAAAACGATGTGCTTGCCCACGCGCCGTACTTGCACGATTCGCTGGTGCTCCAGGACGGAAGCGATCTCCGCGGCAGGCGACTTCAGCGGTTCAGGTTTTTCTCCCAGCCACACCGAGTCGATCACGTCTCCAGCGATCCGCTGGTTGAGTCCTCGGGCAACGGTTTCGACTTCCGGAAGTTCGGGCATAAACTGCTAGTGTACGGCGGCAACGTCCTATTGAGTGAGACCCATGAAGTTTGGTAGTGGGCTAATTGTGTGTTGATCGTCCGCAGAAGGCCATGACGCCATACAGGAATCCGAGGGCGACGAGAAACCAAGACCAGGCGGGAGCCTTGCGATGTTTCTTCTTTTCGTCCTGAATCAGTTCCACAAAGGCTTGTCGCCATTCGCGCAGTTCGCTTGATAGACCCAATATTGAAAAAGGCCCAATGTCTGTTGGGCCTCCTTTGGCTTGCCGCTACGACCTGTGTTGCGTTGTCACGCGATGTCTTACCGAATCCATTGTAACTCGGAGGCGGCATTGATTAACCAAGAAGGCCGACAGAGTAAGAAATCCGGCGAGAACGCGTCTCGAAAAGATAGGGAATCAAGCTATCCACAGTTTGATAACGAGACTCTGTTCCCCACGCAACCGCGTGACTCTGCTGACATACTGCCCGACTTTCCGCTTGCATCAACGTGCGCAGCACCTCCTTGCGTGTCGAGTCTTTGGAGGCGCATAAGATGGTCGTGCATGGAAGTCCGCAGTTGTCTCGCTCGCATTGCGTGGATATTAGGACAATCTGCTCTCCCAGTGATGGACTTGGGGCCACTTTGTCAACGCGTTCAACCCGGAATGTGGTCGGGGAACACGAATACACTGCGTTGCATGTCGGGCATAGAAAGGCTAGAGGAGGAGTGGCCTTGGGTTTCCAGGCTCGACGTTCACCTCTTCCTAACGGGATTCCACCTGGGAGCTGGAACGAATGAGTCGTATGCTCTGGACAGGTTGCTATACACACGTCAGTCTGCATATGGAAACTCCTCTACGCCGCCCGCAGTAATTCCGTGATGTTCCACACGTGATCGGTCAATCCTGCTTCCATTGCCGGAGTGACGCGAAGTGTTGTGTGGACGCGGCAGAAGTTATAGAAGGCCACGTAGAGGGCAACCGCGTCTTTCAGATTCCTTACGGTTTTACTGAAAGCGTTCGTCAATCGGGTAAACCGGCGCAAATGCATCCGCAGACTCAAATTCGACCGCTCAACATAGCTGGTGGAGATGTGTCGGGGATCGGGCCGTCCGTCGCGAATCCTGGATATAACCTCCGTGATTCTTGGTGGGGAGTACCTCGCTTCGGCGTTGTCATGCTGCCCGAAGTCGCCGTACAGCTTAATGAGCTGGGCGAAGTCCGTTTGACCGGCAAACACGTCCTCGACTCCGCGACGGTAGAACACAAAGCCGTCAGTCGTAAGCTGGAATCTGGCATCAGCAATCCGGCTTTGCAGGTCTTCGAGAAACCGATACGTGGTTTCAGCGGTTCGCTTCCCAATGGCGTAAGACGCGATCAGCTTGGTATCTGTGTCAATGGCGATAAACACCCACTGGTCGCCAAGATCAGGCGAGTCGCCGATGCGGACTTGGCGCTGCTTTTTTCCGACGAAGCACCAAATTTCGTCGGCCTGGACATATCGCACATGGACATTACGCACGGCAGAATCGAGCAGGGCTGTCGCTCTTACTGCGCCACTGTTCATCAGCGAAAGAATCGTGTTCTTATGCAACCCTGTCAGCCGCGAGATGGCCCGAATGCTCATACCCTCCAGCATCATTGCAAGAGCTTTCGCAGCAGTCTCGGGGTCGGTGTAATGGGTTCCGAGCTTGGGTTCGTACTCGGAGAACGTAGCTTTGCAGGCAGTGCAGCGATACCGCTGGATGTGGCGCTTGCCGTAGGTTCCGAATTTGCGGGCCG
>Ga0208587_1000232_pt1 | contig 30726 bp, 30 predicted proteins | sample NGESurdeep092012_7_FD_184472 | JGI IMG/M metagenome (GOLD analysis project Ga0208587, IMG submission 184472) | Arctic peat soil microbial communities from Barrow, Alaska - NGEE Surface sample 210 deep-092012 (SPAdes) | ecosystem: Environmental > Terrestrial > Soil > Wetlands > Peat ...
GCGATTGCGCTATTCTTAAATCTCGATCACTCTGTAAGGATTAGATTTAGCGAAGATGGCGAATACATATTCCGCACTCAAGCGAGTGCGACAGACGGAACGGCGCACCGAAGTCAATCGCAAGAACAAATCGCGCCTGCGGCACTCGATTCGCGCGATGCGTCGCGCATTGACGGCGAAGGATGTCAAAGCTGCCTCGGAACTGCTGCCGGCGACGTTCTCCGTGATAGACCGTTCCGCCAAGAGCGGGATTATCAAAAAGAATACGGCGGCGCGGTATAAGAGCAAGCTGCACCTCCGGGTGAAGGCACTGGCGGCGTAAGGTGAACGACAGGCGGACCCAGAGGGTACCCCGGCCTGTCCCACTAGCTCACCAACTCCATAATGAAGGTCTCCATGACGATGCGGTCGTCCGGACGCGCATCGCGGAGACCTTTGTCCGCTTTATAGATCAATCCCAGCGCGCGCTCCAGTTGGGGTTTGTTGAACTTGCCGACCGTCTGGTAGACCTGTTCGGCGCGCGATCCCCACATCGCCACGCCCAGCCGGGAGAAGTGCCCCTGAATCTGCTGTGAACTCTTAAGCCCCGCTTCGCGCGCCACCAGCGCCATGCGGAACTGCGTGGAGAGGAACGCCAGCGCCAGCGGCAGGTATTCGCCGTCGCGCGTCAGCGTGTCGAGAATGCCGAGCGCGCGCGCGCGGTCGCGGCGGCCCAGCGCGTTCACCAGGGCGAAAATCGTGGTGGCGCGCGCGTCGGGCACCAGCGCCGCGATGTCCTCCACGCCGATGGCGCGATTGCCGGCGAACAGAGAGAGTTTCTCGATCTCCACGGCGACGCGCGCAATCTCCGCGCCGAGAGCCTCGATCAGCAGGTCGAGCGCCGCGGGATCCATGCGGAAGCCGGCCTGGCGGATGAGCGATTCGGCTTCGCGGCGGGCTTCCTGTGGCGCATACTTTTCGAGTTCCACCACGTCGGGGATGGCGGCGTAGAACTTGCGCACGCGATCCTGCTTGCGCTTGTCTTCACCCTCGAAATCGTGGCGGATGGCCTCGAAGACCAGCGTGACGCCGGGGGTGGGGTCCTTCAGGTAGGCGGCCAGCGGGGCGGCGTCACCCCCTCCGGCAGCGGAGGCGGAATCGCCCTCCTCGTCATCGGCGGCCGCGGCGCGAGCGCGGGGCAGGGCGAGTTCCGCGTTGACGATCCAGATGAGGCGCTCGGAGGCGAACAGCGAGAGAGAGCGCGCGTCGTCCAGGATTTCGGCGAGGGTGAGTTCCGCCAAGTCGTGCTGGCTCACGGCGTCGGCGGGCACGGTCCCGAGCAGCGCGTCCTTGATGCGGCGGCGTTCGTAGGCTTCCGGACCGAGCAGCAGGGTCGCCGGCGGGACCGTTCCTTTCTTCACGCGGGCCTGGAATTGGGCGGGCGTCATTAGAACTTCTCCAGGATGGCGCTGACCACGCTTCTGGCGACGCTCTTGCTCACGCGCTCCATGGCGGTGCCGCTTTCATCGAAGTAGGCCTTGGGGTCGATGGAGATTTCGTAGCGTTCCCGAAACTCCGCCCCGGCCCGCGTGAAAAGCACCGCGCCCGTCGCCCGATTCGTGAGCGTGATGTTCAGCGTCACCACCGCCTCCACCGTGGTGGACCTGCCGTTCGCCGAGATGGTGGGGTAGGCGGCGAAGTTGTGGAGGGTGCCCGTGAGCATGGCATCCGCCTGACTTGGGTCGGCGACAATCTTGTACCGCGTGCGCGAAAGCAATTCGCGGCCGATGTCCGTGGGCAGAGTCCGGGCCAGTTTGTACCGCGAAGTCAGGTTGCCGAAGGCCGGAATGGCGATGGTTTGGACCGTCTTGGGGAGCATGTCGCCGTGGCCCGATACGTGATAGCCGCATCCGGTGAGGGCGGCAACGAGGCACAGGAGAGATGCATTTTCAACGCAGAGACGCAGAGAACGCAGAGATAAGCGCAGAGAAGAAGCAAAGATCGTGAAAACAAGATGCCGGTTCAATTGATCCGGGTTTGGTTTTCTCTGCGCTTCCTCCGCGTTCTCTGCGTCTCTGCGTTGAAAAGTCATCCTCGTTTGTGCGAGCCTCATACCAGTTGCCTTGCCACGGCGACGGCGTTCTCCGCGGCCAGGCGGACGTTATCGGCCACGAACCAGAGCCAGGCGGCCTCGGGGTGATTGCGATCCGGCGTAATGGCGCCCACCGCGATGCCTCCCTGTCCGGCCTGGCCCACGTTGCTGGGCGGCTCGAAATCGCCGCCGCGGACTTCAATCGCATCGATCGAGAGCGAGCTTTCCAGCGCTGCCATATCCGGAGCGTCCATAAACTCCACCCACGCCGAAAAGCTGTAGCCGTGAAACACCGGCGCCTGGATCAGGCGCAGCGAGGGCATGGGCGCGCCTTCGCCATCGCCGGGCAGCGCCAGCAGGCTGGCCAGGTGCCGCTCAATGCGCATTTCGGATTCTTCCAGCGACACCGGCGCTTCCTCGCCGTAGCGCGCCAGCAGGTTGAAGCTGAGCTGCGTGTCGAAGACGGCCTTCGGTAGGCTCTTGAAGGAGAGCAGGCTTACCGTCTGCTGCTGCAACTCATGCACCCCCAAGGCGCCGTGTTCGCTGGCCGGGGCGAAGATCTGAATCACCGAATTGCGAATCGGGTCATTGGCGTGCAGGCGGCGCAGGAAGAGGGCGAGCGCGATGGCGGCGGGGTGCGCGATCACGTGCACCGCCACATCGGCGGGGTCTTCCACCAGCACGGATTCCACCAGCGGGGCGCGCAGGCGGGCGTCGGGGCGCTCCTCGGCAGCGTAGGTGAGATCGATCACCGCGGCATCGGGCGGATCGCCCAGAAGTTCCAGCGTCTGGCGGCTGGATTCGGCATTGCCGGCGAGGATCACGGCGCGCACGTCCAGCAGGCTCTCCGCGTTCAGTCCATTGACGATGCCGGGCTCGTCGCCGACGCGGGTGAGCGCGCCGGATTCTTCGTCCACGGCGGCCACCAGGCGCAACGCAAGTCCAGGGCCGGTGGTGGACACGATGTCGCGGACCTCGCGGGCCAGCAGGGAATCGCTGCCGACCAGGGCAACGGTCGGTGGGTTAGGCAATCTTGATCTCCGGAGCTGGGCGCGCGGGTTTCAGGCGGCGGCGCAGGATGCCGCCAATGCGGATCGCGATGCCGCTGGCCACGTAAGCCGTGGTCAGGGCGAGAAACAGAAGCTGCGCGTAATTGGCCATGCCGTAGATCAACCCGCCCACCAGGATAATGATGAGCGGCGAATAGGCTTTACTGAAGCTGATCCCCTTGAAGCTGTGGTAGCGCCACGTGCTCACCATCAGGAAACCCAGCAGCAACAGCAGTCCGAGCCAGGCCACGGAGAGCAGCCACCACCCTAGCGGTTGGGAATCGCCGGCCCAGACAATCGTGGCCACCTGGGCGGCAGCGGCCGGGATGGGGAGTCCGACGAAATACTTGCGGTCGGGGCGGCCGGGGTTCTTCGGAATGGGATTCACCTGCACGTTGAAGCGCGCCAGGCGGCAGGCGCCGCAGAGCAGAAACAGGAAGGCAACCAGGTAGCCGGCGTTGAATATCTGCCCGCGCATCTTTTCGCCGATGATGGGGTCGATGAACTGCACGCCCCAGGCAAAGGCGAGCACGGCCGGCGCCAGTCCGAAGCTGATGACGTCGGCGAGGGAATCCATCTCGCGGCCGAATGCGCTGGTGGTGTTGGTCATGCGCGCGATGCGGCCGTCGAGGCCGTCCAGCACGACCGCGGCGATGATCGCCTGTGCCGCCACCGTGAAGTGTTCGGCGGCGCCGGCGGATCCGCTGGCGGCCAGCATGGCTCCCCGGAAGCAGCGCAGGATGGAGATGTATCCCAAGAAGATGTTGCCGGCGGTGAAGAGGGTGGGCAGAGCGTAGGCCGCTTTGCGCGGCCGGTGGTCTGGGGAATTCGGGTCTGCGAACCGGTCTTTGAGACTCATGGGGCCTTCCGATCGCGCCGTCGTGCAATTACGCTGGAGCCGCCGGCCACCCGCTGGCCGGGCCGGACGGTGATTTCCCACTCCGGTCCGAAGAGGACGTCGCAGCGCGAGCCGAATTTGATCAGGCCGATGCGCTCGCCGATGGCGACGTGGTCGCCGGGTTTCTTATTGAAAACGATGCGGCGTGCGATCAGGCCGGCGATCTGTTTGAAGATCACGGTAGTGCCGTCGCCAGTGACGGTGACGATGTTCTGTTCGTTATCGCGCGAGCACTCTTCGCGGCTGGCCACCAGGAACTTGCCCTCCCGGTACTGCACCTTTTCGATGACGCCGCCGATGGGGGTGCGATTCACATGTACGTCGAAAACGTTCAGAAAAATACTTAGGCGGTTGAGCCCGTCCTCGGGTTTAATGGCCACCACTTTGCCGTCGGCGGGCGAGACCGCGACCGGCCCGGACGGAATCTCGCGGTCGGGATCGCGGAAGAAATACAGGCAGAAGAGCGCCAGGAGGGCCATGGGGGCCGCGAACCACGGTCCGGCGAGCCAAAAGACAAGGGCCCCGGCGGCACCGAGGGCGAGCGCGTAGTAGATGCCAGTGGATACGATCTTCAAACTACTATTTTCGCATGGGCGGGGGACAATGAGGATGAAAGTGGCGGTTGGATGTACAGTTGGATGTACAATCGATTGCGGTCAGGGAGCCAGAACGGAAAGTGGAAAGGGACAACGCGTGAGAGGCTATGTTATCGTCATGGCAGTGCTTTTGCCGGCTTGGGCGACGGCGGGAACTGTTTATTACTCCATAACCGACCTTGGTGCGTTGGCTGGCGGGACGATGACGTCCGCTAGCGCCATCAGCACCAACGGCTTGGCCGCTGGCTCCGGAGACGCGAACTCCACGATTTCCCAGCCGTTTTTGCGGTCTGGTTCGGGCATTTTGCCGGTGAGCCCTGTAAGCAGCCCGCTCGCTTTCGGCACAGGTGTCAACTCGGCCGGCAGCGTTGTGGGCTATGAGTTCAGCGTGGATTTCTCCACGTTCAGAGCCTTCCTCAACGACGCGAGCGCCAAGTACTTGCCGCTGCTTGCGGGCGGGACAAACAACGCCGCCACGGGGATCAACGATCTGGGCACAGTGGTGGGCTATTCCGCAACCGGCAGCGCCTCCGAGATGGCGTTTGTGTATAGCGGTGGGGTGGCCAGGCAACTGGGAACCCTGCCCGGTGGCACCACCAGTCGCGCCAATGCGGTCGACAACTACGGCAACATCGTGGGCTGTTCGGACACCGGCTCAGACGCGGCGCTGCATGCCTTCTTGCATAGCGGTGGGATCTGGACCGACCTGGGCGTCCGCAGTGGCTACCAGTGGAGCGAAGCAACCGCCGTATCCTCCAATCAGGTGGCCGGCACCTTAAACGACCCATTCGGAGGGACCACGGCGTTCCTCTGGACCGCTGCCAGCGGTATGACCGCACTCGGCGCGCTGGTACCGGGCGGCAATAGCCAGGCCTTTGGCGTCAACGCCGCCGGCGATGTCGTCGGCAGTTCAGACGGTGCCGCTTTTCTATTCCACGACGCTCAAATGATAGATCTGGCCACTCGAGTCTTATCTTCCCGTGGGTGGCAACTCAGCGAGGCGGTGGCCATCAACAACCTGGGCCAGATTGCAGGTACAGGCACGCACAATGGCCAGGCGCATGCTTTTTTGCTGTCTCCCACCGCACTCCACCGCAGCCGCCCCCGCCAAAGAAAGAGCGAGAGATGAAATATACCCGTCGACAAGTCTTCCAACGATTGGCCGCGGCCGCGGCTGCCTCAGCCACCAGCCGAGGCGCCTATCCCGCGACCATCTATTCCATGCCCGGCCTTTATCCCGGCCGGGTGATCGGGGTCAAACACGCCGATTCCAGCATCGCCGGCACATATCAGACCCTGCCGATCCAAACCATGATGCAGCGCGGAATGATGGAGCTGACCGGCGCGCCAAATCACGGAATGGCCTGGAGTAAGCTGTTTTCACGCAATGATGTTGTGGGCATCAAAGTGAATCCCAATGGGATCTCCAGCATCGTCTCGTCCAAGGCGGCCATCGACGGGATCACGCAGGGCCTCTTGCTGGCCGGGGTCGCACCGGGCAACATCGTCATCTGCGATCGAAACCGGGTCCAACTGAATGGTATTGCCAGCCTGCTCCCCAAGTGGGTGCGGCAAGCCGCGGCCTCGTGGGATTGGTCTGACGACCAGACCGAAATCGCCGGGTACAACCCCAACCACGAACCCGGTGTCAGCGGATACAATCCCAGGTATTATGTGGACTGCCCCGGGTATTTGTTGCCTTGGCAGAGCCCGAGCAATCCCAGTCATACCCGGTCCTACGTGGCGAACTTTGTCACGCAGGTGACGAAGATCATCAGCCTGTCGGTTCTCAAGGACCACCAAACCGCGGGGGTGACGTTGGGGCTCAAGAACCTCTGTCAGGGTTGCATGAATAACGTGAACCGCGCCCACCCGGCCACCAACACAAACTACCTCCAATGGTATGTGCCCACCGTGGTTTCGCAGCCCATCATTCGGAACAAAGTGGTGCTGTCCATCATCGACGGCATCCACGGTTTGTGGAACGCCGGCCCCCATGGCCTGCAGGACTTTGTCTGGGATCACCACACGATGTACTTCGGAACGGATGTGGTCGCGGCCGATCGCATTGCCTGGAAGGCCATTGACGCCCAGCGCCTTCTGGCGGGTTTGCCCTCCGAGGAATCCTCTGGAGCCGACCCGTACGACGCCTGGACCATACGGCAGCCGCAGCACATCACCCAGGCCGGTCTGATGGGCCTGGGCAAGTTTCGCGACGAAGATATCGGCTACCGCCTCGTCACCCTGGCGTAGCCGCGGGCCGCCCCTCGGCCGCTGCCTTCCCCGCTGCTTCCGCGCCCTCCAAGTCTTTGACTTTCTCCCACCTCAGTCGAAGCTGCGCCTTTCATCCCCAAAATGTCTTCCCGGCGGTTTTCCTCAGCGTCTCAGCGTCTCTGCGTTGCAGCGCATCCCTCAAACTCCGAATGAGCCCGGAGTCAGTCGCACGAACATTTTATTCCTTCCTGCTTGACGAATTCACAATCGGTTTGTACTGGCACTGGGCCAAGGCATTGGGCGGCGTCAGGCTCCAGGTGAGTCCGGAAGATGTCGAAGACGCGCTCGCCATCCTGGAAGAGGATCCGCTGCCGGCCGCCGAACCGATTCTCGCCGACCAGGAACAAGTGACCGGCCAAGCCTTGCGAGCCGCGGTTTTCGGTACTGTCTCGTCTCCTGTGGAGCTATATGCTGTATGGTTGCTCCTACCCGTGCTTGGGTGGAGCGGCCGCCTGAGCGCCACCGAGCGGCGAAACATCGTGGCGGCAGTGGTCCTGATCGGACTGACGACCGTCTTCCCCGCACTTCTCGCTTTCGCGCCCAAACAGATGAGATAACTCGCGGGGCGCGTCCTACTTCATCTTTTTCAAATCCGAATCCACTTTCTTAAACCCCGCCGGAACCGCAAACAGCGAGGCGTCCACCGGATTCGAAGAGAAGCTGCTCAGTTCCGTGGTCATCTCCAGCAGCGAGCCCGGCGCTCCCGACGCCTGTCCGCCCGCGGCGGGCGCATTGGCCGGAGCTGCCGGCTGGTCCGCCGGCTTCTTCCTGCCGAGTCCGCCCAGTCCGAGCCGGCCGCCCAGCGCTCCGCCCAGCGCGCCACCCACCGATGGCCTCTCCACCTGCGGTTGCTGCTGCGCCGGGGGCGCGCTGCCGTCCGCCGGCGCTCCCGAGGCGCCGGGTTGCCCGGCTATCCCCATCGAGATGAACTGCTGCACGGGCATGCCGTCCAACCTGGCGATTTCCTTATAGACTTCGGCCATACCCTCGGACACCTTCGGGTCGGACATGAACATGTTGCCGCCCGGAGTCCAGTGGAGCTTCTCGGACATGCGCTTTTGGAAATCGCGCACTTCCTGGTAGCCCGGGACGCCCGGCGCGATCCACATATCCGTGGTCACCGTCATGCCGCCTTTTTGGCTTTGGCCGCTATCCTTATCGGTGGCTTCCATCTCCATCTCCATCTTCATGACCATTTCTTTGGCCTCGAAGCCGGCAACCTGCTTGCTCTTGCCCGTAGCATTGGCGGAGACCTTGAATTTCATTTCGCCTTTGTCGCCCTTCTGCGCCTTCTGCGCCTTCTGCGACATCTGCTCCATGAGCTGCTTCATCTCCTCGAAGGTCATGACGGAGTACTGCTTCTTCTGAAAATCGATATGGGTGATGGTGCCGCTGGCCAGGTCGATCACGCTGGCGCTGTTGGATGTGCGGTGCATCATCTTATCGCCCTGGACCGCGATGGTGGCTTGAATCGGCTCGCGCGCCTGTTTGGAGAACGCGCCGACCACTTTCATCATGCTCATCATCATGCCGCCGGTGATGGTGCTGGTCTCCTGGTACGTGAAATCCGCCAACAGGCTCGACCCCGCCAGCGTCATGATTCCCGCGATCGTTGCGACTTTTTTCAACACGGATAGGAACCTCCTGTAAGCTCTTATCGTAGGACACCGCAGCGCGCGGTACAATCTTTCTTTCGAGAGGAGAGTACTGTGGGGGATCTCACGATTCGGCCGACCGCGAAATTTATCATGCTGCGCACGATCCTTGCCGTGCTGGTTTTCCCCCTCGTCCGCAGAATCTGTGGGTCAGTGGCGGTTCCCCGGGAACTCTGGGGCACTGTTATCTGATTCGTAAGCCGCACTTTTTCAAAAGATTCCAGGTACTCTTAACATGTGAAGAGCGTCGGTTTAGATCTTGGAGAACTGGCCCTGTCATGACCCCAAGATGGTTGCCGCTCTATGTTGCATCGAATCCCCCTCTGCTAGGTACAATATACCGCCTCGTGGAAAGCTCCGCGCTGGCTCCGGCAGTTTGCGCAACCCTTACGCTTTGACGAACGTGGTCAGCCCTCTGCGGCTGCGCTCGCGAAGCTGGCAAGTGCGCAGCGTGTCCGCCAGGGCTTCCAGGTTGGGGACGCCGTAGATGTAGAAGTTCTTCAACTCGGCGTCGGAAGAAAACAGGTGCAGCGCGCACTGTCCCACCAGCCGCATGCCGAGCGGTTTGTGCAGCTCGAAGTGATCGATGCGGAACAGTTCCAGGCTCTCCTGTAGCTTGGAGAACAAGCCCCGCTCCAGTTTGATCCGCTGCGTGGTGATCTGGTAATGGGTGCTCACACTCTTCAAGTAATAGCCCAGGCAGATGATCGCCACCAGCAGGACGAAGCCCAGCACTGCATACTCTGGCGGCGCGCCCGCTACGATAGCCACTGCGGCCGCGGCGATGGCGACGATGATGGGCAGCACTTGGCCGATGCTGTAAATCACCGCCGGGTGGCCGGCGTACAGGTCTTTCTCCACATCCGCATCCTTGGTGGCCGCGAAAGCGCTAAGATCGGTATTGCAGAAGCGGCACTTGATGGCCACCGCTTTGATGGCCTCCCCGCACACCGGGCAGGGCTTGGTATCTACTTCCATGATTGCTCCTCTCCAGCTAAGGTATACACCGTTCGCCGGGCGGAGGCAAATGCGGTTCCTCATGCCACATAGTTTTTGTTGTGGGGCGGACCCCTGGACGGACCCAGGGTGTCCGCCTCGCCGGGCTCGGGGCAGCCCCCCAGTCTGCTTGCGCTGCCCTCACCATCCCATATACCCAGCGGCGCGAAAAGGAGAATCTCCAGTTCGTGCCGCTTTTGTGGTGCTGATTTGGCCCTTGCCGGGCGCGCTGCGCCGCCAGTTTACCAAAACCACGATTTCCGGCGACCGCCTGGGCTTCGAAACCGGGATGTTTTCCAAAACCACCCGCAACATCCAGCTCTCCAAGCTGCGGGACTTACGGGTGGACCAGAACGTCACCCAGCGCCTGTTCGGCGTCGGCAATCTGTCCATCGAAACCTCCGGCGAGGCCAGCCGCCTTACGATCGAGGACATCGACGGCCCGCAGGCCGTAGCCGATGAGAATCTCAACCGCTCGCAGCCAGGAACTGCCGCATGAATCATAAACTTCAGGACCGCGCCGCGGTCATCACCGGCGCCAGCAAAGGGCTCGGCAAAGCCATGGCGCTGGCCCTCGCCGCCGAAGGGGCGCGCATCGCGCTGGTGTCGCGCGATGTTGAGCGGTTGACCGCCGTGGCCGCCGAAATCGCCGCCGCGGGAGGCCAGGCCGCCGTCTTCCCCGCCGACGTGACCAGCGAAGAAGATGTCCGCCGGATCGAGCGCGAGATCCTGGCGCTGTATCCCAAAGTTAATATCCTGATCAATAACGCCGGCGTCAACGTGCGCAAGCCGGTGGTCGATTTCACCCTGGAGGAATGGCGCCGCGTGATGGACACCAACGTGACGGCCGCGTTTTTGCTGTGCCGCTCTTTCGTGCCCGCCATGGTGGGCCAGGCCTACGGACGCATTCTGAATATGACGTCGATCATGAGTCACGTTTCGCTGCCCGGCCGCATCGCCTATGCAACCAGTAAGACCGCGCTGCTCGGCATGACGCGTACGCTCGCCCTGGAACTCGCCCCCGAAGCCATCACCGCCAACGGCATCAGCCCCGGTCCTTTCGGCACGGAAATGAATCGCCCGCTGATGGAGAATCCGGAAAGCAACGCGCAGTTTCTCGCCAGCATCCCGCTGGGACGGTGGGGCAAGGTGGAAGAGATCGGCCAGTTGGCGGTCTACCTGTGTTCCGAGGCAGCCGGTTTCATCACCGGGACCGATATTTTGATCGACGGCGGCTGGACCGCACGCTGATCGAGCAGAGAAGGGGGATGCTGCCGCCCAGGACAGACTCGGCTACAGGTACGCTGCAGGCGAAGGAGCGGCGCAGGACTACGCCGAGGCCCTTCGCTGGTAACGCAAAGCAGCCGACCAGGGGGACGCTGCCGCCCAGTTCAACCTCGGCGTCATGTACTACGAAGGCAAAGGGGTGGCCCAAGACTACGTCGAAGCGCATATGTGGCTGGACCTTGCGGCTTCGCGCGTCAGCGGTGACGACCAGAAGAAGTACGCAGATGCGCGAGGGTGGGTTGCCAAGATGATGACCTCCCCGCAGATCGCCGAGGCGCAGCGCCTGGCGCGGGAGTGGAAACCAAAGAGCGGCGAGAACAAGGGCGCGCGAGGCCGATGGAAGCAAACTACACTACTTTGACGCCGAGCCTAGCCCTAAGCGGCTGGGCTTTTTTGTTTCACAATGGCGCAAAACATAATGCCGCGCGAGATTAGGATAATCGGCATTCGTGGATTCAGCAAGGAACATCTTGCAAGTTGCGATGAATTCGGCGAGCGTGGCCATAAGACCCTTGGCGGAGTGGACTACGATCCGATACACCGAACTGGCAATAGACCCGTAGAAAAGGCACTCAGCGGGATAGCGTGGAAATCGAGGCTAGACCTGGGGACACGGAAGACGCGGAAGCGAATTGCGTGCATCCGGCGGCGTGGTGGGTGTAACCTAAAAGTGGCGTGTATCGACCCGATTGCTACTCCAATGCCAAGAATCGATTGCACGACCTCCGCGAAGGAATCCAGCGGGGTCAAGCTGAATCCGAAGATCTGTTGGCCCTCATTTCGTGCGTGGAGGAGATCGTCGCCGGCCTGGAAAAGTCGCAGGAGGAAGTGGCACGGTCGCTTAGGGGACTGAAGAACCAGCAGCGAATCCTGCACACTCACATCGCGGCCATTGAGAACAGCCTGATCTTTCGATTCCTGCGCCGGCTGGGCGGGCCGCTGTTGGAATGGAAGGCCCGATTCGAACGACTCGGGCGCGACTCTCGCTTCCGTCAACTGCACCCGGGCGAAGCGGATCGCGAGTACGAGCGTTGGCTGTCTCGCAGAGAGGCCGAAATGCCGGCGGCCACATGGTACCGGCAGCGGGCGGAAGGATTCAAGGTCCGGCCCGTCTTCAGCATCGCGATGGCCGTCATCAATCCCGAGCGCGCGCGCCTGGAGCAAGCCGTCCGCTCGATTCTGGATCAGACGTATCAATGGTGGGAGCTGTGCGTTTGCGACAGCGCCCCGAATGAAAAGTGGGTCCACGAATATTTGGCCGGGCTGGCGCAGACGGATTCACGAATTCGGGTGGTTTGTTGGGAAGACGCCATCGGGGCGGCGGCACTGAATCGGGCCTGCGCGTCAGCCACTGGGGAGTATTGCGTTTTCCTGGGCCAGCAGGATTTTCTGTCCCACATGGCGCTTCACCATATGGCGGAATTCCTCCAGAGGCAAACTGCGGACTTGCTCTACACGGACGAGGATTCGGTGGCTGCCGTGCGTGGCCCGGTGCAGCCGGTTTTCAAGCCCGACTGGTCGCCCGACCTGTTGTTATCGGCCATGTACCTGGGACGGAGCCTGGCGGTGTCGCGTGAGGCCCTGCGCCTGGCCGGCGGGCTACGGCCGGAGTTCGATGGAGCCGAGTTGTACGACCTCGTGCTGCGTCTGACGGAGCGCACCAACTCGGTAGGTCACATCTCGCTGCTCCTCTACCATTCGCGCGCGCAAGCGAAGCGGCCCGGCGCGGCGGAGAATGCGGCGCGTCGCGCGCTGGAAGATGCGGTCCGGCGACGCAAACTCGATGCCACCGTCGAGGAAGGGCCGATGACCGGTTCCTTCCCGCTCCGCCGGCACCTCAGGAATCCGCCGCTGGTGAGCATCATCATCTGCTCCCGATCCGCCGATCTGCTCGACCGATGCCTGCGGTTGCTCGATCGAGGGACGGATTACGAGCGGCGGCAGGTCGTCGTGGTCCAGCACCTAGATGGCGGCGACGGAGCGGCAATGAAGGCGGTCCTATCGCGGTACAGGGTGAAGTGCGTGCCGTACGAGGGAGCATTCCATTTCTCGCGCATGTGCAACGCCGGGGCCGAGGTCGCCGAGGGCGAAGTGCTGGTATTTCTGAACGACGACGTCGAGCCGCTGGTTCCCTCCTGGCTGTCCGATTTGGCCGCGCAGGCCGGACGGCCGGAGGTCGGAGTGGTTGGAGCGAAACTGCTGTATCCCTCCGGGTCCTTGCAGCATGGCGGCATTGCGATCGGCATCGGAGATGGCTGCGCCCACCCCGGCCGGGGAAGTTACGGCTCGCGATATTGGCGATGGCTGGACCTGACGCGCAACGTCTCCGCCGTCACCGGAGCATGTTTGGCGATTCGGCGCCAGGTCTTCTTCGAACTGGCTGGGTTCGATGAGCAATTTCCCGTCAACTACAACGACACGGATCTGTGCATGCGAGCCATCCGGGCGGGTTATCGGGTGGTGTACGAGTCTTTGGCCGTGCTCCGGCATCTCGAGTGCCAGACTCGACGCGGCGGTGTGGGATTCGCGGAACGCGAGCGATGGTACGCCCGGTGGGCCGATCAACTGGACTCGGGGGATCCTTTCTACAATCCGAATCTGACGCGGATCGGCGAGGATCTCTCGCTTCGGTCCGACGAGTCGAACGAAGCCGTGGATGCAGCCGATTGGAATACAGGCGCGTAGAAGCGGCGCGATTCGGTATCGTGCGGGTGAAGCCGATGGCCAGCGACAATTTGGATCAGCGGCTCCTCGAATGGAAGCGGAGCCTCGGGCAGGTTCTTCTGCATTCGCCTCTTCACCCGCTGCTTCTGAAGGTGGGCGCCTTCCGGCACGTTCAGCGTGCCTACCAGGCGTGGGTGAAAAAAGAGCAGAACGCCGTTCCGCCCAGCCAGTGGTTCCAGGACCGCTGCCAACAATTCCCATGGCGGCCAGTGTGCAGTATTCTGATGCCGGTCCACAATCCGAAGCGGGAATGGCTGGAGGCTGCCATCGCGTCCGTTCAGCGGCAGTTCTATTCATTGTGGGAGCTCTGCATCTGCGATGATTGTTCGACCGAACCTTGGGTGCGCCGGTACCTGGAAGAGGTGGCAGCGGGGGATTCGCGGGTTCGCCTTCACCTTTCGGAGAAGCGCCTGGGAATCGCGGGCTCCCTCAACCAGGCGGCGCAGCAGGCAGGCGGGGCTTACTTTGCGTTTCTGGACCACGACGATGTTCTGGCCCAGTATGCGCTGCACTACGTGGTAGAAGCGCTCCAAGGCGCGGATGCGGATATCGTCTACTCCGATGAGGACAAGCTGGACCAGTCCGGCCGGAGGGTGGAACCGATTTTCAAACCGGCATGGTCGCCCGATCTGCTGCTCGGTTGCATGTACCTGGGCCACCTGCTGGTTGTAAAGCGCAGCCGCTTCGAGGAGGCCGGCGGCTTTCGCTCTGCCATGGACGGCAGCCAGGATCACGATCTCGTCCTACGCATCTCGGACCGGCCCGCCATCGTACGGCATGTTCCCAGAATCCTGTATCACTGGCGAAAGCATGCCGGCTCCACGGCATCCACGGCCGCCAGCAAACCGTACACCGACGTAGCCGGACAGCGGGCGCTAGAGGAGACTTTGCAAAGGCGGGCTATCGACGGCGCCGTCGAACGGAGTTCGTGTCCTCATGTTTACCGCATTCGTCGTTCCACAGCCGGCGCCGGAAGGCCGACGCTCATCGTCTGTTCCCAATCTCCAGACCTTTTGCGGCGTTGTATGCCCTCTTTCGTCGCCTCCAGCGCCGCACACGATTGCGAGATCGTCGTGGTGCAGCACGGTTTCCAGGCCGACGTGAAAGCCGACCGCTCTATCTCCACCAGCGGCGAAGTCAACTACTCCCGGATGTGCAATCTCGGCGCCGCCGCCGCCAGCGGCGACTGGTTGGTGTTCCTGGACGACCGGGAATTCCCCTCGCCAGGCGATTGGCTGGCGAACCTGGCCGGCCACGTGTCCAGAGCGGACGTCGGCGTGGTGGGAGGCAAGTTATCGTTCCCGTCCGGGGCCGTCCAGCATGCGGGAATTGTCACCGGAATGATGGATGGTTTCGGGTATCTTCTCCGGGGTACATTCGGTTCTCCCTTCTGGCACTGGAACGATCTGACGCGCAACGTCTCGGCGGTTTCCCGTGCTTTCATGGCATTGCGTAAGCCGGTATTTCAGGAGCTTGGCGGATTTGATGAGGAGTTCCGATCGAGCTTCGGCGATGTGGATCTCTGCTGGCGGGCGCGGGCCTTGGGCTATGAAGTCATCTATGAGCCCGCCGCCGTGCTGGTGCGGGGGGCGCGCCCTTCTCCTCGCGTACATTCGGAGGAGGGCTTGCGCTGGCGCCTGAAGTGGCCGCACTTCGATAAGCAGTGCGATCCCTTCTACAGCCCTCATCTCTCTACCCAGAGAGAAGATGCTTCCTTGCGAGGGGATGATCCGTTCCCTCCGGAAGATACTTCGCGAGCAGCGCGGGCGGTGGCGAGTGTTGACTCACCGTAATCCGGTTGGATGGGCCGTTGATCGGAGTGCCGGCCACGGGCGAAGCTCGGTTCGATCTACGGTTCACGACGGTGGCCCAGCCGCGGCGCCTACGAACCCGTGTCTCCCGAGACCGACCCTTGCCCCGTCCAGATTCGCCTTAACCCGAAGGGGAGCGGGATGGGCCGCATGGTGTCGTAGTATTCCGGCTGGTGCAGGCCGATGGCCTGAATCACCCACACCGCCGCATCCGCCAGCAGCGCGCCGGCGAGCCCCCCGACACTCTTCAGTTTGAACGTGCCATAGTCGTCTTGAGCCTGGAACTTTACCTCCATCTCAACGACCGGCTCGCTGCTGGCAATGGCCTTCAGCGCATCCGGAAGGATCCACGAGTGCCACCTCTGGATCGCCGGGAAATCCATGACTGTCCGAACGGAGAAGGCATGATCGCGGTCCAGCCGGACGGAGAGCTTGCGAATGCCCGGCCGCGGCGTCACGCGCAAGGAATACGCCAGGTATTCATTGATTTCAGACTCGCTGATTTTGAACGTCACGCGCCGGCTCGCCCGATCGGGGCTTTGCAGCGATTTCAGGACCGCCAGCACGTGGCGGACACCGGCAGTCTCCTCACCCTCCCGAAAGGCGTCGCCGGGCGTCTGGAGCTCCGCGCGCGGAGGCGCGGGGACTGCGGATTTGCGCATGGGATTCTCCGGCGCGCACGAGACAGCGCTCAGGAGAATGGCGAGGGATAAGGCACAGGGGGCGAGGCCCCGAAAGGATGACAGGATAAACATGAAGTCACTTCTGAGTTCCGGGTCCGCTCCGCTGGTCTTGCCTGCGACAGGAGCGTCCCCTATTTGAACGACGCGGAAGAGGTGGAAAGAGTTGGGGGGGAATTACTCGATGGACTATCCGGCAGGAGAGGCAGCGGCTGGCCCCCCTAAAGAGGCAAAAAGGGACCCGCCTTGCAGCGGGGTCCCTTGAAAGGAAAGAAACGCCGCTCTGCGACCCGTTAAGTAATTCACCATGGTATACTAGCGTCTTCCGAGAGGTCGGCTCGGCTTCGGCGAAGATACCTATGTGGCATGGCGATTACCTCTATTTGGCGGAGAATCTTGTGCTGAAGGACTTCCGGATCCGTTACCGGAATATGTCGCTCGGGGTCCTTTGGTCGCTGCTCAACCCACTGGTCATGATGGGCGTGTTGACCTTTGTTTTCACCAGGATTTTTCCCAATCCGAACATCCCCCACTTCGCAGGGTTCGTACTTTGCGGCATTGTGCCGTTCAACTTCTTCACCGTGTCGTGGGTCACCGGCACTACTTCCATCGTGGACAATGCCGGCCTGATCAAGCGCGTCCCCGTGCCTCGCGAGATCGTGCCCATCACCAGCGTACTTTCCAATTGCGTGCACCTGCTGGTGCAGATGGGTCTTTTGTTCTCCGTACTCCTGATTTCCGGAGTCAGCGTCAATCGCCAGTGGCTTTGGCTACCGTTAGTGTGGGCGATGCAAATCGTATTTGTCTGCGGGCTGGCGCTGTTTTTTTCGGCGGTCAATGTCTTCATTCGAGACACCCGCTACCTGGTGGAGTCCGCCTGCACGGTGTTGTTCTGGCTCGTGCCGATCATGTACCCGTTCGAATGGATTCCCAAAAAGTATATTCCGCTTTACGAACTCAACCCCGTGGCGGCACAGGTGATGTCGCTGCGCCGGATTCTGTTGGCGGGAGAGTCTCCGGTCGGTTCGACGCTGGGCAAACTGGCAGGGGTATCGGTTGGCGTTTTTTTGTTTGGCCTGCTGGTTTTTCGCCGGCTGAAGCCGATGTTCTATGAGCGTATCTGACAATCGCAGGGCAATCGTGTTTCAGAGCGTGGGGAAGTCCTTTGCCCGCCATGCCGGACAGATGCTGATCCGCGAACGGGTGATGCACCTGCTTCGCCACAAGCGCAGCGAGCGATTTCACGCCCTACGCGAGATCAGTTTTGCGATCGGTCACGGGGAAAGCGTCGCCGTGGTGGGTCACAATGGAGCCGGGAAAAGCACCCTCCTGGCCTTGGCCACCGGTTTATGCGAGCCGGATTCCGGCCGGGTGATGGTGCACGGCCGCGCCGCCGCGCTTTTGGAACTGGGCTCGGGTTTCCATCCGGACCTGACGGGCGCCGAGAATGTGCGCATCAATGCCGCCTTGATGGGGCTTTCCCGCCGCGAAGTGCGGCGGAAGTTCGACGAGGTGGTAGCCTTCGCCGAGATCGGGGATTTTATCGACGAGCCGGTGCGCACCTATTCCACCGGTATGATGATGCGCCTGGCGTTTTCCGTGGCGGTCACGGTGGATCCGGACATTTTGCTCATCGATGAAGTATTAGGCGTTGGCGACTTGGCCTTTTACGCGAAATGCCAGGAACGGATCCTGCATTTCCGGGATTCCGGCAAGACCATCCTCTGCGTGTCCCACTCGACCGCAACCGCCATGAGCATTTGTGACCGCGCCTTGTGGTTGGACCACGGGCGTTTAATGGCCGACGGTCCAATCGCCCGGGTAATGGATTCTTACACGGCAGCGATGACCGCGCACGCCGAATATTCCACCCGATGACCTTGGCGAACAGCGTACCGGTTGCCGGGACTGCTCCACAGGCCTCGTGGGACCCGGGGGACAGACTTTTCGCTGCGCCAAGGATCTCGACCGACCCGGCATGGCACGTGTTCTCCATCCTGATGGCGCAACCAGCCGCTGTTGGCATCTTTGTTCTCCTATTCTCTTTGGTTGCGGCGGGTGCTTGCGCGCCCCGATGACTTTTTACTCCGCCACGAGTTGCAGGAGCCAGCGAGCGTGACCCCAGATCAGACGGCCAGAGGTACCTCCCGTAGTTGACACGCCAAACAGTCCTGATGAGTTCATCAACCAAGACTCAGTCCAGCGTCATCACTTGTCAGGCGTGTGGCTTCAGCACGGTGAAGAGGACTGGTAGGTTTGGTTCGTTTTGGGGCTGCAGCCGCTATCCTCGTTGCCACGGGACCCAGTCGTTCAAGATCGAGCACGAGGGACAGCCCTGTCGTCACTGTGGGACTCCGGTCGTCCATCAAACCCACGCGAAGCTGCCGACGCCGAGGCCCGGTCGTAGTTACTTCGCTTGGTGGTTCAAGTGTCCAGGCTGTAAGGCTCTCTACCTGGTGGAAGCAGCCAGGCGGTCCTTTGACGCGACCGGTTAACCTCTGTCGCCAAGGAAGCCGTTAGCGGAGATGCCGGCGGTTAAATTGGAACCTTGTACATTGGAGAAGCCTGGCGACGCAAATGCCGCATTAACCTGGAGACCCCGTGCTTGCTCCTCCGCCCATTGGTGACTGCGGACATGGATTGGCTTGCCGATCTTTACGCCGATCCGGCCGTCAACGGCTTCCAGTGGGACAGGGCGAGTACGGTGAAGCAAGCCAGACGCGTGGCGATCATTTACCTCGACCTCCACCAGTGCCGGTTCGGCCATTGGCGATTCACGACAAGGACTCCGGCGTTGTCCACGGCTGGACTGAACTGAGCAAGCTTCGTCCATGGCCGGTCCCCTCGGACCAGATCGCGCTCAGCTACGTACTGCGGCGTCCGTAGTGAGGGCGCGGCATCGCGACCGAGGCCGCCAGGCGGCTCTTCAGTACGCAATTCGAGGTTAAGCGCTTGGATAGGGGCGTGGCCGCGATCATCGCCGGAAATACGGCTTCGAAACGAGTGCTGGAAAAGCTGGGAATGCGGCTCATTGGCCCGCCCAGGTGTTTCAGCGCGGGCTGTAGAGTTTCACATTCGCGGTGGACGCGCCGGAACACGCGATCGCGGGGCGGCCATCACCGTGGAAATCTGCGATCTTGCAGTCCGCGGCAGCCATGCCGCCGGGGTCGAGAACGTGGCGCGTCCATCGCCCACCGGTCTCGTCGTCAGCGGTGAAGATGTAAAGTTGAAACCCCTTGCCGCGGAACCCGGCGACGATTTCATCGCGGCCGTCTCCGTTTAGATCGCCGACCGCAAGCGCGTGGCCGTTGATCATCGCATCCTCGATCACATGGCGCTTCCACGCCCGCCCCTCTTCGGTGTAGACCACGACCTGATTGCCGTGCCAGGGCTCGATCGCGGCGATGAACCGGCGCTTGCCCAGATGGCCGATCTTGATCTCGCTGCTCCCGCATTGCGGGCACTGCCGTGGGTCTCCTTTGGCGATCTCCACCGGCCCGTGGGCCAGGAACACGCGGATGCCGAGAAAGTCGGCTGTCATGAGTTGCTCGCCGCGCCCCTGCCAGCGGAGCGGCGTGATGCTGTGGAGTATGCCGCGAGGCAGGCCGGTGTACAGTTCGCGTTTCCATTCGCCAGGACGGTAGAGGTAGACCGGCACGTTGTCCGCGTAGTCCGGCGGAATGGCCTTGAGGCCGATCATCGGAGCCACCAACAGAACCTTCTTGCCGTCGCCCTTGAGGTCGATCCAGCGAAGCCGGTGGACGGTGGGGATGCGGTCGATCTCCCGCGCCGTCCAGGGCTGCCGCGGGTCGGGCCCGCTCTTGAGGATAAGCACATTGCCGATGCTCTTTTCCGGCACGGTTTCGAAGTTGTGCCCCATGGCGATTTCCGGAATGCCGTCGCCGTCGTAATCGTAGACGTCGAGATTGATGGTGCGCGGCACGTCCTTGATGAGTACGTGGCGCTCCCATGTTGGATTCTCGTACCAGGCGAGTTCGGTGCCGCGCTCGTCCACCACGATGAGGTCCGGCCGGCCGTCGCGGTTCAGGTCGGCGACCACAAGCTGATAGCCCATCTTCAAGGAGTCGGTAACCGTGGTCTCCCGCCACTGCGGCAGTTCCGCGCCCGGCAGCGCCGCAACCAGCAAAAAGAGGAGAACAAGCAACATCAGACCCACTTTATCAGGAATGATGTCACTGAGGAACTCACGCATGTCGCCCCGACTATCGCCGGTGTTCCCACGCTGGGAACCATCCGGCCTCCCGGCGGCGCCGGTCGTCCGCCTGCGTCAGTGGACCACCGCTGTGGATTCTGCCCGGTTGACGGCCTACTCTTCCATAGCGGCTCAGAGCATGCCTCCAGAGGAGCGGCCTCCGAGCTGTGGATGAGTAGCCTACGATACGGGGACCAGTTCCACGGAACCGACTCGGGCAGGCTGAGCACGGCGCGCTTCTGGGCGTCCTGAATGCGCCCGCAAGAACGTCCGGAAGGCGATGCACTGTCCCTAGCCTGAATTTTCACGCCAAGTAGTCAGCTAACGTTTTGGGCGCCGTCTACCGGAACCTTAAGACCATGGGGCGTCCGTCCCACCAGGGAATAGGCGTGGAGCCTTGACCGCAGCCGGCCGCGAGCAACAAGGGATTATGGGCTCGCTTGGGTAGGGTAACTGCGACGCGGTTGCCGGTGATCTCGACCTCGGCCGGGGTGTTTAGGAAATGGCGGAACAGTTGGCGGGAGTGCGCAGATTCATATCCGGCGATCCGGCGGCCCAGCATCCAATACAGTCCGCTCGCCACTTCGGTCAACGTTACGTCGAAATCGATCTTCAGGCGGACCGCGGAGTTCAACGCATCCAGATGAAAGAACTTGACGGCGTCCGCCAGCCCGTTCTTGGGCTGCACCGACTAGGAGATGCGGCAGGCCTTCGCTCCACCGCCGCCGTCCCACCCCGTGGTCGAAGCCATCCGCGCCCTCATCGAGCAGCGCCGTCACTGGACCGGCAGCGCCACCCAACTCCTGGACCTTTTAAAGCCGGCCCTTTCCTGCCACACGCCCAAGGGCCTTTCCCAGCAGCTACGGTCCTGCACCCTGATCCTCGCCGACAGCGGTATCGAATTGAAATTCCGGCGCTTGCACGAAGGTGCCAGAATCATCGAACTCCGCGACGATCGCGGCGAGGCATCGCGCGAAAAATGCCCTCCCGATGCGTCTCCCGATTTCGAGTGCGCTCCCCAACCCACCGAAACAGAGGAGCTTACAACGTCATGAAAAAATGCAGTAGGACAGGCCTCCCCGGCTTCCGCACACCGACCTCGTTGTAACGGGTCTGTATCCCTGTTATATTCTGGTCAGCCTACGGTGCGGCGTGTGCCGCGGGCCAATTGAGGCGGCCGATGACGGCCTCGCAAATTATGTTCGATAAGGTCGAAGCGTTCTATCGGCCCGCCAATGTCCGCGCAGCACTTCGATTGCTCCAGAGCGGCAAGGGCCAGGCGCGAGTAGTAGCCGGCGGCACGGACGTCGTGGTTGAGGGCGATGAATCGGTCCGGTTCCTGATCGATATCACCCACGCGGGCTTGAGTTACATCCGCCGGAGAGGCACGGCCTGCGTGATTGGGGCCACCACCACCATGGCCGAACTCGAAGCATCGGATGTGATCCAGGCTCTGGCCGGAGGACTTCTGTCCAGGGCCGCGCGGTCCTGCGGGTCGGTGCCGATTCGCAATATGGCGACGCTGGGCGGCAATATGGCCAACGGATCGCCGGCCGCCGACATGGCGACGCCGCTGCTGGTGCTGGACGCGGCCGTGGTTATGGTCGATGTGCGGGGCCGCCGCAAACTGCCGCTGGCGGAGTATCTGGCGGGCGCGCGCACCAGCCGGTATGCCAGGTCGCTGCTGGTGGAGGTGGTGGTCCCCGATCCGCCGGATGGCAAAGGCTGCCGGTGGTCTTTCCAGAAGTTGGGCCGCACGGCGGTGGATATCTCACTGGTGAATGTGGCGGCGGGACTGCAATTGGATTCCAGGGGCCGTGTGAAGTGGGCGCGGATCGCGCTGGGGTCGGTTGCGCCCGCGCCGATGCGCGCCTCTGGCGCCGAGCAACGCATGACGGGACGCATTCTGGATCACAGCCTGCTGGCGGAAATCGGCGCGGAAGTAGCGCGCGAAGTCAGTCCGATTTCGGACGCTCGCGCCTCCGCGGAATATCGCCGCGAGATCTGCTCGGTACTGACCAGGCGGGCATTGGAAGAATGCTCGGCTCCCGCGGGGTGTTCGCTATGAAAACCATGGAACTGCACCTTACGGTGAACGGTAAATCGCTGAACTGGAGCATCGCTCCGGGCGAACTGCTGCTCGACTTGCTGCGCCGTCAAGGCTATTTCGGCGTCAAGCGCGGCTGCGAGAAGGGCGAATGCGGCGCGTGCGCGGTTTTACTGGACGGCAAGCCCATCAACTCCTGCCTGATGTTTGCCGCGCAGGCCGAAGGGCGCGAGATCCTGACCATCGAAGGCGTGGCCGATGGCGACAAGCTCGATCCCTTGCAGGAAGCTTTCCTGGACTATGGCGCGGTGCAGTGCGGCTTCTGCACCAGTGGCATGGTGATCAGCGCCAAGGCGTTGCTGCTCCGCCGTCCGGACCCGTCGGAGGAGGAGGTGCGGGAAGCCCTGGCCGGGCACTTGTGCCGCTGCACCGGGTACACGAAACCAGTGGAAGCTGTGTTAGCCGCCGCATCCAAAAAGAAAAACAGAGCCCGGCGCGTGAAGCCGGTGGCGGAGGTGGCGCGATGAGCCGCGCGATGAGCGGAGACCGCGCCAGTCAGAGCCGCGACCGGGGTACCCCCCTGGGGTCGGGAGCGGTTTCCTCCCGCCTCGTAGTCGGCCGCAATGTCCGCAAGGTGGACGGGGTGAAACTGGTCACCGGCGGCGCCGCGTTCACCGACGATGTGCAGATTCCGGGCATGCTCCACGGCAAGATCCTGCCCAGCCCGCATGCCCACGCGCGCATCCGAAGGATCGACACCAGCAAGGCCAAAGCGCTGGCCGGGGTACATGCCGTCCTGACGTATAAGGACGTGCCGCGCGTGCCCCATACCACCGCGGGACAGGCGTGGCCCGAACCTTCCCCTTACGACACCTACCTGCTGGATTCGAAGGTGCGGTTCGTGGGAGACCGTGTGGCGGCGGTTGCCGCGGAAAGCCGCGCCATCGCGGAGCGGGCGCTCGGGCTGATCGAAGTGGAGTACGAGATTCTGCCGGCCGTGCTGGACATGGAGCAGGCCATGGCTGAGGGCGTCGCGGTGATCCACGACGAGCCGGACTCCACCAAGATTTACGACCGCGAGCACAACATCGCGGGCTACATTCTGCGCGAGATCGGCAACGTGGACCAGGGGTTCGCCGAGTGCGACTATATCATCGAGCGCGAATATCGCACGCAGCGCCAACAGCACTGCCCGCTGGAGCCGCACGTCACCATCTGCTGGCTGGATGCCGATGGCCGCCTCGTGATCCGCACCAGCACACAGGTGCCATACCACTGCCGCCGGCAAGTGGCGATGATTCTCCAGATTCCGCTCAGCCGCGTGCACGTCATCAAGCCGCGCATCGGCGGCGGTTTTGGCGGCAAGCAGGAGATGGTGCTGGAAGACATCTGCGGCGCGCTGGCGCTGGCCACGCGACGCCCGGTGAAGATCGAGTTCACGCGCGAGGAAGAGTTCTATATGGCGCGCAGCCGCCATCCGCAGATCCTGCGCATGAAGATGGGGGTCAAGCGCGATGGCACCGTGATCGCGAGCCAGCTTACCGTCTTGGCAACTACGGGAGCGTACGGCAGCCATTCCACCACGGTGCAGGGCAACACCGGAAGCAAGGTGCTGCCGCTCTACCGCGCACCAAACATGCGTTTCGAATGCCACGTGGTTTACACCAACACGCCGGTGGCCGGGGCGTTCCGCGGCTACGGATGTCCGCAGGGCTTCTTCGCCCAGGAGACGCTGGTGGATGAGATCGCCTGCGAACTGGGGATGGACCCGCTGGAGTTCCACCGGCATAATGTCATCCGGTTGGGCGACACGGATCTGCTTTCCGCCCAACTGGGCGAGGGCAAAGAGGGATTGCCGCGCCTGGTGCGCAGTTGCGGTCTCCCGCAATGCATGGAGACAGCCGCGCGGGCCATCGGCTGGGCGCAGAAGCGCAAAAAGTTCCCCAACGGGCACAGTCACCTGAGACGCGGCGTAGGCATGGCCTGCACCATGCAGGGCTCTGGCATCGCGGGCGTCGACTGGGCGTCGGCGTTCCTCAAGATGAACGAAGACGGCTCGTTTTATCTACAGGTGGGCGCGTCGGACGTGGGCGGGGGCGCGGACACCGTGCTCTCCCAGATCGCGGCGGAGACCCTGGGTGTCAGCCTGGACAAAATCGTCATCACCTCGGGCGATACCGATATCACGCCATTCGACGTGGGGGCCTACGCCAGTAGCACCACCATCATCTCCGGCGGGGCGGTCAAGAAGGCTGCCGGCAAGGTCCGCGCCCAGGTTCTGGAACTGGCCTCGAAGATGCTGGACGCGCCGGTGGACCAACTGGACTGCGGCAACAACGAAGTCTTCACCACCTGCGTCTGCCGCAAATCGGTGAGTATGAGCGATCTCGCGATGCAGGCCATGTACAGGGAAAAGTTGCAGATCATGGATGGCGCTTCGCATTTCAATACGGACAGCCCGGCGCCCTTCTGCGCCACCTTCGCCGAGGTGGAAGTGGATACCGAAACCGGCCAGGTACGCGTCCTGCACCTGGCCTCGGCGGTGGATCCCGGTACGGCCATCAACCCCATGCAGGCGGAAGGCCAGGTGGAAGGTGCGGTGGCGCAGGGGTTGGGGTATGCGCTCACCGAGGAACTGCTGCTCGATGCGGCCGGCCGGCCGGTGAATCCGAATTTCCTGGACTACAAAATGTTTGCGGCAACGGATATGCCGAAGCTCACCACCATTCTGATTGAGACCGACGAGCCGCTGGGACCGTATGGCGCGAAATCCATCTCCGAAGTGCCCATCAATGGTCCGGCTCCGGCGATTGCTAACGCCATCTTTCACGCGGTCGGCGTGCGCATTCGCAAACTGCCCATCCGGCCCGAAGATGTCCTGCGCGCGCTCCACGCGGAACGGCCGGCGAATCTGGAAGAGGAGGCGTTGTTGACGCCATGACCGCACCGCCCGCTGAAATCCTGAATCGCCATCGCCTGGCGGAGTTGGCCCAGTCTTACGAAGCCGATATCGTGCGCTTCCTGCGCGACCTCGTCGCCATTCCGGCGGAAAGCGGCCATGAGGGTCCGGTGGTGGCCCGCATCCGCCAGGAAATGGAGAAGGTTGGTTTCGACGAAGTGCGCATCGACCCGATGGGCAACATCCTGGGCCGCATCGGCTCGGGCAAGACCGTCATCATGATGGACTCCCACACCGACACGGTGGGCGTGGGCGATCCCAAGGAATGGGCGTGGGATCCGTACCAGGGCAAGGTCGAGGATGGCTACGTCTTCGGGCGCGGCGCCTGCGACCAGCGGGCCGGCATGGCGAGTATGGTGTACGCGGGCAAGCTGATCAAGCAACTCGGCCTGCTTGGCGACTACACGCTTTGGGTGGTCGGCTCCGTGCAAGAGGAAGACTGCGACGGCTTGTGCTGGCTCTACATTCTGAAGGAAGACGGCATTCGCCCCGATTGCGTGGTGATCACCGAACCGAGCAAGCTGGGCATCTACCGCGGGCATCGCGGCCGCATGGAGATTGAAGTTCACCTGCGCGGCAAATCCTGTCACGCCAGCGCACCGGAGCGCGGCGATAACCCGATCTATAAAATGGGCCGTCTCGTCGCCGAAGTCGAGCGGCTGAACACGCGGTTGAAGGACGACGCTTTCCTCGGCAAAGGTACCATCGCGGTGACCGAGATCCGCTCCCTATCGCCATCGCTCTGCGCCGTCCCCGGGGCCTGCTCGATTCATCTCGACCGCCGCCTCACCGCGGGCGAGACCAAAGAGAGCGCCCTCGCGGAAGTCCGCGCGCTCCCCGGCGCGGAAGACGCCGAGATCGAGATTCCGACCTACGACGTGCCCAGCTACACCGGCCTGCGTTATCCGATGGAGAAATACTATCCCACGTGGGTGCTCGCCGAATCGGACCCGCTGGCGCAGGCGGCCATCGCCACCTTCCGCGGCCTCTGGGACAAGGAACCGGTCGTGGACAAGTGGACCTTCAGCACCAACGGCGTGGCGTCGATGGGCCTGATGTCTGTGCCGACCATCGGCTTCGGTCCCGGCGAAGAGGAAGTGGCGCACTCTGTGATCGAGCGCGTGCCAATCCGCCACCTGGTGGAAGCGGCGCAGTGGTACGCGGCGTTTCCGCTGATCTATACCGCCACGACGGCTAAGCACCCCAATGGCTGAACTGGTTCCGATTCCGCTGCCGCTATTGTTGCGGCGCGCCTTTCTCGAGTATTCACGGGAAGGCAAAATCTTCGACCTGCCGGGCGACAAATTCTTTCGCGGCATCCCCGGGCTGGATCTGTCGGTTGCGTTTCACGGCCATTGCGCGGCGACCCCGCTCGGGCCGGCCGCCGGGCCGCACGGACAACTGGCGCAGAACATCGCGCTTTCCTGGCTGGGCGGTGCCCGCATCATCGAGCTCAAAACCGTCCAAATCCTCGACGAATTGAAGATCCCACGCCCCTGCATCGACGTAGCCAACGTGGGCTACAACGTCGAGTGGTCGCAGGAACTCAAGCTCGAACAATCCCTCCGCGAATACGTCAAGGCGGCGATGCTGATCGAGATTCTCCGTAGCGTAGCCTTTCAGGCTGCCATGTCCCCATTCATGGGGACATGCTTCCTCTCCGACACCGTCTTCGACATGAGCGTCGGATACAACCTCGAAGGCATCCGTTCCCCGCGCGTCCGTTCCTGGATCCACTCCATGCAGAACGCCGCTCCACTGATCGAAGAATTCCGCTCCGAGCTTGCCGGTGAGTTCCAGCGCTATCGCGATCTACCCTTCCCCACCTGCATCAGCGACACCATCAGCCTCTCCACTTTCCACGGCTGTCCCGCGGGGGAAATCGAAGGCATCGTGACATTTCTGCTGGTGGAAATGGGATGCCATGTCTGCATCAAGCTCAATCCCACCCTGCTCGGCAAAGAAGAGGTGACCCACCTCCTCCACGACGTCCTGGGCTATCGCGAGATCCAACTGCATCCGCCGGCCTTCGACAACGACCTGCAATTCGATGAGGCCATCGACTTGATTCCGCGGCTCCAGCGCGTGGCGCGGCAGCACGGCAGAAGCCTCTCGCTGAAGTTCACCAACACACTTGTGGTGAAGAATCATAAGCAGGTCTTCGGCGACGAGACGATGTACCTGTCGGGCGCGCCGCTGCACGTTTTGGCGATGAACCTGGTCCGGAAGTTCCGCGCACACATGCGGGAACCCATCCCAATTTCCTTCTCCGGTGGAATCGACGCGAACAATATGGCCGCGGCCGTGGCGATGAATTTCGTCCCGGTGACTACCTGTACCGATCTGCTGCGCCCGGGCGGTTACGCACGGCTGTTTCGTTACCTGGAAAAACTCGGCGCCGAGATGCAACGGCTGGGGGTTTCCAATATCGCCGATTTCGTTCTGAACTACCACAGTCAGGCGGTAGCCGCCGCGGGAGACGTGCACACGGCCGGTCTGCTCAACACAGACATCCTGGTGGCCGAAGCCACGGCCAATCCGCGCTACGGCTGGGAGCGCAACCAGGGCGTGCCGCGCAAGATCGGCTCGAAGCTCTGGCTGTACGACTGCATCAACTGCGACAAGTGCGTGCCGGTCTGCCCCAACGACGCCAACTTCGCCTACGAGACGCGCCCGGAAACCATCGCGTACGACAATTTCGAACTGCTGCCCGGCGGCAGTGTCCGCCGAATTCCGGGCGGCGTTCTGCGGGTCATCAAAGCGCACCAGTTGGCCAACTATGCCGACGCCTGCAACGATTGCGGTAACTGCGACATTTTCTGTCCCGAAGATGGCGGCCCGCAGGTGGAGAAGCCGCGCTTTTTCGGCAGCCGCGAGACGTACTCGGCGGATACCGGTGCCAACGGCTTCTACATCGATTGGGACGCACGCACGATTCACGGCACGATGGCGCACGAGCGTTATTCGCTGGCTGTGGACGCGGCGGCGGACCGCGCCTGCTTCACCCGGCCGGACGGCGCCGTTGAAATCCGTCTCAGCGACAACCAAGTCCTAACCTGGCAGCCCACCGTCCGCACGCTCGACATGCTGCCATACCTCAAGCTCAGACTGCTGATGGAATCCATCGGCGATCCGCGCCACGTCCATTTTGCCAACGTGGCGGGTCTTCAGGAGAACACGCGTGAAAAGTGAATTGAAGAAAGCGCTCTTCAAAGGAAGAGACTGGATCACCACCCAGGAATGGACCGACGCGGAACTGGACGTCCTGCTGGACGTCTCTAGCGACCTCAAGCGCAAGTTCAAGGGGCGCGTGCCGCACCGCTACCTGGCCGATCAGACCATCTTCCTGATGTTCTTCGACAAGTCCACACGGACGCGGAACTCGTTTGAAGCCGGCATGACCCAACTCGGCGGCCACGCGCATTTTCTGACCGCCGACGTCATGCAGGTTTCGCACGGCGAAAGTCCCAAGGACACCGGCATCATTCTCTCCAGCTACGGGCACGCCATCGCGATTCGTCACGACCTGGTGCCCGGCGAAGGTAACGCCTATATGCGCGAAGTCGCCAAGTGGGCGGATGCGCCGGTGATCAACATGCAGTGCGATGTGGACCATCCCTGCCAGACGATAGCGGACCTGATGACCATCCGGGAGCAGCGCGGGCGGAATCTGCGCGGCCTCAAGATCGCCGTCAGTTGGGCGTACGCTCCCAGCTATGCGAAGCCGCTTTCCGTGCCGCAAGGGCTCATCATGCTGATGCCGCGCTTCGGCCTGGACGTGACGCTGGCGCATCCGCCCGAATACCATCTGATGCCGGAGACGATGCGGGCGGCCGAGGAAAACGCGCGGCGCGGCGGCGGGCAGTTCCGTGTGGTGGATAGCATGGACGAAGCCTTCCGCGATGCCGACGTGGTCATCCCCAAGAGTTGGGGCTGCCTGGATACCATGGGTAGCAATCCGGCGGAGTCTCTACGGATTGCCAAACGGTACACCGGTTGGATCTGCAATCGCGAACGCATGACACTGGCCCGCCCCGACGTGCTCTACATGCACCCGCTGCCCGCGGATCGAGGCAACGAGGTAACCGACGAGGTCATCGATGGCCCGAACTCCGTGGTCTACCAGGAGGCCGAAAATCGCCTGCACACCGCCAAGGCGATCATGGCCCTCACCATGGCGGATCTCGAAATCGAATACCATGCGTAGCGTAGCCTTCCAGGCTGCCATGCCCCCATTCCTGGGGGCATTCTTTGGTGGGGTAGGCTTCAGCCTGCCAATCCGAGCGAAGCTCGGACTCTTCTTCCGCCGCGCGCGGGAAAGCGTAGCCTTCCATGAGTGAGACTCTGGTCATAGCTTTGGGTGGCAATGCGATTACGCGGCCCGGCGAGCCGGGGACCATTCCCCAGCAGTTCGAACACACGGCGGAGACTCTGGGCCATCTGGTTCCGCTCTTCCGGAGCGACGCAAGAATTGTCATCACCCACGGAAACGGACCGCAGATCGGCAACATTCTCATCCGCTCGGAGGAAGGCGAGCGGCGCGTCCCCAGGCTTCCCCTGGACACTTGCGTTTCCGATTCGCAAGGCGGCATGGGGTACATGATCCAGCGGATCGCGTTCGAATTGTTCCGCCGCGAGCGCATCAGCCGCACCGCGGCCACCGTCATCACACAGGTGTTGGTGAGCGAGGGCGACCCCAATATGGTCCACCCCACCAAGCCGATCGGCCGCTTTTACACCACCGGCGAAATGGAAGAACTCCGGCGGGACCGGCCTCACTGGGAGCTTGGCGAGATCGAGCCCGGGCGATGGCGCCGGCTGGTGGCGTCGCCCCTTCCGCTGCGCATCATGGAAGAAGATGCCATCGCGTGCCTGCTCCAGGCGGGCGTTGTGGTGATCGCCTGCGGCGGCGGAGGAATACCGGTGGCCTGGGAAGGCGACCGGTTGGTAGGTGTGGAAGGAGTGGTGGATAAGGACCGCGCATCCAGCCTGCTGGCGCGAGATCTGCATGCGCAAAAGCTGATCATCGTCACCAGCGTGGACCGCGCCGCCATTCGCTTCGGCCGGCCCGATCAACAGTGGCTGAATACGATTACGGTGGCGCAGGCGCGCGCGTATCTGGCGGCCGGCGAGTTCCCGGCCGGGTCCATGGGCCCGAAGATTGAAGCCGGCATCGAGTTTGTGGAAGGCGGCGGGCAGGAGTGCATCATCACGTGTACGGAACACGTGGCGCCCGCCATCCGCGGCGAGGCCGGGACACACATCGTGGCGTCATGATACTCACCAACGCGCGAATTCTGACTTTCGACACCGACAATCGCGTACTCGATTCGGGCAGCGTGGAAGTCCTCGAGGACGGCGCCATCGGGACCGTGCGCGACGGTCGGGCGCTCGACGGGCACGCGGTGGATCTCCACGGCCGCCTGCTCATGCCGGCGCTGATCAACTGTCACACTCACCTCTACA
>Ga0208587_1000234_pt1 | contig 30703 bp, 23 predicted proteins | sample NGESurdeep092012_7_FD_184472 | JGI IMG/M metagenome (GOLD analysis project Ga0208587, IMG submission 184472) | Arctic peat soil microbial communities from Barrow, Alaska - NGEE Surface sample 210 deep-092012 (SPAdes) | ecosystem: Environmental > Terrestrial > Soil > Wetlands > Peat ...
CAAATCGTAGATCGCCGAGTGGGGCGCAATCAGGATGCTCCCGATGACCGCCAGCGCCACGCCTGTCTCCAGGTTACGACTGCGCCAGATCAAAAAGCCGAATACCACGGCCAGCGCTAAGGCCAACCCGATGGTCCACGGCTGCATACCAAATTGGAACACCGAGGGCCGGGTCGCCACGTTCGCAACGGAGTTGCTGCCCACGCTTCTGGCCACGGTCAACCAACGCACCGGCCAGTCCAACCCGGCCGCCGGCGTGCCCGCGATCAGCAGTCCCATGGTCCCGAGGGCGGCGCCGGACACCATGCGCCAGCGGCGATGGGCAATCACCGCCAGGGGGACCAGCAGGAACAGATGAGGCTTCGCGGTACACAGCGCCAGCAGTAAGCCGGCTGCCAAGTCGCGGCGCGCCTCAGCCAACCGCAGCGCACCGGCAAGGCAGAGCGCCAGCAGGATCGTGTCCTGCCCCATAATCAGGCACGCGGCCATAGGCAGAAACACGGCGCCCCACAACACGTAATCCCGCGGCAGCAGCCAGATCCACACCAGACCGGCAAAGGCGGCCAGGTTCAACCCGGCCCAAATCCAGTAGGCCCACAAGTACGGCAGCCAGCCCAAGGGCGCCATGAGCAATGCCTGCCAGGGGAAACGGTCATGGTAAGCTTCGTCGATGTGAAACCCGAAGATCCGTTCCTGCTCCCGGTACCCGGCCTCGATGCTATACATCTGTTGAGTGCCCACCATCCGCGCTTGAGTGTAACGCGGCAAGAAATCGTTGGTCCCCGCCAAGAACCGGGCGAACCCTATGTGGTGGAAGTAGCCCGCCGTCGCCACGCACAACAGAAGCGTGGCGATGGCAGCGTGAACGGGCGCTGGGATCTTTTTCAGATCGGTCGTATCTTGGTTCCGCATCTGGTGAGTGAACATGCGGGCAGGCCATCATCGTATCATGCCTACCCGTTCAGGCAAACCCAAGGATCGCGGCCGGAACTCATTCACCCGCGTCAGCGGTGCTCATGAGATCGGGTGCGGCGAACGCCGGTTCCAGTTGGCGTGAATCGAAATCCCGCCGTTGACGTTGTGCACGCGAATCTGCGTGCCGCCGCCATTGACCGCGGCCTCCAGACGGTGGCCGGACGGAGCCCTCCAGGCGCGTCCGAAATCGGCATCGATCCCGCCGCTGAGGTTGTGCGCGCTCACGTTGGCCCTGGCGCCCGAGGGCAGCGAAACCTTGATCGGCCCGTTCACGGAACCGAGCGAGATCGGGTGGCCCTTACTGATCCGTTGGAAGCCGGCATCCAGAAAACCGTTCACCGTGGAGAGTTCCACCTGGCCTTCCATTCTCTCGGCCTTGATGCTGCCGTTCACCGAGGATGCCTTCACCGCTCCGGTCATCCCGCTGAGCGAAAGCCCGCCGTTGATCAGCTTCACGTTCTCCAGATTGGCGCCGCGCGGCACCATGATGTGGTACTCCACGCTGGCCGCCTGCCCGGCATCCCCACCCGTATACTGCGTGCGGATGGAAACCATCCCCGACGAGGTGTCCACCACGATCCGGGCATCGTTCAAACACCCGGCATCGCTCGAATGCTTGGTGGCCTCGACCAGCACCTCGTCGCGATCCCAAGCCGTAATCTGGACGTCTCCGTAGAGATTCTGAATCGCCACCCGTCCGTTGGGACCGAGCGAGTAACTGGCGCGAAACTCCGCGCGCGGAATCCCCGTCGCCGTGGCATTCAAACCGCCGGCCGACAGGGCCAGCAGCATTACACTTGTTCCCCTCAGCATTGCAGTCATCGCGCCCCCCCTCTATGCAGCGCCGGTACGCGCCGAACTAACAACCCGCTCGTATCTTGAGAGACCGCTCCCGACCCGGAGGGTACCCCGGTCGCGGCTCCGATCAGAACCGCGCGCGTAAGCAAGCGGTTTTCCGCATGCTCAGTTCTTGGCCGATTCGATGTTCTCTTCCACGATCCGGCCATCGAACAGCCGTACCGTGCGGTCCGCGAACTCGGCGTACCGCGGATCATGCGTAACCATACAGATGGTGGACCCGGCGGCGTGCAACTCGCGGAGCAGGCTCATCACTGCCTCGCCGTTGGCCGAATCCAGGTTGCCGGTGGGCTCGTCGGCCAGCAGGATCAGCGGATCGCCGCTCAAGGCGCGAGCCACGGCCACGCGCTGCTGCTGGCCGCCCGAAAGTTGCGACGGGTAATGCTTCATGCGGTGCGACATCCCCACGCGCTCCAGGGCCTCCTGGACGCGCCGCTTGCGCTCCGCCCCCGGCATGCCGCGGTAAGTCAGCGGCAGTTCCACGTTCTCGTACACGGTAAGATCGCCGATCAGGTTGAAGGCCTGGAAGATGAAACCTATTTCGCGGTTGCGGATGCGCGCCCGCTCGCTCAGTTTCAGGCCGGTAACCGGCTTCCCGTTCAGATAGTAAGTGCCGTCCGTCGGCGTATCCAGCAGCCCGAGGATGGCGAGCAGAGTCGACTTTCCGCAGCCGGAAGGACCTGAAATCGACAGGTACTCCCCTTTCTTCACGTCAAAGTGAACGCTCTGCAGGGCGTGAGTCTCCACTTCATCGGTCACAAAAACCTTGCTCACGGCGTCCAGTCGAAGTAGCGGTTGCGAGCCGTTATCCATTGTCATTTACCCCTTTTACGAAAGTCGGGAAACGTTAGTTCAACTTAATTCGGTCGTAACTGTCGTAGGCCGACATATCCGAGAGTATCACCTGGTCTCCCACCTTGAGTCCGTCCTTGATTTCGATGGTATTCACCGAACTGCGCCCCAACACCACCTTCACCTTGTTCGCGTACTTGCCGTCCGCCTCCATCTTGAAGAGCTGAACCGTGCTCTCCTGCTGCCCGAAGACCGGCCGTCCGACAAATACCACATCGTTCAGCCGCTCCAGTTCGATGGTGCCATCCACGCTCAGATCCGGCCGCGCGCCTTGCGGCAAGCCGTCCTTGCCCACCAGCAGCGCCACGTCCACCGTCACCGTCCCGTTTAGAATCGAGGGATCGATGCGGAATACCCGGCCCTCAATCAGACCATTACGCGTGTCGATCACCGCGTGTTGGCCAATTACGACATCTTTTACTTGTGTTTCGGCGATCTTCAGCTCGGCTTTCAGCTTGGAGGCCTGCGCCACCTTGCCCAGCGGCGTCCCGGCGGCCACCTTCTGGCCCACTTCCACCGGCGTGGGAAGCTGCTGCAACATGCCGTCGAAACCGGCCCGCACCTTCAACTGATCCACCTGGCTTTTCTTCAGGTTGAACTGCCCGCGCAACTGATCCACCTTGACCTTGGCGGCCGCCAACTGGGCCTCTTCGGCGGAAGAGTTGATGGAAATTCGCTTCTGTTCCAGTTGCAGGCGGCTGCCCAGTTGCACGGCCCTCACGGCCGAGATTTTGGCGTCCACCTCGCTGAACAGGCCCTCTTTGGCCAGCGCGGCGTCGCGGTCCCCCTGCAGTTTGGCGGTGTTGTAGTCCGCATCCACCTGCGCCACCGTGGCCTGCATGTCCAGATTCAGCTTCTCCAGAGTGACCTTCAAGTTGAGGAAGTCGGCTTCCGCCGCCTTCATGGCGTACTCGGAGTTCAAGAGGTCGGTTTCCAGCTCCGCGCTGGTCAGGATCATGACTATCGAATCCGCTCTTACCGGCGTGCCCGGACGGATCAGGATGCGTTGCACCCTGCCTTCGGTGGTAGCTGGAATCAGCATGGTCTCCTCGGGCACCAGCGTTCCCAGACCGCGGACTTCGCGCGTCATGGGGCCGCGCTTCACCGTGTCCCGCCAAACCACCGACAGATCCACCGACGGCGCCGCCGGCTTCAACCGGCCCACCACCACGCTGATGCCGGCCACCGCCGCTACCAGGACGATCCCGATCGCGATCCGGCGGATCAGCCGCTTCTTGCCGGCGTCTTTGCGTTGTATATCCATTTGGGTTCCCGTGCCCTAAGGGCACGGCGCCTGCCAATCGCCGACTAGCGTAACATATGACGTTTCAGGCGGAAGCACGGATAGGAGGGAATTTGAGGTGTCCGCTTGTGGGACGGAGAGTACCGAAAGTGGGGCATCGCGGAGGTGATGCCCCGTTGCCTTCGGCCGGAGGAGACGAACAGCTTACGGCTGGATGACGATGCTGCGCTCGTCCAGCAGGGTGCCGATCTTAACCAGCAGGTTCAGCAGGTTCTTGCGCAGTGCGATCTGATTGGTGACCACGGTGGATTCCGATTGCGCCAGGGCGTTCTGCGCCAGCAGCACGTTCTGCGACAGTTCGGTGCCCAACTCGTACTTCTTGTTCTCGGCATCCAGCGCCTTTTGGGCGAAATCCCGAGCCACTTTGGCCAGCTTCACCGATTCCTTGCTGGATTCCACGTTGGTGATCGCGTTCAGGATGTCCAGCCGGATGGTCTGCTGGGTGGTGCGCACCGTCAGGGTGTCCTGCTTCTTGCGCACGATCGCGTCGGCCATGTCCGCGGAAGCAGCACGGTTCCGGATCGGCAGCGTCAGGCGGAGTCCCAACTGGTACGACGAGAACCCAAAACCGAACATCTGACCCAATGCATCCGTTAATCCGCCGGGAAGCGAGCTCAGCACCGAGGTGGCAACGCCCTCGTTGAACACATTCGTTTTCTGAAAAAATATGCCGCCCCGCCCGTTGACGGTGTAATTGCCGGTCAATGCCAGGTTCGGCAACAGAGCGTTGCGCGACTGCTGGATCGAAAGATCGTCCACGTCCAGGCTTTGCGTTGCCTGCTTCAGGTCCGGGCGATTCTGCATCGCCATTTGGATGGACTGCTCCTTATCGAAATTGATCGATTCCAACGGCATGTCCGCCAAATCGGTGAGCACCAGCGGCAGCTCGCGGATCTGCGGATCGAGGTCGGCGCTGATCTGTTTGCGTAACGCGTCTTCCCGCTGCGTCAGGGTAAACCGGGCCTGCGCTACGAGGACTTCGTTGGTGGCCAACTGCTGCTGCGGATTGTAGATATCCAGCGGCGAAAGCGCCCCCAGCTCCAACTGCTTCTGCGACAGCTTGAGGAACTCCGCCGAGACGTCGCGCGCGCCCTCCGCCACTTTCAGGCTCTCGCGCGCCGAAACCACGTCCCAATAGGCGGACTCGGCGGCCGAAATCAAATTCAGCATTTGCCCCGTCAAGCCGAATTCGCTGATCTTCAGACGGCTCCGGGCGGTCATCAGGTTCAGCCGGTTGACGTACGCTCCGCGGTTCTGCAGCAAGGGCTGCGAGAACTGGATCGCCAGGGTGCTGGAAAGCGCCGGGTTGTAACTGTTGAACGTGGCGTTGCTGGTGGACTTAGCCCCGCCCCAACTGACCGTGTAGTTCGTGCCTGCCGGCAGCGTTTGCGTGACGCTCATGGCCAGCGGTTGGCTCAGAGTCTTTAGGGTGGTGGCCCCTTCCAAGACGCTGGTCGAAGGCGTGGTCGCGCGCGAAGTGCTAAAACTCGCCACCGCGCGCGGATCCCACACGCCAAAGGCGCGCTGGATGGCGTTCTTGGGCATCTCCAGACTGAGCATCTGGAGCTGGATGTCCGTGTTGTTGGACAGGACCAGCGCCAGGTAGTTCTTGAGCGACAATTCCAGCTTGTCGCCGGCCACGAAATCCTTCAGGTGCACCGGGTCTTGCAGCTCGACCTTGGGCTGCGTTTTGTTGAACGTTTCGCGGAAATACGACGGCTTGGGAAACGACGACATCTGCGCAAACGCGCCCGCCGCCAGAAGAATGCCTGTAGTTAAGGTTCTCAACAGCATATGCTTACTCGTAACGAATGGCCTCAATGGGATCCAGTTTCGCGGCCTGTACGGCCGGATAAATTCCAAACAACAAACCAATAAAAACGGAGACGCCAAACGCCACCACAATCGATGACGTGGTCACTACCGTGGACCAGCCGGCCGCCGTCGCGATCACCCGCGACAACGTGAAGCCGAACGCGATGCCGATCAAGCCACCGACAATCGAGATCAGCACCGCCTCCGTCAGGAACTGACGCACAATATCGCCCTGGCGTGCACCGATGGCGCGCCGGATACCGATTTCGCGGGTGCGCTCCAACACCGTGGCCAGCATGATGTTCATGATGCCGATGCCGCCCACCAGCAGCGAAATGCCCGCGATACAGATCATCACGATCTCGAAGATGAACGATGTGCGGCGCCGCTCTTCCAGCAGGCCGGCGGGCACCACCACGGTGAAATCGCCCGCATCCTTGTGGGTGGCTGCCAGGATGGCGCGCACCACGTTGGCCGTCTCGATGGAATCCACGCCCGGACCCACCTTCATGTAAATTCCGTCGATCTCGTCCTTGAGGTAGCTGGTATTGTCCTCAAAGCGGCGCATCACGGTGTTCAGCGGCGAGATGACGAGGTTATTCTTGTTCATCGCCTGCACGCCTTCGACGTCCGTGTCGCTGGTGGCCTGCGGGGTCAGTACGCCGATCACCTGCAGCCAGGTGTCGTTGACTTTGACGTATTTCCCGATCGCGTAGTCGTAACCCAGCAGATTGACCTTGGTAGTTTCGCCGAGCACGCAAACCGGCGCCGATGCGGTGTTCTCGTCATCGGTGAAAAACCGGCCCTGCACCAGCTTCAGACTGTTGATCTCCACGAAATTGGGCAGCACGCCGATCAACTGCGGCTGCTCCTGGCTGGTCTTGGGCAGCAGCTTTTGCGGCTTGAAGCGTTTGCGCGGGGTGATCGCCACTAAACCTGAGACGTTCTCGGAGATGGCGCGATAGTCGCGGAAGGAAAGCCCCGGGGAAACCGCGCGCACGGTTTGCAACTCGTTGCGATCCACCGACTCGTGGGCTTCCACGATGATGTTGTTGACGCCCAACTGGTCGATGAAGCTCATCATCTCTTTCTGCGCGCCGGCAGTGATCGAGAGCATGGCCACCACCGCGCCCACGCCGAAGATCATGCCGAGCATGGTCAACAAGCTGCGCAGCTTGTGCGCAAACAGGCTGGCCATGCCCATGACTAATTCAGGACCGATATTGGAAAGTCCCATGGCTATTTCCCCCCGCCCATTCCGCCCATGGCGCCGGCGCCCGGGGCCTTTTTCTCGCCGTTCTTCTTGCTGGCAGTGGGGTCGGCCATGGCGACGATCTCGCCCGGCTGCACGCCGCTGGAGATCACCATCATGGATTCACTCTGCTTGACCAGTTGCACCGGCCGCGGCTCGAACTTGCCGTTCTTGCCATGCACGTAGACCAGAAACTGGCCGTTCTTCTGGAACACGGCCTGCGCCGGAACGTGGATCACGTCGGGCAGCTTTTCCACCTGAATCTCGACGTCGGCCAGCAAGCCCGGACGAAGTAGCACCTGGACCTGCGAATCCTGCTCGGGAGGCAAGGGCAGCTTGGCATTTTTCCGGTCGTCGTCGGTAAATCCGCCCACGGTGATGCCACGGCGCAACATCGCCGCGATCGGATCCGCGACACCAGCCATGTCGCCTGGGCCGCCGCGGCCGCCGCGTCCCTGGCCGCCGCCGCTACCGCGTCCCTGGCCCATGGTCACGCCCGCTTTCGTCATGAGGTCGGTCAGTTCCTTCTGAAGCTTTTCGCGCTCTGCCGGCGAAGCCGCCTGCATCTTCTGGCGCAAATCGGTCATCTTCTTGCGGTCCTCGTCGGACATATTGCCGAAGCCGCCGCGTCCGCCGCGACCCTGCGCATCGGCGCCGCCGGCTCCATCGCGCCCGCGACCCTGAGCGCCAGCGCCCGCCGGAGCGCCTGCATCCTGATTGCGCCGTCCACCACCACCACCACCGCGGCGTCCGCTGCCGCCGCCGGAATCGTCCGCCGCAACCTCCGCCGGAGGCGGCGCGAAGGGATTGACCCCAGCGTTGATCCCCTTCTTGGCATTGGCTTCCGCCGTGGCCATAATGCGCTCGATGTCGGCGGGCTTCATACCCACACCGGCCAACAGTTGCCGCATATCCACCGAAAAGATGACATCGAACTTCTTGGACGGGTCGCCGCTGAACACATCCGATGTCGCCGTGCCGCTCATGGCCTTGATCTTGCCGCCAAAGCGCTTATCGGGAATGGCATCGAGTTGCAGCGTGGCTTCCTGGCCTTCCTTAAGATTGGCGCGATCCAGTTCGCCAACCTTGGCCCATACTTCCACCTCGGAAAGGTCGAGAATGTCGGCCACCGGCATGCCCGGCTGCAAGGTGTCGCCCTCGCGAATGTCCGGCATCTGCTCACCGAAGTTGAAGTGGCCGGCGCGGTTCTGCTTGGTGGCCACCACGCCCGTGATCGGCGCCAGGGTCTTACACAAGGCGATGCGCTGCAACTCGCGCTGCACATCGATCAGGCTGCGGTTGCGCTGCTCCTGCAGCACGGCAAGCTGCGAATCGGCCTGCGCCTGGCGGGACTTGATATCGCTCTCCAGTTCGAGCAGTGCGCGCTTCTGCTGCTCCAGCGTGAGCACGTTTTTCTTGGCGTCGATCTCCGCGATGATCGGGTTGCGCTGCACGTCGAGTTCGGCGCGGCGCACGTTATACCGCGTCTTCAGCAGCGTCACCGCGTCCTGGCTCTGCGTGATGGCCAGATCCGCTTTCGCCTTCTTGATTTGCTCGTCCACCGACTGGACCGAAAGGCGGTCCTCCTCGAGCGCACTCTGGCGTTCGCTATCGTCGTACTCGACGATCAGGTCCTTCTCTTTTCCGAGCGACCCCATCGGCGCCAGATCGGTCACCTGCACGGTGCCGAACAGGTTGGGCGCAGTCAGCGTCACGGTGCGCACCGCGCGCAGTTCACCGCGGGAATACGCGCGAATCACCACATCGCCGCGTTGCACTTTGGCGGTTGGGATCAGATTCAGACGTTCCGGCATTTGCTTGTAATAGCGGTAGCCGTACCAGCCGCCTGCCACCAGGATCGCCAACCCGAGAGTACGATATATTGCCTTTTTCATGGAAAATCGAGGTTCCTCCGGCACACCCCAAACGGCGGGGCGCCAGCCGGCATGTTTACAGTTTCTTCTTGGCCCGCTTCGCCGATTCGGCCGGGTTCTCCAGCGTCACGACGTCGCCTTCTTTCAATCCGCCGGTGACGATTGTCTCGTCGTCGTTCTGCTTGCCGAGAGAGATCTGGCGGGTGACGAACGCCTTGCCCACCTGCTGAAACACCGCCGGCTTGCCGTCTTTGGAGAAGCTGGAGCGGGATGGAATGAGCAGCGAGTTCGGCTCGCGTTCAATGATGATTTCCGTGGAAGCGCTCATCCCGGGACGCAGGCGGGGGTCCAGATGCGTGATCGTGGCGCGAGCCGGGAACGTCTTTTCCGCCGTGGAACCACCTTTAAAGATCAGCGCCGCGATGGGGCTGATCCAATCCAGCGTCGCGCTGAATTCCTTGTCCGGGATGGCGTCCACGCGAATTCGCACGTCCTGTCCGAGCTTCAACTTGCCGCGGTCCACCTCTTCCAGCTTGAGATCCACATACATTTCCGAAAGGTCCGGGATTTCCGCGATCTCGGCGCCGGTCCAGGCATTGTCGCCCTCTTTGAAGGGAGGCGTCGCCTGGCCGAACGATCCTTGCGAGCGGAAGTTGGACAGCACGTTCACGATGCCATCGTTGGGCGCGCGAAGCTGCATCTTGCCCAGGTAGTCCTGCACCATTTTCAGGTCGCGCACGGCCTTGTTCTTGCGCTGGTTTAGGCGACTCAGGTCGGCTTGCTGACCCACCTGGTGCGCGTTGATGGAGGCCTTGACGGTTTGCAGCGAGCCCTCCGACACACCCACTTGTATCCGGTTCTTCTCGCCGTCGATGGCCGAAAGCACCTCGGCTTTGCTGGCGTCGAGCTTCGAGCGTTCCAGATCGTACTCGCCCGACATCTTGTTCATGGAGTCGGCTTCGTTGTCGATCGTCTGCGAGGCCTTGGTCTGCTCGATATCGCCATCGGCTGCGCGCACGACGGCGGTCTGCGTGATAACGTTTTGGTCCTGCTGCGAGCCGTCGAACTCCACGACAACTTCGCCCTTCTTGACAAGGCGGCCGGAGTCGGCCAGGTGCACGATCCGCAATCCCGGCACCTGCGGCGCTTTCAGGATGATGGAACGGGTACTCTTGATGTCGCCGCGCGTGCGCACGCTGATGATGAACTCCCCGCGCCGTACCCGGGCCACGGGTACTTCGACTTCCGTGGTCCCGGTGTATCTGTACGCCGCGACAACGCCGCCGCCGCACAACGCCAGACCTACCGCCCAGGTGATGATCTTCACTCTGCGCGGGTTCGATTTGCCCAGCCGCTGGCTGGGTCTTTGATCCTTCGATGCCATTTTTGGTTTCTCGTTAAACGCGCAGCTACATGGAACACGACATGGAACACTACATGGGACGCTGCAGCGCGACTACGTCCCCTTTTTGAAGTCCGGAGCGGATCGCCACCATGGTGAAACTGGGCAGGCCGAGCTCCACCTTTTTCTTGATCCAGCCTTCGGAACCTTGAACGAATATGTAGGAACCGCCTTCCTCGGCGAAGACCGCCGAAAGGGGCGCTATCATGGTGTTGCGTTCCGAGTTGAGAATAATTTCGGCGCTTCCCGTCAGATCGGGAATGACGCGCGAATCCGTCTTTTCCAGTTTGACACGGATCGGGATTTCACCCACGTAGCGGGCGCGAAACGTGCTGGCCTTGGCCATGGCCCCGATGCCCACCAGAGTCCCCGGCAGTTCGATATCGGGATAGGCATCCAGGTGGATGACGGACTTCATACCGAGGCGTAGTTTCTCGGCGTCCACCTGGTTGACGGTGGCATTGAGAACCATCGAAGTCGGGTCCACGATCTGCACGAAGGGCTGACCGGCAGCCACCTGGTCGCCTTCCCGGATTTGGCCGAATTCGCCGTTACGCACGATGCTCTGCATCACCACGATGCCATCCATCGGAGCCTTCACGCTCATCTTTTTCACGTTGGCGTCCGCGCGCGCCACTTCGATCTTGGATTGGTCGCGGTTCAATTGCGACGAGCGAATCTGCGCGCGCTGCGATTCGTCCACCAACGACGCCTCCGCCCCCAACTGCTTATATTTGGCGGCATTTTCTTCCACCGTCAGCTTGAACTTCTCCGCATCGATGGCGCTACGCACGTCGGCGGTTTTGAGATCGAGGACGGCTTTATCCCAATCGGCCTTGGCCGAGCGTACCGATTGATCGTGAGCTTCCTTCACCGCGGCCAGGTTGGCCAACATCTTCTTGACCATGTTTTCCTGTTGAACCGCGGAGTCCTTATAATCGTCCAGGCGCTGCAACTGGCTCTGCGGGTCGAACTCGGCCACGACATCGCCGGACTTGACGTGGATTCCGGGCTTGGCCAACTTCAGCAGCACCAGGCTGAAATCGCCGCCCGGACCTCCGCCCATGCCACCGCGATTCATGTTGCTGCGGCTGCCCAGAATGCGCGGCGCCATGAGGGCGAAGAAGTTCTGCGCGTTTACCGTCCCGTTGACCCGAACCGTGGCGTGCAGGTCGCCTAACCCCACCACCGCCGTCGACACCGAGATCAGCGACCCCTTGGCAGCAACTTTCGCGTCGTTCTGGGTTTTCCAATAATATGCCGTCCCGGCGCCCAGAATCAGTACGGCGATGAGGATTCCCCACATCCCGGTCCGCCTCTTGGGCCCGTGTATGTGCTTCGGCGGAACCGCGGATGGTCCTGGTTTCGGTTCTCCCTGAGGCCCGCCTGGAGCGGGCACACTACTTGGATTCGGTTGCATGTATTCCTTCCAAAGCTCTAATCGCGTGGCAATACTCGCGTGGTTGCGTTCAACAACAAGACGACTTCCGGGCCGGAAAGGTTATCCCCGGGTGGCTCGAAAGTTCACTTTTTTGTAGCTCTTAAGAACTGATACATTCCTCAGCTTGCCGCCGGCACAATGCAGTTTCCGGTCAGTAATTGGAAAAGTACACGTATCTATTTAAGCCTCAACTACTTACGTTCCGCACCACCCGCTCCCGCCCGGATCAGAAAAGAACGTCGAAGTCGAGCGTGAAGCGGCGCCCCCGGTGGCCGAAAAAGTAGCCAAAAGCCGGATCGGCCACATTGAGGTGCACGGCTTCCGGATTGAAGTGGTTGGTCAGATTGAAAGCGCTTACTGACAGCCGCACGGCATACTTTGGATGCACCTGGAAGTCCTTGGAGATGCGGGAATCCACCGAAAGGAACTGGGGGAACCTCCTGGTGTTGGGAACTCCCACATAATCCTGGTCGGCGTTCGTCACGACGTACGGAAAGCCGCTGCGGTATTCGATAACGGGGGAGATGCGGAATTTCCACGGCAACTGCATGAGCCCCCAGGTTAGAAACCGGTTGGGCAGGTCCGCGGGCGAATTGCCAAACTGGTTCGGCCGCACAATCGGCAACGGAAATGTTCCCAGGAAGCTCCCGAAATCGTTCAGGTCTCCCCGCCCCTTGCTACGGATGTAGGAAAACATCAACTGGCGCGTCTCCCCGAGCCGAAAGCGCGCCGACATTTCAAATTGGCGGTAGCGCGCTCCACCGGTTCCGGAGAGCAGGTGGGCGCCCAGGTTGGTCTGCGGGTCGGGCGCTACCGGGTTGAGGATCACCAGGCCATCCGACAGGCTCTGCATGAACCCAGTGCGCAGCTTCAGGTAGTGCCCCACGGGTTGCTCGATCTGCATGGTCCAGTTGATGCTGCGCGGCGAGAAGTTGCCGTCGATCGGCTGCTGAAAAATGAACGGGTGGCTGACCTTTGCCTGTCCCAGGGTATTCAGGTAGAGGTACGGCCCCCCGGAGACATTCCCGGCGGCATCGTAATACGTGATCGACTGGTCCGGGTATTTGTTGAACACATAGACGTTGAGCGGCACGCGGTCGTAGAAGAAGCCGAAGCCCCCGCGCACCGTGGTGCCCTGGCCGGGTATCGGGTTCCAGGCCAGCCCGGCGCGCGGGGCCACGCGAAACGCCCCGGAGACCTCCTGCGATTCCACCCGCGTCCCCAGATCCAGGCTGAGCCGCGGGGAGATGATCCAGTGGTCCTGCGCGAAGAAGTTCAGTTCGATATCGGAGATTTCGAACTGGCGCACGCGGGGGAAGCTGATCCGCCGCGTGAGTTGCCCGGCGGCGTTGAGAATATCTACAGGGTGCTCGTCGATCTGCCCGTCCTCTTCGCTCGATGCGACGTACAGCCCGATCTTGAAGTGATGAATCCCCAAACGGTTCAGCGGCGCGAAGCTGAACATGCTGAGCCCCGATTGGCGGATGGCGCTGCGCTGTTTCTGAGCAAAATAGTTCCCGCTGTTGCCGCCGGGCGCGATCTCCAGGTTGGCACCGCCCCGCCCCCACACCCCGACGTCGAAACTGGTCACCGAAAACGTGCTTTCCAGCAGCGACTGGCCGAGCGTCATACGATGCGCCACCGTCCCGGTGTAGTTGTGGGTGCTGGCGTCCGGCGAAGTCTCCTCGGGGTTGAAGTAGTTCATGTTCACATGGCCGAGGCGCTGCGGCACGAGGTGGAACGTGGCGGTGAGCAGTTGCTTGCTGGTGGCCACCCAATCCAACTGGGTGAAGGAATTCAGCCCTTCCTGGAGCTTCTGATTGCGCGGAAACGGCAAGGTATAGACCGCGGTCTTGCGGATTTCGTATTCGAAGCCCTCGGCCAGGTAGAGTTTGCCGGGCAGGATGGGGCCTTCGAAATTGAGCCGCGGCGTGGCCGTCTTGAGACCTCGCAAGTGCCAACTGCGGATGCGAAACTCGGGGAACGGGTCGTTCAATTCCCACTTCCATTTGTCGCCGCCGCGCTTGGTCTCCACCGACACCAGTCCCGCCGTAAAGCGCCCATACTCCGCCAGGAACGCCGTCTGGTAGACGTTGAGCGTCTGCACGCTGTCCATGGGGACCGTGAGGCCAAACTGCCCGGTGTCCGGGTCGGTGACGTCGGCCGAGTTTACGATGAGGGCGCTGCGATTCTCGGGGCTATCGGAGATGCGCAAGCCGCCGCCCGGTTCGCGCACCACCCCGGGGATGAGCGGCAGCGCGTCGGCGACCGTGGCCGGGCGATTCGGCATCTCCTTGGCGAGTTGGCCCGATACGGCCGTCGCCGGCGAGGATCCCTGTTCCACCGCGCTGCCCTCGCCCTTGACTTCCACCTGGGTTCGCTCCAGGGCGGGGACGAGCGTCAATTCCAGCGCCAGGGAAACGCCCGGCAAGAGGTCGAGATCGCGCTCGATCGGCTCGAAGCCCTGGGGCGCCAACGAAAGGTGGTACTTCGCGGGACGCAGTTCGAGGAACACGGCCCGCCCGTTTTCATCGGTATCCAGGGCGACGAGGGCGGCGGCGCCAGATTTCAACTGGACGCGCACCGCAGGTACGGCCAGTTTGCTCTGGTCGACCACCGCGACTTCGATCTTGAGGCTTGCCTGCGGCGGGCCGGCCCACCCGGCCACCCCAAACGCAAATAGAGCCGCGAGGGCAAATCCCCTCATTGGTCTCACCCGTTCAATCCCCTTTACTTTACCGATGTTCGTATTATAGATGGCGTTTGGAAGAGGCGAGAAACTGGTGGCGGCGCGCGGACTCGAACCGCGGACCTACGGATTATGAGACCGTCGCTCTAACCAACTGAGCTACGCCGCCACGTGGGAAGAATTCCAGTCTACCAAAATGCACTTCGCCAGCGCCAAGCCGGCATTTTTTGGGGGTGTGATCCGAACTCCATCACCTGGGGATTCTCCCTATGGAATTGTGGAAATCCCCAATCTCGCGGCCCTCCAGGTGTCACCAAATCGTAACCCTTGCAATCATCCGCGCTCGGAACACCTAAACCTAATCCAATCAATCGGTAACACGAATTGCTGCGGGATGGTTCAATCCGTCGTAAGTGCTATCTTTTACAATACTTTCACGAACAACAAGGCGCATTTCCAACAGAGTTTTCCACAGATCTGTGGAAGGCGTAAAACTACCGCTAAGTGGGACGGACGATCGTCTTTTGTCGTCTGTCTTCTTTGTCGCCCATCAAGCACCCGTGCTCTAGCGAAGCATGACAGACCACGCAAAGCGATGGTCTGTCCCACCTACCGGGCACGCAGGCGGCGTTCGAGCGATTCCGGTACTTCCGCCTCCACCACCACGCGATTCTCCTCGTAACGCGTGGATAGCACGCGGCCAAACTCGTGCAGCATGGCCAGCGTGGCGCCATCGCCCGCGCTCAAATCCAGCCGGGTGCGCACCAGCGGATCCATGGGCAGCACGTCGTCAATGGCGGCGAGGAGCCCGTTCATGCCGGCGCCGGTGGTCGCCGAAATCGCCACCGCGCGCATCTCGCCGTGCCCGCCGGCCTCGCCGGCCAGGCGGCGTTGCAGCGTGCCGGCATCGGCTTCGGCGGAATTCACGCGATCGATCTTGTTGAGCACCAGGATCTGCGGAACCTGCGCCGCGCCAATCTCGGCCAGCACTTTCAGCACATGCGCGGTATGCTCCGCCGCCGCCGGCGAGGAAGCGTCCACCACGTGCAGCACCAGGGCCGCCTCGTTGACTTCTTCGAGGGTAGCGCGGAAAGCCTTCACCAGCGTGGTGGGCAGGTTGCGGATGAAACCCACCGTGTCGGAGACCAGCACGCGGCGGCGCGAAGGCAGAATCAGCGGACGGACGGTGGGGTCGAGCGTGGCGAACATCTTGGCGTCCGCCAGGACTCCGGCCTCGGTGAGTCGATTGAACAGCGTCGATTTTCCGGCGTTCGTGTACCCGGCCATAGCCAGTGTGGCGAGCGGCACGGTAGAGCGGCGCCGGCGGTGCAACGCGCGGCCGGTGCGTACGCCCTCGAGTTCCACTTCCACGGTCTTGATGCGTTTGGCGATGCGCCGCCGGTCTGTTTCCAACTGGGTTTCGCCCGGACCGCGGGTGCCGATGCCGCCCCCCTGCCGCGTCATCTCCACGCCGTGGCCCGCCAGGCGCGGCAGCCTGTAGTTGAGCTGCGCCAGTTCCACCTGAAGCCGCCCTTCCCGTGTGCGGGCGCGCGAAGCGAAAATGTCGAGGATCAGTTGCGTCCGGTCGATCACCTTGGTGGCCAGCGCCTTTTCGAGATTGCGCTGCTGGGTGGGACTCAGGTCCTGGTCGAAGATGACCACGTCGGCCTCGCCGCTCTTGACGGCGGCCGCCAATTCCTCCACCTTGCCGCGGCCGATCAGGGTGGCCGCTTCGGGAGCCTCCCGCGTCTGCATGGCGCGCTCGACAACCAGAGCCCCGGCGCTGCCGGCGAGTTCCGCCAGCTCTTCCAGGGACTCCTCCGCGCGAAGCGCGTTGGTGCGCCCCGCGCTGGAGCGCGTTTTCCAATCCAGTCCGACCAGGATGGCCCGCTCGCGAGCGGCGTTAGACAGTCCCGTTTTCTATGCCTCCGTGGCGTCCGCAAGCACCGGCACGCCCGGAGCGTTGCCGGCCGCTGCGCTGTGCACCGCGGGCGGCGGACTGCTCACATAGGAGTGAGCCGTTTTCTGCGTGACCACCGTCGACACGGCGTGCTTGAAAATCAGTTGCTCCTGATTATTGGTTTCCAGCACCAGCGAGTACTTGTCGAAGCTCTTGATTCGCCCGGAGAGCTTGACGCCGCTCATCAAATAAATCGTCAGGACAATCTTGTCCTTCCGGGCATTGTTTAGAAAGCTATCTTGGATATTTTGCGCCGGTTTGTCCATTCCATCCCCCAAAAAACCCTTGCGGGTGAGCAAAACAGTTGATACGAACAGCCGATCCATTGTACAACTATTCCCCGGCGGCAAGTAAGGATATTCCCTGAGCCGAGGGGACTGACCTGCCTGTCCCAAGGTGGGCCTTTTGCACCGCGTGGGGGGTGCCCTTTGGGCGCGGGTCTGTCCCCGGGTTTTGAGGCGAGGAGGAAGACAGACTGGACGACAGGCCGCAGAAGGCGATGGCCTGTCCCACTGAAGCTACTCGTCGTCGTGCTCGTCGTGTGCCGCAACGGCGCCGGGTGAATCCAGCGCCATGGCGGCCAATTCCGGACGTCCCATCGACACGGGCTTCGCCTGGGGAGGGTTCTTCATTCTGGCGGGAACCACGGCTTCCATCACGAAGGCCGTGGCGGTCGCCAGTTCCTGCTCCAGGTTGAACTCCGGTACGGATTTCAGGGCGGGCACCCGCGCAATTCCATCCTCGGAAATGACGCACTCCATGCCGTTCCGCAAGACGAAGCGGATCTTCGATTGTTTGCGGATCGCCAGTTTGCGCAGATCCACCAACGTCATCGGCTGGCTACCTGATACTCGTCGATCACTTCGCCGTCGGCAATCCGCGCCGCGATCCGCTCCTGGCAGGTCACGCAGTAGCGCGCCCACGGCACCGCGTCCAGCCGCTTCGCCGAGATCGGCTCCTCACACTCCGGACACTCGCCGTACTGCCCGATATCCATGCGGTGCAGGGCGTCGGCAATCTCACGCAACAATTTCATGTCGATGGTGTTGCGGTTCAGAAAAATCCACTCTTCGTGGTGGTGCTGGCTCAGGTCGCCTTCGTCCGACGGGATATCCAACCGGGATACCACTTGCTCGGCTTTCTGGGCGGACATGCTGTGACGAACTTCCTCCGCCTTCTTCTCCAGAATCTTGCGGTAGGGGGATGTCTTGGGTTTCATAATCGCTCTCTATAAGTACGCAAATGCAAATTAGTTCCGATGGATAGGACGCAGACCCACCCCCAAAAGTTGCAAAGGTTGAAGGGGGCCTTGCGACGCGGATTGAAAAGTATAGCCGGACTCACGGCCTAATGTCAAATTAGTGCCGCAATTTACACAACTTTACAAAGTACTTGATACGGCAGGCGACTCGTAGCGTAACCTTTCAGGTTGCCACGTCGGCGTCCTTGCCGACGTTCTTCGAAGAATGCCGGTACGAATACCGTCATGGCAGGCGAAACGCCCGCTCTACACGGCTATTTCGCCTTTTTGAACGCTTCGATCAGTTCCGGCACCACCTGGAACAGGTCGCCGACAATCCCATAGTCGGCAACTTCGAATATGGGAGCATTCGGATCTTTATTGATGGCTACGATGGTGCGCGACCCCTTCATCCCCACCAGGTGCTGGATCGCACCGGAGATGCCGATGGCCATGTACATCTTGGGGCCCACGGTTTGTCCCGAGCTGCCCACCTGGCGCTCCATGGGGAGCCAACCGGCATCGCAGATGGGCCGCGACGCGGCCAGTTCCGCGCCCATGACGTTGGCCAGTTCCTGGATCAGCGCGATATTGTCCGCTTCCTTGATGCCGCGGCCCACCGCCACAATCAGTTCGGCCGCGCTCAGATCCACCGCGCGCGCCGATTCCCGGAAGCGCTCCCGCGGCCTGGTACGTACCTCGCCCGCCGCGATCGCGGGCGTGAACTTCTCCACCGCCGCCGCGCCTTCCACCAGTTGGTCCGCGCGATACGCCCCGGCCTGCAGGGAAGCGAAGTGGGGCGCGGCGCCGGTGAACCGCACGTCGGAGTTTAATCTGCCCTGGAACAACTGGCGCACCAGCACCACCGCGCCCGCTTCCACGCGATGCGCCACCACATCGCTCACCGCCACGGTACCGAGGGCGGTCGCCAGCTTGGGCAGAAAATCGCGGACCTGGTAGGTGTGCGGCAGCAGTACGTACTCCGGATTCACCCGCGCCAGCAACTGGCCGAGCGCCGTGGTGTAGGCATCCGGCGTGTACTCCTTCAGGAGTTCGTGTTCCACCAGGTAGATCTTTTCGAGCTGCTTGCCGGCCAGGTCCGCCGCCAGCGGGTCGATTGGCTGCCCCAGCACGGCCGCGCTAACGGTGGTATTGAGTTCCCCGGCCAGTTGCTGGGCGGCGGCCAGGGTTTCAAACGACATGCGGTTCCACACGCCGCCGCGCTGCTCCATCACAACCAGAATGCTCATATGACGCGCGCCTCGAATCTGAGTTTTTCCACCAGTTTGGCAGCGGCTTCCTTGGGGCTGCCTTCGAAGAGTTGGGTATGCTTGGCCCGCTCCGGCAGGTACACGCGGTCCAGGCGGATGCTGGCCACCCCATCGCCGCCGCCCAGTTCCGCGGGCGTCAGGCGCTTGACTTCTTTCGTCTTGGCCTTCTTTATCCCCATCAGGGTGGCGTAGCGCAGCTTGCTGATGCCGGATTGAATGGTCAAGAGCGCGGGCAGCGGCATCTCCACGTGCTGGAACCAGCCGTCCTCCAGTTCGCGCTTCACGCGGATTCCGCCCTCGTGCTTCTCCACCTCCATGATCAGCGTGGCGTGCGGCAGGCCGAGCAGCTCCGCCAGGATCGGGCCGGTCTGCCCGTAACCCAGATCGTCGCTTTGCAGGCCGGTCAGCACCAGGTCCGGAGCTTCGGCCTGGAGCGCCGCCGCCATCAGCCGCGCCGCCGCCAGGGGGTCGTAGGCGCCCGGATCTTCGGCCTCGATATGGAGCGCACGGTCGGCCCCTTTTGCCAGCGCTTCCCGAATGGTCTGCCCGGCGCGCGCGGGTCCGAAACACAGCGCCACCACTTCCCCGCCGTGCTTCTCCTTCAGTTGGAGACCCGCTTCCAGCGCATATGCATCGGGCTCGTTGATCTCGTAGGTGAGATCCCCCTCCTCGACCCAGCGGCCCGAGGAGGCGATCTTCAATTGCGAGTCGCGAGCCGGAACCTGTTTAATCGCTACCAGAATTTTCATAGAATTATCCAACCGTCATCAGGTGGGACAGACCATCGCCTTTTGTGGTCTGTCATGCCTGGTCAGTGAGCCTATTCGGCATAGCGTTTGAAAATCAGGCAGCCGTTAGTCCCGCCAAAGCCGAAACTGTTCGACAGCGCATGGTCGATCTTCATGGGCCGCGCCTGGTTCGGTATGTAATCCAGGTCGCAGTCCGGATCCGGACATTCGTGGTTGACCGTCGCCGGCGCCACCTGATCGCGGATGGCCAGTACCGTGATGCCGGCCTCGATTCCGCCGGCGCCGCCAAGCAGGTGCCCGGTCATCGACTTGGTGGAACTCACCGCCACCTTGTAGGCGTGCTCGCCGAACGCGCGCTTGATCGCCATGGTCTCCGCCCGGTCGCCCACATCGGTGGACGTACCGTGCGCGTTGATGTAATCGACCTGCTCGGGAACCAGTTTGGCGTCCTTGAGCGCGTTGCGCATGACACGGAATGCGCCGTCGCCGTCGGGCGGCGGCGAGGTCACGTGGAACGCATCCGCGCTCATCCCGTAACCCACCAGTTCCGCCAGGATTCTGGCTCCGCGCGCCCTGGCGAATTCCAGCTCCTCGATCACCACAATCCCGGCGCCTTCGCCAACCACGAAGCCGTCGCGATCCTTGTCCCACGGGCGCGACGCCCGGAGGGGCTCGTCATTGCGCGTGGAAAGTGCCCGCATCGCCGCGAACCCGCCGATGCCCATCGGCGTGACCGCCGCCTCCGTGCCGCCGCAGATCATCGCGATGGCGTCGCCGCGCTGGATCATACGGAACGAATCGCCGATCGAGTGGGCGCTGGTGGTACAGGCCGTCGCGGTCGCCGAATTCGGTCCCTTGGCCCCGCTCTTGATCGACACATACCCGGACGCCAGATTGATGATCGTCGCGGGGATGAAAAAGGGCGAAATGCGCCGCGGCCCGTGTTCCAGCAGGGTTTGATGCTCGCGCTCGATGACTTCAAACCCGCCGATCCCGCTGCCGATGTAGACCCCTACTTCTTCGGCGATGTCCGGCGTCACCTTCAACCCGGAATCCTTCAGGGCGAAGTCCGCCGCCGCGATGGCGAACTGGATGAAGCGCCCCATCTTCTTGATTTCTTTCTTCTCGATATAGTTGCCGGGATCGAAACCTTTGACTTCTCCCGCAATCCTGCAGGAAAAAGCGGTTGCGTCAAACGCCGTAATACCCGCGATGCCGCTTTTGGAAGCAAGCAGGGCCTCCCAAGACAGTTCCGTTCCAATCCCCAGCGGCGTCAGCAATCCGACGCCGGTCACTACGACTCTTCGTGACAACACTCTTCTCCCCGGTCCGACCTAAATGTTATTTCTTGGTCGTCTTGCCTTCAATGTATTCAACCGCGTCTTTGACCGTGGTGATCTTCTCGGCATCTTCGTCCGGGATCTCAAGCTCAAAGGCTTCTTCAAAAGCCATTACGAGTTCGACGATATCTAGCGAATCGGCGCCGAGGTCGTCCACGAAGGACGCGTTGCTGTCCACCTGGCTCTCATCGACGCCCAGTTGCTCGACAATTATCTGCTTCACCTTCTGCTCAACTGCCATGATTCCTCCTGGGATTTTGCGAACGCGTTGATTTTAGCTACCTTCGGGGATTCTCCGCAAGTCGCTGCGTTTTGCCAAACCCCCATTCTGCCATATCCCCGCGAATCCTGCCTGACAGAGTGGCGGCGAGGGTGCTTAACCCACGCAGTTCACAGTCCCCTCCCCCTCTTTCGTGGACAATAGGGGGATGCCGATCACTCTCGCCCAGGTGGCGGAAGCGCGCACCAACATCGCGGGCGTGGCCCTGCGCACACCGCTGGTACGCTGCTTCGCCGATTCGCCCGCCGAGGTCTGGCTGAAGTTGGAGAACCTCCAGCCAATTGGTTCCTTCAAGATCCGCGGTGCGGCCAACGTGATGGCGCGGCTGGATCCCCAACTCCTCGAGCGCGGCGTGCTCACGGCCTCGGCGGGCAATATGGCGCAGGGCGTGGCGTTCTGCGCGCGGCGCATCGGTGTGGCCGCCACGATCGTCGCGCCCGATACCGCGCCCGCCACCAAAATCCGCGCCGTGGAGCGCTTGGGCGGGCGCATCATCCTGGCGCCGTTCGCCGATTGGTGGCACTGCTTCGAAACCCGCACCTATCCCGGGGTGGAGGCGACCTTTATCCACGCCTTCGACGACGTGGACGTGATGGCAGGCAACGGAACCATAGCCCTGGAACTGCTCGAAGACCTGCCGGTGATGGACGCCGTGGTGATTCCCTGGGGCGGCGGCGGCCTTTCCTGCGGGATTGCAGCGGTGCTGCGCCAACTCGCGCCGCGCGTCAAGATCTACGCCGCGGAGGTGGAAACCGCCGCGCCGCTCGCGGCATCGCTCGCCGCCGGCGAACCGCGCACCGTGGAATACACGCCTTCGTTCGTAGACGGCATCGGCAGCAAGATGGTCTTTCGCAACATGTTTGAACACGCGCGGCGCCTGCTGGATGGCTCCATCGTGGTTACGCTGGAGGATGCCGCACGCGCCATGAAGTTCGTGGCGGAGCGCAACCGCGTGATCGTGGAAGGGGCGTCGGCCTGCGCCATTGCGGCTGCCCTGTCGGGGCGCGCCGGCGCCGGCAAGGTGGCGGCGATCGTCTCGGGAGGTAATATCGACCTGGAGAAATTTGCGCAACTCACCGCGTGCTCCTGATGGTGATCGCGGCGTGGGCGTTCTGGCGTTCGCTGAAAGTCCGGGAGTCGATCGGCGAGGAAGCGGGCTAAGAATGCCGGCAGGAATGCCGGCATGGCAGCCTTGAAAGGCTACGCTACGGGGGCCAGTTACAAGACTTCCAGGATGAGGCACTTCAAATAGAGCGTCTCGGGAACCGTGAGCAGGATCGGGTGATCCTGGCTCTGCGTGCGCCGCTCCAACACGCGCAGCGTGCGGTTGGCGTCCAGGCTGGCCTGCGCGACCAACTCCAAGAGTGCGCTCTCGCCCAGATGATGCGAGCAGGAGCAGGTCACCAGAATGCCGCCCGGTGGCAGCAGGCGCAGCGCGCGCAGGTTGATCTCTTTGTACCCCGTGGTGGCGGATTCCAGATTGCGCCGGCTCTTGGCGAACGCCGGCGGGTCCAGCACCACCATGGAAAAGTGGCGGCGCGCGCTGGCATAGTTGGACAGCAACTGGAAGATGTCGGCTTCCTTGAAATCGATGTTGGCGATGCCGTTGGCCGCCGCGTTGGCGCGCGCCGTGACCAGCGCCGCTGCCGAACTGTCGGCGGCTTCCACGCTCTCGCACTTGCCCGCCACGTGCAGGGCGAAGCCGCCGGTAGAGGTGAAGCAATCGAGCGCTCTGCCACCGCGGGCATACCGTGCGGCGGCGCGGTAGTTGTCGCGCTGATCCAGAAAGATGCCCGTCTTCTGCCCGTGCATGAGGTCGGCGCGCAGCGTGAGCGCGTTCATTTGCACGGTCACGGACTCGGGAACCTCGCCAGAGAGGATCGTGGTCTCTAGCGGCAACTCCTCCTTCTCCCGCACGGCAACATCGTTGCGCGCCACGATCCCTTTGGGATGAAAGATCTCCTCGAGAGAGGACGCGATCACGCTCTTGGCTGCGTCCATGCCCTGATCCAGGGTCTGCACCACCAGGTAATCGCCATAGCGGTCCACCACCAGCGCGGGCAGCAGGTCGGCTTCGCCATGCACCACACGGTAGGCATCGGTGTTGCGTACCACGGTGCGCCGGTGCTCCTCGGCGGCGCGCAGGCGGCGCAAAAAGAAATCGCGGCCGATGTCTTCCACCTGCCGCGACAGCATGCGCAAACTGATCTGCGAACTGGAACTGTAATGAGCCGTGCCCAGCGGGCGTCCCCGCGGGTCGGCGACCCGCACCGGCTGGCCCGGTTGGGCGCCATCGCGATCGGCAATATCGCTCGAGAAAATCCAGGGGTGCCCGCTGGTCACGCGGTCCGCGCCCTTGCGGCTGACGCGGACTTCATTCGGCGCATTCATCGGGCGGCCTGCAAGCGGGCGATTCGTTCCTCGGTCGAGGGATGGGTGGAGAACAGGCGCATGATGCTTTGGCCGGAAAAGGGTTTGATGATAAACATGTGGGCGGTGGCGGGCGAGGCGTCCATGGGGATGCGTTTGGACCAGGTCTCGAGTTTTTCGAGGCCGCCGATCAGCGGGTAGGGCGAACCGACATACTTGGCGCTGGCGGCATCGGCATCGAACTCGCGTGAACGGGAAATCGCCATCTGTATCAGCATGGCGGCGATGGGCGCCAGAATCATCATGGCGATGGCCGCGACCGGGCTGCCGCGGTCGTCGTCATCGCGGCTGCCGCCGAACCAGAAGGCCATGCGGGCCAGGAACGTGATGGTCCCGGCGACCATGGCGGCGACCGAGCTGATCAGGATATCGCGGTGCAGCACGTGTCCCAGTTCGTGGGCGACGACGCCCTCCAGTTCGTTGTCGGCCATCAGGCGCAGGATGCCGGCGGTGAAGGCCAGCGAGGCGTGCGACGGATTGCGGCCGGTGGCGAAGGCGTTGGGCGAATCGTCGGGGATGATCCACAGCTTCGGCATGGGCAGCCCCATGTGCTCGCAAAGGTTGCGCACCATGGGCGCCACACGGGCGTACGCGTCGGCGTTTTCGGTCTCGGTTACCGCCTGCGCCGAGTAACTCATCAGCGCGATTTTGTCGGAGAAAAAGTAACTGACAAAATTCATGATCGCGGTGATCGCGAGCGCCATGTACAGGCCCTGGCGCCCGGCGATAGCTTCTCCGCCGATCAGGAGAATGGCGGTCAGGAAACCGAGGAGCGCGGCGGTTTTCAGTGTATTGATGCTCATATGTGTAGCGTAGCCTTCCAGGCTGCCATGCCCCCATTCGTGGGGGCATGCTTCCTTCGCGGGAGCGCCGCGTGCCCCACGCCTACTTCCGCACCTCGGCGGTGTCCGCCGCGACCGGGGCGGGGACTAACTTGGTGAACGAGAGTTCGTGGTCCGCGGCCGCGGCGTCCACCAGGATGGTGTCGCCTTCGGCAAAACCGCCGGTGATCAGCTTCAGGGCCAGCGGGTCCTGGATCAGGCGCTGGATGGCGCGCTTCATGGGACGGGCGCCGTACTGCGGGTCCCAGCCCTCGGTGATGATCCGGTCCTTGGCGGCGGTGGTGACTTCAAGTTTCAGGTTGCGGTCCTTGAGCAGTTTGCCCACGCTGTTGAGCTGGATATCCACAATCCGCGCCAGGTGTTCGCGCGTCAGCGAGTTAAACACAATGATATCGTCAACGCGGTTGAGGAACTCCGGCCGGAACTGCTGGCGCAGCGATTCGAGCAGGCGTTTGCGGGTTTCCTCGCTGCGTGTATCCTTGCCGTGGACGGAGAATCCGATGGTATTGCGCTCCACCATCGCGGTGCCCACGTTGGACGTCATCACGATCACCGTGTTCTTGAAATTCACCGTGCGGCCCTGCCCATCGGTGAGGCGGCCGTCGTCGAGGATCTGCAGCAGTATGTGGAACACGTCGGGATGCGCCTTCTCGATTTCGTCGAAGAGCAGCACCGAATAGGGCCGCCGGCGCACCTGCTCGGTGAGTTGCCCACCCTCGTCGTGCCCGATGTATCCGGGAGGCGAGCCGACCATGCGCGCCACCGCGTGCTTCTCCATGTACTCGCTCATATCGACGCGGATCATGGCTTTGTCGTCGTCGAAAAGGTACTCGGCCAGGGCGCGCACGAGTTCGGTCTTGCCGACGCCGGTGGGCCCGAGGAAGATGAAGCTGCCGATGGGCCGGCTCGGGTCGCTCAGGCCGGCGCGGTTGCGCAGGATGGCGTTGGCCACCAATTGCACGGTCTGGTCCTGGCCCACCACGCGGTCCTTCAGGCGCTCCGGCATCTGCACCAGCTTCTGGATTTCGCCCTCCATCATGCGGGCCACCGGGATGCCAGTCCACTTGGCGACGATGCGGGCGATATCCTCCTCGTCGATCTCCTCTTTGAGCAGCGCGTGTTCCTTGACGGCTTCCATCTCCTGCTCGGCCGCCAGAATGTCCTTCTCGATTTGCGAGAGCCGGCCGTAGCGCAACTGCGCTGCTTTTTCCCAATCGCCGGCGCGGCTGGCTTTCTCTTCTTCCTGGCGCAGCGTGTCCTGCTCTTCTTTCAGGGTACGCACGCGGGAAATGGCGTTCTTTTCGTGATTCCAGCGTTCCTTCAACGTGGCGGCTTGCCCGCGCACCGTCTCCAGTTCGTTCTCCAGGTGGCGCAGGCGTTCGTGCGAGGCCGCGTCCTTCTCTTTGCTGAGTGCCTGGCGCTCGATCTCCAGGTGCGAGGTGCGGCGGTCCAGGTCGTCGATTTCGATCGGCATGGAGCCGATCTGCAGGCGCAGCGCGGAGCCCGCTTCGTCGATCAGGTCGAGCGCCTTATCGGGCAGGAAGCGGTCGGCAATATAGCGGTGCGAGAGCACGGCGGCGGCGAGAATGGCCGCGTCCTTGATGCGCACGCCGTGGTGGATCTCGAATTTCTCCTTGAGGCCGCGCAGGATGGCGATGGTGTCGTCCACGGTCGGCTCGCCCACCATCACGGAACGGAAACGGCGCGCCAGGGCGGCGTCCTTTTCGATGTGCTTGCGGTACTCGTTGAGGGTGGTGGCCCCGATGCAGCGCAGTTCTCCGCGAGCCAGCGCCGGCTTGAGGAGGTTGGCGGCGTCGATCGCGCCTTCCGCCGAGCCGGCCCCGACGAGGGTGTGCAGTTCGTCGATAAAGCAGATGATTTCCCCGTTGGAATCGATGATTTCCTTGACCACCGCCTTGAGACGTTCTTCGAACTCGCCGCGGAACTTGGTGCCGGCGACCATGCTGCCCAGGTCGATGGCCACCAGCTTCTTGTTCTTGAGTTGATCCGGTACGTCGCCGCGGACGATGCGCTGGGCCAGGCCTTCCACAATGGCGGTCTTGCCGACACCGGGTTCGCCGATCAGCACCGGGTTGTTCTTGGTGCGGCGGCTGAGCACCTGCATGACGCGGCGGATCTCGTCGTCGCGGCCGATCACCGGGTCCAATTTGCCCTGGCGGGCGGATTCGGTGAGATCGTGAGCGTAGCGTTCCAACGCCTGATACTTGGTCTCGGGATTCTGGTCGGTGATGCGCTGGGTACCGCGCACCGAGACCAGGGCCTTGAGGATGGCGTCGTGGGTGGCCCCGGCGCGTTCCAGGAGTTGGCCGGCCGGTCCGTTGCGCTCCTTGGCGATGCATAGCAGCAGGTGCTCGGTGGAAACGAACTCATCCTTGAAGCGGATGGCTTCGTCGAAGGCGTGCTCCAGAATCTCATTGAGCGGCGGCGCCAGATACATGCCGGGCTGCATGTTGCCGGTCTTGGGCAGGGTGGGCAGGAGGCGTTTGGCCTCGGCGACGATGGCGTCGGGGTGGACACCGCATTTCACCAGCACGGGCCGCACAATGCCCTCCTGCTCTTCGGCGAGAGAGATCAGCAGATGCAGCGGGTACATGATCTGGCTGCCGTTTTTTTCGGCCAGCACCTGGCATTGCTGCAAGGCGTCCTGGGCCTTTTGGGTCAACTTGTCGATGCGAAACATTGAGGTCCCCCAAGAAACCACGGGGCAGGCCGGCGGCAACCGCCGCTGCAGCCTGTCCCTATAGATACGACGTTCGCGGGTTTGATGCGTTACACCGTGGTCTCGATCTTGATCTGCCGCGGTTTGGCGGTCTCCTTCTTGGTGAGCGTGACGGTGAGCACGCCATTCTTGTAGGCGGCATTGATCTTATCGGTATCGAACGAGTTGGGCACGGCGAAACTGCGCACGAAATTGCCATAGCTGCGCTCGATGCGGTGATAGCCCTTTTCGTTGCTCGTGGCTTCGAACTTGCGCTCGCCGGCAATCGTCAGGGTCTGGTTTTCCACTCGCACGTCGATGTCCTTGGCGTCGACATCGGGCAGATCGGCCTTGACGACGAGTTCGTTCTCGGTTTCATAGATATCGACGGAGGGCGCCCAAGGGCGATTGGTCTGCGGCTCGGTGAGGAGGCGGGTGAAGGCGTTTTCGACGGCACGGAGGCTGGCGAGGGGATCGTAGTGGCTGAGAGACATATGTTTAAGCTCCTGGATGGTTGAAGTTTGGAGGCTGGTAATACCTCACTCAATTACGATCATAAAATATGCGCGTCATATTGTCAACTATATTTTAGTATGTCGAAAACCGGGGACAGACGGAACGTTTTCCGGTTTTCCCCCAACCCGCGATCCGCCCCCGGTGTCTAACTGCAAATGCCGGCGTGGATCGAACAGACTCTACAGGACCTCCGCTACGCGCTGCGCGGCCTGCGGCGCAACCCCGGATTCACCCTCACCGCGGTGCTGGCGGCGGCCATCGCCATCGGCGCAAGCACCGCCATCTTCAGCGCCGTGGATCGCATCCTCTTCCGTCCGCTGCCTTACCGCGACGAGGCGCGCCTGGTATCCGCCGGCATGATGACGCCGCTCGATTCCAACGAATTCCTGCTGGCCGACGCCTACTTCGACCTGCGCCGCAACCCCGGCCCCTTTGCCGCCGTGACCTCCTTTCAGGCCGGCGCCATCGAATGCGACCTCACCGAGCAGAGCCCCTTGCGCATGCGCTGCCTCCGCCTGGAGGCGAATTTTCTGGACACGCTCGGCGTCCGCCTGGCCGCCGGACGGAACTTCTCCGCCGAAGAGGACCGACCTAACGGTCCGCGCGTCGCCATCATATCCCACGCCCTGTGGCGGAGTCGCTTCGCCGCCGACCCGGCCGCCATCGGCAAGACGCTCTCCATCGACGGCACACCAACACGGGTGGCCGGCGTCCTGCCGCCCGATTTCGTCATGCCGACGCTGACCCACGCCGATATCCTGCTGCCCGAAGCCCTGGATGAGGCGCGCGAGCGCTCGGGCCGCGCACTGCGCGTTTTCGCCCGCCTGAAACCCGGCGTCACCCTGCCGCAGGCGCAAAGCCGCTTGCAGCCTTACTTCGCGCGGATGCTGGAAACCGTGCCGCCGCGATTCCGCAAGGAGGTCACGCTGCGCGTGCGTCCCCTGCGCGACCGGCAGGTGGGCGACGCGCGCGCCGCCTCGCTCGCGCTGCTGGGCGCCGTGCTCGCCGTGCTGCTGATTGCCTGCGCCAATATCGCCAACCTCCTGCTGGCGCGCGCGGTCGGGCGCGACCGCGAAATCGCCGTGCGCGCCGCGCTGGGCGCGTCGCGCTTCCGCCTTGTGCGCCTCGCCCTCACCGAAAGCCTGCTGCTGGCGGTTGCCGGCGGCGCCGCCGGATGTGGCCTGGCGTTTGTGCTGCTGCGCGCCTTCCAGGCGATCGCGCCGGAAGGGCTGCCGCGCATCGAGGAAGCCACGGTCGATCAGCGTGTAGTGCTCTTCAGTGCGGCGGCGGCCGTGCTCTCGGGGATCCTGTTCGGACTGTTCCCCGCCCTGCGGCGCACCGAGGGAGCGGTCCTGGGGTCGGCGCGCACCGTAGGTCCGGCGCGCGGCTGGCTGCGCGGCGCCCTGGTGACGGCCCAGATCGCGATCTCGGTAACGCTGCTCACCGGCGCCGGATTGCTGCTGCGCAGTCTCGACAACCTTGAGCGCCTCCCGATGGGTTTCGAGAGCGATCGCGTAATCACCGCGAGCTTCGTGCTGGGCCGGCAGCGCTACAGCCGCGACGTGGAACAACTGGCGCTGTTCCGCGAACTGGAGCAGCGCCTGGAGACGCTGCCCGGCGTATCGGCGGCGGCGGTGAGCGATTCCATCCCGCCATTCGGCGGAACCCGCGGACGCCCGCTCTCTACCATCGACGTGGAAGGCCGGCCGCAGCGTCCCGAAGGCAGCGGCGGCATGGTGGCCTGGCGTTACGTCACCCCCGGCTACTTTGCCGCCATGGGGATTCCGCTGCGCCGCGGACGGCCCTTCAGCCAGTTGGACCGGGGCGCGGGCGCGTATTCGGTGGTGCTGAGCGAAAGCCTGGCGCGCCTCTTGTTCCCTGGCGAGGACCCGCTCGGCAAGCACATCCAGCGCGGACCGCAAGGGCAATGGTTCACGGTGGTGGGAGTGGCCGCCGACGCGCGCAACCTGGGTGCGGAGAAGACCAGTTGGCCGGAGTATTACTTTGTGCGCAAGGCGGTGCCCGATGTCACGTGGGCCAACCAGGAACCGCCGCTCGGCTGGCGCGGCGCCGTGGTGGTGGTGCGCACGGCGGTGGACCCGAAGCTGGCGGCATCGTCGCTGCGCGGCCTGTTCGCCTCGCTCGACCCCACACTGCCGGTCGCGATCTCCACCATGCGCGAGCGCCTGGCGCAAGGCACGGGACGCCCAAGGTTCCAGGCGACGCTGCTCGCGGCGTTCGCCGCTATCGGAGTGCTGCTGGCCGCCATCGGGCTCTCCGGCGTGATGTCGTTTCTGGTGGCGCAGCGGCGGCGCGAAATCGGCGTGCGCATGGCGCTGGGGGCGACCCCGGGCAGCATCGTGAGGCTGACGTTGGGATTTGCCGCGCGATCTACCGCCGCGGGGCTGATAATTGGCGGCGCGGGGGCATACGTCGCGACTCGCTGGCTGCGCGCCCAACTATTTCAGGTGGCGCCGGGCGACCCGCGTCCGCTGGCCGGCGCTGTCGCGGTGCTGGTGTTGGTGGCGTTGATCGCCGCCGCCGGCCCGGCGCGGCGGGCGGCGCAGGTGGACCCCGGAACTACCTTGCGGGCGGAGTAGTGGCGCTGAGCAGATTGAGCTGGAAATTGCCTGTTTCCGGGCCGCCCCTCGGGCTCGTGGACGGAAGGGCTGTTGTCGCCAGGAATGCCTCCGCCGGCTGAGCACTTCCCCGATAAGGCGACTCCACGCTCACCGTTTGAAGGCGCCATCGCTAGTGTTCCCGATGGTGAAGGCGTAGCTGCTCAGCGCGCTTCGAACGTGCCGGTTTCGAGCACTCGGCCAACGATGACGCTGGGGTGGTGCGTCTTGACACCGATGGCGTCGATCTCGTCCTGATTTCTTGGCGTTCACCCGC
>Ga0208587_1000235_pt1 | contig 30604 bp, 23 predicted proteins | sample NGESurdeep092012_7_FD_184472 | JGI IMG/M metagenome (GOLD analysis project Ga0208587, IMG submission 184472) | Arctic peat soil microbial communities from Barrow, Alaska - NGEE Surface sample 210 deep-092012 (SPAdes) | ecosystem: Environmental > Terrestrial > Soil > Wetlands > Peat ...
TCGAGAAACGCTCCCTAACGGTCGCGGCATTGGCATTCTTGTAGCCACCTTCGAGGACATCCCAAACCATTGAAAAGGCGGGTCCGTCCACCAGCCGCACTGCCAAATTCCCGGCGCAGTGACCAATCCTTGCCACCTCCCGCCGGTTTGCCCTTTCCGGCGCTACGCTACCATCGTGCCGCGGCCCAGGATGCCGGCCGGGTCCATCCGCCGCTTGACGGCGCGCATCGCCTCCAGGTGTTCGGGCGCGTATTGTAGCGCCAGCAGGTGGGCCTTGCGCTTCCCTACCCCGTGCTCGGCCGCCACCGTGCCGCCCAGTTTCACGGCGTGGCGCGCGAATTCCGCCAGCAGCGCCGCCGCGTGCCGCGGGTTCGCCGGATCGCTGAACAGGTTCACGTGGACGTGCGCGTCGCCGATATGTCCGAAGATCACGTAGCGCCCCGGGAACTCCTCTTCCAGGCGTTGGCGGTAGTAGGCCAGCATCTCGCGATTGCGCGCCAACGGCACGGCGAAATCGGTATTCATCTTCATGGCGCCAGAGCGCCGCACCGCATCGTTGACCAGTTCGGGCAGGGTGTGGCGGAAGCGCCGGAAGCGCTCGCGATCGTTGGCCGTGGTAGCGAACCAGGAGTCTTCCACCAGGGCGCCGGTGCCCTCCAGGCGCTCCAGCCACAAGTCGATTTCCGGATCGTCCACCGACTCCATCTCCTGATCGAACAGGATGGCCGCGCGCGCTTCTCCCGGAATCTCCGGGAATCGGCTGCGCAACAGGTCGAGCGAGGGCTGGTCGAAATACTCCAGCATGCGCGCCGATGCCGTGGCGCGCCAGCGTTCCACCGCGGTCACCGCCGCATCGTCGCTAGGGAAAAACACCAGGCCCGCGAGCACTGCCTTGGGCGCCGGGCGCAGCCGCAGCGTGGCTTCCGTGATCACCCCCAGGGTGCCCTCCGAACCGATGAACAGATCCACCCAGTCCATGCCCGGGCGCAGCAGATAGCCGGCTGTGTTCTTGGTGACGGCCGGCAGCGGGATCGTGCCCGGGTCGAAATCAATTTTCTCGCCGCGCCCGATGTCGAGCCTGCGCCCGTCGGCCAGCACCACGCGCAGGCGCTCCACCCAGGCGCCGGTAGCGCCATAGCGGAAACTCCGCGACCCGCTGGCGTTGCAGGCGATGTTGCCGCCGATGGAAGCCCCGGTCTCGGTGGGGTCGGGCGGATAGAGTTGTCCCGACCCGAGCGCCGCCGCATGCACGTCGCGCAGCAGCACGCCGGCGCCGGCCACGGCATACCCGGGGTGGATGTCGAGGCGCGTGAACTTCTCTAGCGAGAGCACCCAGCCGCCGAACGGCACGCGGCCGCCCGCCACGCCGGTGCCCGCGCCCGATACGGTAACCGGAATCCCCGCCGCCGAGGCCGCGCGCAAAGCGGCGGCGACTGCCGCGTCATCCGCCGGCACAATCACCCGCTCGGCGTGCCCGCCCTTCAGCCCGGAAGCATCCTCCAGGTAGACGGACGGGACTGCGGGACAGGCGTCCTCGCCTGTCAGACTCCCGACAGGCAAGGATGCCTGTCCCACTGTCAGACTTCCAGAATCACCGGCATGATCAGCGGACGCTTGGACGTCTGCTTGACGATGTGCCGCTTCAGGTCCGCGCGGATCTTCTCCTTCATGACTCCCCAATCCGTCTTCTCCTCGAGATTCGATCCTTCCAGCGTCTTAATGACGAGTTGCCGCGCCGCATCCAGGAACGCCGCCCCGTCATCCCCCACCTGGAAGCCGCGCATGACAATCTCCGGCGGGCTTTCGAGGCGCCCGGTACTCCGGTTGATCGCAATGATCGGCAGCACGATGCCGTCTTCCGACAGCAGGCGCCGGTCGCGGATCACCATATCCTGCACCACGTCGTCCACCGAACCCGAATCGATGCACACGTGCCCCACGGTGACCTTGCCCGCCCGGCGCGCGCCATGATGGTCGAACTCCAGGACGTCGCCCATGTCCATGATAAAGGTCTCTTCCAGCCCGGCGAAGCGCAGGTGCTCGGCTAACCTCGCGTGCTTGGAAAGCTGGCGGAACTCCCCGTGGATGGGCATGAAGTAGCGCGGCCGCACCAGGTTCAGTACCAACTTCATCTCTTCCACACTGCCGTGTCCGGAGACGTGGAGCGGAGGATTCATGGCGCCGTACAGGACGTCCGCCCCGCGGCGCGACATGTGGTCGATCATGCGAAAAATCGCCTTCTCGTTACCCGGGATGATGCGCGAGCTCAGCACCACCGTATCGCCCTTGTCCACCGAGATGTGCTTGTGGTTATCCACCGCCACGCGCGACAGCGCCGACATCGGCTCGCCCTGCGTGCCGGAAACCAGAATCGCCACCTTTTCCCGCGCCAGGCCCATCACATCCTGCGGGCGCAGCAGGATGCCGTCCGGAATACTCAGCAGGCCGTGAGAATGGGCGATCTCCGTGACCGACACCATACTTCTGCCGACGATCGCCACCCGCCGGCCGTATTCCTCCGCCAGATCGAGCACCAGTTGGATGCGGTGAATCGAGGAGCTGAAGCAGGAAACGACGATCCGATTCTCGGAGCGGCTGAAGATCTCCTCCATGCGCGGCCTCACCGCGCGCTCGCTCTCGGTGTATCCCGGCCGGTCGGAATTCGTCGAATCGGAGAGCAGCAGCAGGACGCCGCGCTTGCCGTAATCGGCCAGCGTGTGCAGATCGAACAGCTCGTTGTCCGTCGGCGTGGGGTCCACTTTGAAATCGCCGGTGTGGATGATCACGCCGAGCGGCGTAGTGATGGCCAGAGCCACCGCGCTCACAATGGAGTGCGTGACGTGAATGAACTCGATCTTGAACGGGCCGATGCCGATGGCCTGCTTCGGCTTGACCTTGATCAGCCGCGGCTCCTGGTCCAGATCGTACTCTTCCAGGCGCCGCTCCACCAGAGCCAGCGTGAACGCCGTACCGTAGACAGGCACGTCGATCTCGGAGAGAAAATAGGGCACGGCTCCGATGTGGTCCTCGTGGCCGTGGGTCAGAATCACGGCTCGCACCTGCGCCTGATTTTCCTTGAGGAAAGTCAGGTCGGGCATCACCAGATCGACGCCCAGCAGCTCGGCATCGGGGAACATCATTCCGCAATCGACTACGATAATGTCTTCGCCGTAGCGGATGGCGGTCATGTTCATGCCGAACTCGCCCAGGCCGCCCAGGGGTATTACCTGCAACTTCAAATCAGTCATTCGTCTTCTTTCTTCTCTCTTGTAGCGCAGCCTTTCAGGCTGCCATGCCCCCATTCGTGGGGGCATTCTTCTTGGCCCTAGCGATAACCAGCAGCCTGCAGCTCAAATAATTCAGCATAGCGCCCGCCCAGGCTGAGCAGTTGCTCATGCGTACCTTGCTCTTGTATCGACCCGTCCGCCAGCACCAGGATCCGGTCTGCCATGCGGACGGTGGAGAATCGGTGGGAAATCAGTATTGCCATGCGCGCTCGCGTCAGTTCGGAGAACCGCTGGAACACCTCGTACTCGGCGCGCGCGTCCAGCGTAGCGGTCGGCTCGTCCAGAATCAGCAACTGGGCGTCGCGCATGTAAGCCCGCGCGAGCGCGAACTTCTGCCACTCGCCCCCGGAAAGATCCACGCCGCCCTCGAAACGCCGGCCCACCATCTGATCGTACCCATTCGGCAAACGGTCGATCACGCTTTTTGCCAAGCTCTTCACCGCCGCGGATTCGACCCGGGGCCGGTCGTCAAGCGAGTCGACCTTGCCAAATCCAATGTTCTCACGAACAAGCAGGTCATAACGCATGTAATCTTGGAAGATCACGCCAATTTCGCGGCGCAGATCCTCCACGTCATACTCGCGCAGGTCGATCCCGTCCAGCAGAATCTGCCCTTCGGTGGGGTCGTAGAGCCGTGCGAGGAGCTTGACCAGGGTGGTTTTACCGGCTCCATTTTCACCGATTAATGCCAATTTTTCATTAGGATGCAAGAAAAAATTAATGTTTTGGACTACCATGCGGTCGCTGCCCGTATAGGCGAACGCCACGTTGCGGAATTCAAATCCCTGCCGGATCGGGCGGGGCGCCGGGATGGCGTTCGGCGCGGCGCCAATGGTGGGCTGCATGGCGAAAAACTCGAACAGGTCTTTCAAGAAGACCGCCTGCTCGGAAATGTCGTTGAAGCCGGAGAGAATCTTCTCGATGTAGGCTCGTGAGCGGTTGAACGCCCCCGTCAGGAAGGTAAAGCTGCCGAGCGAAACCGCGCCCGCCAGAGTTCGCGCGAGGACCACCACATAGGCCCCGTAATAGCCCCCGGTCGACGCCACGTTCAGGGCCGAACCCATGACTGCACGCCGCATCGCAATAGCCTTATTTTCCTTAAAGATCTCCGTCGATACCTCATCGTAATGTTTAGATAGGTACGAGCCCAGTCCAAAGATCTTAACTTCCTTGGCGCTCTGGGAGCTGGCGCCGAGCAGCCGCAGGTAATCCAACTTGCGGCGCTCCGGCGTACGTTTGTACAGGACGGAATACGCCAGGCTGGTAAAATGCGTCTCTCCGAGGAAAGAGGGAATCACCGCCGCTGCCAGCAGCACCATCAGCCAGGGTGAAAACACGATCAGCCCGGTGGAGAGCGATGCCAGGGTCACGGCGTCCTGCCCGATGTTCAAGAGCGCCGCCAAGAGGCCCATCCGGCCGGTCGTCTGGCGACGGGCGCGATCCAGTTTGTCGTAAAATACCGGGTCTTCAAACGACGCCAGATCCAGCCGGGAGGCGTGTTCCATCAGGCGCACGCTGACCCGGTTGGTGAAGCGGTCGCCCAGCAGGCTGTCGCACAGTATATTCGCCCGTCCCAGAACATCGCTCGCGATGGCCAGCGCCAATTCCAGCGCCACCAGTTTCCAGATGCCCGCCAGATTGCCGCTGCGGCGCGTAATCCACGCCACCACGCCATCGATGATGAGCTTGGAGACCCAGAGCATGGCCAGCGGCAGCAGCGCCCGGAAGAGCCGGAAAACCGTGCTGGCCACCACCAGGGGCGGGCTGGTCTCCCACACCATCCTCAACAACGGCCGGATATACCGAAGCGATGCCAGACGCGCGCGCCAGGAGAGTTCCTGCGCGGGCCGCGGCGGCTTGGGTTTGTCCATGAGTGAATTCTAGCGTGGTTCCAGTGCGGCAAAACCCGCCTGAAATTGGGGTATACCGCAAATTAGAAATGCTCACCCCGAAGGGTGAGCATTTTATCCCCTGTTCTACCAGGGTGATGTTCGATGGGAGAATCAGTCTCGACGGAATCGCAACCGCCAAAACTTTGTAGTTGAATCGTATTTCCTTACGGCTTTCCAGTCAAGCGAAAATCCGGCCGGTCCTTTTTTGGCCGTAACCTGCTCTTTTGGGCCAACTTGCGGCGACGTGGATTTTTCCACAGAAGGCGCAAAGCAGGCCAAAAAGTCCATTTTTCGCCTGAGGATTTCGCTCTAATACGAACAAAAACAGGGGTTTGTCGATCCGACTCCTCATCTTCCCAGATGCAGGGTGGTGAGCGCGTCGGCCTCTTCGCCCCGATTACCGCGCCGCAGGAAGGCCCGCCAGCCACCATATGCCAGCCCCGACACGATCATAAATCCGAGCAGTATCCCAATGAGAACGAAAGCGTTTATCACCAGGTTGCCGATGTTGTCTTTGTGGCTGGGAACCCATTGGTCCAGGGTCACCGAAGCCTGATATTTCACCTGCGAGAGCACCCGTTCGGCCGCGTCCGGGTCTGTGAAGGCCAGCACCACCGCCACGAGGGGACCGCTGCGTTTGACCAGATTGCCACCGGGTATTCCCCTGAAGTCGATTTCCTTCTGCATGGCGATCTGCGGGGTGGGGTAGCTGAAAATCACCAGCCCCACGTCCCCTTTCGGGCTGTGGAAAACTCCCATCTGGCCCTCGGCGCCATAGTGGAAGGCGGCCACCGACGGTGGAATTTCCGGGATAAATTTCGCCAGGCTGGCCGGTCCGGTAATGTAACGCTCGCTGTTGGCCACACGGTCCTGGGTAGGCAGGTTGCCTGGCAGGGACGGCAGTACGGTGGTATCCACGTTGCGCAGGCTATCGAACAGCGCGCTCAGTTCGGCGGCCTCCGGCTTGTGCCCGCTGAACGAAAGCAGGTAGTTGCCGTGAACCACCAGCAGCCCTTCCCCGCCATCCCCCGTCTCCGCGGCCAGCGGCGCCAGCTTGGAAGCGGTGGATTTCGCCGGCCGCTGCCAGTCGAACGCCGCCATGCAGCCGGTGGTGTCCTGCAGCCGGTAGCCGGTGACCGTGAAGTTCTGGTCGCCGTTCTCATAGCGGGCAGCCTCGGATTCCTTGAGCCCGTACTCATCCCAGATTGGCCGGTCGAAGAGGGTCGCCTGCATGGTGGCGGCACGCTTCCAAGCCCCGATATTTTCCGGCCAGATGGCGCCCAGGCACAGAACGGGCGCAAGTAGAGCGGCAAGCAAAAACTTCATCCCTCTATTAGACGCCATCCGCGCGGGTTCCGCCTCAGGTTCCTGTAGTAGGGCCGACGACGGTCAAATCCGTAGCCGCGAAATCGTTGCCGGTGGCCAGCAAGGGTTCGCCACGCATCGCGGCCAGAGCGTACACGGCGCAATCTCCGAAGTTGAGTTGCGCGCGGTGGCCCATGCCTTTGCCGAAGCGCGCAAAGGCGCCGACGGCGAACTTCGCCTGGGCCGCATCAAACACCGCCGTTTCGAATCCCAGTTCTTCGAGGAAGCCGTACAGCTTTTGCACGCCCAGTTGGCCCGAGCGCGCGCGTAGGACGATTCCCGCCTCCAGCAGGGACACCGACGAGATGGTGCGCGTCGCCGCCACCCGGATTGCATCCAGCAAAGGTTCCCGCGACGGTTCATGCAAAAAAATGGCAACAAGCGCCGAAGTGTCGATGACCATTTAGCTGGGGAGCCCAAACTCATCGTAGCCGAGGATTTCGTCCGGGCTGCGCGGATCGAGGACGGGCAGAGCGTCGAATTCAGCTAGAATTGCGTCGAGCTTTTCTTGATTCCATGGCTTCGGCGCTTGCCGCACCTTATCTTCCAGCGCCTGGATCACCGCTTGAGTAATGGTGACGCCCAGTTGCTTGCTCACCTGTAGCGCCAAGCGGTGAGCCGCGGGATTCTTGACGTAGAGTGTACGAGCTCGCTTCACAATTCCATCATAAGGCAATCCCTGGGGATATACCAACGATTTGCTGCAGGTGCAGTGGAAAGCGGCTCGGCATGGTCTTTGAGAGCAGGTGCTACAGGTCTTCAAACCAGATGATGGGCAGTCTCGATGCCGCGGATTGTGGATATCGCGGCGTTCGTGCACAGCTTCCGGGTGGGCGGCTACGATGTTTCGCGCATGCGGCCGCCGAGCATTGTGGTCGGCGACCCGAAGGCCGGCGAGGCGTACTTCAAGACGGCCCGCGCCGGGCGCGGCGGTTTCGGCGGGCCGGCGGCGGCGAGCAACGTGCCGCCGGCCACGGTCACGGTCACGGTCACGCCGGCGTCGGGCCCGAAGGTGGAAGGGCGGCTGGTCCGGATCGACGATTTCATCGTCACCCTGACGCTGGCCGACGGGATGCCGCGCACCTTCCGGCGGGACGGCGAGACGCCGAAGGTGGCGATTCACGATCCGCTCCAGCCGCACAAAGACTTACTGCGGCGTTATTCGGACACGGACATTCATAACCTGACAGCCTATCTGGTGACGGTGAAATGACCAAGATCAAGAAGCTGGTCCTTAACGCCTCGTTGTGCCTGTTTCCCGCCCTCGGCGTGGGACAAACGCTCGATCCGTCGGCGATCCTCAAACCGCTATCGGAGAATTGGCCGACTTACTCGGGCGATTACTCGGGCATGCGTGACAGCAGATTGACGCAGATCGATCAATCCAATGTGAAGTATCTGGCGCTGGCCTGGACCACGCGGGTTACCGGCGGCGGCGGGCGCGACGGGCACACGCTCTGGCAATTACTTCTGGAAGATCAAGGGCGGGACGCACATCGGCAATCGCGAAACCCGGAAACCCGGGGAAACCCGGGGACAGAACCCGGGGACAGACGGAACGTTCCCCGGTTCTGGCAATATCGCGAAAACGGATAACGTTCCGTCTGTCCCCGGGTTTTATACTGGGATCTGTGGGGAAGCGCATAGGAACGATGTTCGCGCTGGCGGCCTGCCTGGCATCCGGCGCGCTCGCACTCGATCCGCGCAAGAGCCTGACGCAGTATTCGCGCACGATATGGACGCAGGAGCGCGGGCTGCCGCACGACACGATCCGCGCCATCACGCAGACGAGGGACGGCTACCTCTGGCTGGGCACCGACGAGGGGCTGGCCCGATTCGACGGCTACGAGTTTGTGGTCTTCAACAAGGCCAACGGCGATCTGCCGGATAACTCGATCACCGCGCTGGCGGCGGCGAACGACGGTGGGTTGTGGATCGGCACCTCCAACGGCCTGACGCAGTATCGGGAGGGCCGATTCCAGACGTTCACGGTGAAACAGGGTCTGCCGGATGCGGCGATCACCGCGTTGCTGGCGGATCGGGAGGGCGCGCTGTGGGTGGTGGCGGGGATCTATCTGAGCCGTTACCAGGACGGCCAGTTCACGAATTTCAAACCCGACACCGATATCCCGGTGAGCTCGGCGCGGGCGGTGTGCGAGGACGCCAATCACGATCTGTGGGTGGCGGGCTTCAGCCGGGTGGTGCGACGGACGGGCGGGAAGTTCGTGACGGTGATGCAGGCTGAAGTACTGGATGGCATGGTGGTGCTCACCATGATGGCCGATCGCGACGGCAATATCTGGATCGCCGGAAACAAAGGGATCATCCGCCGGTCCGCGAGCGGTGTGATTCAGAAGTACGGCATGCGCGAGGGGCTGCCGGACCCGGTGGTGCGCGCCTTATGGGCGGATCGCGACGGCAATATCTGGGCAGGCACCAACAACGGGCTGGCGCGGCTCCAGGGCAACCGCTTCGTCACCTCGGGCCAGGACAATCCCGAGGACGGCGACGGGGTGCGCTGTCTGTTTGAGGATCGCGAAGGCGACCTTTGGATTGGGGCCAACGGTGGTCTCAGCCGGTGGCGCAACGACATCTTCATGGTGTATGGAAAGCCCGAAGGGTTGCCCAGCGACGCGCCCAATGCGGTGTTTCAGGACCGGGGCGGCCAGGTTTGGGTGGGCTTCAACGATCTCGGCATGATGCAGTTTTCCGGGTCCGCATCGCGCCGGTATACGGCTCGCGAAGGGCTGCCCGACAGCGAGATTTTTCAGATTCGGGAAGGTTTGAAGGGAGATCTGCTGATTGCCACGCGTTCCGGCCTAGCCCGCATGGAGGCGGGCAAATTCCGTACCTACCGCCCGCCGGACCCGCTGGCGCGAACGAGCGTTTTCGACGCCATCGAGGATGCGCGGGGCGCGCTCTGGCTGGCGACTCCGGGAGGACTGAGCGTAGTCCGCGGCAAACAGTTTCAGAACGTGGTCGCGGGCGGCCCGCTGCTGATCGATTTCGTGGTGACGTTGTCCGAGGGACGGGACGGCACGATCTGGGCGGGCACCTACGGGAAGGGCCTGTGGCGGGTGAAGGGGGATGAGCGCCGGCAATACACCACCGCCGACGGCCTTTCCAGCGATCAGATCCGATCAATCTACCAGGATGGGCAGGGCACGGTTTGGATCGGCACATTTGGCGGGGGGCTGAATGCCCTGCACGACGGCAGGTTCGTCCACTACGCGGCGCGGGACGGGCTGTTAAGCGACAACATCGGCAAGGTCTTCGACGACGGCGAATCGCTGTGGCTGAGCACTACCCGCGGCATCTGCCGGATCGCCAAAAGCCATCTCTTGGAGTTCAGCGCAAAGAAGCGATCCCGGCTGGAACCGCAAAACTACGGGGTGGAAGACGGGCTGCGCAGCGCGCAGTGCGCCCCGGCCTTTCCGACCGCGGGCGGCGGCATCCGCACCACCGACGGGCGACTCTGGTTTACCACTGGGCGCGGCCTGGCGGTGCTCAACCCGGGTGCGCGAAAACCGGTGGCGCTTTCCCCTGTAGCGCACCTGGTTCAAATGACGGCCAACGGCGATCCGGTGGATCTGAGTCGCGCGGCGCGCCTGGCTCCGGGGAACGAACGCCTGCAAATACGCTACACGGGCATCCACCTGAGCGCGCCGGAGCGGGTACAGTACTTTTACAGGCTGGATGGACTGGATACGGATTGGGTGGCGGCGAGCGGGCGGCGGGTGATCAATTTCAACAGTCTGCGCCACGGGCACTATCGATTCAACGTGCGTGCGGAACTGCCCGGCGGGGCAAGCAGCCAGCAATCCTACGAGTTCGAAATGCTCCCGCAGTTTTGGGAGACGGCGTGGTTTCGGGCCTTGTGCGTGGCGGCAGTGCTGGCGGGAGCGTGGGCGATTTATCAGCTTCGGCTGCGCCAGATCCGGTCGCGGTTTGGGCTGGTATTGGAAGAGCGCGCGCGGCTGGCGCGTGAGATCCACGACACGTTGGCGCAGGGCTTCGTCGGCATCTCCTCGCAGTTGGACGCGGTGGCCATGTGCATGCCGGAAGATGCCACGCCGGCGCGCTCCTACCTGGACATGGCACGGCGCATGGCGCGGCACAGCTTGACCGAGGCGCGGCGGAGCGTGATGGACTTGCGCGCGTCGGCGCTAGAGGGGCAGGATCTGGCGGCGGCGATCGAATCGGGCATGCGGTTGTGGACGGCGGGGTCGGGTGTGGAGGTGGCCGTGGAGGTCATGGGTCCGGGGGCGAAGTTGCCGGAGGAGATGGAGCAGCACCTGTTGCGTATCGCGCAGGAGGCCGTGACCAACGCGCTGAAGCACGCCGCGGCGAGCCGGATCGGGGTGAAGCTGCACCTGGAGGCGCGCCATCTCCACCTGCGGATTAGGGATAACGGCCGCGGATTCGATCAACGGGACGTGTTTTCTTCACGCGCCGGGCATTTCGGAGTGATCGGGATGCGCGAGCGCGCCGAGCGGCTGGGCGGCGAGCTCCGGTTGGCCAGTAACCCTGGGGAGGGAACGGAAGTCGAAGTAACTGTACCGTTACCATGAGCGAAAAAATTCGAATTCTTGTTGCCGAAGACCACCTGGTGGCGCGCGTGGGAGTGATCACAATCGTCAACATGCAGGAAGATATGACGGTGGTCGCCGAAGCCGCCAACGGTCATCAGGCGGTGGAGATGTTCCGCCTGCACCAGCCGGATGTGACGCTGCTCGATCTGCGCATGCCCGGGATGGGCGGTGTGGATGCGGCGCTCGTGATCCGGAGCGAGTTTCCCGGGGCGAGGATGATCGCGCTGACGACCTACGGGGGGGACGAGGACATCCGCCGCGCGCTGGCGGCGGGGGTGCAGGCGTACCTGACGAAAGACGTGCTGCACGACGAGCTGCTAAAGGCGATCCGCGCCGTAAATGCGGGACAGACCTACCTGCCGGCGGCGGTGGCGGCATCGCTAGCGGCGCAGTTGCCACGTCCGGACCTGAGCGCGCGCGAGGTGCAGGTTCTGGCGCAGATCGTGCGGGGGTTGGCGAACAAGCAGATCGCGTTCACGCTGAACATCGCCGAGCACACGGTAAAGAATCACGTAAAGAACATTTTGAGTAAGCTGGGAGTGCAGGATCGCACCCAGGCCGCGACGGCGGCGATCCAGCGCGGCATCATCCACCTGTAAACCCGGGGACAGACGGAACGTTTTCCAATTACCTGAGAGATTCCCAGCGGCCATGCACTATCTGATGTGGCACGATTAGCGAGAGTAGAGGCGTTAGAGACGCCGCACCACGTCACGCAACGCGGCAACGGGCGTCGCGTAGTATTTGAGACCGACAACGACCGGCTGGTGTATCTCGGGCTGCTGCAGCAACACGCGAAACTGCAACGGCTGGCGATCCTGGGATATTGCCTGATGCCGAATCACGTGCACCTGATCGTGGTGCCGCAGAGGGCAGATGCGCTGCGGACCGCTCTGCGTAACGCCCACGGCCGGTATGCCGCGTATCTCAACGCCCGGCAGGCGACCTCGGGACACGTCTGGCAGGGCCGGTACTATTCGTGCCCGATGGACGAGGACCATCTGTGGACCGCCTTGCGCTATGCCGAACGGAATCCCGTACGGGCCGGGATGGTGCGGGATGCGGCGGAGTTTCCCTGGTCGAGCGCGCGCATTCACGTGGGCGGCGGCTGGGACGGGCTGATCGACCCCGGCCCGTGGTCGGCGCGCTGGACGCTCGACGAGTGGCGTGAATTCCTGGCGGCCACGGAGTTCGAACGGGAGAGTGAGGCAATCCGGCGTAGCACGCACAGCGGCCGCCCGCTGGGCTCCGCGCACTTTGTGGAGCGTCTGGAAACGGAGATGGCACGGCCGCTGGTGGCGCGTCACGGGGGGAGACCGAAGAAGCAGGAAGCGTCTCGAGAACCGGCGCAGAGCTTGCTGGCAGCGGTGTGACCGCGGGCAAAACTGGAAAACGTTCCGTCTGTCCCCGGGTTTGTCCCCGGGTTTGCATAGCTCGAAAGGGCTAGCGGTAGATGCTCCCTGAACGTCATCCCAACAGTTGCGTGCTTCGGATATCATTAAAGACAGCCCCCCACTCTGGCGCCTATGTGGATTGTCCGACTAGCTTTACGACGGCCCTATACCTTTGTCGTGGTTTCCGTGCTCATCGCCATCCTTGGCGTCGCCGCCATCATCACGATGCCGGTCGATATCTTTCCCTATATCGATATCCCTGTGGTCAGCGTCATCTGGTCCTACAACGGCCTGTCCCCCGAAGAGATGGAAAAGCGCATGGTCACCATCTTCGAGCGGGCCATGACCACTACCGTTAACGATATCGAGCACATCGAGTCGCAGTCCTACAGCGGGGTCTCCGTGACCCGCGTCTACTTCCAGCCCAACGCCAAAGTCGAACTCGCGCTCTCGCAGATCACCGCCATCGCTCAGACCCTGCTCCGCCCCTTCCCGCCCGGGACCACACCACCGAGCATCGTCAAGTACGACGCTTCCAGCGTGCCCATCATCCAACTCGGCCTCGAGAGCGAAACCATGAGCGAACAGGAGTTGTTCGACATGGGTCAGAACTTCATCCGCACCCAGCTCGCCACCATTCAGGGCGCGTCCGTGCCGCTACCCTACGGCGGCAAGTTCCGCCAGGTGATGGTGGATCTCAACCCCAACCAACTCACCGCTCTGGGCCTCTCCGCTTCGGATGTTTCCTCCGCGCTGGGCAACCAGAACCTCATCTTCCCAGCCGGCACGGCCAAAATCGGCGACAAGGATTACCAGATCAGGCTCAACTCCAGCCCGCGGGTTCTGGACGAGCTCAACTACATGCCGTTGCGCGTCGTCAACGGGGCCACGGTCTACCTGAAGGACGTGGCGCAGGTCCGCGACGGGTATTCGGTCCAGACCAGCATCGTGCGCACCAATGGCACCCGTGGCGCGCTCTTGACGGTAATGCGTAACGGCAAGGCATCCACCCTGGCGGTAGTGAACAATGTCAAGGCCGCGATGCCCAAGATCCTGGCCGGCCTGCCTCCCGCCCTTAAAGTAAGAGAGCTGTTCGACCAATCGCTCTTCGTGCGCGCGGCCATCAATGGCGTGGTGCGCGAGGGAGTGACCGCGGCCATCCTCACCGGCCTCATGATCCTGCTCTTCCTGGGGAGCTGGCGCAGTACCGTGATCGTCTGCATCTCGATTCCGCTTTCGATTCTGGCTTCACTGATTTTCCTCAACCTGCTGGGGCAGACCACGAACGTGATGACGCTCGGCGGCCTGGCGCTCGCCGTCGGCATTCTGGTGGACGACGCTACCGTGGCGATCGAGAACATTCATCGCAACATGGCGATGCGGAAACCGCTGGTGCGCGCCGTGCTCGATGGCTCGCAACAGATTGCGGTGCCGGCCTTCGTCTCCACCCTCGCCATCTGCATCGTGTTTGTGCCGGTGCTGCTGCTGACCGGCGCCGCCAAGTACCTGTTCACCCCGCTCGCCATGGCGGTGGTCTTCGCCATGATGGCCTCGTATTTCCTTTCCCGAACCCTCATCCCCACCATGTTGCACCACATGCTCCGCTCCGAGGTCAAGCTCTACGCGCACGGCGAGCATACCGAAGGCGGCAAGGGCTTGATCTGGTACGCGCATCGCATCTTCAACCGGCGCTTCGAATTGATGCGCGCTTCCTATTCTTCCCTGTTGCACTGGTGCCTCGACCATCGTACTGCGGTGCTGGCCGGCTTTGGCCTGTTTGTCGCCGGTTCGCTGTGCCTGGCTCCGCTCATCGGTCGCGATTTCTTTCCAACCGTCGATTCCGGCGCCATGCGCTTGCACGCACGCGCGCCTTCCGGAACGCGCATCGAAAAAACCGAGCAGATTTTTGCCGCCATCGAGAACGAGATTCGCCAGGTGGTGCCGGCCAAGGAAATCTCGGACATCATCGACAACATCGGCCTCCCCAATGGCGGCTTCAATCTCGCCTTCGGCGACAACCCGACGCTCGGCGTGAGCGACGGCGACATCCTGATTTCCCTCAAAGCCGGCGAGCACGGCTCCACCGCCGAGTATACCGGCCGCCTGCGCCAGCGCCTCAACCAGAAGTTCCCCGACATGGTCTTTTTCTTTGAAGCCGCCAACATCACCAATCAGATCCTGAATTTCGGACTGCCGGCCCCCATCGATATCCAGGTGCTGTCGCGCAACGCCGCATCGAACTACGAGATCGCCCGTCAGATCGCGGAAAAAGTGACGCGCATTCCCGGCGCGGCCGACGTCCACATTCACCAGGTGGTGGACTACCCCGTGATCGATATCAACGTCAACCGCGGCAAGGCCGGACAGGTGGGGCTGACGCAGCGCGACGTGGCTACCAGCCTGCTGATTTCGCTCAGTTCCAGCGGGCAGATCGCGCCCACGCAGTTCCTGGACTGGCGTAGCGGCGTCAGCTACGGCGTGGCCGTGCAGACTCCGCAGTACCGCATGAACTCGCTGGAGGCGCTGCTGCGCACGCCGGTGAGCGCGCCCTTCGCCGGCGTCAACGCCACCACGCAGACATCGATTGCCGGTTCCGCCAACCCAACCAACGCTGGAGTCGGCGCCGGCCCGAGCCAGGCATCCGCCGCCTACGGCAACCCCGGCGCCGCTTCCGGCGGCCCGCAATTGCTCTCCAATATGGTTTCCGTGGGCCGCAGCGCCGCCCCGCAAATTGTCAATCATTACAATGTGCAGCCCGTGATCGATGTCTATGCCAATATCGACCGACGCGATCTCGGCAGCGTGGGCGCGGGAGTGGAGAAGATCGTCGCGGAGATGACGCCCAAGCTGCCGCGCGGCACTACCATCGAGTTGCGCGGACAGCTCCTCACCATGCAGAATTCCTTCTACCGCCTCGGCCTCGGCATGATCTTCGCGGTGGTTTTGGTGTACCTCCTGATGGCGGTCAATTTCCAAAGCTGGATGGATCCGTTCATCATCCTGATGGCCCTGCCGGGCGCGATGGCCGGTATCGTCTGGATGCTGTTCATTACCCAGACCACCTTCAGCGTGCCCTCCATGATGGGCTCCATCATGTGTATCGGCGTGGCCACCGCCAACAGCATCCTGCTGGTGGTTTTCGCCAACGATCAACGGGTGGAAGGCATGGACGCGCGCTCCGCCGCGCTTTCCGCCGGACACACCCGCATCCGGCCCGTCATCATGACCGCCGCCGCCATGATCATGGGTATGTTGCCGATGGCGCTCGGCATGGGAGAAGGCGGCGAACAGAACGCGCCCCTGGGACGCGCCGTGATCGGCGGCCTGCTGCTGGCCACCATCACCACGCTGTTTGTGGTTCCATTGGTTTATAGCCTGCTGCGCAAGAATCCGCCGGTCGATTTCGAGCGCAGAATGGTGGAAGAGGAGCACGAATATTTGCGCGACGAGATGATGCTGCGTGAGGACCAGTTATGAACCAAGTCAACACCACCGAGGAACGGTTGAGGTCCGAAATTGAAGGCCTGAAGCGGCAGTTGGAGGAGCAGAAACATCTTCACGCCTCGGGGGCCCAGCCGAATCGCCGCCCTTCGACAGTCAGCCTGGTGCTGATCGCACTGCTTTTGGCCGTCCTGATTGTGGTTGGCTTCTTCGTGGGTTACCTTCCCCGGCAACGCCGCGAAGCGGTCCTGGCCGCGGAATCGAAGGAAACCGGCCGCACCCTCCCCGTGGTCAACGTCAGCCGGGTGACCCGGTCCGAGGGCAATAGCCTGCTGGTCCTCCCGGGCAACATTCAGGCTGTCACCGAGGCCCCCATCCTGGCGCGCGCCACCGGCTACATCCGCAAACGCTACGTGGACATCGGCGACCGGGTCAAGGCCGGGCAGGTGGTGGCCGAAGTCGAAGCGCCGGAGCTCGATCAGCAGATTCTACAGGCCAACGCCACCATCGATCAGGCCAAAAGCGGCGTGCAGCAGGCCGAAGCGGCCATCCAGCAGGGCCGCGCCAATGAAAACCTGGCGCGCCTCACCGCCGGGCGCATGGCCAACCTGTTGGGCCGCGGCGTGATCTCCAAACAGGATAACGACAACGCACAGGCGCAGTATGCCGCGCAGCAGGCCAACGTGGAGGCGCTGGTCAAGGCCGCCGCCGCCATGCGCAGCTCTGTCACCGCCGTCGAAGCCAACCTCGCCCGGCTGAATCAGATCAAAACCTATCAAACCGTGCGCGCGCCTTTTGACGGCGTGATTACCCTGCGCAACGTCGACACCGGCGCGCTGGTCAACGAAGGCAGCACGCTCCTCTTCCGCGTCGCGCAGACCGGAACGCTGCGCACCTACATCAACCTCCCGCAGGCCGACGCCGAGAGCGTGAAGGTGGGCCAGCATGCCATTGTCTCCATCGCGGAGCTCCCCGGCCGGAAGTTCGATGGCGTGGTCGCGCGAACCTCCAACGCTCTCGACCCCGCCACCCGCACCCTGCTTACCGAACTTCAGGTGCGCAATGCGGACGGCGCCCTCATGCCCGGCATGTTCGCCCAGGTGGATCTCACCGTGCCCCGCAAGTACCCGCCGCTGCTCATCCCCGGCGACACGCTGGTGGTACGCAGTGACGGGCCACAGGTGGCGGTGGTGCGGCCCGATGCCACGGTCCACTTCACGCGCATTCAGTTGGGCCGCGACTACGGCGATCGCCTCGAGGTACTTTCCGGGCTCGAAGAGGGCCAGCAACTCGCGGTCAATCCGAGCGACGAGGTTCGCGAGGGCGTGAAGGTCAATCCCGTCGCCGCGCCGGAAAAGGCCGCGCCGGAAAAAGCCGCACCGGAAAAAGCCGCGCCCGGCAAGAAGCCGTAGGACTCGAAATGTTTCACATCCCTGCCCGCGCCTCACTGGCGCTGTTTCTCGGCGCCTGTCTCGCGTTCGCCCAGACCGGCAACCCGCCCCGCGCCCCGCGCACGACGCCCGCTCTGCGATTCGAGAACTCGCCGCGCGTCCACGAACTCATCCGGGCGGGCAATCTCTATCTCTCGCTCGGGGACGCGCTCTCCCTCGCCATCGAAAACAACCTCGATATCGAGCTCCAGCGCTACCTTCTGCCCATCGGCGATAGCGAGCTCTTGCGCGCCAAAGGCGGCGGGCTCAACCGCGGTCTCAACTTCACCTTGGCCGAAGTGCCCACCGGCACCGGCGGACCGCTCAGCCCCGTGCTCACCACCGCCGCTGCCGCCGGACGCGCCACCGCCGGCAGTTCGGTCTCCACCAGCGCGCTCGGGCTCAACGCCCTCGGCGAGCCGCAGGTCAACGACTCCCTCCAGGGCACCATCGCGCAATCCACCGGCACCGCGATCCCGAACTACGATCCCGCCGTCACCGGCCAGTTGAACTGGACTCACCAGACCACGCCGCAGACCAGCACGGCCAACTACGGAACCAGCGCGCTGGTTACCGGCACCACGCTGTTCAACGCCGGCGTCCAGCAGGGCTTCGCATCCGGCGCGCAGGTCGGCCTGAACTTCAACAACAGCCGCGTTTCGCTCAACTCGCAGCGCAGCGGGTACAACCCTTACACCGGTTCCACCCTCGGGTTCACCGCCACCCAACCCCTGCTGCGCGGCTTCGGCGCCAGCCTGAATCGCCGCTTCATCCGCATCGCCGGCAACGAACAGAAGATCACCAGCCTGCTCTTCCAGCAGCAACTGATCCTGACGGTTTACGGCGTGATCCGCCTCTACACCGATCTGGTGGCGCTCACCGAAGACGAGAAGGTGAAGCAGGAGACCGTCACCCTCGCCGAGAAACTCCTCTCCGACGTTCGGGCGCAAGTGGAAGAAGGCACGCTCGCGCAGGTGGAGATGACGCGCGCCAACGCGCAGGTGTTTTCCACCCGCCAGGACCTGATCAATGCCGGCGGCCTGCGCGAGGAACAGGAAGCCATCTTCAAGAACGTCATCACCCGCCGTGGAAATGAAGACCCCGAAGTGGCCGGCGCCCGCATCATCCCCACCGACACCCTGACCATTCCCGCGACGGACGAAATTCGCCCCATGCAGGACCTGATCGCGGACGCCTTGGCACATCGCCCCGATCTCGACCAGGCGCGCCTGCAGATCGCCAACTCGCAGATCGGCCTGCAGGGCGCGCGCAGCGCCATCCGGCCCCAACTGGACCTGGTCGGCGTCATGCAGAACAACGGACTCGCCGGCCAGGCGAGCCCGTTTGCCGCCTATCAGGATCCCGGCTTCATCGGCGGCTACGGCAGCGTGCTGGATCAGGTTCTCACCCGCAAATACCCCACCTACGGCGTCGGATTGCAGATGACGCTTCCCCTCCGCAACCGGGTCGCGGAGGCCGATCTGGCGCGCGACGAGTTACAGGCGAAACAGTCGGAGATCCGCTTACGCCAGTTGCAGAATCAGGCGCGCCTGGAAGTGGAAGACGCTCTGATCGCCATGCGCCGCGCCCGTGCCAGCTTCGAGGCGGCCTCCGAGGCAAGCCGTTTGCAGGCAGAATCGCTCTCCGCCGAACAGGCCAAGTTCGAAGTCGGCGCCTCCACCAGCTTCTTCGTCATCCAATATGAGAGCCTGCTGGCGCAAGCCCGTTCCACCGAAGTCGCCGCGCGCAGCTCCTACGTGAAAGCCAAGGCGGCGTTACAGAGGGCCATGGGCACGATCCTGGACGAAAACCACATCAGCGTGGAAGCCGCGATTAAGGGGAAGTAGTTTTCGTCCGGCGCCCGCCGGGATTCAGCCTGCCGTTGGCCTCACGGCGCGCGATACACGTCGCGCCATCCACCGGTGGGCAGCGCCACCCCGATCACCGTGCCTACAAGCGCTCCCAGCGGCGACAACACCGCCTTGCCGGCATCCGGAAACATGATACCGGGACCCGACTTTGCATCCACGCCAGCCCCAACGGCCAGGCCGGCACCCGTTCCAATCGCCAGCCCGATGAGCGTGTTGCGCCCGCGATGCGCAGGTTTCTTCAGTTCGACGCGCCGGATGTCCTGCCGGGAGAGCGTCTCCTGGCTGGCCGCCGCGTTGATCGCCAGTGACTCGGGAGTCACGCGCTGCACGAACCCGAGCTGGGTCCTCCCGGTCGCAAGGGTGACCCGGATCTCCGATCCCGGGACAAGTTGGTTTAGGTTGGCCCAATTCGCAATGGGCTTGGCCTGTTGGGCCGCCACGGTCGCCGCGAGGGCCGCGGCCAGTAGGGCCGGCAAGACGATGTGCCTCAATCTTCTGGTCATGGCAAGGACTTTAAGACCCGAAACTCCCCGTGCATACTCCGATAAGAATCATATACCGCATACGCCGCGATTTCACCTGTCTGGATTGCGGCGGGCCCCCGCCGGGAGCCCACCCTGCTTGCGTTCGAGTTACTGCTTCGCCACCTCCGCCGCCACGCCCTTCAGCGTGTAGCTGAAACTCCGCGCCTCGCCCGACGGAAGCCGGTACGGCGTCATCGGGTACGCGTTCGGACTCCAGCTATCGATGCCGCCGGCGCCCATCTGCGCGCCGTCCAGATTCAAATACGTCTCGGGATGCCGCTTCATCTGGAACGTGTACCCGGCGCGCTCCATATCGGTCTTCGTGTAGTGCCGCGCCGTGACGTTCAGCGGCGCGCCGCCCGTCGCCATGATCCCGACTCCCGCCGCGTTGGTCAGCTTCACCCAGCGGACATCGGTCTTATTCCCGTTCTCCTGCGGGCGCATGTACTCCACCCACTCCTTGTCCACCGTGCTCTGGTACACACCGATGCGTTCGAACGCGCGGTCGATCAGCGTCTCTTTCGGACCGCGCCCGTACCACGCCAGATTCTCGAACCCCGGCGCCACCACCAACTCCGTCCCGAACCGCGGCATCATGGAGAGCTTCTCCGCGCCCGGCTTATAACTGCACTCTACTTGGACGGTGCCATCTCCGTGGATGGTGTACGTCATGACGTACGCCGCGCCCACCAGCGGCAAACCGGCGCGCACCGCGACCTTCACCGTGGACCCATCCACCTTTTCGACTGTCACTTCCTTTACGTCCCAGCGGGGCCCCGCCTCGCGCCACAGTTCGATGTCCAGGCTCTTGTTAGTGGCTGCTTGCGCGCGGAATACTTTCCATGCGCCGCGATCGTTGTTGGTCGGCGCGCGCCAGAAGTCGGGCACCGGACCGCGCTCCAGCACGGTCACACCCTGATAGCGATACTCCGTGAGCACCCCGGCTTTCTTGTCGAAGCGCACGGAGAACCCCTTGCCGCTGATGGTCGCGGTCTCGTCGCCATCCTTCACCTCCAGCGCCGCCGTCGAAGGCTTGGCTTCCGCTTTCGCTTTGGAGACCGGCAGCGCGAACTGGTCCCACGCGATCTCGTGCCCCAGCGGCGCCCACGACGTCTCGTGCTTGAGCGTGAAGCTGATATTCAGCCAGTACTCCACCCCCGGCTGCGCGTCGATCTTCGGCATCGGGATGGTGAACTCCTTCTCCTCGCGCGGCCCGATGTCGAGCGCCGGCAGCTTGCCGCTAGCCACGGTACGCCCTTCCGCCTTGACTTCCCACGTGCCCTGTGCGAGCTCCTTGGGATTGGTGAAATCGAACCAGTTCTTCACCTTGATCCGCCCGTCCGCCAGGTCCACCGCCGAAACATGCAGATTCCGGTAGACGTACTTGATCGCGTACAGCCCGGGATGAGGCACGCGGTCCGCCGACACCAGCCCGTTGTTGTTGAAGTCGTTGTCGTTGCGGATGCCGGTCTTGTCTTCCCACCATCCGCCATACGCCAGGAACGTGCTCGCCGAAGTATTGGACTTGTACTCGCCCGGAATCGGCAGCCGGATCCCCTGATCCACCCAATCCCACACGAAGGCTCCCTGCGCGTTGGTGCCCGAATAGAAGATATCCCAGTATTCCTTGAGCCCGCCGCTGGAATTCCCCATGGCGTGCGAGTACTCGCAGAGAATCAGCGGCATCTCGGGACGCTCCGCCGCGATTCGTTTCACAGACTCCGGCGTGGGGTACATAAAGGAATTGATATCGGCGTTGCTGCCGCCATGCCTGGTCGTACCCTCGGAGTGGAACGGGCGCGAAGGGTCGCGCTGCTTGGTCCACTGGTAGGCCGCGGCGGCGTTGGGCCCGTCGCCGCTCTCATTGCCCATCGACCAGATCACCACGCTGGCATGATTCTTGTCGCGCTCCACCATACGCTCCACGCGGTCCAGGTACGCGGTCTTCCATTCCGGGTCGTTGGTCAGGCGATTGCGAATGTCGTTGCCGTAATGGTGGCATTCGATGTTGGCCTCGTCCAAGACGTAGATTCCGTAGCGGTCGCACAGATCGTACCACTCCGGCGAGTTCGGATAGTGCGACGTGCGCACCGCGTTCACATTAAACTGCTTCATGATCCGGATGTCTTTGATCATGGATTCCACGGGTACGAACTTGGCGGTGAGCTCGCTGTGCTCGTGCCGGTTGACGCCTTTCACCAGGATGGCGCGCCCGTTGATCAGGAAGCGCCCGCCCTTGATCTCCACGCGGCGGAAGCCCACAGACTGCGGGATCACTTCGAGCACATTGCCCGCCGGACCCTTGACGGTCAGCAGCAGCTTATAGAGATACGGATCCTCGGCCGACCACTTCCGCGGATTGGCCGCGGGCACGGCGATCTCCGTAACGGTCTCGCCCTTGCCGCCGATCTCCACCGTGCTGGTCGCCGGCAAACCGTACGCCGCGCCCGCCGCATCGAATAGCGCCGCGGTCACCGTGACCTTCGCCAGCTTTTCCGACGCGTTAGAGAGCGCGCCCTTCACCACCAGCGTGGCGTCGCGATACGCGTCGTCCAGGTTGGTCTTCACCTCGAAATCGCGCAAGTGCTGTTCCGGCGTGGCCCATAGGTAGACGTCGCGGAAGATGCCGCTCATGCGCCACATGTCCTGATCTTCCAGGTAGGCGCCGTCGCCGAAGCGGTACACCTCCACCGCCAGCAGATTGCTCCCCGCCTTCAGGTGCGCAGTGATGTCAAACTCCGCGGGCGTGCGGCTGTCCTCGCTGTAGCCGATCTTGTGGCCGTTGACCCATGCGTAGAAGGCCGAATCCACGCCATCGAAATGCAGCAGGATCTGCCGGCCCTTCCACGCGGGCGGCACCGTGAAGTGCAGGCGGTAGCTGCCCACCGGATTGAACTCGTATGGCGGGGCGGGCGCCTTGGACGCATCCTGCGGAAACGGATAAATGATGTTGGTGTAGATGGGGACGTCGAACCCGTGCATCTGCCAGCTCGCCGGCACCGGCATGTTGCCCCAGGCGGCATCGCTATAGTCCGTCCGGTAAAAATCGATCGGGCGCTCCGACGGGCGCAACGAGCCGTGGAACTTCCAGGTTCCATTCAGAAGCTGGAACCACGGCGATTTGGCGCGATCGGCTGTCCGCGCGAGCTCACTCGTGGGGTACGCCATCATGGTGGCGTGCGGCTTCTCGGTGCCCACATGTACTACGCCCGGGTTGTCCCACTCGGGCCGGACCTGCGCCAACGCTGCCGCGCTAAGCGCGAGGGAGAGAATTGCTATTCGCATAGGATTATCCGCAGAATAACAGAGTGACGTGGAGCGAAGGGCGGCCGATCACCCGCCGCCAGGACAGCCTCGCGCCAAAAACTGGCAGCCAAGGTTAGCTTCAGTTTCGCAGGCTCGTCGCGGCGTGTCACCGCCCGCGGCTCAACCGTCCACATCGCCCGGCATGACGTTATCGACATAGCACCAGATCCAAGCCTCGCCTGGTTCGATGGAGCGGACCAGGGGGTGTTTCGTCGCGTGGAAGTGCTTGGTGGCGTGCTTGTTCTTGGAGGAGTCACAACATCCCACATGCCCGCACGATAGACAGAGTCGGAGGTGCACCCAGGTGTCGCCCGTTTTAAGGCAGTCCTCGCAGCCCTTCTTAGCGGTATGCCTTATCTTGATCTGATCGAGATGCGTGCAGGGTTCGGGCATGTTCAGGTCTCCAACTTCGCGCGGTCCCATTTAGCAAGACGCGCTCCCACATCATACGTGCTCTCCAAGAACTCGTATAGAGTTTCCTCTGGCGATTCCGCACCGCGGACGTCATCGTACCGCAGAATGAACTCAGAGAACTGCCTGTTCCAACTCGCGCTCTTGGGGTGTACAGGCTGCGTTTCCATGCCTGGAGGTTGAGGCACCGTATACGAATAAAATGCCGGATCCACGCCGCCTCCGCCAGGCCAAAAGCCGGCGCTCGATACTTCGTCCGAATAAGCCGGGCCGCTGATTACACCTTTGCGCGCCGGCGCGGGCCGCCCGGAAAAACGTGTACACGCCAGGTCAAAACTGCCCCAGAAAAAGTGAACCGGACTGCATTTCCCCGTGAACTTCGCGCGGAACCGCTCGAGCACCTTGGCGCTGGAGACGAGAATTTTCCAAAAACGACTCGCGTACTGGGGGTCGTAGGAGCAGTTGGCGAAGTCCCGGTCGAACGGAACGCCGTCCGCAACCTCCTGCGGCTTGAGATTGATCCGCACCGCGATGCCCAGCGATTCCAGCGCCTCGAATATTCCGCTGTGAAAGCCGGCAACTGACTCGGCTCGCAATGGCCGCGATGCGCTGGGGCCTTCGCTGGTGGAGATGTTCAGCTCATGCTTCTGAAAGTCAAACTGAATTTCGAAGACGCCTGGCGCGTACGGTATCGGTCCCGTTGTCAGCCCACGGGAGTTGACATATAGCGCGACGTGCCACCAATGATTCATGGGCGGAGAGAGGGCCATGCGGACCTTGCCGACGATCTGCGTCCACATGTGCAGGGTGCGGTAGGTATCCTGCCATTCGTTTAGCGGCAGGGCTGGCCAGCGCTCCGAGTGACTCATACGTTCCGTGTCGCCAGTTTACCTCAAGAGTAGTTAACCTCGCCGTTGCACCCGTGCGTTGTGGTACTTAATCATACGGTCCGTCCGCGACGAACGCCCGCGGTAGCAGTAGCGGCTTGGTATATACTGATGGGAACCTGGGATGCGCAAATGAATCCTGAGTAATGTCACCTGATGGCGGTCCTGGTCGAGTTTCGCGGTGTAACTTACCAAATCGGCGGCCGTGAGATTCTCCACGGAATCGATCTGTGCGTCGAAGAGAGCGAAACGGTGGCGCTGCTGGGGCGGAGCGGCTCGGGGAAGACCACTTTGCTCAAGATGGTAAACCGGCTGGTCGAGCCCACGGGTGGCGAAGTGCGGTTCGAAGGCAAGCCCGTCACAGACTGGGACCCGATTCGCCTGCGGCGACGTATAGGCTATGTGATCCAGGAGGGCGGGCTTTTCCCGCACGCGACCGTGGCTGAGAACGTCGGGCTTGTTCCTAAGCTGGAAGGCTGGCCGAAGGAACGAATACGAGCCCGCACGATGGAGCTGCTTGACGCCATGGGCCTGCCCGCGCCGGTATATGGATCGCGCCATCCAAGACAGCTTTCCGGCGGCGAAAAGCAGAGGGTTGGCATCGCACGCGCGCTGGCGGCGGATCCGCCGCTGCTGTTGCTCGACGAGCCGTTCGCGGCGCTCGACCCGGTGACGCGGTTTGAGATGCAGCAGCGCTTCGCGCGGTTGCGGCGCTCCTTCGGTAAGACCGCGCTTTTCGTGACCCACGACATTCGCGAAGCGCTCATGCTCGGAACCCGGATCGCGCTGTTGAAGGAAGGGCGGCTCGAAGTTGTGGCGCCGGCGGATGAGTTTGTTCAGGCGCGAACGCCAGAGGCGACGGCGTTCCTGGCGACACTGGGAGAAGGGACACTCGACGAATCCCATGCTGCCGGCTGAGATCGTCAGATTGTCGGCCGAACATCTGTGGCTCGTCGCCATAGCGGTGTTCGCCGCGGTGGTCATCGCCGCGCCCTCGGCGGTGATCCTGACGCGGCGCGCGCGGCTGCGCCGCTGGACCCTGGGCGTGGTGAACGTCGTCCAAACCGTGCCAAGCCTGGCGGTTTTTGGTTTTCTCCTGCCGCTCCCGTTTCTAGGCGTAGGGAAGTCGACGGCGATTGTCGCGCTCATCTTGTACGCTCTTCTGCCGATTCTCCGAAATATGGTAGTCGGCATTCTGGGCGTAGACGCAGGGATACGCGAATCGGCCGTCGCCATGGGGATGACGGGCCGTCAGATTCTGTGGGGGGTGGAACTGCCGCTGGCATTTCCGACTATCCTCGCCGGGATTCGCATTGCGACCGTGACCACGATTGGAACGGCCACCATCGCGGCCGCGATCGGCGGCGGTGGGTTGGGGACCTTCGTTTTCCGCGGCATCGCAATGGCCGACACGAAGACGATTCTGGCCGGCGCCGTGCCGGCCGCGCTGATGGCGATCGCGGCAGACGAGGCGCTCGGATGGATCGAACGGCGATTCTCGTCCTGATTGCCTCGCTCGCGGCCGGATGTTCGTCCCAGCCGCGCGTGGTAGTCGGGTCGAAGAATTTCACGGAACAGGTGCTGCTCGGGGAGATCGTGGCGCGCCATATCGAACGGCGTCTCGGCTTCGAAGTGGACCGAAAACTCAACCTCGGAGGTACGCTGCTGGCTCACGAATCGTTAAAAGGTGGTTCCATCGACCTGTATCCCGAATACACAGGGACCGCGCTCACGGCCGTGTTGAAGCAGCAGGCCGTCAAGGACGCAAAGGCTGCGCTCGAGCGCGTCCGGGAGGGCTATCGGCCATGGGGGATCGAGTGGCTCCCTCCGCTCGGGTTCAACAACAGCTTTGCGATGGTGGTACGTGCCGACAGCGCCCGCGAGCAAGGCTTGCGCACACTGAGCGACGCGGCACGGCGGCCCAGGCCGTGGCGGCTGGGCGTCGGATATGAGTTCACCCAGCGGCCCGACGGCCTGAGCGGGCTGGTCCAAACCTACGGGTTGCGCCTAGACGGGCAACCGGTGGCGATGGATCTGGGACTGCTCTACCCGGCCCTTCAGGCGAACAGGATCGAGATGGGCGCCGCGAATGCAACGGATGGAATGCTGGCGCGTCCCGAGTTCGTCGTCCTCGAGGATGACAAACGCTATTTCCCGCCGTACGAGTGCGCCATCGTCGTTCGACAGGATACCCTCGCACGATATCCCCGGTTAAGGGCGGTGCTGGCAGAGCTCTCGGGCCGCATTTCGGACTCGACTATGCGCCGCATGAACGGAGCGGTGGACGTCGGCCACCGGCCCGAGACGGAGGTTGCCCGCGATTTTCTGAACGAGTGGAAGTGAGTGAATCACCATGGCGACACAAGCGCTTCCCATCGAAGAACTGGGCCGAGTACCCGGGGTAGCACGCAAAGGGCCGGAATCCGGCAAACGGCGCGAACTCTCCGGGTCGATGCCGACCGCGAAAAAGTTGTCCACGCCGGCGCGAGGCAGCTCCTTCTTGCACATGTCCACCACGTGCGCATACTCTGCCGTCCTGCGAGGGCCGGCGTGACCCCGGAAAACCTTGCACGGCCCGCACGATTCCTGCCTGCGTGGCATGATTTCAAATCTGATTCGAGTCTCTGGTACCCACGGGACCGGAGGTGACTGCACCGCGGAAGCGCGCGGAACGCATCCCCGGTGGGTCAGTGTATCCGCACCGTGGCCAGCACGAAATCGCGCAGGTGTGACGCTGCTGTCATGGCCTCCGCGGCTTCTTCCGGCCAGACCTCTTGTGGGAGGTCGTCAGGGTACCGGCTCTCGATGTAGTATCGTTTGAGGAACACGGCGTCATCCACGAGCCGTTGGAAGGAATCGTCGAGTGCAATGCAGTCTTCGAGCAGCACGTCGAGGTGATGAATTCGCTTCGGTGGTTGCCTGCAAAGCAGAAGATATCCCTTCAAATACTTCTCAGCCACTTGCTGGCAAAGGAAACAGATGGTGGCCGCCGGACCTCCGTGTTCAGTAAGGATCGATGCAGCGGTGAGGTCCTCTTCAGCCTTCAGGCGCCACGTCTCGAACGTTGTCACATCGTAATCTGGCGTCATGGGCGCTGATAGACAACCTGACCAGTCGACAAAATCTCCCGGATGAAAGGACCGTTGCGACGCAGCCGCTCCTCCACTTCCTCAGGGGTCAACACTAACAAATCGTACGGCACGCCAGAGCCGAACAGTTGCCGGGTAAGGCGAACCTCGCGCTCTCGGCGCGGGAGCGTCGAGCGGCTGATCACCAGCAGATCGATGTCGCTGCTTTCTGTAGCCGTTCCGCTGGCGTAAGAACCGAAAAGAATAATCTTCTCCGGCCGTTCCGCCTCCACGATCCGGGCTGTTAACTGCGCGATCTCTTCGTGATACATGTTGCCGCGCGAAATTCTCACGCGTGCCCCAGTATACAACGACAGTGCTTGCGCTTCGGCCGCCACCCCGCGCCGTATGATACAGTGCAACCTCAGAATCGAGTTCCGATATGAGTTCCTCCCGCTTCAACCGCCGCCAGTTCTTCAAGACCGCCGCTCTCGGCGCGACCGCTTCCGCCGGTCTCCCGGGCGCAGTCCCCCGCCCCGTCGCCATCGTGCTCGATCCGGCCGACCCGGTCGCGGCTGCTCCGGCGTGCCGCTGGGCCGTCGGGGAACTGTCCGGGGCGCTCGCGGCCCGTGGCGTCCAGGCCCGCATCGTGGACCGCGTCGCACAGGCCGCCGCTGCCGACCTCTGCATCGTCGCCTCCGGCAACCAGCAGGGGCGCGCGCCGTCCGTCCCGGAGGCCCTCGCGCTCGGCCCGGCCCATGCCGGAGGGCGCGACGTCCTGCTCGCCGCCGGCCACGACCCACGCGGTCTCGTCTACGCCCTCCTCGAACTCGCCGACCGCGTCGGAAACTCCGCCGACCCTGCCGCCGCCCTCACCGTCCCGTCAACACTTGCGGAGCGTCCCGCCAACGCGATCCGCAGCGTCACCCGCCTCTTCACCAGCGACATTGAAGACAAGCCCTGGTACAACGACCGCGAGATGTGGCCGCGCTACCTCACCATGCTCGCCGCCCAGCGCTTCAACCGCTTCAACCTGAGCTTCGGCATCGGCTACGACTTCCTCCGCAACGTGACCGACGCCTATTTTCTGTTCGCCTACCCGTTTCTGCTCGATGTCCCCGGCTACAAGGTCCGCGTCCCCCAACTCCCCGACGCCGAACGCGACCGCAACCTGGCGATGCTCAAATACATCAGCGAGCAGACGGTGGCCCGCGGGATCGAGTTCCAGCTCGGCATCTGGATGCACGGCTACGAGTGGATCAACAGCCCACGCCCCAACTACACCGTCGAAGGGCTTACCGCGGATACGCACGGGCCCTACTGCCGCGATGCCGTCCGGGCGCTGTTGAAAGCCTGCCCCGCAATCAGCGGCGTCACCTTCCGGATACACGGCGAGAGCGGCGTTGAAGAAGGCAGCTACCAGTTCTGGAAGACCGTCTTCGAAGGCGTCGCCACCTGCGGCCGCAAGATCGAGATCGACATGCACGCCAAGGGCATGGACCAGACCATGACGGACACCGCGGTGGCCACGGGCCTGCCGGTCAAGATTTCGCCCAAATACTGGGCCGAGCACCTCGGCATGCCCTACCACCAAGCCGAAATCCGCGAGGTCGAACGGCCCAAACCCGGGCGCGAGGCTACCGGCCTGATGAAGCTCAGCTCCGGATCCCGCAGCTTCCTCCGCTACGGCTACGGCGACCTGCTGCGCGAAGACCGCAAGTGGGGCGTGCTGCACCGCATCTGGCCCGGCACCCAGCGTCTGCTTCTGTGGGGCGACCCGCTGACCGCCGCCGCCCACTCCCGCGCGTTTAGTTTCTGCGGGAGCGATGGCGTCGAAATCATGGAGCCGCTCTCCTTCAAGGGCCGGCGGGGGTCCGGCATCGCGGGCAACCGCACCGCCTACGCCGACGCGTCTCTGACGCCGCGCTGGGACTGGGAGAAATACGAATACGGCCATCGCATCTGGGGACGTCTGCTCTACAACCCCGATGCCTCGCCCGACACCTGGGGCCGCTACATGACGTCGCACTTCGCCGCTGCCGGCCCGGCGCTCGCTGCGGCGCTGGCGAGCGCCAGCCGCATCCTCCCCACCATCACCACGGCCCACGCGCCCTCCGCGGGCAACAACACTTACTGGCCCGAGGTCTACCTCAACCACTCCCTGGTCGACGCGGCCCATCCCGGTCCTTACACCGACAGCCCGTCGCCCAAGGTGTTCGGCGCCGTCAGCCCGCTCGATCCACAACTTTTCGCGCGCATCGACGATTTCGCCGGCGAGCTGCTGAAAGGCGAGCGCAGTGGAACCTACTCGCCCATCGAGGTCGCGCAGTGGATCGAAGACTACGCCGGCGATGCCTCGCGCCAACTTGCCGAGGCCGCCGCGCTGGCAACCGGCAAGGACCGTCCCGAGTACCGCCGCATGGCCATCGATATCGAGCTGCAGGCGGCGCTCGGCCGCTTCTTCGGCGCCAAGTTCCGCGCCGGCGTGCTCTTCCGCATTCACCAGCAGACCGGCAGCCGAGCCGCGCTCGAAGCCTGCCTCGAACGCTACCGCGCCGCGCGCGAGATCTGGGCCGGGCTCGCCAACCGCGCCAAAGCCGTCTATGTCCCCGATATCACGGTGGGCGAATTGCGCCAGTTGCGCGGCCACTGGCTGGACCGCCTGCCCGATATCGATAAGGACATCGCGATGGTGGCGGCCCGGCGCGAGCAAGCGAACCCCGCCGAACCAACGCCAGCGACCAAATCCGCCATCGCGGAAGCCCTCGGCCGGCCGGTCCGAGAGGCGATTGCGTGTACCCACGCCGTGCCCTCGCGTTTCCGCCCGGGGCAGCCTCTCGCGCTCGAGATCGCGCCCGCGAAAGAGCTCGCCACCGTGCGCCTGTACTACCGTCACGTGAACCAGGCCGAGCGCTGGGAAAGCGTGCCGATGACCGCCGCCGGATCGCGCTGGCGTGCGACCGTTCCCGGCGCCTACACCGCCGGCACGTACCCAATCGAATACTACTTCGAGTTGCGCCAATCGCCCGCGAGAGCGACACTTCACCCGGGTTTCGCCCCCGGCCGCGCCAACCAGCCCTACTTCGTCGTGCGCTCGGTGGGGTAAAACGGCGGCGCTCGATAAGTTAAGATTTGC
>Ga0208587_1000236_pt1 | contig 30535 bp, 27 predicted proteins | sample NGESurdeep092012_7_FD_184472 | JGI IMG/M metagenome (GOLD analysis project Ga0208587, IMG submission 184472) | Arctic peat soil microbial communities from Barrow, Alaska - NGEE Surface sample 210 deep-092012 (SPAdes) | ecosystem: Environmental > Terrestrial > Soil > Wetlands > Peat ...
GACGGTCGCGTCACCCTCGGCCTGGCCGGTCGCGATCCTGAGGGTCTTCGTGACGAGGGTCTTGGCCTTCGTGCGTCGCGGGGCGTTGATCGCCTCGCGACGTTCGGCCTGACGGACCCGCTTCAGGCCGGACGGCGTCCGTGTGCCGGTCCAGCCGCGGGGCGAGTGAGCCACTGGCGTTCTGTCCTCTGGTGGGGAAGGATTGTCCTGGGATCGGTGCCGCGCAGCGGGAGAGGACACCGCGACGGCGCGACCGCGAATGGTACCAGACACACCGACATGCGGTCCGCCAGCGGCCGGCGGGTGCCCGGGACTGGACGTCGGCGTCCGTTCGCGGGGCCGACAGTGTCGGCTACACTCGGCTCCCGATGTCGATTCCCCAGTCTCGCCTGCGCAACTTCTCCATCATCGCCCATATCGATCACGGCAAGTCCACGCTCGCCGACCGGCTCCTCGAGACGACCCACACGATCGATCCCCGGCTGATGACCAGCCAGGTCCTCGATTCGATGGATCTCGAGCGCGAGAAGGGCATCACGATCAAGGCTCGCGCGGTGCGGATCGAGTACGCGGCCGCCGACGGGCTGGTCTACGGCCTCAACCTCATCGATACGCCCGGCCACGTCGACTTCTCGTACGAGGTGAGCCACAGCCTCCAGGCCTGCGAGGGCGCCATCCTGGTCATCGACGCCTCCCAGGGAATCGAGGCGCAGACCCTCGCCAACGTCCATCTCGCGCTCCGCCAGAACCTCGTGATCGTGCCGGTCATCAACAAGATCGACCTGCCGTCGGCGCAACCGGACGTGGTCATGGACGAGCTGGAGAACGTCCTCGCCATCCCGCGCGAGGAGGTGCTGCTTGCCTCGGCCAAGGAGGGGATCGGCATCGTCGAGATCCTCGAGGCCATCGTTGCGCGCGTGCCACCGCCGAAGGGGAACCCGCGGGCCCCGCTCCGGGGGCTCGTCTTCGACTCCCATTACGACCAGTACAAGGGGGTCGTCGCCTACGTCCGGCTGGCCGAAGGGAGACTCCACGGGCATTCCCGGATCCGGATGATGGGCTCTGGGGTGGAGACCGAGATCCTGGAGCTGGGCGTCTTCCGCCCGCAGCTCGTCCCCGTCATCGAGCTCGGCGCGGGCGAGGTCGGCTACATCGCGACCGGCCTCAAGAGCGTTCGCGACGCGCAGGTCGGCGACACGGTCACCGACGCCGCCCTCCCCGCCTCCGAACCGCTGCCCGGGTACCTGCCGGCCAAGAGCCTGGTCTTCGCGGGGATCTACCCGATCTCCGGCGAGGACTACCCGCTCCTCCGCGACGCGATGGAGAAGCTGCACCTCAACGATGCGAGCTTCTCGTTCGAGCCGGAGAGCTCGATCGCGCTCGGCTTCGGGTTCCGCTGCGGATTCCTGGGCCTCCTCCACATGGAGATCGTCCAGGAGCGCCTGGAGCGGGAGTTCTCGCTGGAGCTGATCGCATCGGCGCCGTCCGTCGAGTACCGCGTCACGCCGATGGGGGGCGGGCGCGTCCTCGCCGTCGACAACCCGGCCCTGATGCCCTCGGCCGGCGAGATCGAGACCATCGAGGAGCCCTGGGTGAAGCTCTCCGTGATCACCCCGTCCACGTACATCGGGCCGCTCATGGAGCTCTCCACGAACCGCCGCGGCACGTTCACGAGCATGGAGTACCTCGACCCGACGCGGGTCCTGCTCGCGTTCGAGATGCCACTCGCGGAGCTGATCATCGACTACTTCGACCAGCTCAAGAGCCGCAGCCAGGGCTACGCGTCGATGGACTACGAGGAGATCGGCTACCGCGCAGCGCGCCTGGTGAAGCTGGACGTGCTCGTCAACGGCGAACCGGTGGACGCCCTGTCGCTGATCGTCCACCGCGACAAGGCCCAGACCGCCGGCCGGCAGCTGACCGAGAAGCTCAAGGAGCTCATCCCGCGCCAGATGTTCGAGGTGCCCGTCCAGGCGGCGATCGGGTCCACCGTGGTTGCCCGGGAAACGATCCGCGCGATGCGCAAGAACGTGCTGGCCAAGTGCTACGGTGGCGACATCACGCGAAAGCGGAAGCTGCTCGAGAAGCAGAAGGAAGGCAAGCAGCGCATGAAGCGCGTCGGCTCGGTCGAGATCCCGCAGGAAGCCTTCCTCGCCGTCCTGCGCATGGGCGACGCGGGCTAGGCGCGAGGCCCGATCCGTGGAGGCGCAGCTCCGCGAGCTGGTTGCGCTGGGTCTCGCCGGCCTGCTGTGCCTCCTGCGCCTCGAGGCGGCCACGTTCGGTGCAGCCGAGTACGACGAGCCGGTCGCAGACGGTGGCCGGAGCACCGTCCGGCTGCGGATCGAGTGGTACCTGCTGGGGTTCGCCCTGATTGCGGCGATCCTGATCATCCACCCGGCGCCCGCCCGTGATCTCGGGCTGGGGCTGGGCAACCGGGCCGGGGCGCTGCTCGGCGGGCTCGGGCTCGGAGCGATCGGCACGGCCCTGGCGATGCTCTTCGCCTATGTTCGCTACACGCGCCTCCGCATGCCGCCGCTGTGGTCCTACCCGGGTGCCATCCTCAACGCGATCGGGACCGCGTTCATCGATGAGGCGACCTTCCGCGGCGCCGTGCTGGGCCTCCTCCTCCTTGCCGGGATCGACCCCGCCCTTGCGATCCTCGCGCAGGCGTTCCTCTACGTCCTCGCGACGCGGACCGGCGCCCCGGGTCGAAGCCGCTACGTCTTCGGACTCGCACTCCTCGTCGGCATCGCCGGTGGCTGGCTCACCACGCTCACCGGCGGGATCGGCGCCGCATTCCTGGGTCATGCCATTACCCGGATCGCCGTCTTCGTGTGCACCGGCCACGCCGGCCAGCCGGCGCCGCGCGGCCAGGAAGTCGAGGAGGCCTGGGAGTCCCGGCGCCCGCCCGACGGCTGGCGGCAGATGGACCGGCCCGGCGAGGAGGCGCGGACGGGCCGATGACCTCCGGCGAAGCGCCGGCGCTCGCGGCCCCCGTGGCGCTGTACATCCACGTCCCGTTCTGCCGCTCCCTCTGCCCGTACTGCGACTTCGTGGTCGTCTCGGGCGCCGCGGCCGTGGGTCCGCGCAATCGCGTCACTCCGTACCTGCGCGCCGTGGCCGCGGAGCTGGACCTGCGCGCCGACGCGCTGGACGTGGCGTTCCGCGAGCCCGGCGATGCCGCGCGGCCGGCCCTCGAGACCGTGTACCTCGGTGGCGGCACGCCGTCGCTCCTGCCGGCCGCGGCGGTCTCGGCGCTTCTCGACCAGGTCCGCGCTCGCTTCGGGCTGGCGCCCGGCGCCGAGGTGACGCTCGAAGCGAACCCGGGACCGGATGATCGCGGCGATCTTGCCGGCCTCGCGCGGGCGGGGATCAACCGCGTCTCGATCGGGGCCCAGAGCCTCGTGCCCGACGAGCTCCGGGCGCTGGGCCGGCGGCACGTCCCGCGCGACGTCGCCGACACCGTCGCCGCGGCGCGAGACGCGGGCATCGCGAGCGTGAGCCTCGACCTCCTCTACGACATCCCCGGCCAGACCCTCGCCAGCTGGACGGAGACGCTCGAGGCGGCCCTGGAGCTGGGGCCCGACCACGTGTCGGCCTATGCGCTGACGCTGGACGACCCCGATGCCGAGGGCCTCACGGGCCCGACCGGCGACCATCTCCCGACCCCGTCCGGTGCACGTCGCTGGCGCGAGACGGCGCGCGCCGGCCAGGACGAGGACCGGGCTGCCGGTGCATACGGCCTCGCCGACGCGCTGTTCGAGGCGAGCGGCTATCCCTGGTACGAGCTTTCGAACTGGGCGCGTCCCGGTCACGAGAGCCGGCACAACCTCGTCTACTGGGAGCGGCGCCCGTACGCGGCCGCCGGCCCCGGGGCGCACTCGTTCGACGGCGCCTCTCGGCACTGGAGCGGGGCGCGCCTCGACGCGTGGATGGCGGCGCTCATGCCGGCCTCCTCCGGCATCCCGTCCGCGCTGCCGCCCGGCGGCTGGGAGCAGCTTGACGCGGCGGCAGCGGACGCGGAGCGCCTGTTCCTGGGCCTCCGCCTCGCGCGTGGTGTTCCGCGGGAAGCCGTACTCGGTCGGATCGACGTGTTCGCGTGGGCGACCGAGCACGGCCTGGTGGAGGAGATTCCGCCCGGGCGGGTCCGTCTCACGCTCCGCGGACGACTCCTCTCGAACGAGCTGTTCGCCCGCCTTGTCTAGAGATCGGGCCGACGCGGCCGACCGGCCGCGCGATTGACACCCGTGAGCACCTCCTGCTACGATCCGTCGCAGTGGTTAGCACTCGGTAGCTGAGAGTGCTAACAAGATCTGGCACTCGCACCATATGAGTGCCAGCATGAGCGAGGCACCCGTGGCACGTGGCATTCGACACAGCGCCGGTCCCCTGGACCATCGAGCCCAGGCGATCCTGCGTGCCGTGATCGAGGAATACACGTCGAGCGCGGCCCCGGTGGGCTCGCAGACACTCGTGGAGCGCTATCGCCTGCAGGTCAGCTCCGCCACCGTCCGGGCCGTCCTCGCGGAGCTCGAGATGGAAGGGCTCCTCTTCCACCCGCACACGTCAGCCGGCCGCGTGCCCACGGATGCAGGCTATCGCTTCTACGTCGAGAGCCTGATGGGCGAGGCGCCGATCTCGCCCATCGAGCAGCTCATGATCCGCCACCAGTTCGGACAGGTGGAGTTCGCCACCGACCAGTGGTTCCGGCTGGCTGCCACCACCCTCGCCTCCGCCACGCGGTCCGCGGGGATCGCCACGCCGGCCAAGCCGCGCGCCGCCCGGATCCGGCGCTTCGAGCTGGTGCCGATCGGCGACCGGATGGCCAGCCTGATCATCGTCCTGAACGAGGGGACGCTGAAGCAGACGCTCTTCACGCTCGATGCCGGCACGCGCGTGGAGGACATCGAGGAGGCGGTCCGCCGCCTCAACGCCTCCTGCTCCGGGCGCAGCGCCGCCGACGTGGCAGAGCATCTCCGCTGGTTCGACCAGGCGCCCGCCGACGACGCGATCTTCGGCCTCGTCCGCCGGGCGGGCGACCGCGCGCTGCGCCTCCTGCGCGAGTTCGACGCGGACACCGTCGAGCAGCTCTTCAGCGACGGGCTGCTCAACGTCATGGCGGCGCCCGAGTTCGCCAGCTCGGAGAAGCTTCGTCGCGTCTTCGAGGCGCTCGAGAACCGGAGCTACTTCGCCGAGCTGTTCGACACGGTGACCGTCGAGGGGGGCCTGCGGGTCTACATCGGCCGCGAGAACCGCCCCGAGGAGATGGCCGACGTCAGCCTGGTCCTCGCGCCCTACGGGCGACCCGGGGCCGCGGTGGGGTTCGTCGGCGTGCTGGGTCCCACGCGCCTTCGCTACCCCCAGGCGATCGGGACGGTGCGCTTCGTGTCAAGCCTGATGAACGACCTCGTGGACCACCTCTACGCCTGAAGCACGAGGACGACAGATGCCGAACAGCCCAGACCATCCCGCGCCGCGCCGCCGCACCCGGGCCGACGACCGGATCGCGGAGCTCGACACCAGCCCGACCGCGCTCCTTGCCCAGATCGAGGCACTGACCGCCGAGCGTGACGCGGCGCTCGCGAGGGCCGACGAGAACCTCGTGACCGCGCAGCGGGCCGCGGCCGACTACGCGAACCTCAAGCGCCGCTCCGAGGCGGACCGGGAGCGCGACCTCGACCGCGCCCGCGAAGCCCTCCTCACGCGGGTCGTCGGGCTCGCCGACGACCTCGACCTTGCGCTTGAGCATCTCCCGCCGGAGGCGCGCGACAACCCCTGGCTCGAGGGCATCGTCGCAATCGATCGCAAGCTCCGGGCGCTCCTCGAGCGCGAGGGCGTGACCCCGATCGAGGCGCTCGGGCGGCCCTTCGACCCCAACGAGCACGAGGCGCTCAGCCAGGTCGCCGGGAGTGGGGTCCCCGAAGGGGAGGTCGTGCTGGAGATCCGGCGCGGCTATCACCTGCGGGATCGCGTGCTCCGGCCGGCCCTTGTCGCCGTGAGCGACGGCAGCCCGCGGCTCAACTGACCACCCATTCGCCCCAATCCACCCCACGACACCAGGAGAACACCACCCAATGGGCAAGATCATCGGCATCGACCTCGGCACGACGAACTCCGTCGTCGCGGTGATGGAGGGCGGCGAGCCCACGGTCATCGCATCCGCCGAGGGCGGCCGCACCGTTCCGTCCGTCGTCGCGTTCACGAAGACCGGCGAGCGCCTGGTGGGCCAGCTCGCCAAGCGCCAGGCGGTCACGAACCCGGCCAACACCGTCTACTCGATCAAGCGCTTCATGGGTCGTCGCTGGGACGACCCGGAGGTCAAGCACTCGCGGGCGCTGGTCCCCTACACGGTGGAGAAGGACCCGGCGTCCGATGGCGTCCGCGTGGCGCTCGCCGACGGCCGGACCTACACCCCGCCCGAGATCTCCGCGATGATCCTGCAGAAGCTCAAGGCGGATGCGGAGGCCTACCTCGGCGAGAAGGTGACCGAGGCCGTCATCACGGTCCCCGCCTACTTCGACGACACCCAGCGCCAGGCCACGAAGGACGCAGGACGCATCGCCGGCCTGGACGTCAAGCGGATCATCAACGAGCCCACCGCGTCGTCGCTCGCCTACGGCCTCGACAAGCAGAAGGACGAGAAGATCGCGGTCTACGACCTGGGCGGCGGCACCTTCGACATCTCGATCCTCGAGCTGGGCGAGGGCGTCTTCGAGGTCAAGTCCACCAACGGAGACACCCACCTCGGCGGCGACGACTTCGACATCCGGGTCATGGACTGGCTCCTCGCCGAGTTCAAGAAGGACCAGGGAATCGACCTGCACTCCGATCCGCAGGCGCTCCAGCGCCTCAAGGAGGCAGCCGAGAAGGCGAAGATCGAGCTCTCGTCGTCGATCTCCACGGAGATCAACCTGCCCTACGTCACCGCAGACGCCGCCGGCCCGAAGCATCTGGTCGTCACCCTCACCCGGGCCAAGCTCGAGGACCTCGTGGGCGACCTCGTCGAGAAGACGAGGGGCCCCGTCATCCAGGCGATCAAGGACGCGGGCCTCAGCGCGGCCGAGATCGACGAGGTCGTCCTGGTGGGCGGCATGACCCGGATGCCCGCGGTCATCGAGGCCGTCAAGGCGATGTTCGGTGGCAAGGAGCCGAACCGGGGCGTCAACCCGGACGAGGTCGTGGCGGTCGGCGCCGCGATCCAGGCCGGCGTCCTGGCGGGCGACGTAAAGGACGTCCTCCTGCTGGACGTCACGCCGCTCTCGCTCGGCATCGAGACGCTCGGCGGCGTCATGACCAAGCTCATCGAGCGGAACACGACGATCCCGACCTCGAAGAGCCAGGTCTTCTCCACTGCCTCGGACAACCAGCCGCAGGTGGAGATCCACGTCCTCCAGGGCGAGCGCGACTTCGCGGCGGACAACAAGACCCTGGGCCGGTTCATCCTGGACGGGATCCCGCCCGCCCCGCGCGGCGTCCCCCAGGTCGAGGTGACGTTCGACATCGACGCGAACGGCATCGTGGAGGTGCGGGCGAAGGACCGGGCGACCAGCAAGGAGCAGAAGGTCCAGATCACCGCCTCATCCATGCTGGACAAGAAGGACGTCGACCGGATGGTCCGCGAGGCCACCGAGCACGCGGCCGAGGACAAGAAGCGACGCGAGGAGGTCGAGACCCGGAACCAGGCGGAGGCGCTGACGTTCCAGGCGGAGCGCACGCTCAAGGACCTCGGCGAGAAGGTCTCGCCCGAGGACCGGGCGGCGGTCGAGGGGAAGGTCTCCGACGTGCGCAACGCGCTGAAGACCGAATCGGCCGACGTCGTGCAGGCGCGGGCCACGGAGCTCGCCGAGCTCCTCCAGAAGGTAGGCGTGGCGGCGTACGCGGCAAGCGGCACGCCCGAGGGCGGCAGCGCAGGCGGCCCGGAAGGCAGCACCGGCACCGAGCCCGGGGCTGCGCCGGACGCCGACGACGAGACCGTCGAGGGCGAGTTCAAGGAAGTCTAGGGTCGCGTGCCGCCGGGCAGTCCGGCGGCGCCCAACCCGCGGGCCCGGGCCGTCGCCCGGGCCCCGCGATTCCCGGGCCGCCGCCGGGCCTCACGATTCGGACAGCGCGGCCGCCGGGGCGGCCCGGCCTGCCCCGCCGTCCGACCCGATACACTCCGCGTCCATGCCCGATCCGTCGACACCGGCGCTCATCCGTGCCCGCGCGCTGACCAAGCGCTTTGGGGCGTTCACGGCCGTGGACGCCATCGACTTCGACGTGGCGCCCGGCGAATCGTTCGGCTTCCTGGGCCCGAACGGCGCGGGCAAGACCTCTGCGATGCGGATGATCGCGTGCGTCTCGCCGGTCTCGGACGGGGAGCTGTCCGTGCTGGGAATGGACCCGCGCGCGGATGGGCCGCGGATCCGCGCCCGGCTCGGGGTCGTGCCGCAGCAGGACACGCTCGACATGGAGCTGACGGTCGCCGAGAACCTGGCGATCTACGGTCGCTATTTCGACCTCCCGCGGGGCCACATCCGGGAGCGGGTCGCCGAGCTCCTCGACTTCGTCCAGCTCTCCGAGCGGGCGCGCGACCAGGTCGAGTCGCTCTCCGGGGGCATGAAGCGGCGGCTGACCATCGCGCGGAGTCTGATCAACGAGCCGGACCTGCTCCTGCTCGACGAGCCGACCACGGGCCTCGACCCGCAGGCCCGGCACCTGCTCTGGGACCGGCTCTACCGGCTCAAGCAGAAGGGGGTGACGCTCGTCCTGACCACGCACTACATGGACGAGGCCGAGCAGCTGTGCGATCGGCTGGTCGTCATGGACAAGGCGCGGATCGTGGCGGAGGGCTCGCCGCGCCGCCTCATCGAGGAGCACAGCAGCCGCGAGGTCCTGGAGATGCGCTTCCCCGTCGGCGTGCAGGAGACGCTTGACGGGCCGCTCGAGGGGCTCGGCGAGCGGGTGGAGCGGCTGCCCGACCGCGTCCTCGTCTATGCGGATGACGGCGATGCGGCGGCGGCCGCGGCGCACGAGCGTGGCCTGCGGCCCGAGATGAGCCTCGTCCGGCGCTCCTCGCTCGAGGACGTCTTCCTCCGGCTGACCGGCCGGAGCCTGGTGGACTGACGGCACGGTGGCCACGCCAGCGGCGATCCGGGTGCTCGAGCACGAGCTGCTCCTCTACCGCCGCGCGTTCCGGGGCACGCTCGTGAGCTCGTTCCTCAACCCTGTTCTCTACCTGGCGGCGATGGGCGTCGGGCTCGGCGCGTACGTCGCGACGGGCAAAGGCGGCGCGGCGGCCTCGGCGGCGCTCCTCGGCGGCGTGAGCTACCTGGCGTTCCTGGCGCCCGGGCTCCTGGCGTCCACCGCGATGCAGGTCGCGGCCGGTGAATCGACGTTCCCCATCATGGGCGGCATCCTGTGGGACAGGACGTTCTTCGGGATGCTCGCGACCCCGATCGGCGTGGTCGACATCCTGGTCGGAAAGCTGCTCTACATCTGCCTGCGCCTGGCGCTCGCGACCTGCATCTTCTTCGGCGTGATGACCGTCTTCGGTGCGGCGACCGGTCCCCAGGCGTTCTTCGCCATCCCGGCCGCGATCCTCACGGGCCTGGCCTTCGCGACGCCGATCATCGCGTTCTCGGCGAGCCGGAAGGATCCGAGCGGGTTCAACAGCCTCTTCCGCTTCGGCGTGATCCCGCTCTTCCTGTTCTCGGGGACGTTCTTCCCGGTCAGCCAGCTGCCCGGGTTCCTCCAGCCGGTGGCGTTCGCCACGCCCCTCTGGCACGGCGTTGACCTGTGCCGGACGCTCGCCCTCGGGACGGCGACCCCGATCGGCGCGCTGGTCCACGTCGCCTACCTGGTGGGGGTGGCAGCCCTGGGGCTTGGCCTGGCGTCGATCGCGCTGCGGCGCCGACTGCGCCAATGACCCTCTTCGCGCGGCTCGCGCCCCCCGCCCGGCTCGGAGGCCGCCGAGCCGGCCTCCTGATCGAGCGCAACCTGCTCGTCTACCGGCGCACGTGGATGGTTATCGTGTCCGGGTTCTTCGAGCCGCTCCTGTACCTCCTGTCCATCGGATTCGGCCTCGGTGCGCTCATCGGTGCGGTGCCGTTCGGGGGCCAGCAGGTGCCGTACACGGTGTTCGTCGCGCCCGCCCTGATGGCGTCATCGGCCATGAACGGCGCGATCTACGACTCGACGATGAACGTCTTCTACAAGCTGCGTGAAGCGAAGACCTATGACGCGATCCTCGCCACGCCGATCGGCGTGGGCGACGTGGCGCTGGGCGAGATCGGCTGGGCCCTGATCCGGGGCGCGATCTACGCGACGACGTTCCTGCTCGTGATGTTCGTCCTCGGGTTTGTCCGGAGCCCTCTCGCGATCCTGGCGCTGCCGGCGGCGGTCCTGATCGGCTTTGCGTTCGCCGGGGCCGGGATGGCGGCGACGACGTTCATGCGGACGTGGCAGGACATGGACATGGTCCAGCTCGTGATCCTGCCGCTCTTCCTGTTCTCGGCGACGTTCTACCCGCTCGACACCTACCCGGATGCCGTGCGCCTTCTCGTCCAGCTCACGCCGCTCTACCACGGCGTCGACCTGATCCGGAGCCTCACGACGGGGATCGTCAGCCCGGTGATCCTCGTCCACGTCGCCTACCTGGCGATCATGGGCCTGATCGGCCTCGCGATCACGTCGCGGCGGCTGGAGCGGCTGCTCCTGAAGTAGGGGCGCGGAAGCGGTCGGGCGACGGGGAGGCAGCCGAGCAGGTCTGCAGCCGAGCAGGTCTCCGGCGCCGGGCGTATCCTGCGTCGCCATGAGCCCCCGACCGAAACGCCCCGCACCTGCCGCCCCCCGGACAGCGATCGGCATCGACGTCGGCGGCACCGGCGTCAAGGCCGCCGTCGTGGATCTCGCCAGCGGCGAGCTCGCCTCGCCCCGGCTCCGGGTCAAGACGCCCCAGCCCGCGACGCCGGAAGCGGTCATCGCCGCGATCGGCGGGATCGTGGACCAGCTCGTCGCCGATGGGCACGTCACGTCCGGGATGCCGGCCGGCGCGGGCCTGCCCGGTGTCGTGAAGGCCGGCCGGCTGATGACGGCCGCGAACATCGACAAGTCCTGGATCGGGGCGCCCGCGGAGTCGATGCTCTCCGCCCGGCTCGGCCGCCCCGTGAGGCTGGTCAACGACGCGGACGCGGCCGGCCTCGCGGAGGCGACCTTCGGGGCGGCCAAGGGCGTGATGGGGACGGTGCTCCTGCTCACGATCGGGACCGGGATCGGCAGTGCCCTCTTCATCGACGGCCACCTGCTTGACTCGACCGAGTTCGGGCACGTCACCTACCGCGGCAAGGACGCGGAGACGCTCGTCTCCGGCGCCGCTCGCGAGCGCCGCGGGATCGGCTGGAAGAAGTGGGGCAGCGAGTTCAGCGAATACATGGCGCTGCTCGAGCGCTGGTTCTGGCCGGACCTGATCATCCTCGGCGGCGGCGTCAGCAAGGAGTACGCGAAGTACTCGAAGTTCCTCACCGCGCATGCGCCGATCGTCACCGCCCAGTACCTGAACACCTCGGGGATCGTCGGGGCGGCGCTCGCCGCCGCCGACGTCGGGATCGCCGCGGCCGTGATCGCCCGCGAGGACGCGGCCAACCCCGCGGCGGTCGACCCGCGCCAGGCGGGTCGCGACGGCGCTCGCGCCAGTGCGCAGGCTGCCGACGTCGCGGCCTCGCTCGTGATCGAGGACCAGCCGACGCGCTGATCCGGTCGCGCCGGTTCGGCGACACCCTCGACATGCGGTCCTTCAGCGGGCCCGGAGGACGCTCATCAGCGTCCCTCCCGTAGACTTGCCGGCGAATGGCGACCGAACGCGACTACTACACGATCCTCGGGGTGCCCCGCACGGCCAGCGATGCCGACGTCAAGCGCGCCTTCCGCAAGCTGGCCCAGCAGTGGCACCCGGACGTCAACCGCGACTCCGGAGCCGACGACCGCTTCAAGGAGATCAACGAGGCCTACCAGGTCCTCTCCGATCCGCAGCGCCGCCAGGCCTACGACATGTTCGGGGCGGCCGGGGTCAATGGGTCCGGCGGCTTCGGCGGCGGCCAGCAGGGCTTCGGCGGCTTCTCCGACCTCTTCGACGCGTTCTTCGGCGGCACGGCCGCGGGCGGCGGCGGCGCGCGGCGGGGCCGGGCAGCTGTCGGCTCCGACCTTCGCTACGACCTGCGCGTCAGCTTCGAGGAGTCGATCCGCGGCACCGAGAAGGAGATCGAGTTCCCGGTCCTGGATCGCTGCGCCACCTGCTCGGGGAGCGGCGCAAAGGCCGGCTCGTCGGCCATCACCTGCCCGCAGTGCCAGGGTCGCGGCGAGATCCGCCACGTCCGCCAGACGATGCTCGGCCAGATGGTGAACGTGGTCGCCTGTCCGCGCTGCCGCGGGGAGGGCAAGGTCGTCGAGGCAGCCTGCCCGGACTGCGGCGGCGACGGCCGGCGAGAGCGGACGAAACGGCTCCGCGTCAGCGTGCCGGCGGGGATCGACGACGGGCACCAGATCCGACTTTCGGCCGAGGGCGAGGTGGGGCCGCGCGGCGGCCCTCCCGGCAGCCTGTACGTCGCGATCCACGTCACGCCGCACCCGTCGCTCAAGCGCGAAGGGACGGAGCTCTTCTGCGACCTGTCGCTCACGATCGCCCAGGCGGCGCTGGGCACGACCGTCCGCGTCCCGACGGCCGACGGCGAGGAGGATCTCGAGATCAAGCCGGGGACCCAGCCGGGCACCGAGATCCGGCTGCGCGGTCGCGGCGCTCCCCATCTCCGGAGGGCGGGAGCGCGCGGCGACCTGCACGTCCTGGTCGACGTCCAGATCCCCACGAAGCTGACCCGGGAGCAGCGGGAGGCGCTGGAGGCGTTCGCGATGGCCTCGGGCGAGACCGGGCTGGGAACCGGCAGGGCGGGGGTCCTCGACCGGCTCAAGGACGCGCTGGGGTGACCCGGCCGCAGGCCGGCGATCCCGCGGCGGACGGGCTTGTCGGCGACCAGACCTGGCTCGAGCTGGCCGTCACCTGCGACCCGGAGGCGGTGGAAGCCGTCAGCGAGATCCTCTCGCGCGTCGCACCCGGCGGCGTCAGCGTCGAGCCGGGCTTCCGCCTGATCGACGACGGCCTCGGAGCGGTCGCGGACCCTTCCCGGCCGGCCACCGTCCGGGCCTACCTCCCGGCACGCGACGCAGGGGTCGTCCGCGTGGCCGTCGCCACGGCCGACACCGCGCTTGGCCATCTCGCGGCCTTCGGCCTGTGCGAGATCGGCGAGCTCGTCACGGCCGTGGTCCACGAATCCGACTGGGCCACCGCCTGGAAGCAGCACGTTCGCGTGATGCGGATCGGGCGCCGGATCGTGATCCGGCCGACGTGGCGGCGTCACCGCCGGACGCCCGGCGACGTGGTGATCGCCATGGACCCCGGGATGGCGTTCGGGACCGGCCTCCACCCCACGACGCGCCTGTGCCTGGCCGGGATCGAGCGCTGGGCGGACGGCGGCCTTCTGGCGCACGGCTCCGCGCCGGATGGGCGCGCCCGGCTCCTCGACGTCGGCTGCGGGTCGGGGGTGCTGGCCGTCGCGGCGGGCCTCCTGGGCGCCGGCGAGCTGGTCGGCGTCGACACGGACCCGATCGCGGTCGAAGCCACGCTCGCGAACGCCCGGCGGAACCGGCTGACCCGGCGGGTACGGGCCTGGCAGGGATCCGTGCCGTCGGGCGCGGGCCCGTTCGACCTCGTGGCGGCGAACCTCATCGCGTCGGTGCTCATCGACCTGGCGCCGGGACTCTGCCGCGAGCTCCGGGTGGGCGGCCGGATGCTCGCGTCGGGCATCTTCGCCGACCGGGAGGGCGATGTCCGGTCGGCGTTCGCCGCCGCGGGTCTGGCGGTCGTCCATCGCGATGTCGAGGGCGACTGGGTCGCTCTCGATGCGGAGCGCACGGCGGCGAATGGCGCGTCCAGTGGAGGTCAGGGATGAGCACCGATTGCCTGTTCTGCCGGATCGTCGCGGGCGACATCCCGGCCGCCAGGGTGCACGACGACGACCTGGTCATCGCGATCCGGGACCTGCACCCGGTGGCGCCGGTGCACCTCCTGCTCATGCCCCGTGCGCACGTAGGATCCGCGCTCGACCTCACCGAGGCCGACGCGCCAGTGACCGGGCGGCTCCTGTCGGTCGCGGCAGCGCTCGCGCGCACCGAGGGGATCGCCGAGGGCGGCTACCGGCTCGTCGTCAACGCCGGCAACGACGGCGGGCAGACGGTCGGCCATCTCCACGTCCACCTGCTGGGCGGCCGCGCGATGCACTGGCCCCCGGGATGACGGGTGCGCCTCGCCCGGGCGCGGCGCACCCTGCGAGCCGGGCGCTGGTCGCCGTCCTCGTCGTCACCGGCGGCCTCCTGGCTGGATGCGCCGGTCCTGCCCCCGCCGATCGCACCCTCGAGTCGCTCGCGACTGCGCGGTCGACCGCCTCGCCCGCCGTCCAGGCCACGCTCGCGCAGATCGACCGCGCACTTCGCGCCAACGGGCTGGTGCTCCTGCCCACGCTCACGACCGTCCGCCCCGCCGAGCCCCCTTCGTTCGCCAGCGTGGCGCGCTGGCCGTTCCAGGCCGTGCTCCCCGACGACCCGGCCGGCGGCTACTTCGTGATCTACGAGTTCCCGGACCTGGCCTTCGCGGCGGACGGCGGTCGCGACCTGGCCGCGTACATCACGAGCGGCCCGGGCCGGGTCCAGTACCCGCCCGACGTCCGCTTCGTCCTTCGCCAGGTCGGCTCGACAATCGTCTTCTACCCGTGGTCTCCCGCCTCGTCGCCGGACCCGAAGACACCGGGCCTTGCGGCCGCGCTCGCGTCCGTGGGGTCCGAGGTGCCGATCCCGCCCGGGTGACGCGTGCCCCGGCCCGTCTCCGCTACCGGGGGCTAGGTGCCCTCCGTGACCGGGAGCGGCGCGGACACCGCCGCCCAGGCGCGCACCTGGTCGCGTTTCACCTTCAGGGTGAGGGTGCGCGGGAAGTCCACGTCCGGCCAGAACCGCCACGCGGTGACCCTGGCGTGGACGGCCAGCGTCGCATTCGCTGCCTTCACGGCGGCGTCGATCTCGGCGCGCGCGCGCGCGATGTCGGCGTCCTTGTCGAACGCGCCGCTGGGCGCGTCGGCGGCGCCGGCCTCGGCAAGCCGCTGCGCCGCGACCGGCGCGAGGATGATCGCCTCGATCCTTCCGGGCTCGGTCTCGAGGACGATCGAATCCCGGATGCCGGCAACGTGGAGCGCGTTCTCGATGTCCTCCGGGAACACGTTGAGGCCGTTGGGCAGCACGATGATGTCGAGCTTCCGGCCGTGGAGGACGAGCCGGCCCCGTCGGTCGAGCCTGCCCAGGTCGCCCGAGCGATAGAAGCCGTCCTCCGTGAACGCGGCCGCGGTTGCCGCTGGGTCTTCCCAGTAGCCGCTGGTCACGCTGGGGCCCCGGAACAGGACCTCGTCGTCCTCGGCGATGCGGATCTCCATCCCCGGGACAGGGCGACCGACCGTGCCCAGCGGATGATCCCGCCACGTGGTGCATGCCCCGGAGCCCGTCTCCGTGGAACCGTAGCCCTGCATGATGACGATCCCGATGTCCTCCCACCCCTGCTGGACTGCCGGCGGGAGGAACGCCCCGGCCGACACGAGGAGCCTGAGGTTTCCGCCGAGCTGCCGGTGGATCCTGCGGAAGAGCCACCGCCGGGCGGCCATCGGCAGGCGGCGAGCGACCACCCGGGCACGCCGGAACGACGAGGCTTCGCCCAGCCTCTCGGCCTCCCGTTCGAGGGCGGACCAGAAGAGCTCCAGCATCTGCGGAACCAGGATCATCGCCGTGGTTCGATGGTCGCGGATCGACTCGAAGATCACCCGCGGATTGCGGGTCCGGACATACAGGATGTCGGCGCCGAGGTCGAGGAGCAGGTAGAGCCCGATGGCCTGCTCGAACAGGTGGGCGAGTGGCAGCACGGACACCACGCGGTACTCCATCTGCGGGACGAGCCGGTGGAACCCGTCGATGCCGCCGATCGTGTTCTCGTGCGCCAGCACGACCCCCTTGGGCGTGCCCGTCGTGCCCGAGGTGAATACGAGGAGGTATGGATCTTCCGGGGCCGGGCGGGCCCAGCTGTCCAGCGTGGCCTCCCAGTCGGCGGGGAAGCCGGCGCCGGGCTCGGCGCACAGGTCGTCGAGCGCCGCGGCGGGCAGCCCCTCCAGGTCGGCCTCCGCGGGATCCGGGGCGTCACGCCCGGTGCCCATGGCCAGCTGCGTCGCCCCTGATCGGTCCACGATCCGCCGGATCGTGGTCGGAGCCATCCGCAGGTCGAGCGGCACGAGGACGAGGCACGCTCGCATCGCGCCGAAATAGACGGCCGCCAGCTCCGGGCACGACGCGGACCACGTCAGCAGCCGATCGCCGCGCTGGAGCCCTCGTGCACGCAGCCGCCACGCGGCGAGCCGGCTCCGCCGATCGAGCTCGCGGTAGCTCCACGTCTCCAACGTGCCGTCGTCGCGCCGGACCGCGAGCGCGCGGCGATCGTTGTATCGGGCCGTCGCCCCATCCAGGAGATCGACGAGGGTGCGTCGCGTCGTCATGGGCCAATCGTGGACGGTCACGGCCCGCCCTGCAACGGGGATGCGCCATCGTGGCCGTTGCCGTTTGCCAACCTCGCCTCGCCGGGGCTACACTCCGCCGGGCTCGGAGGCCGCATTCGCGCGCGCCGCCGAGCACGCGTGCGCCGACATTCGCCCGGCGGCGCCGCGGACGAGACGATCCCACGGCGGAGGAGGTGATCCCGGCATTGGCAGAGATCCGCGTTGGTGAGAACGAGACGTTCGAGAGCGCGCTTCGCCGCTTCAACAAGAAGATCCAGCAGTCCGGCATTCTCGCCGAAGCTCGCCGTCGCGAGCATTACGAGAAGCCCAGCGTGAAGCGGAAGCGGAAAGAGGCAAAGCGCAAGAAGGTCGCCCGCCAGCAGGGTTAGCCGCCGGGACCGGCGGCGCGGGCACCCAGCGGCCGAACGAGGCCGATCCCCGCCCACAGCCACCGTCGGTTCCACCCGCTTCCCCGGCCCGCATCCCGGGCCCCGGAGGCCCCCAACGCCAATCGGCGCCACGCCCGTCGCCCCGTCCACGGGGCACGGCCGGCCCGGCGCCCGATGCGACAGGAGCCACCGCCGGTGTCCCTCCGAGATCGACTCCACGACGACATGACCGCAGCCATGCGGTCCGGTGACGCGCTGCGCCGCGACACGCTCCGGATGGCCCTGAGCAGCGCCTATGCCCTGGAGAAGCGCGACCACGCGACGCTCTCCGACGACGCCACCCTGGCCGTCCTCACCCGCGAGGTGAAGACTCGCCGCGAATCGGTCGACGCCTACCGGAAGGGCGGCCGCGAGGACCTCGCCGCGAAGGAGGAGGCGGAGATCGACATCCTCGCCGCCTACCTGCCCCAGGCCCTCACGGAAGAAGAGCTGGGCACGCTGGTTGCCGACGCCATCGCCGCCACCGGTGCATCGTCGGCCCGCGACCTGGGCCGGGTGATGGGCCGGCTGGCGGGGCCGACACGCGGCCGCGCAGACGGCCGGCACGTCAGCGAGCTGGTCGCCCAGGCACTCGCGGCCGCCGACCTAGCGGCGCACGATTCCGCAGACCTCGCGACGCAGGATGCGGCCCGGCCTGGAGTGCGCCGCGCCGGCTCGTCCGGCGGCCCGCCCGAGGGCTGATCCGATGCTTTCCCGGCGCTTCGATCGCGTCACCCGCTTCACGCGGCGGGACGCGGTCAGGCTCGCGATCGCCACGATCCTGCTGGTCGGCGGCCTCACCGCCATCCTCTCGATCGGCGACCTCCCGCAGGCCTACAACCTCCAGGACGGGAGCGTGGCGCCGCAGCAGATCCGGGCGCCGCGGGCGATCTCGTTCGAGTCGGTGGTCCAGACGGCCGCTGCCCGCCAGGCGGCGAGCGACGCAGTCCAGCCCCAGTACGACTTCCGGGCCGACACGGCCTCCTCGCTCGCCCAGCGCCAGCTCGCGGCGCTTGCCACGGCCCTCGCGCCCGTCGACGCGGCGTTTGCGGGACAGCTGACCCCGGAGCAGCGGACCGCGTCCCTCGACGCAACCCTCGTGGGGATTTCCGCGGCCTCCCGCAAGACGCTCGACGCGATGGCGCCCGAGCGCTGGTCGATGGTCGCCGCCGAGGCGACGCGCGTGCTCGGGACGCTGCAGCGCTCGGAGCTGCGCGATTCGGAGATGGAGGCCGTCCGGAGCAACCTGGGCGGGCTCTTCTCGCTCCAGCTCACCGACGGCGAGCGCAATCTCGCGACGGAGATCGTGGCTCCGCTGCTCGTCCCGAACTCGACCTACAGCGCCGAGCTCACCGCGGAAGCGCGGCTGGCGGCCGCGGACGCGGTCGCGCCGGTCCAGGTCGCGGTCGCCAAGGGCGAGGTCCTCATCGACGCCGGGCGCCGGGCCACGGCAGCCGACATCGAGAAGCTCGTCGCGCTCGGGCTCACCGAGGCGCGCCTGGATTTCGCGCGGATCGCCGGCTGGTTCCTGCTGGCGGCGCTCATCGTGATCCTGTACCTCGCCTGGCTCTGGCGCTACCGGCAGGAGGTCTGGCACCGCGCCCGGACCCTCGCCCTGCTGGGCCTCGTCCTGCTGGTGACCGCATTTGCCTACAAGCTGACCGCCGGGCGATCCATCCTGCCGTTCTTCGTCCCGGGCGCGGGGGCGGGAATGCTGGTCGCGATCCTGCTCGGCTCGGGGCCGGCGACTGTCCTTTCGTTCTTCCTGGCAGTCATCGCCGGCGCCTCCAACGATCTCTCGCTGGAGCTGACCACGTACGTCTTCGTCGGCTCGCTGACGGGCATCCTGGCCGTCCGACGTGGTGACCGGGTGGCGGTGTTCCTCCAGGCCGGGGTGGCGATCGCGGTCGCCAACGTCGCCGTCGTCTCCATCTTCTCGCTCCTCGGAACGCGCGACATCACCGGCGTCCTCCAGCTCTTCGGCGCGTCCGCGGCGGCCGCGGCGGGCGCGGCCGTCGCGACGGTGGGGACGTTCCAGGTGGTCGGCAACCTGTTCGGGATCCTGACCGCCTTCCAGCTGCTTGAGCTGGCCAACCCCACGCAGCCGCTCCTGCGGCGGCTCCTCCTGGAGACGCCCGGCACGTACCACCACGCGCTGATGGTCGGGAACCTCGCGGAGCGCGCAGCCGAGGCGATCTCCGCGGATTCGCTGCTGGCGCGCGTGGCCGCCTACTACCACGACGTCGGCAAGCTGGAGAACCCAGCCGGCTTCATCGAGAACCAGGCAGGCGGGGAGAACGTCCACGACCACCTGACCCCTGAGGCCAGCGCCCAGCTCCTCAAGGCGCACGTCTCCGGCGGGATCGACCTTGCCTACCGGGCGCGGCTCCCCAAGCCGCTGATCGCGTTCATCCCGCAGCACCACGGGACGGCGAGGATGAGCTACTTCTGGGTGAAGGCACGCGAAGAGGCGGCGGCACCGTTCGGGGGTCTCGGGACGGCCGCCGGACTGGCGGCCGCCGACGCGCTCGACGAGCGCCATTTCCGCCACAACGGCCCGAAGCCCCAGTCGAAGGAAGCGGCGATCCTCATGCTCGCGGACGGTGTCGAGGCCTCGGTCCGCTCGCTCGCCAACCACGACGAGCCCACGATCCGGGCGATGGTCAGCCGGATCATCAGCGAGCGCCTGGAGGACGGCCAGTTCGACGAGTGCGAGCTGACGCTCCGCGACATCGAGCAGGTCCGCGGCGCATTCGTCGCCCAGCTGCTGGGCATGTACCACCAGCGGATCGCCTATCCGCAGAACAAGATCGTCGAGCTGGAAGCGCGTCGCGAGGCGGGCGCCGGCGGCCGCGGCCCTTGAGAGCGACCCGGCCGACCCCGGGCCCGCGCCCGTTCTACCTGCCGCCCTTCCGCGTGGACGTGGAGATCCGGGCAGGCGTGCCGCGCGTCGTGCCGGTGGTCGCGCTCGCGCGTCTCCTGCGTTCGGCCCTCCTGGCGGGGGGCGCGCCCGAGCCCGCCTCGGTCGGGCTCGTCCTTGCCCACGACGCGGAGCTGGCCCGGCTCAACCTGGCGTTCCTCGGGAAGCACGGGGCGACCGACGTGCTGTCGTTCCCGCTCCTGCCGCCGGCGGCGTATCCACCCCGCGCCGGTCGGCCCGTCCCGGAGGCCAGGCCGGCCGCCGCGGGCGAGCGAGCCTTCCTGCTGCCGCCCGGCACGCGTCTCAACCTTGGGGACATCGTCGTGTCGGTGGAGCGGGCCATCGACCAGGCCGGGGCCGGACGCGGCGGGCAGACGGGGGATGTGCGCTGGTCGTCGGCCGACGAGCTGCGCCTGCTCGTCGTCCACGGCGGGCTCCACCTCTGCGGCTGGGACCACGCCGAGCCCGGCGAGGAGGCTGCGATGCGGGCGCTCGAGCGGGAGCTCCTGGCCGCCGGGTGAGCCGCTCGACCCGAGGCGGGGTACCATCGGGCCGTGGCCCGATCCGCGCGGATTCGGGCCGTTCGTCGTGGGCCGCGGAGGAAGCGTGAAGGTCGTCGTCGGGCTCGGGAATCCGGGCGAGCAGTACGCCCGGACGCGCCACAACATCGGCTGGATGGTGGCGGACCGGCTCGCGGACCGGGCGGGCTGGGCCGGCCGCGGGAGGACGCGCGATGCCAGCGCGGTCGTGCAGGGCCGCTTCCGGGGCCTCGACCTCGTGCTCGCAAAGCCGCTCACATTCATGAACGATTCCGGAGTGGCCGTGCGCAAGCTGATCGCCCGCGAGCGTGCTCCGCTCCACGAGATGCTCGTCGTGACCGACGACTTCAGCCTGCCCTTCGGGAAGATGCGGTTCCGCGAGGGCGGCAGCCACGGCGGCCACAACGGCCTCCGCTCGATCATCGACGAGCTCAGCACGGAGGCGTTTCCGAGACTCCGCATCGGGATCGGCGAGCCAGGCCGGGACGCGGTGGACCACGTCCTTTCCGTCTTCGGGCCGGCGGAGCGGCAGCGTCTCGACGAGCTCCTGGACGCGGCGGCGGACGCCGTCGAGGCGTGGGCTCGGGACGGCCTGAGCAAGGCCTCGAACCGCTTCAACGCCTACCAGCTCCGGGCCGCCGACGAGACGCGGACGGCGCCGCCCGGCGAGATCGACGGCCCCCCCGGCGCCGACGGCGTCCGGCGAACCCGGACCGGCTGGCGGCGGGCCCGGCCCGGCGGGCCGGACGAGTCGCTCCAGTGAGCGGGCACCGGCCCGGTCCCCCCGGTCCCGGTGCCGTTCCTGCGGGGACCGGCTCGACGCCCGGGAATGGCTCGGGCGGCGCCCGTCGCCGGATCCCCGACCTCGCCGTCTTCACGCCGCTCCTCCACGGCACGCCGCCGTTCCGGGCGCTGAGCAGCACGCTTGGAGCCGGCGGGTCGGCGCCCGGTCCACGCGGCCGGCACGCGGCCGTGACCGCGGTTCCCCACGGGGCGAAGACCTTCCTCGCGGCTGCGCTTGCCATCGCCGGTGGGGAGCGGGTCTGCTGGATCGCCCGGGACGCGGAGATCGGCGACCGCGTCGCTGACGAGCTGGTGGCGTGGCTCGGCGACCCCACCGCCGTCGCGATCCTGGAGCCACGTTCCGCCCTGGCCTACGAGCGGAGCGAGCTGGTCCGCGACGAGTCCGCGGCCCGCGTTGCCGCGCTGGCCGCCTGGTATACCGGGCGCGCCCGCGTGCTGGTCGCCTCCGTCCAGGCGCTCCTCCAGCCCACCCTCGGCCGCGACGACCTGCCGGCCGCGCCGCGGACGCTGAGGACCGGGGACCGGCAGCTTCAGGGCGCGCTCCTCGCGGAGCTGCTCCGGCTGGGCTACGAGCCGGTCATCGAGGTCGCCGGCCGGGGCGAGTTCGCCCGCCGGGGCGGCCTCGTGGACATCTTCGCCGCCGGCGCCGACCTTCCCGTCCGGATCGAGTTCTTCGGCGACGAGATCGAGAGCCTCCGGCGCTTCGACCCGACCGACCAGCGCACCGTTGGGCCGGCCGAATCCATCGACCTGCTGCCGGCCAGCGAGTTTCTCCTCCCGGCCGAGGGCGCGGCCGGGATCCGGGTGAGGCTCGGTCCGCTGGCGACCCTGCTGCCGGAACGCCTCGCTGCCGATCTCGCGCACTTCGAGGGGGCGGAGGATCACGCGCCGGCGACGGTCGGCGGGACTCGCGCGCTCGAAGCCGGGGACGCGGCCGAGGTCTGGGCCGCGATCCTGTGCCCCGCCTCGGGGCTGGACCATCTCCCGCTCGCGACGCTCCTCGTCCTCGACGAGCCGGGCGACGTCGCCTCCGCGGCCGAGTTCCTCTGGGAACAGGCGGCCGAGCGCCGCCGCGACCTGGTCGGCGCGGGCGAGCTGCCCGGCACGTGGCCGGACGCCTACGTCGGGTCCCGTGAATGGGGTGCGCGGCTCCTGCGCGGGCGGACGCTGGAGCTGACCTGGGAGTCCGGGCCGCTGGCGGCGCTCGGCGGGGCAGCCGCCACCGAGGATCCGTTCGGCTGGCGCGAGCCGATGCTCCCGCCCGGCCGGAGCGCCAGCCTCCCGCGCGCCATCGAACGCTGGCGCGCGGGCCGCCCCGCAACCGTCCCGCTCGCGGAGGAGGAAGCGGACGACCACCGGCCGGCGGTGCCACCGGGGATCGTCGCGTCGCGGCACGCGCCCGGGGCCCGGCGCTCACCGGCGCCGCGGATCGTGATCGCCTCGGACCAGGCACCGCGGCTCTCGGAGCTGCTCGGCGAGGCGGGGATCCCGGCCGGCGTGACGTTCCGCCCGGCGACCGCGCCGCCGCCCGGGGCCGTGACGCTCGTCGGACGCAGCCTGAACGCCGGGTTTGCAGGCGGGCCGGATGGGCTCGTCCTGGTCACCGACCGCGAGCTGTTCGGGGCGGTGCGCGTCCGCCGGCCCAAGGCACTTCGACGCGTCGTGCCGCGCGACATCCTGGAGCGCCTCACACCGGGCGACCTGGTCGTCCACGTGGACCACGGGATCGGCCGCTATGAGCGGATGCTGCGGCGGGGAAGCCGCGGCGAGGAGCGTGACTACCTCGAGATCGGCTTCGCGGGCGCGGACCGGATCTTCGTGCCGGTCGAGCAGATCGCCCGCATCAGCCGCTACGCGGGCGCCGATCGGCCGGGCCTCTCCAGGCTGGGTGGCGGCGAGTGGGCCCGGACGAAGGCCCGCGTTCGAAAGGCGGTCTCCGACCTCGCCGAGGAGCTCCTGGAGCTGTACGCGGCGCGGTCCGCGGCGGACGGCCACGCGTTCGGGCCCGACACACCCTGGCAGGTGGAGCTGGAGGCGTCGTTCCCCTACGAGGAGACCCCCGACCAGCAGCGCGCCATCGTCGAGGTGAAGGCGGACATGGAAGCCGGCCGCCCGATGGACCGGGTGGTCGTCGGCGACGTCGGCTACGGCAAGACGGAGGTCGCGCTGCGGGCCGCGTTCAAGGCGATCCAGGACGGCCGGCAGGTCGCGGTCCTCGTCCCGACGACGGTCCTCGCCGACCAGCACCTCCGGACCTTCACCCAGCGTTTCGCGGCCTTCCCGACCACGGTCCGGATGCTCTCGCGGTCCGTCCCGCCGCGCGAGCAGCAGGCGACGCTCGCGGGGCTCGAGGCCGGGTCCGTGGACCTGGTGGTCGGGACCCATCGGCTGCTCTCGAAGGATGTCCGGATCCGCGATCTGGGCCTCCTGGTCGTGGACGAGGAGCAGCGGTTCGGGGTCGCGGCCAAGGAGCGTCTCAAGCAGCTGCGCCGCGAGGTCGACGTCCTGACCCTCTCCGCCACCCCGATCCCGCGCACGCTCAACCTCGCGCTCGTGGGCGTCCGCGACCTCTCGGTGATCGAGACACCCCCGGAGGATCGCCTGCCGATCCAGACGCGCGTCGCCGAAGCGTCCGCGGGGCTGGTCAAGGACGCCATCCTCCGCGAGCTCGACCGCGGCGGCCAGGCCTTCTACGTCCACAACCGGGTCGAGACGATCGAGGCGCAGGCGGAGCAGCTCCGCCGCCTCCTGCCCGGGGCGCGCATCGTGGTTGGCCACGGGCAGATGGACGAGCGGCTGCTGGAGGGCGTCATGCGCACGTTCGCCGGCGGCGAGGCGGACGTCCTGGTCTGCACCACGATCATCGAGTCCGGGCTGGACATCCCGAACGCGAACACGATCGTCATCGACCGCGCCGACACGCTGGGCCTGGCCCAGCTCTACCAGCTCCGCGGCCGGGTGGGGCGGAGTTCCCGGCGGGCCTACGCGTACCTGCTCTACCGCCGCCGCGACCGCCTGTCGGACGAGGCGCGCAAGCGGCTCCAGGCGATCTTCAACGCCTCCGAGCTGGGCGCGGGATTCCAGATCGCGCTGTCCGACCTGGAGATCCGCGGCGCCGGCAACATCCTCGGTGGCGAACAGTCGGGGCACATGACCTCGGTCGGCTTCGACCTCTACACGAAGCTGCTCGCGGAGGCAGTGGAGGAGCGCAAGGCGACCTGGGAGGGTCGCGCCCCGACGCTCGCCCCGGCGGGTGCGACCGTCGACCTTCCCGTGGACGCCCACCTCCCGGACACCTACGTTCCCGACGAGGCTGCGAAGCTCGAGCTCTACCGACGGCTCGCGCGCGCCCGGACCCCGGGCGACCTCGCGGCGTTCCGGGAGGAGGCCGCCGACCGCTTCGGGCCGATGCCGCCGGCAGTGGTCCGCCTCGTGGAGGTCGCCGAGCTGCGCCTGGCGGCGGAGGCCGCCGGGATCACGTCACTCGCCCGCGAAGAAGGCCAGCTCGTGGTCCGCTTCGGGTCGGGGCTCTCGCGCGGGGAGGCGATGCGCCTCATCGCCGGCGCGCCGCTTCCCGGCGTCCGGCCGGGTGACATCACGTTCGCGGCCAGCCAGGTCCGGATCCGCGTTCCGCGCGACGCCGCCCGGGCGTGGGCGCTGACCCAGGCAATCGTGACCCGCGTGGCCGGGGCCCGGGGCTTGTCGGCCCCGGATCAGCCCTCGTCCTCGGCGTCGGCGTCGACCCGGAACCGGTAGCCCACCCCGTAGCTCGTGGCGATGAAATGCCGGGTGGGTGCCGCCTCGGCGAGCTTCGCCCGCAAGTTGCGCATCGTGACGCGCAGCAGGTGGAGGTCGTCACGGTAGCCGGCACCCCAGACCGCGGTCAGCAGGTCGGCGTGGCCGACCACCGATTCCGGGCGCTCGGCGAGGTGGCGCAGCAGCCGGTACTCGGTGCGCGTCAGGTGGATCTCGTGGCCCTCCGCCACCACGCGGTGGGCGCGCCCGTCGATGACCAACCCAGGGTGGCGGACCTCCTCGCCGGTGACGGCAGCGGAGCGCGCGGCCGTGCGCCGGAGCACGGCCTCGATGCGCGCCATCAGCTCGGGGAAGCTCAGCGGCTTCGTGACGTAGTCGTCCGCGCCGGCGCCCAGGCCCCGAATCTTGTCCTCCTCCGCGTCGCGCGCCGTGACCAGCAGGATCGGGACCAGGCTGGTGGCGCGCATGCGCTCGATCACCTGCCAGCCGTTGAGCCGGGGCAGGCTCAGGTCCAGCAGGACCAGGTCGGGCGTCTCGGCCTCGAAGGCGACGATCGCGGCGGCGCCGTCACGGGCCACCTGCGGCTGCCAGCCGTGCCGCTCCACCCACAGGGCAAGGAGGTCGGCGAACTCGGGCTCGTCCTCCACGATGAGGATTCGCGCCCCGGGCAGCGCGTCCGGCATCACTGGACCACCGGCAGCCGGAACGAGATGGACATGCCGCGCGCGACCGCGTCCAGCCGGATCCAGCCCCCGTGCGCCTCGACCAGCCGGCGGCAGACGTAGAGCCCGAGCCCGCTCCCGTGGATGCGCGACTCACGGACGCGCCCGCCCCGGAAGAACCGGTCGAAGACCTGGGCCTGTTCGGCGGCGTCGATCCCTTCGCCGTCGTCGGCAAACGTCACGACGACCGAGTCCGGGGGCAGGTGGCGCGCGCGGATCGAGATCGTGGCACCGGGGCCCGCGTACTTCTGGGTGTTCGCCGCCAGGTTCGCGAGGACCTGCCGGATCCGGCGGGCGTCCGCGTCCACCTTCGGCAGGGCGGGGGCCTCGATCGTGATCGTGCCGGCCCCGGGCAGCTCGCCCTGCTCGGCGGCGAACGACCGCAGGAGTGCCGCCAGGTCGACAGGGCCGCGGTCCAGCTGCAGCTGGTCGCTTTCGAGCCGCGACACGTCGATCACCTCGTCCACGAGCGTTCCCAGCCGATCCACGGCATCCACGATCCGCTCCAGGTGGTGCCGGCTCGTCGGCGCGTCCAGGCCCAGGTGCAGCAGGCTCTGCGAGTGGCCGCTGATGAGCGCGAGGGGCGTCCGCAGCTCGTGCGAGATCGTGGCCACGAAGCTCGACTTGAGCGCGTCGAGCGCGCGCGTCACGCGCAGGTCCCGGAGGACCGCGACCGCGCCCGCCGGCGCGCCCGTCATCCGGGCGTAGCTCGCCGCGACCGGGATCGGCGACGCGTCGACGCCGGCGATGATCTGCTCGCGGATGAGCGGTCGCCCATGCGCCAGGACCTCCCCGAACGGGCAGCTGCGGCCACAGCCGCGACTGCCGCCGGATTCCGGCAGGCACCCCAGGAAGGCCTCGCACGTGACCCCGATCCCCTCGCGCTCGGCCGCGCCCACGAGGCGCGCCGCGGCGCCGTTGAGTCGGGTGATCCGGCAGTCCGAATCCACCGCGATGATCGCGTCGCTCGCGCCGTCGAGGATCGCGGCCAGCGTCGCCCGCTCGTGCAGGAGCGCGCCGCGAAGCTGGGCGGCGCGGAACGCGAGGGCAAGCTCGCGCCGGATCAGCCCGAGGTAGCGGGCATGGCCGGGGTCCAGGGCACGTCCAGGCGCGGGCCGGATCGCGAGATAGCCGAGCGCGACGTGGCCCGCTCCGCCCTCGCCCAGCGCGCGGCTCTCCTCGAGGGGGACGCCGAACCAGCCGGCCTTGGCCGTCCAGCGGCCTGCAGCGGCGGAGTCGGCGAACGTGATGGGGAGGGCGGATCCGTCCCCCGGTCCGTGTCCCGCCGACGCGCCTTCCGGCTCGAGCGACGCGATCCGGCGCAGCGTTCGTCGCGCAGGGGCCGCCAGCCAGAGCGCGGCGGCCTCTGCGCCGCTCGTGCGGGCGATCTCCGCGAGGACCGCCGGCGCCAGCTTCTCCAGGTCATCGCCCGAGGCGAGCAGCTGGCTCAGCTGGTACTGGGCGAACATCGCGTCCGCCTCGCGCTGGGCCTCGTCGAAGGCACGCCGCCGCTCGTCTTCGAGGTTGGCCACGCGCGCTCGCAGCGCGCCCTCGTCGTTCACCGTCGACCTTGCGCCTGGCGTCGCGAGGTCCGCCCGTCGAGCATGGAGCGGATCAGGAGGAAGCACGAGGTCGCGCCGGGGTCGCGGTGGCCCCTCGAGCGTTCGCCCAGCCGCAGGGCGAGTCCCCGTCGGGCGACCATCGGGATCGTGGCGCGGACGCCGGCCCGGGCCGCCCGGGCCGCCCGGACGAACGCCTCGTCGGGGGGGAGCCCCGCCGCCGCGCCCGCGAGGAGGGCTCTCGTGGCGGGCTCGAGCGCATCGAGGATCGTCTTGTCGCCGACAACGCACCGGCCGCGGCGGGCCAGACCGGCCCGGCCCGCGTCGAGCGCACGGGCGAAGGTGGCGAGGTCCACGGCGTGACGTCCATCCAGGGCGAAGCCAGCCTCGATGAAGAGCGTCCCGTAGAGGGGGCCGCTGGCACCGCCGACGCTGGCGACCAGCGTGTGCCCGATCCGGCGGAGCAAGGCTCCGATGTCCAGTCGCGCCATCCCTTCCGCCGGAGCCTCGTCGGCGAGGATTCTGACCACGGCCTGGAGGCCCGTCGTCATGTTCGTGCCGTGATCACCGTCACCCAGCGCGGCGTCGAGCCGGTCCAGGAGCGCCTCGTGCCGGGCGATGGTCGCCGCCGCGCGCCCGACGAACGCGACGATGTCCGCGGCCGTGATCGAGACCGCGGGGACGCCGCCACCCACCGCCGGACGGTCGGGTCGCTCTAGACTCATGGAGGGCAAAGTCTACCTTCCGCCGCGGGCCCATCCGCGGCGATCCGGGGATGGCGCCGGAACGCCCGGAGGTGCTCGATGGTCGCGCTGGTGCTGGTCGGCCACAGCCGCGAGCTCCTTCGCGGGCTCCGGGCCATGCTGGCCCAGGCTGCGCCCTCCGTGGCGGTCGGGGTGTCCGGCGGGACGGACGCGGGCGCGCTCGGGACCAGCGCGCCGATGATCCTCGACGCGATCCGCGACGTCCTCGCCGTGGCGCCGGACGGCGTCCTGGTGCTGCTGGACCTGGGCAGCGCTGCGCTCGCCCTCGAGATGGCGCTCGACGACCTTTCGCCGGCAGACCGGGCACGGGTGAGGGTCAGCCGCGGCGCGCTGGTCGAAGGTGCCGTGCGGGCCGCCGTCGAGGCCGCCGGTGGCGCGGCGCTGCCCGACGTGCTGGCGGCATCGGAAACGCCGCCCGCGCTTGACAAGCTCCCCGACGACTGGCCGGCCGACGGGACGGCTCCAGGGTGACCGCGAAGCGGCCGATCTCGTGAGCGGGCCGCTCGTCGCGGGCTGGCTGCGCCTGGCGGCATCCCGGATCGCCGCGGAGCGTGTCCACCTGACCGAGCTCGACGCCGCGATCGGCGACGGGGACCACGGGATCAACCTCGGGCGTGGCTTCGCTGCGCTCGATGCCCGGCTGGCCGCAGGTGACGTCGCGACCGACGCAGGGGGACCCCTCCTCCTCATGGCGGGGCGCACCATCACCGGCACGGTCGGAGGAGCCAGCGGGGCGCTCTACGGTCGCGCCCTCCTGCGCGCAGGCGCCGCGCTCGATGCCCTGCCAGGTGGGTTGGTGGCGACATCGACACAGCTTGCCGCCGTCGTCCGCGCCGCGGTCGACGGCCTCGCCGCCCTCGGCCGGTCCCTGCCGGGCGAGAAGACCATGCTCGACGCGCTCGTGCCCGCGGTCCTGGCGCTCGAGGCTGCAGGCAGCGCCGGCCTCGATCTCGCGAGCGCGACCGGCCGCGCGGCGGACGCGGCAGAAGCCGGCGCGCGAGACACGCTTCCGCTCCTCGCGACCAAGGGTCGCGCCAGCTACCTGGGCGAGCGCTCGATCGGCCACCTTGATCCCGGCGCCGTGTCGAGCGCGCTCCTCCTGCGTGCTCTCGCGGACGTGGCGAGCGGCGGCGCCTGACCCGCTGTGCCTTCCAGGCGCCGCCCGGCGACGCCACGCTTGACCACCGTCGCCGCAACGTTCCCGCAACCTAGACGTTTCCTTGACGTTTTGGGCACCACGGCGGGCGTACCGTTTCGGGCAACAGTGCTCGAGGGCACTGTGGCGCCGGCGTGATCGGCCGCCAGGCGACCCGGGCCGGGGTCGCTGCCGCGGAGCGGAGGGATCGAGCGAAGTACGCAGCCGGCGTTGGTGTCCACCCAATAGAGGGAGTGAGCATGTCTGCTGAGAAGTTTGTTGGGGAGGTTCTCGGGACGATGATCCTGATCCTCCTCGGCGACGGTGTCGTCGCCGGCGTTCTGCTCGCCAAGTCAAAGGCGTTTGCGAGCGGCTGGATCGTCATCACGATGGCGTGGGGCATGGCGGTGTTCGCGGGCATCGCCGTTGCCGGCACGTTCACCGGGGCCCACATGAACCCCGCGGTGACGCTCGCGGTCTTCCTCGACAACCAGGTCAAGAGCACCGGCGCGTTTGGCGTCGACTCGCTTCTTGGCTACTGGGCCGGCGAGATGATCGGCGCCATGATCGGCGCGACGCTCGTCTTCCTGCACTACTACCCGCACTGGGCTGAGACCGAGGACCCGGGCCTCAAGCTCGCCGTCTTCTCGACCGGCCCGGCCATCCGCAACATGACCTGGAACCTGGTCTCGGAGATCATCGGCACGTTCGTCCTGATCTTCGTCGGCTTCAGCCTCGGCAACGCCACCGGCGTCAACTCGTCCATCGGCGGCGCGCTGGGATGGGGCCTCCTCGTCCTCGTGATCGGCCTTGGCCTTGGAGGTACGACCGGGTACGCGATCAACCCTGCCCGCGACCTTGGGCCGCGGATCATGCACGCGGTCCTGCCGATCGCCGGCAAGGGCAGCAGCGACTGGGAGTACTCCTGGATCCCGGTTGTCGGCCCGCTCATCGGGGGCGCACTCGGCTGGGCCGTCTACTACTACGGGATCACGGAATTCGTCGCAAAGGCCCTCGGCCCCAAGTAGTCCTGAGCCAACCGCACCCCGCGCCGGCGGCTACGGCCCCGCCGCCGGCGCTCTGAGTGTCCCCTCGCCATTCCCCGAGCATCCGTCGTTGACCCGCCATTGGAGGAGCGCATGAAGAAGCTCATCAACACCCCGGAGCGCGAGGTCGACGAGGCGCTCGCGGGTATGGCCGCGGCGCACCCCGACCTGATCCGCGTCGAGGAGCCGAACATCATCGTCCGCAAGGACGCGCCTCGCCCCGGCAAGGTGGGCGTCATCTCCGGCGGTGGCTCC
>Ga0208587_1000237_pt1 | contig 30532 bp, 26 predicted proteins | sample NGESurdeep092012_7_FD_184472 | JGI IMG/M metagenome (GOLD analysis project Ga0208587, IMG submission 184472) | Arctic peat soil microbial communities from Barrow, Alaska - NGEE Surface sample 210 deep-092012 (SPAdes) | ecosystem: Environmental > Terrestrial > Soil > Wetlands > Peat ...
GGAAGCGCGATGTCGCAGGATGTAGTGCGCAATACCTCGCGCGCCCGGCCCTTCGATGCCGACGATGTGGCCGCCATCAACATACTCTACGGCCCGGCCGGATGGCAGAACAACTTCGGTGCGATTACGGGCACCGTGCGATTCGCCAACGGCACGCCGGTTTCGCTGGCTTCGGTGGTTGCGATCAGCCCCAGGGGGCCCGCCGTCAGCAGCCTGACCAACCCCGACGGCACATACCGGATCGATGGGATTCCCGCGGGGAGTACTTACGTGCTGTACGTCCACCCGCTCCCGCCCGACGCGGTAACCGTAGATGGCTACGGGCTGCTCGCGCCGCGGGATCAGAACGGCGTACCGTTCCAGCCGAGCGGCGCCTTCGGCACCACGTTCTATCCCAATACGCTCGATCCCAACCAAGCCACATCGTTCCTGGCGACCGCGGGCAGCGTCACAGGCCCGCTAAACTTCACCGTGCAGCCGCGGACAGCGGTGCCGGCATACGACCTGATCACTTCGAGTTATCTGGACCCCCACACAATGCTGCCCCTGTATGATCCGTCGACCGTGGCAGTGCCGATTCAGGTGTGGCCCGCAATCGTCAACAACACCCTGGCGAGCCTGTTCGTGAAAGTGGAGGCGAACTCGGGAGATACGCCGGTTCCGCAATCGGCCACGATTCTGGGCGGCTTCGGCGTGGCGAGCGGCAACTACGTGGCGCCGTACACGGACAATAGGACGGGACAGCGGGCGCTGGCTCTGTATTGGGGCATGCCGCTCTTCGCCGGCATCGGCCCACGACACCTGGTGCTGAATTACGGCAACGATATTTACGTCCTGCCACAGGCCGTGAACTTGGTTAGCCGGCCGGCCCCGGCAATCACGTCGGTGAATACCAATTCCGACGGAAGCGTGGCCGTCAATGGCAGCAACTTCGGCGGCGACAGCCTGGTCTACTTCGACGGCATCCAGGCGGTGCGATCCACCGCGTTCAGCGGCAACGACCTGCAAGGCTCCCTGACCGTGCTGCCGCCGGCCGGCACCGGCGGCCAGGTGGCGCAGGTCATCGTGTACAACGGCGACGGGCAGAATTCCACCTTCGCCACGTTGAACAGTCCGCCCACCTACACCTATCCAAGCGCTGGCCCACCGCAGATACAAACCCTGAGCCTCACGCCACTGCCCGCCGGCGCCACCGGAATGCTGGACATCACGACCCAGAACACGGCCTTCGTGGATGGCCAGGTGACCGTCGGTTTGGGTTCCGGCGACATCACGGTCAAACGCGTGTGGGTACTCGGCCCCACCCACCTGCAGGCCAATATCTCGGTCGCCGCCAACGCCTTTACCGGCAGTTCCGAAGTCAGCGTGATCTCCGGCTTCCAAGTGCTCGCGTTGGCCAATGCGTTCCAGGTGCTGCCGAGGAACCCCAGCCTCCCGGTGATCGCCGCCGTGGGCAACGCCAACGCCGCGCAACAGACCATCTACCCCGGAGCGTTCGCCAGCATCTACGGGGTCAATCTGGCGAGCTCGCCATCCACCGTGCAGGTGACGTTGGGAGATCAGCTCATGACGCTGCAGCCCAACGGTGTGTTCCCCGGGCAGGTCAATTTCTTCATTCCTGCCAATTTCCCCGCCGGAACCCCGATTCTGCGGCTGAATAACGGCAGTGTCGCGGCCAACCCGATCGCCGTGCAAATCGATGTTCCGCCGCCCACGATCCTGAGCGTTACCAATGCCAGCGGCGTGGCTTACGACGCCACTCACCCGGCCTCCTCGCAGGACGTGGTCAACGTCTACGTCTCCAACCTGGACCCGGCCGTGCTGGGCAATCCGAGCCGTTTGCAGGTGACCATCAACGGCCAATCGATGCCCGTGCAGCCCCTGACCCCGGCCGCCAACGGACAGACGCAGATTACCTTCTTCCTGACGCAGAGCTTCGGCGGCGTCCTGGTGAATCTGGCGGTGGTGGTGGACGGTTCCAGCAGCGCGCCCTTCCCGCTCATCGTTCGGTAACCGGGACTGACAAGACTGCCATGAATTTCCGGCGCACCTTGCCGGAAATTCGCTGGCAGTCCTGTCTGTCCCAGGGTCTGCGCGCTCCCCCACTTCGTGCTACCGTGACTGCATGAAACCACTTGCGCTTACGCTGCTTCTGGCCGGCTTTGCCCTACCCGCGGGCGATCCCCCCGGCTTTTACCTGTGGAAATCAGCCGAGTTGAAAGGCTTCAGCAAAACCCTGGCTCCCCAGATGAACGACAAAAAGGTCGCCACCCAGTCGATTGCCAGCTACGGCAACTACAGCTTCATGGTGGCCCACCGCGAAGGTTCGGGCGAAGCCGAATATCACGCCACGCAGGCCGACGTCTTCGTCGTCCAGAGCGGCGAAGCCACGCTCGTGGTCGGCGGTGAACTGGTGGACGGCAAGACCTCGGCGCCCAATGAAATGCGCGCCGCCTCCATCAAGGGAGGCACGGAAAAGAAACTCGCCGCCGGCGACGTGGTGACCATCCCCGCGAAAGTCGCCCACCAAGTCAAACTCGACGCCGGCAAGCAGTTCACTTACTTCGTCGTCAAAGTGACGCAGCCTTAATTCGCTACGCGTCGACGCAAGAATGACCCCACATTGGCTGACTGGCAGATGTGGCGCGCGCACTCCTGCGTGCAGCATCGGCACTCTTGCCGACGCCCGCTGCCCTAGGGCGGAGAGGCGTCGAGTGGAGACTCCGACGCAGCACGCAGGAGTGCGTGCGCCACGGCAGCAACTGCGAAGTTATTCTTGCGTGGTGCCTAACCGTTCGACCGGGCGGCGTCCCGCGCGATCCGCAGCATGGCTTCCAGACTGCGATCGACATCCGCCTCCGTCGTCGCCCACGAGGAGACGCTGATGCGCATCGCCACACGTCCCTGCCACAGCGTGGGGCCGCACCAACAGGTGCCGTCCTCCTGAAGCCCCGCGATTACGCGCTCGGTCGTTTCCGGCGTGCCGAAGGACACCAGCACCTGGTTCAACACCACGTCATTCAGAATCTCGAAGCCCGCGCCCGCGAGGCCATCGGCGAACCGCCTGGCGCAGCGGCAATTGCGCTCGATCAACTCGCCCAGCCCACTGCGCCCCAGCGACTTCAGCGCGGCCCAGGTATCCACGCCGCGGGCGCGCCGCGAAAGTTCGGGGACATACTGCGAAGGTTCGCGGTGGCCGCCCTGCGGCAGATAGGCGGCCGTCAGGCTCATCGCGCCGCGCAAGTGTTCCGCATCGCGCACGAACGCCAGGCCGCTGTCATAAGGAACGTTGAGCCACTTGTGGGCGTCGGTGGCCCACGAATCCGCTTCGGCGACGCCCGCCACCAGATGCGCATGCCGCGGACTGGCGGCGGCCCACAGTCCGAACGCCCCGTCCACATGTACCCACGCGCCCCCCTCATGCGCGCGCCGGCAGATCTCGTCCACCGGATCGAACGATCCCGTATTCACGTTGCCAACCTGCACGCACACGATGCTCGGAGTGTTCCACTCCGGAAGCGCGCCCGCCAGCATGCGCCCCTGCCCGTCTACCGGCACCTTCACCACGCGTTCCCGTCCCATCCCGAGCATGCCCAGCGACTTGATGACCGAGGGATGCGCTTCCTCGCCGACCACCACCTGTATGGCGGGCGCGCCAAAGAGTCCCTGGGCGTCGACATCCCAGCCTACGCGCGCGAGCACCGCATGCCGCGCCGCCGCGAGCGCCGTGAAATTGGCAACCGTGGCGCCGGTGACGAACGCGCCGCCGCATCCGGTGGGCAGGGCCAGCACATCCAGCAGCCAGCGCAACGAGACTTCTTCGAGCGTGGCGGAAACCGGCGTGGCCGCGAACAGTCCCGCGTTTTGATCCCACGCCGAAGCCAGCCAGTTCGCGCCGAGCGCGGCGGGCAGCGAACCACCGATCACGAATCCGAAGAACCGCCGCCCGGCGATTCCCATCGTGGCCGGCGAGCCCACTTCGTCCAGCATGCGGATGACGTCTTCCGGCGCCGTCGGCCCGTCCGGCAGCGGCTCGTGAAACTGGGCCAGTTCGCCGATCGCCTCGGCGGACGGGCTTACGCGCCGCTCCTGTATGTCTTCGAGATATCGCGCCGCGCGCAGCGCGACGGAGTGCAAGAGTTCCCGCATCTACCCATGGTAGCGAACGGGTGGGTGAACGGCAGGTTCTTTCCTGCGTTGCGTTTGATCCGGCGCCAAGCCGTCGAAGCGCTCAGCACGGTTCCCGCTGGCGGGGCTGGCCTCCTGCCACAAATCGTATGTACACTGTAGGTGCGAATGGAGTTCGATTGGGACGCGGCGAACGTGGCGCACATCGCACGGCACGGAATCACTTCCGAGGAGTGCGAGGAAGCCTATTGGAACGCGCCCGATGGTGATCGAGGTCCAGGAACGGAAGCGCGAGCGCCGCAGGCTGTGCCTGGGGGAGACCAACGCGGCAAGGCTGCTGACGTTCGTGATCGCCGAACGCAAGGACAAGATCCGGTTCGTCACCGCGCACCCGATGCACACGAAACAACGGGAGATCTACCGGGGGGAGGAATGATGCCAGCCAAGACCAGGATTCCGGCGTTCCAATCGGAAAAGGAAGAAGCCGCGTGGTGGGACGCGCATCCGGAGGTCGTTACGGCGCTGTTCCTGAAGGCGAAGAAGGAAGGGAAGATCAAGCGGCTGCCCGTGATCCGCGGGGCTACCAGATCCACGACGATCCGGCTGCCGATCGCCGATATTGAAACGGCGCAGCAGATTGCGGAGCGGCGCGGGTTGCCGTACCAGACCTATCTCAAGGGACTGCTCCATCAGGCTCTGGAACGCGAACGGAAGGCGGGATAGATCGCGCTCACAACATCGGGAAAGCGTAGTTTCCACCGCGGCTGGAGGTGCGCAGTTGGCAGGCGGACCCAGAGGGTACGCCGCCTGCCCCACCCAAGGCGAACGCGGATCAGGCGGCCGGCCGCGCGCGAACGCTACGGATGATCCGGTCCCCGTCGCGCTGACGAGTGAGGCGAATGTCGTAGTCGACTTGCAGCCCGAGCCAGGTTTCCGGCGAAACACCGAAGTATGTTCCCAGCCTCAATGCCGTATCGGCCGTGATGGAACGAGCGCCATTCACGATTGCGCCGATGCGGTTGGGCGGGACATCCAGATCCCTAGCCAACTGGTTGATGCTGATCTCCAGTGGTCGCATGAAGTCTTCCAGGAGGATCTCTCCAGGATGGATTGGATCGAGTCGCTTTGACGGCTTCATTGTCATCTCCCCAGCGCGTTAGTGGTAATCCACGATCTCAACGTCATGCGCATCGCCGTCACGCCAGACGAAGCAGATGCGCCATTGGTCATTGATGCGAATGCTATACGTCCCCGCGCGGCCGCCTTTCAGCAGTTCAAGCTGGTTTCCGGGAGGCACGCGAAGATCCCCCAGCCGCAGCGCCCGATGCAAGTACAGGAGCTTCCGCCGCGCAGGCCGTTCGATGGATTGAAATCGCCGAACCATGTGGTCCTCAAAGAGCGACGCGGTGTCTGCGCACTTGAATGACCGGATCAAGTCTCAGTCTATGACGTCGCGGGCATTATGTCAAACGTAATAGCCGGCATACAGCACGCCGCCGGTCGAACAACCGCCGGGTAAGGGAGCGGCCGCGCGCCCTAGGCGCGCACCGGCACCGGGCCGGCGAAATCGCCGCTGCCCTCGCCGACCTGCTGGCGCCACATGGCGTAATAGAGTCCCTTGTTGGCCAGCAGTTCGGCATGGGGGCCCCACTCCACGATGCGGCCGCGCTCCAGCACGTAGATGCGGTCGGCGTGGAGCACCGTGGAGAGCCGGTGGGCGATCAGGCAGGTGATGGCATCGCGGCTGGCGGCGACGTCGCGTATGGTCTGGCTGATCTCCTCTTCGGTCAGCGAGTCGAGCGAGGAAGTGGCCTCGTCGAAGACCAGCAGTTGCGGCTTGCGCAGCAGGGCGCGGGCGATCGACAGGCGCTGCTTCTCGCCGCCCGACACCTTGATACCGCCCTCGCCGATCACCGTGTCCAGACCGCGGCCGGCGCGCCCCAGCAGCCCTTGCACGGCGGCCTGCTCCAGCACTTCGAGGCACTCCTCGTCAGAGGCATCGGGCCGCACGAAGCGCAGGTTTTCGCGGATCGAGCCGGAGAACAACTGCGCGTCCTGGGTGACGAAGCCGATGCGCTCGCGCAGGCGGTCGATGGCGATTTCGTCCTCGGGGACGCCGTTGTAGTAGATGTGCCCCGCCTTCGGGCGATACAGGCCCACCAGCAGTTTCACCAGCGTGGTCTTCCCCGCCCCGGATGGTCCGACGAAGGCGATGGTCTCGCCGCGATCGACCTCAAACGAAATTTCGCGCAGCGCCGGCGCCGAGGCCGATTGGTGCTGGAAACTGACGTGGTCGAAGCGCAACTGGTCGAGGAAATCCACCGCCACCGGGTGCAGCGGCCGCGGTTCCGGCGGCAGGCTCAGGATGGTCTCGAAGTTCTGCAGCGACACCTCGGTCTCGCGGTAGACGTTGATCACGTTGCCCAGCTCCTGCAAGGGTCCGAAGATGAAAAACGAATAGATGAACAGCGAAAAGAACTGCCCCACCGTGATGCGCTGCGTGAAAATCAGGTAGAGCATGAGGAACAGGATCGAGGTGCGCAGCAGGTTGACGCAAGTGCCCTGTACGAAGCTCAGGCTGCGCAGGTAGCGCACCTTCTTCAATTCCAGTTTGAGGATCTTGGCGGTGGTGGCATTGAGGCGCGCGATTTCCTGCTGCGCCAGGCCCAGGCTCTTCACCAATTCGATGTTGCGCAGCGATTCCGTGGTGGCGCCGGCCAGCGCGGTGGTCTCGCGCACGATGTGCTTCTGCACTTCCTTGATCTTGCGGCTGAGCACCTTGCTCAATCCGCCGAGCAGCGGCACGGTCAGCAGGTAGGCCGGCACTACGGACCAGTGCACGCGGGAGGCGTAGACGATCACGAATACCAGGCCGATCAGCGTAGTGAAGACCAGGTTGACCGCCATGGCGATCAGCTTCTCCACGTCGGTCCGCACCTTCTGCAATTTGCCCAGGGTCTCGCCGGAGCGCTGGTCTTCGAAGAGCGTGTAGGGCAGTTCCAGGGAGTGACGGATGCCATCGGCATACAGTCGCGCGCCCACCTGCTGGGTGATCAGATTGACGCAGTAATCCTGGAAGTTCTTGGCCACGCGCGAAACGAACGCCACGAACACCGCCGCCGCCAGCAATCCGGTGACGCCGCGCAGAAATTGCGCGCTCGAGTACTGGCTGTACTTGGTGGCGTAGTTATCGATGATGTAGCGGAAGATCCACGGGTCGAGCAGCGAGAAGATCTGGTTGATGGCCGCCAGAATCAGCGCGGTCGCCGCGAGCTTCCAGTAGTTGCGAAGGTAACCGTAGAGAATGCGCATGAGTTTCTATTGTCGCCCGAAGGCGGCGGCGCAGGCAGATGCGCAAGGCGGAGCCTTATGCCACACTCAATTGAAATGCAGAAGCTTGCGTGTCTCTTTTCCATACTCTTGATTCCGCTGGCGGCCCAGCCGCCGGCCAACAGCACCTGGAAGTTCGCCGTGTCGGGCGATTCCCGCAATTGCGGCGACATCGTGATGCCGGCGATCGCTTCCGGGGTGCTGGCAAGCCGGTCTGAGTTCTACTGGCACCTCGGCGATTTCCGCGCCGTCTATACCTTCGATGAGGACATGGTTCCGCCCGCCAGTCTGCCACTGCCCGCCAAGCCCCTGAACATCATCGACTACGAAAATGGCGCCTGGCCCGATTTCATCGCCCGCCAACTGGCCCCGTTTGGCGCCCTTCCGGTGATGCTGAGCCCGGGGAATCACGAGACCATCCCGCCGGCCACCCGCGAACACTACCTGCTGCAATTCGCCGACTGGCTGGGTACGCCGGCGCTGCGCGCACAGCGTCTACAGGACGATCCCCAGGATCATAAACTGCGCGCGTACTATCGCTGGGTCAACCGCAATATCGACTTCATCGCGCTGGATAACGCCGGCACGGATCAGTTCGATGCCGCCCAGCTCAAATGGTTTCATTCGGTAGTGGACCGGGATGAAAAATCCGCTTCGGTTCAGACTCTGGTGGTGGGCATGCACGCCGCGCTCCCGGGCAGCTTCGGCAACTCGCACAGCATGGGCGATTGGGCGCAGGGTGAAAAAAGCGGACGCGAGGTCTACGAAGCGCTGTGGCACGCCCAGTCCGTGGCCCACAAGAAGGTCTACCTCCTGGCCAGCCACTCCCATTTCTATATGGAAGACGTGTTTCGCACCGATGCCTGGAAGGGCAAGGTGCTGCCCGGATGGATCGTGGGCACCGCGGGCGCCGTGCGCTACCGCTTGCCGGCAGGCGCGGTACCGGGACCGAAAGCCATGACGGATGTTTACGGCTACATGGTGGGCACCGCCGCGGCGGACGGATCAATCGCGTTCTCCTTCCAACAGATCCCAGTGGCGGATCTGCTTCGGACCAGCCAGGGCAAATACCCGGAATCCCTGGTGCGCTGGTGCGTGGACGAGAACAAACAGATGACGGAAAAATGAGTGGCATAAGGCTCCGCCTTGTGCATCCGAGCGCAGCTCGGATGTCCTCCTCCGGCGCTCACACCGTCAGACTTCGATCTCGAGGGCCAGCAGGGCGGCGCCGAACGTCTTCCCCTGGGCGTCGGTGCGCAGCGACACGGTGCCGCCGCCGCCGAGCGCGCCGTGCAGCAGGAAGTTCAGGGCGCCGAGGTTAGGCAGTTCGAAGCGCTCGACGGTGCCCTGCACGAGATCGCCAAAGTGGCGCTTGACGCGTTCGGCGGTGACTTCGCGGGCCAGCACCGGATAGTCGGCTTCGCGGTAGGCGATGACGCCGATGTTGCAGGTGTCGCCCTTGTCGCCGGAGCGAGTATGCGCGAGTTGGGAGAGCGGCACTTTCATAGCGGGCTTCTGGGACTATTCTCGCACGGCGCCGCAAACCCGGGGACAGACCCGACGTTCCCCGATTTTCTTGGATTCTTTCGAACAACGTGGGGAACGTCGGGTCTGTCCCCTGGTTTACTCCACTACTTCCACTCGCGTCACGATCTCATCGCGCGGCACGAGCGCCGGCCAGTAGGCCACAATCTCGCGCACCACGGGACGGCCTTCGCCAAATCCGGTGGCGCCGGGAGGGCCGTTGAGCACCAGCGGAATCAACTCGCGCGTGAAGCGGTCCACCGCCTTCTTGTCCGCCCCGCGCACGCCGATGCGCAACTGCACTTCGGGCGGATCGGGATTCGGCGGCGCGACCGCGCCGTGACAGGCGTTGACGCCGAAATATTCGGTGTAGATCTCATCGAAGGCGAGCCCGAGATTGCGCAAGCGTTGGCGCACGATGCGGTCAGCGGCCTGCGCCTTTTCCAGCGCCCGCGGCCACGAATAGACCAGCGTCCCGATGGCCTTCCAGCCGTTGGCGTAGCTGATGGAGAGTTTGAGCGAGGGAGGGCGCGGGCCGCCGCGAATGCCGCTGACGCGCACCCGGTTGTCGCCGTCGGCCGCCAGGCGGACGCTGGTGAAATCGGCCACGCAATCCGGCGTGATGTAGTTCTTCGGGTCGCCGAGTTCGTAGAGCAACTGCTCCTTCACCGAATCCAGCGTGACGCGCCCGCCGGCGGCGGAGTGCTTAGTCACGCAGAAAGTTCCATCCGGCTCGGCCTCGACGATGGGGTATCCGATGTTCGCCATGTCGGGGATGTTCCGCCAATCCACCTGGCAGTTGCCGCCGGTACACTGCGCGCCGCACTCGATGATGTGGCCGGCGATGGTGCCACTGGCGAGCCGGTCGAAATCGTCCTCCCGCCAGCCGAAGCGATGCACCATGGGCGCCAGCGCCAGCGCGGTATCGGTGGAGCGGCCGGCAATCACCACGTTGGCGCCGGTGGCCAGCGCCTGCGCCATCGGAAACGCGCCGATGTAGGCGTTGGCGCTCTGTATGCGATCGCGGATGGCGGCGATGGGCGCGCCGGTATCCATGTCGCGCAGTTGGTAGCCTTTGGCGAGGAACTCGGCGATCCGCGGATACACGTCGTCGCCGAGCACTACGGCCACCTTCAACCCGGGCGCGAGGCGCACCACTTCGCGGGCGCAGGCCAGCGGGTTGACGCCGCCGGCATTGGCGATCACGGTGACGCCGCGCTCGCGGATGTGAGGGGCGATGCGCGCCACCAGCGGCGGAAAATCGCGCGCGTAACCGAGCAGGGGGTCGGCCTGCTTCTGCTTTTGCAGGATCGACATGGTGACCTCGGCCAGGTAGTCCAGCGCGAGGTAATCCAGCGGGCCCTGTTCCACCAGGCGCACCGGCGCTTCCAGCCAGTCGCCCCAGAAGCCTTGCCCGTTGGCGATGCGGATCATGATCGCTCCATCGGCGTGGCAGGTGCTTTCGCCTGCCACGCGTGCGCCGTGTGGCGCAGGCACTCGTGCCTGCCGCGTCCCGACTCATCGGGACGCCTGCCGGGCATGCTCGAAAGCACGTCCCGAGGAGTCGGGACGCCGCAGACTGAGAGTCTGCGCCACACGGGTGGCTGTGAAGTTATTCCAGCGTTGGCTCTAATCATGGGCGGACCCATTCCGGGGCGGGGGTCGCGTGTTGCATGGATGCCTCCAACGCAAAGGATAGAATGCCGCGGGTTTCCAGCGGATCGATGACGGCGTCGCAGTGGCCGCGGGCGGCGGCGTAGCGCACGTCGAGCCAGCGCTCGTAATCGCCGCGGGTGCGCTCCACGGCCTCGCGCAGATCTTCGGGCAGCGGACCGTCCTTGTGCTTCTCCATCTCGGCTGCGTAGAGCGCCACCACGGCCGAATCGCCCTCCATGACGCCGATGCGCGCGGTGGGCCAACTGAACGTGAAGTGGGGGTCGAAGCCCTGTCCCGCCATGGCGTAATATCCGGCGCCAGAGGCGTGATTGAGCGTGACCACGATCTTGGGCACGGTGGCGCAGCTCATGGTCTCCACCATTTCGGCGCCGGCGCGGATGATGCCCTCGCGCTCGGCGTCGGGCCCCACCATGAAGCCGGAGACATCCTGCAGATAGACCAGCGGCGTGCCCAGGCGTTCGGCGGCCTCCACGAAGTACGCCACCTTGCGCGCGGACTCGGCATAGACGATGCCGCCGATGCGCGGCCGTCCCTGCGCTTTCAGGAAACCGCGGCGGTTGGCAATCACGGCGGCCGGGCGGCCGTCGAGGCGCGCGTTGGCGCACAGCATCTCGGGAGCATATTCGGGCTGGAACTCGCTGTAGTCGGCGGCATCGAAGATACGCAAGAGGACGTCTTCGATTTCGTAAGGCATGCGATGGTCGGCGGGCAGCACGCCGCGCAGTTCGGAGGCGTCGCGCGCCGGCTGGGTGACGCAAGTGGCAGCGCAAGTGGGGGCGGCCGCCGGCAATTGGCGAAAACGCTGGCGGATGCGCTCCAGGCAATCGGCATCGTCCTTCGCCAGGTAGTGCGCCACGCCGCTGACCGCGGTGTGCAGGCGCGCGCCGCCGAGCGGTTCGGACTCGATCACCTGGCCGGTGGCGCCCTTCACCAGGTTGGGCCCGCCGAGCCCCATGAAACTGGTGCCTTCCACCATGATGATGCAATCGCTGAGCGCCGGCAGGTAGGCGCCGCCCGCGATGCAGGGCCCCATCACGGCGGCGATCTGCGGGATGCGCAGTTTGCGGCGCATCAGCGAGTTGTAGAGGAAGATGCGGCCGGCGCCGTACTGTCCGGGAAAGATGCCGTCCTGGTAGGGCAGGTTGACGCCCGCCGAATCCACCAGGTAGACGATGGGCAGGCGGTTGCGCATGGCGATTTCCTGCGCGCGCAGAATCTTGGTGATGGTTTCCGGCCACCAGGCGCCGGCCTTCACGGTGGCGTCGTTGGCCACGATGACGGCGGGGCGGCCCTCAATGCGCCCGAGCCCGGTGACGATGCCGGCGGAGGGCGCCTGGCCGTCATAGCGGTCGTAGGCGATCAGCAGGCCGATCTCCAGGAAACGGGAAGCGGGGTCGGAGAGGGCGGTAATGCGCTCGCGCGCGGTCATCTTGCCGGACTGGTGCTGGCGATCGATGCGCGCCTGGCCGCCGCCCTCGCGGAGGCGCGCTTCGAGCGTCTGAATCTGTTCGACCAGGTGGCGCATGTGCGCCTGGCGGGCCACGTCCACGTTATTTCAGCCAGGTTATTTCAACTTCGAGAAATCGGCCGGATCCATGTAGACGGATTCCGGCGATTTGGCGAGGATCTTGCCGTTGACCTCGGATGCGGCGGAGACCTTCTGCCATTCCGGATCGGCCCGGAACGCCGCCCAATTCTTCTGGGCCGCTTCCAGGCTGGGGTGCGCCACGATGTAGATCAGCGTGGTCTTGGATTTTTCCGGATCCTGCGGGATCCAGTAGCCCACGCTCTCGATACCGTGGCGCTTGAAAATTTCGATGGTGTGATCGCGGAAGCGCGCCTTCAGGGCTTCCAGCTTGCCTTCATTGCACGTGTAGGTGCGTAATTCGTAGACGCGGTTTTGCGCGCAGGCGAAACCGGCGAACAGCACGATGAGACCAAGTAAACGAGTCATGAGGCTAGTGTATCGTGGCGCGGGGTGGTCGTGGTGGGGCAGGCGGGGTACCCTCTGGGTCGCCTGCCAATCCGAACGGACAAGGCAGAGCCTTAACCCACTGAGCTTAAAGCTCGATGCCGAGTTCGGTGGCCACCTTCACCAGGGTGGTAACCAGGCGGTCCACATGCTTTTCGGTGTGCGCCGCGGTGCACGAAATGCGCAGCAGGTTTTGCGCCGCGGCCGGACGCAGCACCGGATTGGTGTAGATGCCTTCTTCGAGCAATCGCTTGCACAGGCGGCACAGATCGAGTTCCTCCTGGATCACCACCGGCACGATCGCCGTCTCGCCGGGCAGCACGTTGAAGCCGCGGGAGCGCAGCTCATCGCGCAGCAACTGCGCGGTGCGCAGCAGATGCAGGCGGCGCTCCGGTTCCTTCTGCATGATCTGCAACGCCTGCCCGGCGGCGGCCACGCTAGCCGGCGGCAGACTCGCCGAAAACATGAACGGCCGCGCCGTATGCTTCAAATAATCCACCACGGCGCGCTCGCCGGCGATGAAGCCGCCCACCGATGCCAGCGACTTGCTGAACGTACCCATCACGATATCGACGTCGTCCAGCACGCCCACGTGTTCGGCTGCGCCCGCGCCCGTCGCGCCCAGCACGCCGATGCCGTGCGCCTCATCCACATACGTGCGCGCGCCGTAGGGCTTGGCCAGTTTCATGATGCCGCGCAGGTCGGCGATATCGCCTTCCATGCTGAACACGCCTTCGCTGACGACGAAGATCTTTTCTTCGGGCGGGCAGGTCTCCAGGCACCGCTCGAAGTGCTCCATATCGTTGTGCCGGAAACGCACCGTGCGCGCCGGCGACCGCAATGCGCCTTCCACCAGGCTGGCGTGCAGGTTGTGATCGCAGATCATCACGTCGCCCTTCTCGGTCAGCGCGCTGAGTGTCGCGTAGTTGGCCTGGAACCCGGTGCCGAAAGTAAGCGCAGCTTCTTTATGGACGAGTGCGGCGAGTTCGGCTTCCAGCTTGACGTGAAGATCCAGCGTGCCGTTGAGAAGGCGCGAACCGCTGCAACCACTACCGTACTTCTTGACGGCCTGCACGGCGGCTTCCTTCACCTTGGGATGCGTGATCAGGTCCAGGTAATCGTTGGACCCGAACATCAGCACTTTGCGGTGCCCCATACGCACTTCGCCAGCCCCACACCCTTCGCGGTCCCCAAAGACCTCGAAGTACATGTAGAGCCCGGCGGCCTGCAAATCACTCGGACGAGTGAAATTTCGGCATTTCTCGAAAATGTCGTTCGAGCCACTGCCCTTTCTTTTGCCGGTGATGTCGCTAGTCGATACGCGCATGGTCCTCAGTTCCAATTATAGATTCGATATGTCTTGTAGCGCTTGGCTCCCATCACTTCTAATGAGCGATTCATGAGCACGTTATCCTCAAGAATCCAGGACATCTCGCAGTCGCCAAACCCCAGTTTCCGCGCGTTAGAGACCAACGTGGCGTAGAAACCCGCCGCGAGGCCCGAAGCCCGGTACTCCTCGACGACCCCGAGGGCAAGGACCCGTACATTCTTGATCAAACGTTGATGATACAGGATTTTGAGCAGCCCCGTCGGGAACAGGCTTCCGTTGGCCGGTTTGAGCGCCTGATTCACGTCGGGCAATGCCAGCGCAAAGCCAACTACCCGGTCCCCCACTTCTCCAATCAGCACCAGATCGGGCTTGAGAATCATCTTCATCTCTTTGCCCATCAGTAAGAATTCTTCGCGTGTCATGGGGATGAATCCCCAGTTGCGCTGCCACGCCGCTCCATAGACTTCCCATATGCGCGCCACATCGTTCTGGAAGTCCTTCATGTTAATGGGACGAACGCGCACTCCGGTAGTCTTTAAGGCTCTTTCGGCAACGCGATCGATCTTCTTCATTTCGATGGTGTTGGCGTTGCTCAGGTAGGCGTAGAGATCCATGGCCTTGGTCAGGCCGGCCTGGTCCATTAGCCCCGGATAGTACCGGGGGTTGTAGGGCATCATCACCATCGGCGAAGAATCAAATCCGTCCACCAGCATGCCGCATTCGTAGTTCGTGGATGGGCTCACCGGGCCGCGCAGGAACGTCGCGCCCCGCTCGAAAACCCATTGACGCGCTCGTTCCAGGAGCGCGCGCGCCACCTCTACGTTGTCTACACTCTCGAAGAAACCGAAAAATCCGGCGTTCTCTTCATGGAACCGATTGTGGTTCCGGTCGATGATGGCCGCCACGCGACCCACCACCTTGCCACCCTCCCGCGCCAGGAAGAACTCCGCTTCCGCGTTGGCATAAAAAGGATGCTTCTCGCGGTCCAACAACTCTTTGACCGCGATGCGCAACTGCGGCACCCAATATGGATCGTTACGGTAGATTGTGAAAGGCAGTTCCACAAACTCAGGCAGCGCCTTTTTGTTTTTTACTGCCGCAACTTCAATACCTACCAATCATAGCCCCTTTGGAGACAGTTTTTGGTACAGCATGGGTGCCGTCATAATCAAAACCGCAGCCGTAACGACGCCGGCCAGCAGGTCAACCGTATAGTGGTATCGAAGATAAACTGTAGCAAAAATGATGCACGGAGTGTAGGCCAAATAGATCCGGAACCACCGGTTCGAGACCATCCGGCTGCCCCACCACGCCAGGATGGTGAGTTCCGTGTGGCCACTCGGAAAGCAATCGAAATGAGCGGATTCCAGGCGGTCGAGGGTGCTTTGCATGGCCTGAAACAACCATAAACCCTGCAGCGGAAAGTGCTGCAAGTGTTTGAGAAGAAAGCGTGGTCCGCGGGCTGGGACCACGAGGTAGCCCACGTACGAGGTCAAAAAACCCAAGACGATTAAGAAAACATAATATTGAAAATCCCTGGTTCGCCCCTTGCGCCACAGCACCCAGGCGATGTACAGAAACGCCGGTATAAAAAGGGTGTAGATCGCTTGCAGAAACTCCGTCAGGACGGGCGTGTGGACGCGCTCCAGCCAGACGGAGGGGTGCGCTCCCCAGATTCGGAAATCGAGATCGGCGAGCCATTGGTCGGCATCGGAGCCGCGCACCGCGGGGATGAACAGCGCCATCTCCTTGTAACAGGCGCCGACATAGGGCAGCCAATACCAGTCGCGGAAAAACCCGGAGGTGGCGTTGGGCCGCTTCACCTGGTAGACGATCGCCGCGCCGCTAATCAGGTTGGCAGCCAGCAGGGGGAGCGCGTAGGGCAATTTGCTCCACCAGCCGAAGATAACCACGACCTGGAAGGCAAAATAGGCGAGAATGACCTTGTCCACCGCCCAGAAGCGCGTGTCAGCCTTTAATAGTTCAGGCTTCAATAGGTCAGCCTTTAATACGTCAGCCAACCCGCCTCCTTGTACCAAGCCAGGGTTGCCGCCAGGCCCTCGTCCAGCGAAGTCGGCGCCACGAACCCGAGTTCGCTCGCGGCGCGCCCGGTATCGCAGGTCCACGCCATGCATCGCGCCTCGGCGATCTTTTCGCGCGAGACGATGCCCGGCGTGCCGCTTAAGCGTGCCCAGAGTTCGCCGCAGACCCCCACTGCATTGGCCACGGCGAACGGTACCGTCAACACGCGCGGCGTCCGCGCCATGATGCGCGCCGCCGACTCCCCCAGTTGGCGCCAGGATACGGGTTTGGCATGCGCCAGGAAATACGCCCGCCCCGCCGCGCGCGGCGCGCCGGCGGCGGCCAGCAAGCCTTCCACCAGATCCTTGACGTAAATCGCGCTGAACCAGCGCTCGCCGCCCGAAATCTCCAGCACCAGCCCTTTGGAGATCGATTTCAGCAACTGAAAGACATCCGTATCGCGCGGCCCGTAAACCACCGGCGGCCTCACGATCACTGCGTCCGGCGCCAGATTGCGCACCACGCGCTCCGCATCCAGCTTGGATTTCCCATAGTGCGTCAGCGGGTGGGGCTCGGCGTCCTCGGCCAGCGGCGCGCCGGGCGTGGCGGGCCCCATCGCGGCCAGCGAACTGACATGAACCAGCCGCATTCCCCGCCCTGCCATGGCGTGCGCCAGTTGCTCCGTGGCGCGTACGTTGCCGGTGTAGTAATCCCGCGGGCGCAGCGCTTTGGTGACGCCCGCCAGGTGGATCACGGCATGGGCCCCGCGCAACGCCTCGGCGAGGCCAGCGCCGCTCGCCAGATCGCCGTAGACGGTCTCCACGCCCGCCGGCAGCGAGCGCGGCACACGGGTGCGGCGCACCAGAGCGCGCACGGTCTCGCCTTTGGCGATGAGCTTTTCCAGCAGGTGCCTACCGATGAAGCCGGTACCGCCAGTTACCAGAATCATTACGGCGACGTACTTCGGAAGGCGACCTCGCCGAAATAGCTCTCGGCGGTGGTGCCCGTATGTTGGGAATTGATCTGGAGGCGCAGACCCTTGACGCGCGGCGCGGTTTTGCCGTAGGCGCGCTCGTAATCGGCGGCGATGTTGCGGCTCTCCGCAATCCACTTGTTCATGTTGGCGGTGCCGGATTGGCAGACCACGGCAAAAATGCGCACCAGCGGAATATTGCTGGCATATTGCATGGTTCCCTGGGGTGCGCTGCTGTCCCAGATGTAGGTCAGGATTCGCCTATCGGAAAACACCACCAGCACCTGGGCAGCCTGGTCGTCGGTGGAGGCGCGGCGGAAATCGCCCCCGCCCGGCAGTTGAGCCACCTTCCAGTGCCAGGTCAAAAACGGCATCTGGGCGGGGTCCACATCCACCGAGTGCTCCAGCCCAAAGGAACTCATCACGCTCTTCAGACGCAGGCAACTTTCGGTTTCCTTGCAGATCGAAATGTCGGGTTGACCGTGGTTCATCTTGATCTGCCAGTCCACGGGCAGACGTCCCGCAGCCCACTTAGCCGTATTCAATACGATGAAAGCCATCTGGGAGGTGCGTGCCTGGAATAGGAAAACAAGAAAGCTGCAAGCCAGCAGATACTTTTTCAAGAGACCTCTCACGCGCGTGTGCCGCCGTGCTCTTCTATTACTATCGCATGAATGGCGTGGGTTTTGCCACTGTGGATCGGGTGCTTGAACGTTTTCGGGAAGGCTGTCCATGAATACGCCCCACGGGATACACCGCGTTTTCGTCGTGTGGCGCGAAAACGTTTAAGCCCCCGTGTGGATCACTTTCCGCGCGCTTGAATCGCCTGCGCCGTGAGCGCCGCCTGCCGGGCTACCGATTCCGGCAGCCCCGGCACGGGCCGCGTAAACCGCTGCACGTCTTCCAGATCCTCCGCTTGCCCCACCACGTACAGCGCGCGCAGCGCTTCCCAAACGTGATTTTTGTCGGCGGAGAGTTCGGCCAGCGCGTCGCCAGGCGCCACGGCGTCGCCTTCCTTGTGCTCCAGGGTGCGCACTTCCCCGGGCGCCGGCGACCGCACCTCGCTAGCGCCAACGCGCGCCAGCAGGGTTCCGGGGTTCACGTAGTCCCCCAACTTCAACCGGTAGCGGACCGGTCCGGCCACGGGCGCTCGCACCGCATAAGGGCGCAGCATGGCCACCAGTTCGCCGCGCGCCGCGCCGTCGCCAAAGCCGGCCAGAGAGAGCGCTGCGTTGCGCCGCACCATGGGTTCCGGATCGTGGATCAGCCGCCGCAAAGCCTCATGGAACGGCGGATACGCGCGGTCCTGGCCCATGATCCACGCCGCGGTCTGGCGGATTTCGAGATTCGGGCTCGCCGCCTCCGCGATCGCGCGCGGGTACCAGCGGGCGGCATTTCGACGGTGAGAAATCCGCTCGCCCAATTGCACCAGCGCATGCTGTATATGCCGCGGCTTGGAGCCGTCCGCGAAGTACGCGTCGAGGTCGGAATCGCTGAGCTGGCGCCCAAACCACGTGTTGTACCAAAACAGGAAGGGGAACAGCACCAGCCCGAGGGCAAACAGCGCGATCAATAAATACGCGCGCCGGCCGGGACGCTGGTGTGCTCGGGGAGTTTCCGCTTGCATGCGAGAACTCATCATACCCCAGGCGGGCCTAATCGCGATCGAAGAGGGCGTCGGGGGGCACTACGATCTCGGGATCTTCAGTGCGGAGTTCGCTCACTTCAGAGATTCCGCCCATGGTGCAGCGCCAGGCCTTGCGGGTGCGCGGGTCGATGACCCAGACGTAGCGGACGCCGAAGTTGCCTTCCTGGTCGACTTTTTCGAAACCGAACTTCGCGAAGATCTTGAGAACGTCCTGCCCGGAGAGGGTCTTAAGCTTTGGCATGGACGAGCGGATCGAGTTCGAAGGAGGCGAGCACCGACGGATCTTCCGCCAGATCAAGCTCCGCCAGATCCTCGCCCTTTAGGTGAAGGCTGATCGCCTCTCTCAGGTTTTCGGTCAACTCATCGAGGGTCTTGGCCTGGGTTACGACAGGAAGATCCAAACACTCGGCGACGTACTGTTTTTCGCCTTTGAAAATGCGGACTTGAATGATTTTCTTCATGGTTGGACTTTAGTTTAGGCGGGGCCGCCACAATCGTCAACACATGCCTCCCGAAGCACCGCGCAGCCTACCCGCCCTTCTCCTTCCTCAACGCTCCATTCTTTATGGTAACGAAGCGGTAGCCCCGGTATCGGCTTTACTCGAACAGGTCGCAGACCGGGACCAGCGTCTCCGGGTTCTCCGTGCGCAACTCCGTCACCTCCTGCATGCCGCCGGGAGTGCAGCGCCAGGCGTGCCGCGTGGCCGGATCGAGGATCCAGACGTAGGGGACGCCGAACGCCAGGTAGTCTTCCACGCGTTGGCGCATTTCCGAAAGACGATCGTCCGGGGAGAGGACCTCAATACAAATGAATGGCGGGGTGGAGAGGATTTGCCCGGGAGGGTTGCCCAAGACCAGGCACACATCGAGAACGCGAAAGCGCGTGGCGGAGACCTGGACGCGCAGTTCCACAAAGCCCCAGAGTCCCCACTCCTTCCGGTGAGACCGGTAATAGAATGCGATCTCCGTCTGGAGCCGGGAATGATCCTTCTCGCCCAAGTTCCGCTCCAGGACCACCCCGTCGACGTAGTCGCAATCCGGGCGGTAGCTGGTGCTCAAGTAATCGTGGACGCTTACCAGTGACCCCGTGGCCATAAATAAGGACTCTTCCCTAAGATAGCAAAAACGCCGGCACACATTGAAAGCGAGACCGGCGGATGGCGTGGCACCCTCATACTGCGATCAGTTCTTCACGGACAAAATGGAGGCGGATGATTTTGGGACGGGACTCCTCTTCGAAGTGACAGATCACGGCATCGCGAACCATTTCGTTTAGTTCTTCAAGCGTGCCGGCAACGGTAAAAATCGACTGGCCCAGAGCTTCCGCGGCGTAGCCCCCCTCGGGCGGCTCGCTCACGATGAAGATGATTTCGTTCACGTTCGACCTCTCAAAATAAAGACCGCCGGCGAACCAGACAGGCCCACCGGCGGTTGGAATTGCCTCGCGATTACTCGGCCAGCGATTCTTCGCTGGTATCTTCCGGGAGGCCGCCGGCGTACTGCAGCCGCGTCTCCTCGTCGTAACCCGGGATAGCGTCCAGAGGCACGTCGGTAGGCGTCTCTTCCACCACATCCTCGCCGGCGATCTTGACCTGGCGGTAATACTCCATGCCGGTACCGGCCGGAACCAGGCGGCCCATGATCACGTTCTCCTTCAGACCGCGCAGGTAGTCCACCTTGCCGTTAATGGCGGCTTCGGTGAGCACGCGCGTGGTCTCCTGGAAGCTGGCCGCGGAGATGAACGAATCCGTCGAAAGCGACGCCTTCGTGATGCCGAGCAACATCGCCTTGCCCTGCGCCGGACGCCCGCCCGCCTCCAGCACCTTATTGTTCTCGGTGCGGAATTTGAACTTGTCCACGATCTCTTCGGGCAGGAACTCGGTGTCGCCGATGTCCTCCACCTTCACCCAACGCATCATCTGGCGGCTGATGGTCTCCAGATGCTTGTCGTTGATGTTGACACCCTGCAAGCGGTAGACTTCCTGAATCTCGTTGACCAGGTACTTCTGCAGTTCCTTTTCACCGAGCACCGCCAGAATGTCGTGCGGATCGCGCGGGCCGTCCATCAGAGGTTCGCCGGCTTTGATCTTCTCGCCTTCCTGAACCTTGATGTGCACGCCGCGGGGCAGCGAGTATTCGCGCTTTTCGCCACCGTCCTCGCTTTCGACGTAAATCTTGCGCTGGCCCTTGCTGACTTCGCCGTATCTCACCGTGCCGTTGATCTCCGCCATGATGGCCGTCTCGCGCGGCTTGCGCGCTTCGAACAGCTCCACCACGCGCGGCAGACCGCCGGTGATGTCCTTGGTCTTGGTAGTTTCGCGCGGGATCTTGGCCAGCACATCGCCGGCGTGGACTTCCTCCCCGTCGCGAACCATCAGGTGGGCGTGGGTCGGCATCAGGTACTTCTTGGCCTCCGAACGGGACCCCGAAGCGCCTTCCGGCCGGACCACGATCTGCGGTTGCCGCTTCTCGTCGGGTGAATCCGTCACCACCAACTGCGACATGCCCGTGACCTCGTCCAACTGCTCCTGCATGGTGAGGCCGTCCACCAGATCCTTGAAGTGGATGGTGCCAGAGACTTCGGTCAGAATCGAGAAGGTGTACGGATCCCACTCGAGCAGGATCTGGTTGGCCTTCACCGGAGCGCCGTCTTCCAACAGCACGCGCGCGCCATAATTCACCTCGTAGCGTTCCTTTTCGCGGCCCTTGTCGTCCATCACCACTATTTTGCCGTTGCGGTTCATGGCGATCATTTCGCCAGTCTTGCTGCGCACCGTCTGGATGCCAATGTAGTGGGCGAAACCGTCGCTCTTGGCGTCCTGCTTCGATTGCTCGTTGATACGGCTAGCGGTGCCGCCGATGTGGAAGGTACGCATGGTCAACTGCGTGCCCGGTTCGCCGATAGACTGCGCCGCGATCACGCCGACCGCTTCGCCGCGTTCCACCAACCGCCCCGTTGCCAGGTTACGGCCGTAGCACGCCACGCAGACACCGCGCTTGGATTCGCACGTCAGCACGGAGCGGATCTTGACGCTCACGATGCCCGCCGCCTGAATCGCCGCCGCCAGTTCTTCCGTGATTTCCTGATTGACACCGACGATTACGTTGCCCTCGTAATCGCGCTGAGCTTCCAGCGCCACGCGGCCCACAATGCGGTCGCGCAAAGCTTCGATGGTTTCGCCGGATTCGATGATCGGCTCCACGTAGATGCCTTCCGTGGTGCCGCAATCGTTTTCGCTGATGATCACGTCCTGCGCCACGTCCACCAGGCGGCGCGTGAGGTAGCCCGAATCGGCCGTCTTCAACGCGGTATCCGCCAAACCCTTGCGGGCGCCGTGCGTGGAGATGAAGTACTGCAGCACGTTGAGGCCTTCGCGGAAGTTCGCCGTGATGGGGGTCTCGATGATCTCGCCCGACGGCTTGGCCATCAGTCCGCGCATACCCGAAAGCTGGCGGATCTGCTGTTTCGAACCGCGCGCACCCGAGTCGGCCATGATGTAAATCGGGTTGAGGTAACGGCCGGTGCGGTCGTCCTCTTCCATCGCCGAGAACATTTCATCGGAAACCTTTTCGGTAACCTTGCTCCAGATTTCGATGATCTTGTTGTAGCGTTCGCCGTGCGTGATGGCGCCGTCCTGATACTGGTTTTCCACCAGCACCACTTCCTTCTCGGCGGCCCTCACCAGCGCGGCCTTCTCGCTCGGCACCACCATGTCGTCGATGCCGATGGAGATCCCGGCGCGCGTGGCGTACAGGAAGCCCAGCGCCTTGATCTCGTCCAGCATGTGGACGGTGATATGCAACCCGAACTTGAGGTAGCAGTACTGCACCAGTTGCGCCAGCCCCTTCTTCTTTAAAAGGCCGTTGATGAACGGCATGTCCTCGGGCAGATTGTCGTTCAGAATCACGCGCCCAACCGTCGTGTCCATGTACTGCTTGATGAACTCGATGGGTTCGGTGTGGATGATGTTCTGGGTATCGAAGGCGTGCACCAGGTCGATGACCCTGCCGGTGTAGCGCAGCTTGATCGGGGTGAGGGTTTCGACTTCGCCCATTTCGAGCGCGATCAGCACGTCGTCGGTGGACGCAAACGTCCGTCCTTCGCCCTTGGCGCCGGGACGCGATTTGGTGAGGTAGTAGCAGCCCAGCACCATGTCCTGCGTCGGGATGGTGATCGGAGCGCCGTGCGCCGGCGACAGAATGTTGTTGGACGACAGCATCAGGGTGGATGCTTCGATCTGCGCTTCCGGCGACAGCGGAATGTGCACGGCCATCTGGTCGCCGTCGAAATCCGCGTTGAACGCGGTGCAAACCAGCGGGTGAATCTTGATCGCCTTGCCTTCCACCAGTACCGGCTCAAACGCCTGAATGCCGAGCCGGTGCAAGGTGGGCGCGCGATTCAACAGAATCGGATGGTCCTTGATGACCTCTTCCAGGATGTCCCACACCACCGGGTCCTGCTGCTCCACCAGTTCCTTGGCTTGCTTGATGGTGGTGCAGTGGCCGCGCTGTTCGAGGCGGTGATAGATGAACGGCTTGAACAGCTCCAGCGCCATCTTCTTGGGAAGGCCGCACTGATGGAGCTTCAACTCCGGACCCACCACGATCACCGAACGGCCCGAGTAGTCGACGCGCTTGCCGAGCAGGTTCTGGCGGAAACGGCCCTGCTTGCCCTTGAGCGTATCGGAGAGCGATTTCAGGGGGCGGTTGTTGGCCCCGCGCAGCACGCGGCCGCGGCGTCCGTTGTCGAACAACGCGTCCACGGCTTCCTGCAGCATGCGCTTCTCGTTGCGCACGATGACATCCGGCGCGTGCAACTCGATCAGCTTCTTCAAGCGGTTGTTGCGGTTGATCACGCGGCGGTACAGGTCGTTCAAATCCGAGGTGGCAAAACGGCCGCCATCCAATGGCACCAGCGGGCGCAACTCCGGCGGGATCACCGGGATCACGTCCAGAATCATCCACTCCGGCTTGTTGCCGCTCTTGCGGAAGCTTTCCACCACGCGCAACCGCTTGGCATGCTTGAGCTTCTTCTGCTGGCTCTGCTCGGTCTTCATCTTCTCGCGAATTTCTTCGCTGAGCGATTCGACGTCGATCTTCTTGAGCAGTTCCTTGATGCCCTCGGCGCCCATCATGGCGACGAACTTGAGGGGGAATTCCTGGTCCAGTTGGCGCTTGCGCTCGTCGGTGATCACTTCACCGCTGCTCAACCCGGTGTCGGCGCCCGGCTCCACGATCACGTAGGCTTCGAAGTAGAGCACGCGCTCCAGTTCGCGCAGCGTGATGTCCAGCAGGTGGCCGATACGGCTGGGCAACCCCTTGAAGAACCACACGTGCGAACACGGGCTGGCCAGTTCGATGTGTCCCAGGCGTTCCCGGCGGACGCGCGCCAGCGTAACTTCCACGCCGCACTTGTCGCAAATCACGCCGCGGTGCTTCATGCGCTTATATTTGCCGCACAAGCACTCCCAATCCTGGGTGGGGCCGAAGATGCGCGCGCAGAACAGCCCGTCGCGCTCCGGCTTGAAGGTCCGGTAGTTGATGGTCTCCGGCTTGGTGACTTCTCCATGGCTCCAGCTCCGGATTTTTTCCGGAGAAGCCAGAGAAATGCGGATCGAATCGAAATCCGCAATCAAATTCGCTCGGTCGTACGGAGAGGATCTCAAAATTGCCTCCAGTTCCTAATCAAACCAAAAACCTGTTGGGCCGCCGATGAACGCCGATGAACGCGGATAAAACAGAAGCACTTTTGCTTATCTGCGTTTATCGGCGTTCATCGGCGGCCATAATGCCTTTTTTAGTCTGCCGCCAGAGCCGTATCCGGCACTTCCCGCGGCTTCTTCATCAACTCGACGTCGAGACACAGCGACTGCAACTCGCGAATCAGTACGTTGAACGATTCCGGTACGCCCGGCTCGATGGCAGCCTCGCCCTTGACGATGGCCTCGTAAATCTTGGCGCGGCCATAAACATCGTCCGACTTCGCGGTCAACAATTCCTGCAAAATGTAAGCGGCACCATAGGCTTCCAGCGCCCAGACTTCCATTTCGCCGAAACGCTGTCCGCCGAACTGCGCCTTGCCGCCCAGCGGCTGCTGGGTAATCAGCGAATACGGCCCGATGGAGCGCGCGTGGATCTTATCGTCGACCAGGTGGGAGAGCTTCAACATATAGATGTAGCCCACCGTCACCGGCTGTTCGAACTGCGTACCCGTCATGCCGTCGAAGAGCGCGGTTTTGCCCGAAGTCGGCTTCCCCGCATCGGTCAGCGCTTTCTTGATTTCGCGCTCGGTCGCGCCGTCGAAGACGGGAGTCGCATAATGCAAGCCCAGCGCTTGGGCCGCCCACCCCAGGTGGGTCTCCAAAATCTGACCGACGTTCATACGGCTGGGAACGCCCAGCGGATTGAGCACGATTTCCACCGGTGTTCCATCCGGGAGGTACGGCATGTCCTCCTCCGGCAGAATCCGCGCGATCACACCCTTGTTTCCGTGGCGGCCCGCCATCTTATCGCCCACGCTCAGCTTGCGCTTCATGGCGATGTAGACCTTCACCAGCTTGATCACGCCGGGAGGCAGCTCATCGCCCTTGCGCAGTTTGGCGATCTTCTCATCGGTGATCTTTTCCAGCACCGCGATCTGGCGCGACGTCATCTCTTCGATTTCGTCGATCTGTTCGTTGAGCCGCGGATCCTTGCTGGCCAGGCGCATGCGCTTCAAATCGCGCGACTTCATCTTCTCGATCAGTTCGCGCGTCAGCTCCGTGTCCTTGCTGAGCAGGCGCTTGTTGGTCTTCTCGTCGTGCAGGTCGGCCAGCAACTTCTTGCCTTCCAGCAGCATGCCCAGGCGTTTGGCGCGCTCGTCCGTCAGGATGCGGATTTCATCCTGCAAATTGCGCTGCAAACGTTGGATTTGCGATTCCTCGATCAACTTCGACCGCTCGTCCTTCTCCTGCCCCTTGCGCGAGAAGATCTTGCAATCGACGATGGTGCCCTCGATGCCCGGCGGGCAGTAGAGCGATGCGTCCTTCACATCGCCGGCCTTTTCGCCGAAAATCGCGCGCAGCAGCTTCTCTTCGGGAGTCAGTTGGGTTTCGCCCTTGGGCGTCACCTTGCCCACCAGAATGTCGCCCGGCTTGACCGTGGCGCCGATCCGGATGATCCCGCTCTCGTCCAGGTTGCGCAGGAAACTATCCGCGATATTCGGAATGTCGCGGGTGATTTCCTCCGGTCCCAGCTTGGTGTCGCGCGCTTCGATTTCGAATTCTTCAATGTGGATCGAAGTGTAGTAGTCTTCCTTGACCAGCTTCTCGCTCACCAGGATGGCGTCTTCGAAGTTGTACCCGCGCCAGGGCATGAACGCCACCAGCACGTTGCGTCCCAGGGCCAGTTCGCCCAGGTCGGTACACGGACCATCGGCCAGAACCGCGCCCTTGGGGACGCGCTGGCCCACGCTGACAATCGGCTTCTGATTGATACAGGTGTTCTGGTTGCTCCGCTTGAACTTCGTCAACTGATAGATGTCCGCGCCCACCTCGCGCGAAAGCTGGCCTTCATGCGCCGTGCCTTCCACGCGAACGATGATGCGTTCGCTATCCACCGAATCCACGATGCCGGGGCGCTTATTGAGCACCACGGCGCCGGAATCGCGCGCCGTGACGGCCTCCATGCCGGTACCCACATAGGGGGCGTCGGCGCGGAGCAGAGGCACAGCCTGGCGTTGCATGTTGGAACCCATCAACGCGCGGTTGGCGTCGTCGTTTTCCAGGAACGGAATCAGGCTGGCGGCTACGCTGACGAGTTGCTTGGGGCTGACGTCGATGTACTCGATTTCGTCCCTGCCCTTGAGCACGAAGTTGCCGGCCTGCCGGGCGTTGGAAAGATCGGGAACGATGCGGCCCTTCTCGTCCAGTTCCACGTTGGCCTGGGCGATGGTCCACTTGTCCTCTTCCCACGCCGAGAGGTACTCGCAGTGGGCTTCGAATTCCACCGCCTGCTTCTTGACGCCGAACTTACGGTTGACCTCTTCCACTTCCGAGCGGCGCAGAATATCGCCGACCTTGTAATCGGAATCGCCCGGATTCAAGACCTGGACTTCTTCCACCACCGCGCCCTTGATCACCTTGCGGTAGGGACTCTCGATGAACCCGTACTCGTTGATGCGCGCAAAGCACGACAGCGACGAAATCAGACCGATGTTCGGACCTTCCGGCGTTTCGATGGGGCAGATGCGGCCGTAGTGCGTGGGATGCACGTCGCGGACTTCGAATCCGGCGCGTTCCCGGCTCAATCCGCCGGGTCCAAGGGCCGAAAGACGGCGCTTGTGCGTGATCTCGCTCAGCGGGTTGGTCTGGTCCATGAACTGCGAGAGCTGGCTCGACCCGAAGAATTCGCGGATGGCGGCCATCACCGGCTTGGCGTTCACCAGGTCGTGCGGCATGGCCGTCGACATCTCCTGGTACACGCTCATCTTTTCCTTGATGGCGCGCTCCATGCGCACCAGGCCGATGCGGAACTGGTTTTCCAGCAACTCGCCCACCGCGCGCACGCGGCGGTTGCCCAGGTGATCGATGTCGTCCACCGCGCCGATACCCTTGCGCAGCTTGAGCAGGTACTTGATGGTGCTCTTGAAGTCTTCCGAATCGAGCGTGCGCTTGTCGAGCGCCGTGGAGTCGCTGCGGTCGTACAACTTGATATTGAACTTCATGCGGCCCACGCGCGAAAAATCGTACTTGCGCGGGTCGAAGAACATGCCCTGGAACAACTGGGTCGCGGTATCCACGGTCGGCGGATCGCCGGGACGCAGCTTGCGGTAAATCTCGATCAGCGCGTCGCGCTGGTCCTTCACGGCGTCCTTGCGGATGGTGGTGGCAATCACCGAGCCCACGTCGTCGCGCTCCGGGAAGAAGACTTCGAACTCGTTGATGCCGGCTTCGATGAGCTTGCTCAGCACGATCGCCGTCAGTTCGCTGTTGGCGTCGATCATGACTTCGCCGGTGGTCATATCCACCACGTCGGCGACGACATACGCGCCTTCGATATCGTTGGGCGCGATTTCCACCCTCTCGATCTTGGCCTTGAGGAGTTCCTTGTAGAGCGAGGGGGTGATCTTCTTGCCCTGTCCCACCACCGTATCGCCGCCCTTGGTGGCGATGGCATGCGAAAGCTTCAGGCCCGTCAGGTTCTCATCCACGTTCCAGAACAGCTTCTTGTCGCGGATTTCCATCTTGCTGACGCGGTAGAACGCGCGCAAAATCTGTTCGTCCGTCTTCAAACCCAGGGCGCGCAGGAAAACCGAGCCGTAGAACTTGCGCTTGCGGTCGATGCGCACGTACAGGATGTTCTTGTTGTCGTACTCGAACTCGACCCAGCTTCCGCGATACGGAATGATCTTGCCAAGGTAGTAGCCTTGCGCCTGCACCTTCTCGAAAAACACGCCCGGCGAGCGGTGCAACTGGCTGACGATCACGCGCTCGGTGCCGTTGATGATGAACGTGCCGTTATCCGTCATCAGCGGAATCTCACCGAAGAACACTTCCTGCTCTTTGATGTCCCGGACGCTCTTCTTCTGGGTTTCGGGATCCTTGGAATACACGGTCAACCGGATGGTGACCTTGAGGGGCGCCGCATAGGTCATGCCGCGCTCCTGGCACTCCTGCATGTCGTACTTGAGCTGCAAACCCACCGGGTCGCCGCACTTGTTGCAGAACGTCACCACGTTCTTGTTGAAGGTGCCGCAGTGGTGGCACAGAATGTCGCCGGCGTGGAACGGGTCCGTGCGGATGGTGGCCCCACAACTGCGGCAGGTCGACCGCAGATGGTGCAACCCCTTGAGGTTGCCGCACTTGCATTCCCAGTTGCCGATCGAGTAATCGACGAACTCCAGATCGCTCACGCCGCGAAAATCCGAGATCGGGAACACGCTATTGAACACGGTCTGCAGGCCGATGTCCTCGCGCTCATTAGGCAGCAAGTCCATCTGCAAAAACCGCTCGTATGATTTCTTTTGAACCTCAATCAGGTTCGGGATGGGAATCGAGGTCTTGATCTTAGAGAAATCAACTCGCTCGGGAGCAGCGCCGGTATGTTGAGTATCCATTCGTAAACTCCAGACGGCCGAACCGCCAAAGCCAGAAAACGGTGCTTATCAGTACAAAGCCAATAGCGCCCCTGGAGGTGATGCCTCCCGGAGCGCCGGATGATGAAACAAGGGCTGGGGTGGGGTAGCGCCGGCGAGTCTTACTTTACGTGACCCACCGGCGGGAATCTGAGCTGCGGGAGTGCGGGCGCACCAATCCTGTGTTAGAGTTGCGGGCGCAGTGACGCACAGAGATGCCCTCTCCGCAGTCTTGCCCGGACTGCAATTGAAGTTCCAGGATTTGGGATGCACAGTCACCAATTGGGAATCGAGTCGCTGAATCGAAGGCCCAACTATCCAGTCTAACAGGACTTACGCCCCGCGTCAAACCCCAAAAACACTCCGGCCTCCCACACCGGGAAGCCGGTTGGCCGGGCCAATTGGACCGGCCGCGAGATTTACTTCACTTCGACGGTTGCGCCCGCATCGGTGAATTTCTTGGCGATGGTGGCCGCTTCGTCCTTGCTGATGCCTTCCTTGATCGGCTTGGGCGCGCCATCCACCAAGTCCTTGGCTTCTTTCAGGCCGAGGCTGGTGACTTCGCGAACCGCCTTAATGACGTTGATCTTGTTGGCGCCGACGCCAGTCAGAACCACCGTGAATTCCGTCTTCTCCTCTACGGCCGGAGCCGCTGCCGCCGCGCCCCCGCCGGCCACCATCATCGGTGCCGCCGCCGCCGCCGAGACGCCCAGCTTCTCTTCGAGCAGCTTAACGAGCTGAGAGGCCTCGAGCAGCGTCAAGCCCTGAATCTGTTCCGCAATTGCGTTAATGTCCGCCATTTCAAACTCCTATGTATTCGAAAAATTGGGTGGGGCTCTTTCGCGACCGGCCGCGCAACCCCTAAACCGCGGGGGATTCCGTTGCCTGCCGCCAAATTACTCCGAGAACTTGTTTTCCTTCACGCCCTGATCTACTACCACCGCCAGGTTGCGGCCGACGGCGTTGATTACCGTCGCCAGTTGCTGCGCCGGCGCGTTGATCACGTAGAGCAGTTTGGCAAATATGACTTCCTTCGAAGGCATCGCCGCCAACTCGTGGATAGCCTTGACGTCGATCACCCGGCCTTCCACAATGCCGGCCTTGAAGGTAAATGAAGGGTTGGTTTTCGCGTACGCCGTCAGCGCCTTGGCCAGCGCCACCGGATCGTCCGTGGTATAGGCCAGGGACGTCATCCCGCGCAGATCCTTGAGAACCTCTTGGCTCGGCGTGCCTTCGCCGGCCAGCTCCGCCAGGTTGTTCTTGATCACACGGTACTTGCCGCCGGCCTTCCGAACTACCTTGCGAAGTTCGAAATCCTGGCTGACCTTCAGCTTCTCGTAGCCGGTGACGAACAGGTTCTTGAGGTCGCTGAGATCCTGTCGCAGGGACGCGAGGTCTTTATTCTTGTCTTCCTTCTTTTTCATGGGAACACCTGTTACGGCTTTAGACGACCGCCTTCACACTGAACGGCGAGGTATCGAGCTTCACGCCCGGGCCCATGGTGGAGCAGACCGTGGCGCTTCTCACGTACTTGCCTTTGGCCACCGCCGGCTTCGCCTTGATCACCGCCGCAATCAGGCTCGCCGCGTTTTCCACCAGCTTGTCGGCCGAGAAGCTGATTTTGCCAACCGGGGCGTGGATGATGCCGGTCTTGTCGACGCGGAACTCCACTTTACCGGCCTTGATTTCATGGATGGCCTTGACCACATCCACCGTGACCGTGCCCGTCTTCGGGTTGGGCATGAGGCCTCGCGGGCCCAGCACCTTACCGAGCTTGCCGACGGAGCGCATCATGTCGGGAGTGGCGATCACGG
>Ga0208587_1000238_pt1 | contig 30527 bp, 25 predicted proteins | sample NGESurdeep092012_7_FD_184472 | JGI IMG/M metagenome (GOLD analysis project Ga0208587, IMG submission 184472) | Arctic peat soil microbial communities from Barrow, Alaska - NGEE Surface sample 210 deep-092012 (SPAdes) | ecosystem: Environmental > Terrestrial > Soil > Wetlands > Peat ...
CCCGGCCGGCCCGTCATGGAAGGAGTCACCGCATGACCGCACCGAAGCCGACGCCCTGCCCGCACTACGTCCAGCCGATGCCCGGCCACGCCCGGGTGACGCTCACTGCCGACCTCGGGGATGACGAGTTCCTCGGGACCTTCGAAGGCGACGCGGTGCAGATGACCGTCTATGGGGTCGACGCCCTTCGTATCCGGCGGACGATCCGGGAGCATGGCACCGCGATCTACGATGCCTCGGCCTCGCATGTTCGCGCCGCGGACCCGGACGGCTGGACGATCGGCCAGCGGGCCGGAAACGACTTCCGCCGCCGGTTCGAGCGAGCTCGACTCTCGGTATCCCGCCGCCCGTAGCCTGCCCCCGACGCCCTCCGGCCGGGCTCCCTCCCCGCCGGGGGGCGTTTGTTGTATTCGGCACGTATAGACGTTCTCGCTGGCCACCAACGAGTACGTCGGGAACGGCAAGGAGAAGGCCGAGTTCCACTCGGTGGTCACCTGGGATCGGCTCGCCGACATCTGTGCCAGCTACCTTGGCAAGGGCATGACGGTCTCGGTCGAGGGCCGCATCCAGACCCGGCAGTGGGACGACGACCGAGGCGCGCACCACTGGCGGACCGAGATCGTGGCGACGGCAGTCGAGATGCTCTCCGGCCGGCGCAAGAAGGACTACGCCGCCGACGCGATGGCGGCTCGGGCGAACGCGCTCGGCGTCGAGCCGGCCGACGCGCCCGAAGTGACCGACGACGAGGAGGAAGTGGAGCCGAGCGTCGCGCCCGGCGACCCGGAGCCGGCCGACGAGGTCCTCGCCGCCTGATCCCGCACGTTCCCATCGGCCGCGACGGGCGCCGTCCTCCCCTCCGGCGCCCGTCGCGTTCCCGCACCGGACTGCCCGGCGACGCTCGCGTCACGCGCGCGTCGCCGGGTCCGTTGGCGCACCCGCCCGATCCGGGGCGCCGCGCGACGGTTGGCGGCCTGCCTCTCGCCTGCGAGCCTGACGCACCCGCCCTGGTCAGGCCACGGGCGCCTCGCCCTCTGCGGCGTGGTCGTCCCGGTGGATCCGCCGGCGCACGGCCAGGAGCACGAAGACGTTGAGGGCGATCACGATGACCACGGCCACCATCGCCTCGCGACGGAACGTGCTCTCGCTGAGCTTCGAGTCGGCGAAGGCGTCGGCTTCGCCCGCCTTGGCGACCGCGGCGTCGGTGAGCGTGGCGACGTCCGTGAGCTGCGTCGTGTGCACCGCTGCCCGGGCCTGGATGAGGTCGGTCCGCGCCTCGGTCAGCGCGACGTCCGCATCCGTCACGATCATCCCGAGCGCGGCGGCCTGCTGCAGCTTCGCGTCGGCCGTGTCGTACGTGGCGCTCGCCTTCACCAGGGCGTCACGGATCCCGCTGGCCTGCGCGTACTCCGCCGAGGCCGAGTGGTGGCAGGTGTCGCAGCGCCGGTCGGCATCGGTCGCGAACTGCTCCGTCTTGAGCCTGAACGTGTTCGTGACCGGGTCGTGACAGATCGTGCAGTTGACCGTCGGGGGCGTCGGGTGGAAGAGCCGGTCCTCGCTGGTGGGCTGGACGTCGTGCGTCCCGTGGCAGGTCCAGCACTTCGGGCCGACGTCCAGGGTCGAGTGGCGGCTCTTCTCGTAGAGCGCCTGGGTGGCCGTGTGGCACTTCCCGCAGACGTCAACGACGTCGCTGCTCTTCGGCGGCTTCGCGTCGTGGGAGCCGTGGCACGACGCGCAGGTCGGGGCCCGGAGATCCGCCTTCTGCAGGAGGTCCTGGCCGTGGACGCTCTGCGAGTAGATCGCGTACTGGTCCGTCGGGATCCCGTAGGGCTGCATCAGCTGGGTGTTGGAGTGGCACGACGAGCACAGCTTCGGGACGTTGAGCGGATAGACGGCCGCGGTGGGGTCGGACGCCTTCTTGATGTCGTGCGAGCCGTGGCAGTCGATGCAGGCCGCGACCCGGCTGTCCCCGGCCGCGAGGAGCTGGCCGTGGACGCTCGTGGCGTACTTGGCGTACTCGTCGGTGGCGAGCTGGTACTGGGCCATCCGGGCCGCGTCCGAGTGGCAGCTCCCGCAGACGCCCACCGAGACGGCCTTCGACGGCTTCCCGATGAAGCCGGCCTGCGGCGACATCGCCACCGACATCGAGGTCGAGCGCGGATCTCCCCCGTGGCAGTCGGCACACCCGACGCCGTTCTTGCCGTGCACGCTGTCCGACCATTGAGAGGAGATCTGGGCCTGCGTCGCGTTGACCGCGCTGTGGCAGTCGTAGCACGTGTTGGACGAGGCGTCGGACGGGTGGACGATCGGCTTCGGGACCGGCGGGAGCGTCGGGCCCGGGCTCCCCGACGGCGTGGTGACCGGCGCGGCGGTGGCGATCGGGGCGAGACTCGCCGAAGGGCCGAGCGAGGCCCCGGCGCTGGCCGCCGGGCTCGGCGTGGGTGTCGGCACAACGGGCGTCGGGGATTCGGCGGCGGCCGTCCTGGCAAGGACGACCGCGACGAAGAGGCAGATGGCGGCGACCGCGCCGGCACGGCGGGTCAGCCGGGCGAAGACGTCGCGGCGTGGGGTCGGCATCATCCCGTGGCCACGCGCCTCACCCGGCGCCCATGACCGTGAGCACGGCGATGGCAGCCAGCGTCAGCAGGCCGATGCCGAGCGCGATCGGGCGCTTGCGGGGCCGCACCTCGGGGTTCCTGTCGAGGAACGGCAGCAGCGCGAGGACGCCCAGCGCGATCCCGGGAAGGACGATCCCCACCAGCCTCGGGACCATCTTCAGGAGCTCGTACAGGAACAGGAAGTACCACTCAGGCTTGATGTGCGGCGGGGTCTCCAGCGCATTCGCCTTGTCCTCCAGGCCCGCCGGCAGGACCGAGGCGAGGATCACGAGGATGGCCAGCACCGCGTACCAGGCGATCACCTCGTCGAGCACGTAGTTCGGGAAGAACGGCTTGAGCTTGCCCCCGGGCTCCGGGCCGTTGGGCTCGGCCTTCTTCGGGTTGGCGAGCCCCAGGTGGTGGACGATCGTCAAGTGGACCGCGAGCAGGGCGGCAAGGAGCAGCGGCAGCACGAGGACGTGCATCCCGAAGAAGCGGCTGAGGGTTGCCTCCGTCACGTCCGCCCCGCCACGGAGCAGGTTCAGGAGCGAGTCGCCGACAACGGGGACCGACCCGGCGATCTCCGTGCCCACCGTCGTGGCCCAGAATGCGCGCTGGTCCCAGGGCAGGAGGTACCCCGTGAACCCGAAGCCGATCGTGACCACGAGCAGGCCGGCGCCGACGAGCCAGAGGACCTCGCGCCGGTGCTTGTAGGCGCCCTGCCAGAAGATCCGGACCACGTGCAGGACCATGCAGATGATCATCAGGTTGGCACCCCAGTGGTGGATGCTCCTGATCAGCCACCCGAACGTGACGCCGCTGGTGATGAACTTGACGCTGTCGTACGCGCCGTCGGGCGTGGGCTTGTAGTAGAGGGCAAGCAGGGTCCCGGTCGCGATCTGGAGCCCGAAGAGGAAGAGCGTGAGCCCGCCCAGGTACCAGGTCCGGGACTCGATCGGGATCCGGACGTGGAGCAGCGCGCCGGAGAGCGCACCGAGGCCGGTCCGGCGCTCCAGCCAGGTGTCTGCCGGCTTCGCGCCCACCGCGGAGTGCGGTGCCGTCGTGGCACCAAGGACCTCGTCCCGCCCGGCCATGGCTAGCTGTTCACCAGGAAGATCTGGTCCTTCTCGACGACCACCGTGACCGGCTTCAGCGGTGCCGGGGGCGGCCCGGAGACCACGGCCCCCGTCGACGCGTTGAAGACGCCGCCGTGGCACGGGCACCCGATCTGGCCGAGCGTGGAGTCGAAGGCCACGATGCACCCCAGGTGGGTGCAGACCGCCGAGAACGCGTGGAAGCCCTGGGCGGTGTTGGTGACGATCACCGGGGTGCTGCCCATCGCCACGACCTTGCCCGAGCCGACCGGGACGTCCGCCGTAGTGCCGGCGAGGACGCGACCACCGGCCTGATTGCTGGTGCTCTTCGGCGGGACGAGGAAGCCGAGCACTGGCGTCGCGACCATGGCCAGCGTCGAGAAGACACTGAAGCCCAGCAGCCACCGGAGGAATGTCCGCCGACCCGCCGGGATTCCCACGGACGGAACGGCGGGAACCGCTTCGGTGCGCTCGAGCTCCAACGAGTCCTCCCGGGACGAGGGCGGGGCGAGTGGGCGGGGTACGAGCCCGAAGGTAGGGGCCACATGGCCCTGCGGCAATATGCCGATCGGTAAGGCCGACTATGCCGATTGGTAGGTCCCGGCCTCCGCTGGCCGCGCGCCGGCCAGAACCAGCGTCAGGCAGGACCGGCGTCGGGGGCGTCGTAGAGGCGCCGCCTGGGGAGCCCGGTCGACGCCGCGACTCGGCGTGCCGCTTCGCCCCGGGCGACGCCCGCGGCAACGAGGCGGGCGACCTCCGCCCTGCCGACCGCCAGCGGGTCCGGCGGCTCATCGGCGACGCTCGGCATGGCGGGCGCCTGCGGCCCGGCGGGCCGCCGCTGGGCGACCGGCCGCTCGCCGACCACGATGACGATCTCGCCCCGCCGGTCGATCGCGCCCGCCGCGGCGGCGGCCGCGAGCGCGCCCAGGCTCCCCCGCAGGGTCTCTTCGTGGAGCTTCGTCAGCTCGCGGCAGACCGCAGCGGGTCGCTCGTCACCGCAGGCGGTCGCGAGGTCGGCGAGTGTCGCCGCGAGCCGGCCGGGCGCCTCGAACAGCACCGCGGTTCGCTCGTCCGCCGCGAGGCGCGCAAGGCGCTCCCTGCGCTCGCGCCCGCGTCGCGGCAGGAATCCCTCGAAGCTCCAGCGCGGCCCGGCGATCCCGGATGCCACGAGCGCAGCGAGCACGGCCGACGCGCCCGGGATCGGGATGACGGCACCACCCTCCGCAGCCCATGCAGCCACGAGCCCCGCACCCGGGTCGGAGACCAGCGGCGTGCCGGCGTCCGTGACGAGCGCGAGGTCCCGGCCGGCCCGCAGGTGCGCCAGCAGGGCGGGGGTCGTGGCCTCCTCGTTTCGCGCGTGGTGCGGCACGAGGTGGGTGGTGATCTCGTAGCGCGCGAAGAGCCGCCGGGTGACCCGGGTGTCCTCCGCGGCGACGAGCGGGGCGGCCCGCAGCACCTCCAGCGAGCGCAGGGTGACGTCGCCGAGGTTTCCGATCGGGGTCGCGACCACGAACAGCGTGCCGCGCGGCCCGGCCGGAGCGGCCGCGTCCCGGCTCACCGACGTGCCGAGCCCGGCCTGCGGCGCGGGTAGAGGTAGTCGACGCCCGGCGTCCGGGGGCCCAGCTTCGCGATCGGCGGGACCTGGCGCTTGAACTCGGAGGTCGCGACCATCCGCCCGACGCGGTCCACCAGCGCCGGCTCGAACCCCATCGCCACCAGCTCCTCGTCGCTGCGCCGCTTGTCGACCATCCAGTAGAGAAGCCGGTCGAGCTGCGGATAGCTGAAGCCGGCCTCGGCCTCGTCGGTCTGGCCCGGCCACAGGTCCGCCGACGGGGCCTTGCGGATGATCGCCTCGGGGACGCCGACCAGCGCCGCGAGCTGGCGGACCTGGCTCTTGTACAGGTCGCCGATCGGGTTGAACGCGCAGGCGCTGTCGCCGAAGAGCGTCGTGTAGCCGATCAGCATCTCGGTCTTGTTGCCCGTCCCGACGACCAGGCCGTGCCACGCCGCCGACCGATCGTAGAGGACCAGCATGCGGGTCCGCGCCATCGCGTTCCCGCGTCGAAGCGGCGAGGCCTCGAGCGCCGGCTGGCCACCGGCGCCCGGCATCCCGTCATGCCCGAAGTACCCGTCGACGATCGGGGTGATCTCCACGAGCTCGCTCGGGCAGCCAAGCCGCCGGACGACCTGCTCGGCGTCCTCCCGCGACGCGGGCGACGATGACCGGTACGGCATCAGGACGCACAGGAGCCGCTCCGGGCCGATCGCCTCGGCCACGAGAAACGCGACCAGCGCGGAATCGATCCCGCCCGAGAGGCCGACCACCGCCCGGTCGAAGCCCGCCTGGTCGAGCTGCGCGCGGATGAACGCCGTCGTCACTCGTCGCGCGATGCCGGTGTCGATCGCAAGCTCGTCCGGGAGCTCGAACATCGGCGAGGGGTCGAGGCTCACCCGTCCACCGCGGGGAGGCCGGTGCCGTCCTCGGCCAGGCCGGCCCGTTCCGCCACGATCCGGCCGAGCTCGCGGGCCAGGAGCTCCGGCCGCTCGTCGCGCAGGAGGGGCAGGCCGACCCGCTCGCGCCGGATGTCGGCCAGGGGCACGTCGGCGACGACCAGCGCCTCGTCGTAGAGCGGGCCCTCGACGATCACGTCGCCGGTCGGGCCCAGGACCATCGAGCCGCCCCAGAAGGAGACCGACTCGTCGACGCCGACCCGGTTGCAGAAGACGACGACGCTGGTGGTCAGCTGCGCGTAGGTGCGCAGGAGCGTGCGCCACGAAGCGGCGGTCCCGAGCCCGCCCGCGCTGACGGCCGCGACGTCTCGTCCCGGCGACGAGGCAACGTTGATGATGACCTGCGCGCCGTCGAGCGCCAGGAGCGCGGGCACGTGCAGGTGCCAGAAGTCCTCGCAGATCGCGAGCCCCACGTCGAAGCCCAGGCGCGACGGGACGGCACGCAGGGCGTCCCCGGCCGCGAAGAAGCGCCGTTCGTCGAACAGCCCGTACGTCGGCAGGTAGAGCTTGCGGTGGACGTGCCGAACGCCCCCATCCTCCAGGAGCGCCGCCGCGATGAACAGCCGGTGATCGGCCGACTCCTCGACGAAGCTGACCACGACGGAGCAGCCCGCCGTCTCCGCGGCCAGCGCGAGGACGCGCGGATCGTCGACCGTCATCGCGACCTCGGCCGCCAGGTCCTGCAGGTGGTAGCCGGTCAGGCTCAGCTCGGGGAAGACGACGAGCCCGGCGCCGGCGGCGCGCGCCTCCGCGAGCAGCTCGTGATGGCGGGTGAAGTTCGCGTCGAGAAGCCCGAGCTGCGGCGCGAGCTGGGCGAGGGCGATCCGGAGCGTCTGCACGCCGCGAGTCTACCGCCGGCAGGTGGCCCGGAGCTGGGACACGGGCCGGTCAGGCCGATGGCGACGGCGGCGCGGGTGCCATCGGTCGCTGGGGCGGCACTGGCGGGTCCTGCGACGCTCCCGTCCCCGCGGATCCGGCGGCTGGGTTCACGGCGTGACCGATCGCCCGTATCTGCTCCACCGAACGGTCGACCTGCTCCACGAAGTGGCACGCGACTTCGTGCCCGCGGCTCACGACCCGGAGCTGCGGCTCGACCTCGACACACTCGGCCGGGTTGCCCAGCCGCTCGCGGAGCCAGCAGCGGGTGTGGAAGTGGCATCCGGGCGGCGGAGCCGCGGGATTGGGGACGTCGCCGGTCAGGATGATCCGGCGTCGCTTCGACTCCACCGCCGGATCCGGGATCGGCACGGCCGAGATGAGCGCCACGGTGTACGGGTGCCGCGGCGCGTCGTAGAGCTCCCGCGAGGGCGCCAGCTCGACGATGCGTCCGAGGTACATCACCGCGATCCGGTCGCTGATGTGGCGAACCACCGACAGGTCGTGGGCGATGAACAGGTAGGTAAGCTGGAACTGGGCCTGGAGCCGCTCGAGCAGGTTCACGATCTGGGCCTGGATCGACACGTCGAGCGCGCTGACCGGCTCGTCCGCGACGATCAGGTCGGGATTCACGGCCAGCGCTCGCGCGACGCCCACACGCTGGCGCTGGCCGCCGCTGAACTCGTGCGGATAGCGTACCGCGTACGCCGGGTCGAGCCCGACGATCTCGAACAGCTCCTGGACCCGCTGGCGCCGCTCACTGCGCGTCCCGATGGAATGGATATCGAGCGGCTCGCCGACGATGCCACCCACGGTCATGCGCGGGTTGAGGCTCGCGTACGGGTCCTGGAAGATCATCTGCATGCGCCGGCGCACGGCCCGCAGCGCTGCTCCTTCGAGGGTCGTGATGTCCTGCCCTTCGAACACGATCCGCCCGGCGGTCGGGCGGTACAGGCGGAGAATCGCGCGGCCAAACGTGCTCTTGCCGCACCCCGACTCGCCCACGAGCCCGAGCGTCTCGCCACGCCGCAGCGCGAGGCTGACACCATCCACTGCGCGGACGTCGCCGACGTGGCGCTCGATCACGATCCCCCGGGTGATCGGGAAATGGACCTTCAGCCCGCTCACCTCCAGAAGTCGCTCGCCCCCGACTGCCGCGCCCGGCGCGGCGTCGCCCGGCCTGGTCTCGCTCATCGTCCGCTCCCCGATCCGGGCGACTCGGGGAACCCGTGCGACCCGGGCATGGCGCTCTCCGCGCCCTCCTCGCTGCGGACCTCGGCGTTGCCCGGCGCTACCGGCAGCACATACGGACCCGTGGCCTGCGGGCTGCCCGCCGGCGGCGGGGCGGGCTCGAAGCCGGGTCGGAGCGGCGCACCCGCCGTCGCTTCGTCGGCCGTCGGCGGGTTCCAGCACGCGATGCGATGGGTCGCCTCGGGCCCGGTCGTCCGCACCGAGCCGCCGGGCTCCACCGGGTTGAGCGCCGGGTTCTCCGTCCAGCACTGGACGGTCCGCCATGCGCAGCGGGGCGCGAACGGGCAGCCGACCGGCGCGAGGCGAAGGTCCGGCGGGACGCCCTCGATCGGGATGAGCGCCTCGTCGGATCCCGCGTCGAGACGCGGGATGGAGTGGAGCAGCCCCACGGTGTAGGGGTGTCGAGGCTTCGCGAACAGCTCCGGCGTGGTTGCCGCCTCGACGATGTAGCCGGCGTACATGACGTTGATGCGGCCGGTCATGCCTGCGACGACGCCGAGGTCGTGGGTGATGAGGATCACGGCGGTCCCCCGCTCCGCGGTGAGCCGCTGGAGCAGCTCCAGCACCTGCGCCTGGATCGTGACGTCGAGCGCGGTCGTGGGCTCGTCGGCGATGAGGAGCTTGGGCTCGAGGGCCAGGGCGATGGCGATCATCACCCGCTGTCGCATCCCCCCACTGAACTGGTGCGGGTAGTTCCGCAGCCGGGAGGCGGGCTCGGCGATCCCCACCATCCCGAGGAGCTGGATCGCCCGGACACGGGCGTCCGCGGCGGTCACGCGCCTGTGCGCCTGGATGGTCTCGACCATCTGCTCTTCGATCGTGAGGACCGGGTTCAGGCTCGTCATCGGGTCCTGGAAGATCATCGCGATCTCGCGACCACGGAGATCCCGCATCGACGCCTCGGGGGCGTTCGTCAGGTCCAGCTCCTCGAACAGCACCGTGCCGCGCTCGATGTGCCCGGCAGGTTGCGGCAGCAGGCGCATCACGGCGAGGTTCGTGACGCTCTTGCCGGACCCGGACTCGCCGACCAGGCCCAGCGTCTCGCCCTCCTCGAGGTCGAAGGAGACGCCGTTCACGGCGTGAACAGTCCCGTCGTGCGTGCGGAACCGGACGGTCAGGTCACGAACAGAGAGCAGCATGGCCGCCTATCGCTTCAGGCGCGGGTCGATTGCCTCGCGCAGTCCGTCGCCGAGAAGGTTGAAGCCGATCGCGCTGACCACGATGGCGGCCCCGGGGAACAGGATCAGGTAGGGAGCGTTCTGGAGGAACCGCGCGGAATCCGTGAGCATCTCCCCCCACTCCGGGGCGCGGGGGTCGCCGGGCCCCAGCCCGAGGAATCCCAGCCCGGCCACGTCGATGATCGCGGTGGCCAGGGCGAGCGTCGCCTGCACGATCAGCGGGGTGAGCGCGTTCGGCATCAGGTGCCGCAGGAGGATCCGCGCCGGCGTGGCGCCTTCCGCCCGGGCCGCGGTCGCGAAGTCCGCCTCGCGCAGCGCCAGGAGGCTGCCGCGCAGCAGTCGGGCGAAGATCGGCGCATACGAGATCCCGACGGCCAGCATGATCTGGATCTGGCCCTGGCCCAGCCAGGCCACGATCCCGATGGCCAGCAGGATGCCCGGCACCGCCAGCAGGACGTCGGTGACGCGCATGAGCACGGTGTCCACCTTGCCGCCCATGCCGCCGGCGATCGCGCCGATGGCCGTCCCGAAGACCAGGCCGAAGGCGACCGCGACGACGCCCACGACCAGGCTGATCCGGGCCCCGTACAGCACGCGGCTGAACTCGTCGCGACCGAGGAGGTCCGTCCCCATGAGGTGGGTCAGGTTGGGACCGTGCCTGCTGAGGGCGAGGGTCCCGACCGTGGGATCGTACGGGGCGATGATCGGCGCCAGCACGGCGCCCACCACGAAGATGGCGATGAAGATCAGGCCCAGGATGGCCGGCCCGTTGCGGAACAGCCGTGAGAGCGCGTCGCGCCAGAGGCCTCGACTGGCTCGGGGTGCCGCGCGAATGACCACGGACGTGGCTCCGGCAGCCATCTCAGGAGTACCTGATCCGCGGGTTGAGGAACGCATAGCCGATGTCCACGACCAGGTTCACGACCAGGAAGATCGTGGCGAAGATGAGGATCAGCGACTGGACCACGATGTAGTCGTGGTTCTGGATCGAGGTCACCACCCACGAGCCGACGCCCGGCCAGTTGAAGACGGTCTCGGTCAGGACCGCGCCGGCCAGGAGCGAGCCGACCTGCAGGCCGATCACCGTGATCACCGGCAGCCAGGCGTTGCGCATGATGTGGCGATCGTCGACCCGGCGGTTGGTCAGGCCCTTGGCCCGTGCCGTTCGCACGTAGTCCTCGTTGCTGACGTCGATCACCGAGGCGCGGGTGATCCGGGTCACGATCGCCAGCGGGATCGAGCCCAGCGCGATGGCCGGCAGGACCAGGTGGGCGAAGGCATCCACGACGTTGCCCGGCTTCCCCGACAGCACCGCGTCGATGATCGGGAGGTGGGTCACCGGTTGCACGTTGAGGCGGGGATCGATCGGGCCGAATGACGGAAGCCAGTGCAGCTCGACCCCGAAGATGTACACCAGCGTGTAGCCGAGCACGAAGATCGGGATCGAGATCCCGAACAGCGACAGGACCGTCACGAGGCCGTCGATCCAGCCGTTGGGGTGGCGCGCGGCAAGCCGGCCGAGAGGAATGCCCAGGCCGACGGCGAAGATCAGGGCCCCGATCGTCAGCTCGATCGTGACCGGGAATCGCAGCGCGAACGTGTCCACGACGGCTCGCCCATCGATGAAGCTCGACCCGAAGTTGCCCTGGAGAAGCTGACCCATGTAGTTCAGGTACTGGACGTACATCGGCTTGTCCAGGCCGAGCGCGGCATGGATCTGCGCCACGAGCTCGGGCGTCGCGTGCTGCCCGAGGATGGCGATGGCTGGGTCGCCGGGCAGCAGCCGAAGGAAGAGGAACAGAATCACGGACAGCCCGAAGAGGACCGGGATCGCCCCGAGGATTCGGCGGACGATGAACCTCAGCACGGGCGGACGAGGTTCCTCCCTGTGGAGAGGCCCCCCGGGGTCTGACGAACCCGGGGGGCCTGGTTGCGAGGTGGCGCAGCGCGCGTGGGCGAGGTCCGGGCGGGCCTGCCGGCTTCGCGCTGCCTGGGGTGACCGAGCTCAGCGCTCGATTACGGCTGGATCCAGACGCTGTTGAAGTGCTCGGTCCCGTTGCTCGCGCCGACGAAACCGTGGACCTTCGGGTTGAACGCGCCGGGAGGCGTGGAGTTCACGATCGGGACCATGGGCATGTCGGCTGCGATCAGGTCCTCGGCCTGGCCCCAGAGCGGGTTGGCCGCGTCGACGGACGTGGCCGCGAGCGCCTGACCGAACAGGCTGTTCATCTGGTCGTTCTTGTAGCCGAACGCCTTGGCCGGCTGGCCGCCCGAATAGCCGAAGAAGGCCGTGACGAGGAAGTTGTCGGCACCTGCCCAGTCGCAGGTCCAGCCCAGGAGGTACAGGGCGAGCTGGCCGTTGTTGGCGGTGCTGTAGTAGCCGGCATGCCAGTCGATCGTCTTGAGCGAGACCGTGAAGCCGATCGCCGTCAGGTCCTGGGCGATTGCCTGGGCCTCGTTCTTGGGATCGGGCATGTACGGCCGGCTGACGTTCGACGGGTAGTACAGGTCGATCTTGAGCTGGGCGGGCGTCAGGTTCGCCGCGGCGAGCGACGCCTTGGCCTTCGTGACGTCGTAGGTCGGGAGATTCTCCGCCTTGTAGCCGATGGTGGACGGAGACATGAAGCTGTCGGCCACCTTGCCCTGGCCGCCGAACAGGGCGTCGATGTAGCCCTGCTTGTTGAGAGCCTGGGCGATTGCCAGGCGGACGTTCTTGTTGGCGTAGATGGTCGGGGTCGCGGCTCCCCCGGACTTGGGCTGGAGGGCCTGGTTCATGCCCAGGTAGCCCAGGTTGCAGGACGGGCCGCGGTCGATGATGGAGAGGCCGGCGCCCTGCGCCGTCGCGATGTCGGCCGACGAGATCGCGAACGCGAGGTCAACGCCGCCGGACTGGAGCGCCTGGAGCGTGGCCGTCTGGTCGCCGAACGGCTTGAAGGTGATCTGGTCCACGTGGGCCGCGTTCGCGGTGTCCCAGTAGCTCGGGTTCTTGACGACCGTGACGTGGTCGCCCGGGACCCACTCCTTGAACATGAAGGGTCCCGTGCCGACCATGCTCTGGCCCTTGCCCTGGGCGTAGTTGTTGTTGGCGAGCGGCGTGGTGTCGGCCTTGGCGGCCTGGAGCGCCGTCGGGCTCTGAATGCCGAAGACCTGGAGGGTCTGGGCAAGCAGGAAGTTCGACTGCGGGGTCTTGAGCGTCATGACCACGGTGGTGTCGTTCGGCGCGTCAACGGAGATAATGTTGGAGTCCGCACCGAAGCCGCCGAAGACGGCGCCGTAGTAGTAGGCGTTGTCCTGGAGGTCGCCCTTCGTGTAGGCCTTCCAGCGGTCGTAGTTGAACTTGACCGCGGCGGCGTTGAAGGGCGTGCCGTCATGGAACGTGACGCCGGTCCGCAGCGTGAACGTGTAGGTCTTGCCGTCCGCGCTCACCGTCGGCATCGACGCGGCGAGGACCGGGATCACCTGGCTGATCGTGCCGGGCGCGAGGCCCACGAGGCCCTCCACGACCTGGGTTGCCACGTACAGCGAGTTGCCGTCGGAGACGAGCGACGGGTCCGCGAAGACCATGTCGCCCTGGAGGGCAACCACGAGATTGCCGCCGTTGACCGGCGTTCCGGCCGCCGGCGACGGCGAGGCTGACGGTGCAGCGGACGCTGCCGCGGCGCTCGGCGCCGCCTGCTGGGATGGGGCAGCGGTGGGCGACGGCGTCGCCGAGCCGCCGCACGCCGCGAACACGATCGCGGCGGCCGCGATCAGTGACCCGGTACGGGCACGCAACATATGGTGTCTCCTCCTACGTCGACCCCGTCGCGACGCCCGCGGGCATCGGTCGGTGGTCCATTGACCCGAGCATGATACTCACCGCCCGGAACACCGTGAGTACCTGGTGCCGGTGCGATGCTCGTTACGGCTTGACGATCCAGCTGTCCAGGTTCCAGTAGTCGTAGAACGACGTGTAGTCGATTGGGCCCAGCGTGCCGTTCGTGGCGACGTTGGCGCTGTAGCCCCGATGACCGAGATCCGTCCACAGGAAGTAGTACGGACCGTTGGCGTGCAGGTAGAGCTGGATCTGCACCAGGAGCGCCTTCCGCCTGGACCGATCGAGCTCTTGGGCGGCGGCCGTCAGGAGCGCGTCGAGCTTCGGATCACAGTAGCCCGTGAAGTTGTTGTCGTACGGGTTGGCTCTGGTGGTGACATGTTTGCACCCGAAGAGGTCCGAGTCCTCGGGGTCGGTCCGATCACCCCATCCGCCGAGGTAGATGTCGAAGTTGTTTGGGTAGGCCAGAAGGGGCACGAGGACCGTGGCGTAGTCCGATTCCTGGACCGTGATGTCGATCCCGCACCGGGCGAGCTGGTCCTTCGCGAGCTCGGCGAACTTCACGCGCTGCGGGTTGTCCTGGCGCACGTAGAGGTCGGCCTGGAGCTTCTTCCCTGCCTTCTCATAGACGCCACCCTGGAGGGCGTAGCCGTTGCTCTCGAGGAGCGTCCTGGCGCCGCCGACGTCGAACGTGTAGTCCGGGACGGACGGGTCGTAGAAGTACGAACCCGGCGGCACGTTGGCGTTGAGCGGGACCGCGCCGCCCTGGGTTGCGGCCTGGACCGTCCCTGCGTGGTCGATGCACATCGCGAATGCCTGGCGGGCGACGACGTCGGAGAACACGTGGCCCGGGCGGACGTTGAAGCCCAGGTAGACGTAGGAGAGGTCGGCGTACTCGGAGAGCACGACCGTGGGGTTGCCCTTCAGCGCCGCGAGCCCGTTGGCAGAGGTGACCTCGGGCTCCCAATCGATCTTGCCGGACAGGAGCGAGCGGGCTGCCGCGGTGGCGTCCTTGATCACGAGGACCAGGACGTTCGCGGGGCCGGGCTTGAACAGGTAATAGCCGTCGAAGCGGGCAAGCTCGACGCTCTGGCCGGGCGTGTACCTCACGAACTTGTAGGGCCCCGTGCCGACCGGCTGCAGGTTGATGTCGAGGAGGCGGTAGGCGGCTGCCAGCTTGTCGGCCTGGGTGGCCTGCAGCGTCGTGTTGAGATCGCTGAGCTGGGCCAGGAGCGCGGCGGCGTAGGCGCCGGTATCCAGCGTACCGTCCGTGCCGACGAACCGGGCTTTGTCGGGGAGGGTGACCCCGGCGATGGCCAGGATGGCCTCGATGTCGGCGGTGTAGGTCGACACGTTGCAGGTGTCGGGCGGCGCCGCACCGGCGCACACGTCGCCACCCCGGGCCGCGGAGATCCTGTCAGCGAGCGCCTTGACGGCGGCCGCGTCGACCGCGCGCGACCCTGTCACGAACTTCGCATACGAGGCCTCGGTTGCGGCCATCGGCACGAGACCCTGCGTCAGGCCGAAGGTGTAGATCGGCGCGTACTTCTTCTTCAGGGTGATGACGAGCGTGTCTGGCGAGGGCGCCGCCACCGACCCGACGTTGACGCGCCAAGCCGAGCACGTTGTCGGGTTGAACGAGCATTTCGGCGACATCGCGAGGTCGAAGGTGAACTTGGCGTCGGCCGAGGTGACCGGCGACCCGTCGTGCCACGTGGCGTCAGTCCGGATCCTGATCGTGAGGGTCAGGCCGTCGGTGCCGATCTCGGGCATGGCCGTGGCGAGGTCGGGCACGACGTCGCCCGTGTTGTTGACGCGGTAGAGGCCCGTGTAGATGAGGCGGTTGACCCACGAGGTCGGTTCGTCCGTGCTCGACGGCGAGAAGTACGTCGGCTCGCCGTCGATGGCGAAGCGGAGGTCCGCGGACGCGCCCGCGGCTGTGGTCGCGGATGGGGTTGCCGGGATTCCTTCGCTCGGCGCGGGTGTGCCGCACGCGCTCGCGACAATCGCGACCGCGGCGAGCACGCCGATAACCCGGTGAGTTCGCGGGCTCACAAAGAGACCGTGCACGCTCGGATCACGAGTCGGGACGTCACCTGCCTCGGACCCGAACCCGAGGCGGCGATGCCCATCAGGCCGGCGCGACGCCCGACCGGGCGGCCCCTGCGATCGCCTCCGGCGTGACCTCCTTGGCGAAATGGCACGCCACCCGGTGCCCCGGACGGATCTCGCGGAATTCGGGAACTTCCGTCTCGCATTCCTTCGGGTTGTCCAGTCGCTCACGGAGCCAGCAGCGCGTATGGAACCGGCAGCCGGACGGCGGGTTTGCCGGAGACGGCACGTCACCCTTCAGGACGATCCGTCGCTTGCGGACGGTCGGGTCAGGATCGGGGACGGCCGACATGAGGCTCACCGTGTACGGGTGTTGCGGGTTGTCGTACACCTCGTCGACGTCCCCGATCTCGGCGAGCATGCCGAGGTACATCACTCCCAGCCGATCGCCGATATAGCGAACGACTGACAGGTTGTGCGCCACGAACAGGTAGGTCAGGTCGAAACGGTCGCGGAGGTCGGCGAGCAGGTTCAGGACCTGCGACTGGATCGAGACGTCGAGGGCGGAGACCGGCTCGTCGGCGAAGATGAACTCCGGCGAGAGGGCGAGTGCCCGGGCGATGCCGATTCGCTGGCGCTGGCCGCCGGAGAACTCGTGCGGGTAGCGGCGGGAGTAGTCGCGGCGGAGCTTGACCGCCTCCAGGGCGTCGCCCACGCGCTTGTCCCGGACCGCCCGTTTGCCCCACCCGTTCTCGGTGTCAGCCTGGGCCAGGAGTCCTTCGGCGATCAGGTCGCTGACTGGCATGCGCGGGTTGAGGCTGCTCATCGGGTCCTGGAAGATGACCTGCATCCGCCGGCGCAGCCGCTTGAGGTCCTTGCCCTTTGCCGCCAGGACGTCTTCGCCTTCGAAGACCACCGAGCCCGAGGTCGCCGGCACGAGGCGAAGGATCGTCCGGCCCAGGGTCGTCTTCCCACAGCCGGATTCGCCGACGAGGCCGAAGATCTCGCCGCGCCGGATCTCGAAGCTGACGCCGTCGACGGCCTTCACGTGACCGATGACGCGCCGGAGGAGCCCGGCACGGATCGGGAAATACGTCGTAAGGTTCCGGATCTCGAGGATCGTCTCCCTGGCGACCGGGGTGGGAGCGGGGCTCGGCGTCGCCGAGCCGTCGATCGCGGTCATGCACGTTCCTGCTGGCGATGAATGGGCGGAATCGGGGCGGCGGACTGGGCCAGGCCGGTGCCGGCGGCGGGCGCGGCCAGGACCGTCGAGCCGGCGGCTCCGGGCTCGTTCAGGTAGGTGTCGAGGCGCGACGTGTAGGCGCGATCCTGGAGCCAGCAGCGCGTGGCGCGACCGTCGCGGATCTCGATGAGCTCGGGTTCCTCGACGCATCGATCGAAGGCGTAGGGGCAGCGCGGCTGGAACTTGCAGCCCGGCGGCATCCGGAGCGGGTTCGGCACCACGCCCTTGATGACGGCGAGGGGCTTGCCCTTCGTCCCGCGCGATGGGATCGACTGCAGCAGGCCCCGGGTGTACGGGTGGCGCGGGTGCAGGAGCACTTCTTCCACCGAGCCGGTCTCGACGATCCGGCCGGCGTACATGACCGCGACGCGCTCGACGGTCTCGGCCACCACGCCCAGATCGTGCGTGATCAGCAGGAGCGCCGTGCCCGTCCTGACCTGGATCTCCTTGATCAGGTCGAGGATCTGGCGCTGGATCGTCACGTCGAGGGCGGTCGTTGGCTCGTCGGCGATCAGGAGCTTCGGCCGGCAGGCGAGCGCCATCGCGATCATCACGCGCTGGCGCATGCCGCCCGAAAGCTCGTGCGGGTAGCCCTTCAGCCGTCGCTCCGGGGAGTTGATGCCCACCTCGCGAAGCGCATCGAGGGCAATCCCCACGGCTTCGGACTTGGTCACCTTGTTGTGCAGGAGGATGGCCTCGGTCAGCTGGTTCTGGATCGTCAGGACCGGGTTGAGGCTGGTCATCGGCTCCTGGAAGATCATCGCGATCTCCCCGCCGCGGACCTTGTGCATCTCCTCGCGACTGAGCTCGAGGAGGTCCCGCCCGTCGAAGACGATCTCGCCCGAGGCGATCTCGCCGGGCGGCGTGTCGATCAGGCGCATGATCGAAAGCGAGGTGACGCTCTTGCCGCAGCCGGATTCGCCGACCAGGGCCAGGCGCCCACCGCGCGGGATCTCGAAATCCACACCATCGACCGCCTTCACCAGCCCATCGAGGGTGTGGAAGTAGGTCCGCAGGTCGGTGACCTTGAGGATCGGGGCCCCGGACCCTGGCTGCGCCGGCACGCCGTTCACATTCGAGACCTCGGGTCGAGGGCGTCCCGGAGGCCGTCGCCCATGAAGTTGATCCCCAGGACCGTCAGGACGATGGCCATGCCGGGGAAGAACGGCCACCACCAGTTGCCCTGGGTGATGAACTCCAGCGAGTTGGAGAGAACGTTGCCCCAGGTCGGCTGGGTCACGTCGACGCCGAAGCCGAGGTAGCTGACGAACGCCTCGCCGACGATGACGCCGGCGATCGACAGGGTCGCCGAGACGATGATCGGAGACAGGGAGTTGGGCAAGATGTGCCGGAAGATGATCCGGAAATCGGAGACGCCCACCGCGCGCGCAGCGTCCACGAACGCCTCCTCCCGCAGGCTCAGGAACTGGCTCCGGACCAGGCGGGCGATCCCGCCCCAGCCAAGCAGTCCGAAGATCATGGTCACCGTCACCCAGCTCCCGGACCCCAGGAACTTCGACGCGACGAGGATCACGAAGAGCAACGGCAGCGAGAGGATCGCGTCGACGATGCGCATCAGGACGGTGTCAAGGAAACCGCCGAAGTACCCGGCCACGCCGCCCCAGGCCGTTCCGATGATCACCGAGATCGTCGTCGCGAGCACGCTGATCACCAGCGATAGGCGCGCCCCGTTGATCACCAGCTGGAAGACGTCGCGCTGGAGGCGGCCCGTCTCGCCCATCAGGAGCAGCGGGCTCCATTCCCCGCTGACCCAGGACGGCGGGCGGCCCGCGTAGACGATCTTGTCGGGCAACCCGATCGACGTCGAGTCGAACGGGTTGAAGATGGGCCCGACGACTGCCACGGCGACAATGGACAGGAAGATCCCGCTTCCCATGACCGCCAGGCGGTGCTTCTTGAACCGTCGCCAGGCAAGCTGCCACTGGTTGAGGGACTCCAGCTGGACCTCGAAGTCCAGCGTGTCCTCGATCGCCTCGAGGTCGGCTGGGGACAGCGACGAGACCGGGGCGCCACTGGTGCGGGGGCGCTTGCCATCAGCCATACGAGATCCTCGGGTCCACCAGGGCATACACGACGTCGGCCAGCAGGTTGGCGAAGACCGTCAGCAGCGCGGCGATCAGGAGGACGCCCATCAGCACCGGGTAGTCATAGGCATTCGTCGCCTCGATGGACAGCCGGCCCATGCCCGGCCACGAGAAGATCGTCTCGGTCACGATCGCGCCGGTGAACAGGAACGGGATCTCCAGGCCGATGTTCGTGACGATCGGCAGCAGGGCATTGCGGAAGGCGTGCTTCATCACGACGCTCCGCTCAGGAACGCCCTTGGCTCTGGCGGTCCGGACGTAGTCCTGGCCGAGCGAGTCCAGCATGGCGGCCCGCACGAAGCGCGAGTCGCCCGCGATGCTGACCACGACCAGCGTGATCACGGGCAGGACCAGGTGCTTGACCAGGTCGACGAACGCGAACACCGGCTGCTGACCGATGAATGCCCAGTAGTCAGGCGTCCCGAAGATGGGCACGTCGCGTGAGCTGAACATCCCGCCGGCGGGGAACCACTTGAGCCCCGAGGCGAAGAGCGTCAGGAGCATGATCCCCAGCCAGAACGTCGGCAGGGCCAGGCCGACGTATGACACGACCGTCATGACCGAGTCGAACAGGCCGTACCTCCGGACGGCGGCGTACATCCCGGCGAGGAGGGCGATGGTCAGCCAGATCACCCAGGCCGTCCCGGCGAGGATGAAGGTCGGGAGGATCCGCTCGCCGATCACGACCGTGACCGGCCGGCCGTCCTTGATCGAGAAGCCCAGGTCACCGTGCAGGATTCCGTTGTCGCCGCCCCCGAGGAACGACGGCAGGAAGTTCGGCCATCCCTGGTCGCTGATGAAGACCGCCAGCCCGGTGTTGTCGGGATTGCACGCGCCCAGCCACCGGCAGTACTGGACCGGGAGCGCTTGGTCGAGGCCCCAGCGCTTGCGGAACGCCTCGATCTGGCCTGCGGTGATCTTGGGGTTCTGGGCGAAGCGCGCCTCCGGCCCGCCCGGAGCGATCAGCAGGATGCCGTAGATCATGAACGAGATCAGGAACAGGACCGGGATCGCCCCGATCACGCGGCGGACGATATAGCGGCTCATAAGGTGCCGGTCTCCGCTCGGGGACGGTACGACTGCGGGGCCCCGCCGGGGCCCCGCAGTCGGTTGCGCGAGCTAGGTGGCGTCCGCCCTAGGGCTGGAGCCACCAGTCCTGGACGTTCCACAGGACGCCCGACGTGGTCGGGTTGCCCGTGACGTTCTGGAGCTTCGGGTTGACGAGGTAGACGTCCTTCCAGAGGAAGAGCGGGATCTCGACGACGTTCTGGTTGTAGTACTGCTGCCACTGGGCCATCGCAGCCCCAACCTTGGCGAAATCGACGTTGTCCTTCACCGCATTCCAGATCGCGTCGACCGCCGGATCGCACGTCCGGGTGTCGTTCTGGCCGTTGTGCGGCGCAGCATCCGGGATCCCGCCGCAGGTGTACACGTTGTAGCTGCCCAGGGGATCGAGCGGGGAGACCCAGGCGAACATGCCCACGTCATAGGTGCCGTGGATGAGGTTGCACGGCGTGTCAGCGGCCTCCGCGTCCCAGCCACCGAAGAGCACGGTGGAGGTGACCGCGCCGTACGGAGCCGAGATGTTGGCCTGGATCCCGATCGCCTTCATGTTGGAGGCGTAGACCGAGAGCGAGTCGGCGCGGTAGGCGCGCGTCGTGGTGCAGAAGTTGAGCGCAAGCTTGACGCCGTTCTTGGCGCGGATGCCGTCAGAGCCAGGAACCCAGCCAGCCGCATCGAGCAGCGAGTTGGCCTTGGCGGGGTCGAACGCATTGGCCGGCACGTCCACGTGGTACCAGTAGAGCGGCGAGACGTTGTTCGCGGCCGGGTCGACGGTGCCGCCGAGCACGCGACCCGTGATGTCGGTCTTGTTGATCGCGAGCGCGATAGCCTGCTTGATCGTGGAGAGGTCGGCCGCGCCGAACTTCTTGGTCAGGGTCGCGTTGTTGATCGAGAGCTGCTCGTAGGTCGTGCCGTCCTTGGCGAGCACGTTGTTCTTGCCCTGGAGGCTCGGGAGGTCGGACATGTTCATGTCCATGCCGAGGTCGTACTCGCCGGCGTCGTAGCCGGCCTTCATGGCGTCGGCGCTGCCATAGATCTTGAAGATCATCCCGGGGAACCCGAGCTTGGCTTCCGGATGGATCGTCGCGTAGGACGGGTTGACCGTGTAGTTCATCTGGGCATCGGCCTTGTACTCAGTCGGCATGTACGGGCCGCTATAGACGCCGCTCGCGAGGTTCGTGAGCGGGTACAGCTTCGTCGGGGCGTCCTTGACCGGGACCGTCGCGATGTAGGCCCCGGGGAGGAGCGGGCTGAACAGGCCGAGGTAGCCCTCGTAGACCGCGTTGAAGGTGACGACGCAATTCGTGTCCGAGGAGGTGTCGACCCCGGTGATGTTCTCGTACCCGATCGTGCCACCGGCAAGGCCCACCTGGTCCTTGTCCATCTGCCACTTCCACGTGGCCTCGACGTCCTTGCACGTGATCGCGGAGCCGTCGGACCACTTCATGCCCGGCTTGAGCTTGTAGTCCACCGTCATGCCGGTCCCGGTGACCACGACGTCGCCGTTCGAGACGAGCGGGACCTCGGTGACCATGTCGCCGAAGTACTTGAGGTCGTCGGCCGTGTTGACCAGGCCGAGGAGCGCCGGCGTCGCCATCTCGATGTCGACGTTGGCCTGCGCGTAGTACGGGTTGAACGTGTCGGGGCTCTGCCACTCGGCAACGACGAGCGGCTTGGTCGCCACGTTTGCCACGGGGACGGCCTGGTACGCGGTCCCAGTGATGCTAGGCCCGGCCGCCGCGGACGGGGATGGCGACGGGGCCGTGGACGCCGGGGCCGTGGACGCCGGGGGCGCCGCGCTGGCTGGCGCTGCGGGCGATGGGGTCGCAGAGCCGCCGCACGCTGCTGCGACGATGGCGAGCGCCCCGAGCAGCGCGAGACCACGAAGTCTCAAGCTCATCGAGATCTGTCCTCCTGTTCCCGGGTCCTCGCGGCGTTCGCCGCGCGGCCCGCTCCTCCTTGTGCAGGCGATCCAGCCGCGCCCCACGCTCGGGCGCTGCCGGCGAAACGCCCGCAGTCGTGCGCGCATTATAGGGTGCGGCCGTTCGCGCCGGTCAAGGAATCCGCCGCTTGGCGCACCGCGGTCCCGCTAGGTCGACGCTTCGGTCACCTCCGATCCGCGCCGGTCGGCGCTTGCTGCTGGCGCGAGTCGGGAGCGTTCCGTAGCCGGACGGCTCACGCGTCCGCCCCGGGCGCGATGGAGGCGGGCCGCCAGCGCAGGTTCGGCTGGCGGGCCGCGGTGGCCTCGTCGAGCCGCCGGACGGGCGCCGAATGCGGGGCGGACGTCACGAGTTCCGGCGTGTCGCGTGCCTCGCGGGCGATCTCGAGCAGCGCGTCCGCGAACGCGTCGAGCGTCTCGAGCCGCTCCGTCTCGGTGGGCTCGATGAGCATCGCTTCGTCCACCGTGTGCGGGAAATAGATCGTGGGAGGGTGGTAGCCCTTGTCGATGAGCCGCTTCGCGACGTCGAGGGTCCGAACGCCGGTCGCCCGCTTGAGGCCGGCCCCGGACGCGATGAACTCGTGGGCGCACGGCCCGGGGTACGGGACCTCGTACGCGCCGTCGGCTGCCAGCCGGCCGCGGAGGTAGTTCGCGGCCAGCACCGCGTCGTCGCTGACCTCCCGGAGCCCGTCCGCGCCGTGGGCCCGGATGTAGGCCCACGCCCGGACCAGGATGCCCACGCTGCCGACGTGGCCCCGGACCCGGCCGATGCTGGCCGGTCGCTCGCCTTCGCGCTCGAGCCGGAAGGTGCCGTCGGGCTCCCGGAGGACGCGCGGCGCCGGCAGGAACGGGATGAGCGGCGCACGCACGCCGACCGGCCCGGCTCCCGGGCCGCCGCCCCCGTGCGGCGTCGAGAACGTCTTGTGGACGTTGAAGTGCATGACGTCGAACCCGGCGTCCCCGGGCCGAAAGCGTCCCAGGATGGCGTTGAGGTTGGCGCCGTCCATGTAGGCGAGCGCGCCGGCCGCGTGGACAAGCTCGATCAGCTCCACGATGCGACGCTCGAAGAGGCCCAGCGTTGACGGGTTCGTGATCATGATCGCGGCCGTGCGCGGCCCGAGGGCCGCCCGGAATGCGTCCAGGTCGATGCCCCCGTCGGGCGCGGACGGGATGTTGACGGTCCGGAAGCCGGCCATGGACGCGGTCGCGGGATTCGTGCCGTGGGCCGAGTCCGGGACCAGGACCTCTGTCCGCTCCAGGTCTCCCCGCGCCCGGTGATAGGCCCGGACCACGAGGATGCCGGTCAGCTCGCCGTGGGCGCCGGCCGCGGGCTGGAGCGTGACGGCGTCCATCCCGCTGATCGCCGCCAGGTCCCGCTCCAGCTCCCAGAGCAGCTCCAGCGTTCCCTGGGCGGTTTCGTCGGGCGCAAGCGGATGGAGTGCCGCGAACCCGTTCAGCCGGGCGGCCCATTCGTTGACCTTCGGGTTGTACTTCATGGTGCACGACCCGAGCGGGTAGAAGCCGGTGTCGACGCCCCAGTTGAGCTGGGAGAGGTTGACGTAGTGGCGGACGAGGGACGCCTCGTCGACCTCGGGGAGCGCGGCCGGGATGACCCGGCGCGCGGCAGCCGGGAGCCGGTCCAGCGCGTCGGCAGGGGGGGCCGGGATCCTCCGTCCTGCGGCCCGGCCGGACCCGGACAGCTCGAAGAGGGTGGGTTGGAGCTTCGGGCCGGTGACGCTCATCGGACCCCCTCCGCGCTCGCGGCGACCGGGACGCCCGGCCGGGCGCCCAGCTCGTCGCGGAGCGCCCAAGCGAACAGCTCGATCTCCTCGGGCGTCGTGCACTCCGTCGCACAGACGAGGAGGCCGTCGACGAGCGACGGGTCGCCCGGCTCCAGCTCCGCGAGCGGGATCCCGGCAAGGATCCCGCGCCGGAGGAGCCGACGGTGGACGGCCACGGCATCGGGGACCCGGACCGCGAACTCGTTGAGGTACGCCCCCGGGTGCAGGCGGGGCGCCCCCGCCTCCTCGAGCGCCGCGGCCAGCTCCGCAGCCCGCGACGCCCCCGTCGCGGCGACGTCGCGGAGGCCCCCGGGCCCGAGGGCCGCCACGTAGACCGCAGCGGCGAGAGCGCACAGCGCCTGGTTCGTGCAGATGTTGCTGGCCGCCTTCTCGCGACGGATGTCCTGCTCGCGCGCCCGCATCGTCATCACGTAGGCGCGACGGCCCTCTTCGTCGCTGGTCATGCCGATCAGGCGCCCGGGAATCTGGCGGACGAGGGAGTCCCGGCAGGCCAGGATCCCGAGGTACGGGCCGCCGTACTGCGGCGGGATGCCCAGCGGCTGGCCCTCCCCCGCCGCGATGTCCGCCCCGTAGGCCGCCGGCGGCGCGAGCACCGCGAGGGAGATCGGCTCCACGGCGGCGACGAACAGCGCGCCGGCCGCGTGCGTGAGCCGGCTGATCTCGGCCATCGGCTCGAGCAAGCCCAGGACGTTGGGCTGCGCCGCGAGGACACCTGCCACCGGCCGCGCAGGATCGGCCAGGAGGCGGCCGAGCGCCGCGAGGTCCGTCGTGCCGGCATCGGGTCCCTCGGTGACGAGCGGCACCTCGTCGAACTCGAGGTCTCCACCCCCGAAATAGGTCTCGAGGGTCCGGCGGGCCTGCGGATGGATGCCACGCGAGACGAGCACCCGCTCGCGCCGGGTCGCCCGGCAGGTCATGAGCGCCGCCTCCGCGGTCGCCGTGGCACCGTCGTAGTGCGAGGCGGAGACCACGTCCAGGCCGGTCAGCTCGGCGAGCAGCGACTGGTACTCGTAGATCGTCTGGAGCGTCCCCTGGCTGATCTCCGGCTGGTACGGCGTGTACGCCGTGTAGAACTCGCCGCGGAGGAGGACCTGGTCGACGACCGGCGGCAGGTGATGGCGATAGACGCCCGCACCGAGGAAGCTGGCCAGGTCCACCCGGTTGTGGCCGGCCAGGGTCCGCAGCCGGGCCATCAGCTCGAGCTCCGTGAGCCCCGGCGGAAGGTCCATCGGGCGGGCACGGACCGCCGGCGGGATGACCTCGAAGAGCTCGTCGACCGAGGCGATCCCGAGCGCAGCGAGCATCCGCGACCGGTCGTCCGGGGTGTGCGGTCCGTACACCATGGGATCAGCCCTCCGCGGTCAGTGCCTCGTATGCGGCCGCGTCGAGGAGCTGCTCCACCTCGCCGGGGTCGGAGAGCCGCATCCGCAGCATCCAGCCGGCCCCGTACGGGTCGCTGTTCACGACCTCCGGCATCGCATTGAGGCCGGCATTTCCCTCGAGGACCTCGCCCGACACGGGCGCGAACAGGTCGCTGACCGCCTTCACCGACTCGACGACGCCGAACGTCGCGAACTGCTCGAGCCGGTGGCCGGGCTCGGGCAGCTCGACGAAGACGATGTCGCCCAGCTGGTCCGCGGCGTGCTGGGTGATCCCGACCGTCGCCTCGTCCCCCGCGACGCGGATCCACTCGTGCTCCTTGGTATAGCGCAGATCGGACGGGATCATCGGCCGGGGAACCTCCGTGCTGGCGCGGTCGCTGCCGCGCGAACGTTGGGTCGCCCTCCGCGGGGAACGGCGGGGCGGGTCATCGGGCCCGGGTGTAGAACGGCAGTGGAACGACCTCCGCGACGGCCCGGGCGTCGCGGATCTCCACGTCGAGCATCGTACCCGCGACGGCATCGCCCGGGGCGACATACGCCATCGCGATCGGCAGGCCCAGGGTGGGCGACTGGGTCCCCGACGTGACCGTGCCGGTCCGTCGATCCCCCGCCCAGACCGGGTATCCATGGCGCGCGATCCCGCGGCCGCGAACGATGAGGCCCACGAGAAGCCGCCGCGGGCCCGCCGCGGCGGCGCGCGCGAGGGCGTCGCGGCCGACGAAGTCCCCTGCCCTCGCGAGCTTCACGACACGCCCCAGACCCGCCTCGAAGGGGGTCGTGCTGCGATCCAGCTCGTTGCCGTAGAGCGGCATGCCGGCTTCCAGCCGGAGCGTGTCACGGGCGCCCAGCCCGACCGGCACGAGGCCCGCGGGCGCGCCGGCCGCCATGAGGATGTCCCAGAGCTCGCCGGCGGCCCCGCCGTCGACGAAGACCTCGAACCCGTCCTCTCCCGTGTAACCCGTCCGCGCGACGAGCGCCGGGATCCCCGCGACCGTGCCCTCGGCGATCGCGTAGTAGCGGAGGGCCGCAAGGCTGACGTCGGTGAGGGGACCGAGGATTCCCCGCGCCGCCGGTCCCTGCACGGCCACGAGCGCGGTCGCCAGAGAACGGTCGTCGAGGACGGAGCGACTCGCGTCGATCCGCTCGGCAAGCGCGTCGGAGACGACGGGAGCGTTCGAGGCGTTCGCGACGACGAGGAACCGGTCATCGGCCAGCCGGTAGACGATCAGGTCGTCGATGACGCCGCCGTCGGGGGCACAGATCATGGAGTAGTGGGCGCGGCCCACCTCCAGCGACGGCGGGTTCGTCACGAGGGCGCCGGCGAGCGCCGCGCCCGCGTCGGGACCCTCCACGAACAGCTCGCCCATGTGGGAGAGGTCGAAGAGGCCCGCCCGTTCGCGAACTGCCCGGTGCTCGGCGAGGATCGAGGTGTACTGGACGGGCATCTGCCAGCCGCCGAAGTCGATCATCCGGGCGCCGAGCGCGACGTGGCGAGACAGGAGGGGCGTGGCGCGCGATCCGCCAGCCGGGGGCACCGTCTGGCTCATGCCCTGGCCTCCGGGGACCCGGCGATCATGCCGGCGGCTCGCTCGACGAGGGCGCGCTCCGTCTCGAACGTGAGCAGCCCGGGCGCCTCCGCGAGCGGCACCCAGCGAACCTCGTCGAATTCGTGGTCGTGGCCGGCAAGGTCGCCGCCGGTCGCCTCCATGAGCCAGTAATGGACCGTCTTGTGGATCCTCGCGCCGCCCGTGACGAAGACGTACTCGATCCGGTCGATCGGGGCCACGATGCGCACCTCCAGCCCGGTCTCCTCGGCGACCTCGCGGAGCGCCGTCTGTTCCAGGGTCTCAGCCGGGTTCGGCGTTCCCTTCGGGAGGGTCCATGAACCGCCATCGCGTTCGCGACGGCGGCGGCCGGCGACGAGATGCGGAACGCCGGCGATGATACGGACGACGACGCCGCCCGCGGAGGTCGCGGTGGCGCGCCTCAGCCGCGCCACGGTGCCGAGGCGGCTCGCACGCGACGACCGGGGCCCCGCACCTCGAGCTTGGCCCAGCGGACGCCCGCCAGCGGGCCCGCGCCAGCGGGCCCGCCGCGTGATCGCACGGCCGTGACCGAGCGCCAGTCGGCCCGCAGGAGGACCACCGGCCCGAGATCCGTCCGGCGAACGATCGTCGGGCGGTCGGTCGATGCCCTGAAGCCGGCCGAGCGGTGGAGGCCGAGCCGGCGCTCCCGGAGCCGCGGCGGGGGCGTCGGGTAGCTGACCGCCGGGCGAACCGCGAACCTCGCGGCGAAACTTCGCTGCATGTGCAGATCGTAGCGCCTCAGCCGCGATCTGCAAGGTCGGCACGCAGGCGGGCGGCCGATTCCGGCGCGAGCGCGCGCCGGGCCTCGGCGATCGCCACCTGCCGACGAACGAGCGCGCGGTATGTCTCGAGCACGGCGGGCGCGCCGCGCTCGAGCGCCCCGAGGTGCGCCTCCAGCGTCCCCGCGTCCCCGCGAACGGCCGGACCGGTGAGAGCGGGCGCGATCCCGAGCGCCCGGGCGTTCCCCAGCGCCTGGGCCGCCAGCGGGCCGTAGACGGCCAGCGTGCCGGCTTCGTCGAGGCCGGCCAGCGCGGCGACCTCCGCGACCACGTCCAGCAGCGCGACGAGCCCGCCCGCCGCGAGCACGGCGGCAGCGTGGTAGGCGGGCTTCGAGCCCGGGGGCAGCCGGACGGGCAGTGCGCCGATCGACTGGGCCATCTCGGCCAGGACGTCGAGGAGGTCCTCGTCGCCCTCGATGGCCACGGTCGCGCCCCGGAGCGCCGCCACGGCGCGATCCACGTCCGCGAACGCCACGAGCGGATGGAAGGACCCGCAGGACGTGCCGGCTGCCCGGGCCTCCACCAGCACCTCGGTGCCGTGCAGGCCGCTCGTGTGGACCAGCGCCTGCCCGGAATAGAGATGCATGCGGGCAGCGACCGCGGCGATCGCGTCGTCCGGGACGGCGATGATCGCGAGATGGCATTCGTCCAGGACCGCGGCAGGCTCACCGAACGCCCGGGCGCCCGGGACCAGCCGGCGGAAGCGCTCTCGGCGCGCCGGGTCACGGCTCGCGACCGCGCCGACCTGCCAGCCGGCCGCGGCGAGGGCCACGCCCAGGCTCAGGCCGACCGGACCGCCTCCCACGATCCCGATGACCGGGCGGCCGTCGTCCGGCGCCGTCACGTGGGGATGCGCGTGCGCCTCGAGGTGCACCGTGTCGCCGTGCCGGTGCGCCCCCGCGGGAAGCGAAGGATCACCGGGCAGCGTGCCGGGATCCCCGGGTGTCGCCGGGAGAGCCGCCGCCTCCCCCCCGGCGACGGCGTCCGCGGCGACAGAATCCGCCCCGACGGCACGACGCAGCTCCTCGAGCGTCGCCGGGTCGCCCAGCGGAGGCGGGGTGGCGTCGCTCCAGGCTCGCACGCGCGCTTCCTTGCTGGCCGGTTGCTCGCCGGCCTGTCGTGGTCTATCGGCGCGGGGTCGCGCCGCGGCGGGGTACTCTTGGCGCACACAGCGTACCGCCCCTCGCGGCACCCGTGCCGCCCGGGCCATGAGCGAGGAACCCGTGCCGACCAGCGACCCGATCGGCGCCCGCGCCAGCCTCGGCACGGGCCTCCCGGACTACGTGCCCCTCGCCGGGCTGGCGGGCGAGATCGACCTGGACCGCGTGCCGGTGACGGTGAAGATCCTGCTCGAGAATCTCCTGCGCCACGCCGGGCGAGGCATCGTGACCGAGGCGGACGTCCATCGCCTGGCGGCCTGGCGGCCCGGCGGCGGCGGCACCGCAGAGATCCCGTTCCTGCCCGCGCGCGTAATCCTCCAGGACTTCACCGGCGTGCCCGCCGTCGTGGACCTCGCCGCGATGCGCGACGCGATGGCGTCCCTCGGCGGCGACCCGGCCCGGGTCAACCCGCTCGTCCCGGCCGACCTCGTGATCGACCACTCGGTCCAGGTGGATCGGTCCGGCACGGCCGACTCGTTCGCCTTCAACGTCAACCGCGAGTACGAGCGGAATGGTGAGCGCTACCAGCTCCTCCGCTGGGCGCAGCGGGCCTTCACCGGGCTCCGCGTCGTTCCGCCCGGGACCGGCATCGTCCACCAGGTCAACCTCGAGTACCTGGCCACGGTCGTGACGGTCGCCGACGAGGATGGCCGTCGGCTCGCCTTCCCCGACACGCTGGTCGGGACCGACTCCCACACCACGATGATCAACGCGCTGGGCGTGCTTGGGTACGGCGTGGGCGGGATCGAGGCCGAGGCCGTCCTGCTCGGCCAGCCGCTCTACCAGCCGATGCCGCACGTGGTGGGAGTGCGGCTGCACGGCTCGATGCCGCTCGGCACCACCGCCACCGACCTCGTGCTGACCGTGACGCAACGCCTGCGCGCGCAGGGCGTCGTCGGCTCGTTCGTGGAGTTCGCGGGTGACGGGCTGGCCGGCCTTGCGCTCGCGGACCGGGCCACCATCAGCAACATGAGCCCCGAGTTCGGGGCAACTGCGACGATCTTCCCGATCGACGACGAGACCCTCGCCTACCTCCGCCTCACCGGCCGGAGCGCCGCGCTCGTGGACCTCGTGGAGCGCTATGCGAAGGCCCAGGGCCTCTGGCGCCTGCCGGGCGCGGGGCCCGAGTTCGACGTGGCGCTTGAGCTTGACCTCGCGTCGGTCGAGCCGAGCCTTGCGGGCCCGAGACGGCCCCAGGACCGCGTGCCGGTTCCGCAGACGCGGGCGAGCTTCGAGTCCGCGTTCCCGGGCGCGCTGCCCGCGGCCGGGACCCCCGCCGCGGCGCCGGGAGAGGTCCGCAGCGGATCCGTCGTGATCGCGGCGATCACGTCGTGCACGAACACGTCGAACCCGACCGTGATGGTGGGGGCGGGGCTGCTGGCCGCGCGGGCCGTGGCACGGGGGCTCCGCGTCAACCCGGCGGTCAAGACCTCGCTCGCGCCCGGCTCGCGCGCCGTGACCGCCTACCTGGAGCGGGCCGGGCTGACCGAACCGCTCGCCGAGCTCGGGTTCGCGCTGGCCGGCTACGGCTGCACCACCTGCATCGGCAACTCCGGGCCGCTCGACGCAGCCGTTGCGCGCCAGATCGAGGACCACGGGCTGACCGCGGTGGCGGTCCTGTCCGGCAACCGCAACTTCGAGGGCCGCATCCACCCGCTCGCTCGCGCGAGCTACCTCGCGTCGCCACCCCTCGTCGTGGCGTATGCGCTCGCCGGCAGGATCGACATCGACCTCTCGAGCGAGCCGCTGGGCGTCGGGTCGGACGGCGCGCCGGTCTTCCTGGCGGACCTCTGGCCATCTGCGGAAGAGGTCCGGACGGTGATCGCCGACGCCGTCGACGGCGAGCTCTTCCGGTCCGCCTACGCGTCGGTGTTCGAGGGCGACGCCCGCTGGCGGGCGCTCCCGATCCCGGACGGCGACCGCTACGCCTGGGACGCGCGCTCGACGTACGTCGCCGATCCGCCCTTCTTCGCCGGCATGACCCTCACGCCCGACCCGGTCCGGGACATCGAAGGGGCGCGGGTGCTCGCCTGGCTCGGCGACTCGGTGACCACGGACCACATCTCGCCCGCCGGCTCCATCGCCGCGTGGTCCCCGGC
>Ga0208587_1000239_pt1 | contig 30498 bp, 35 predicted proteins | sample NGESurdeep092012_7_FD_184472 | JGI IMG/M metagenome (GOLD analysis project Ga0208587, IMG submission 184472) | Arctic peat soil microbial communities from Barrow, Alaska - NGEE Surface sample 210 deep-092012 (SPAdes) | ecosystem: Environmental > Terrestrial > Soil > Wetlands > Peat ...
TCAGGGATGGGGCGGGCGCTGTATAGTGGCTCCGGGTAGGCGGTGTCGCACGCCAGCAAAACGGTGCGTGTGTCATCTACCACAGCCTGGGTTAGCGCTTCCAGCAGACCCGCGCCGAAGCTGGCGTCAAAGGCACTCAACACCGATGATGTGGTCATCGCGCCGGTGGCGATACTCCAGTACCCGGCGGCAACGTTATGCACAGAATTATGAAAGCGGGTCGGGGAAATTTGCCGGTCATCCGAGGCGAGCATTTCACAAATGATGTGACAGTTCTCGCCATCGCCGCCAGACGCAGAAAACACACTGGGCAAGCTGGCTGCGTCGAGTCCGGCTGCTGCGATGGCTTCCAGCCCGGTCGCCAGAGTGAGTTTGACAATCGCGCAACTGCGCCGGCGTTCTGCGGCGGGCAACAACGCGGGTGACGGCAGTACGGTCTTGTGTGGCTGATAGGGCTGCTGCCCGCTAAGGACCGCCTGACTGGTCAGCCAGTCGGTCAAACCGGGGCCGAGTAAGCCGATGCCCTCGATGTATGCGGTGAGCGTGTGCATGGGTCTAATCCGCGCGAGCAAAAACCAGGCTGCAATTGGTGCCGCCGAATCCAAACGAATTGCTGAGCATGCGCGCCACCGGCTGCTCGCGATTATCCAGCAGATAGTCGAGGTCCAGCGTCGGGTCGAGTTGCCGGGTGTTCAGCCCGGCGGGCAGCAAGCCGTGTTGCAGCCCCAGCGCGCAAATCACCGCACCCACGCCACCGGCAGCGCCCAGGGTGTGGCCAGTCGCACCTTTGGTGGAGCTGCACGGCGTGCTCGAGCCGAATACAGTTTGAACCGCCTTGGCCTCAGTTGCATCGTTGCTTTGGGTAGCGGTGCCGTGCAGGTGGATATAGCCGATTTCAGGTGACTTCAAACCCGCCATTTTCAGCGCATCCTGCATCGCCATGCGTGCACCCAGGCCATCCGGATGCGGCGATGACATGTGATAGGCATCGCTGGATTCGCCTATCCCGAGCAATAGCACAGCATCGGCATCCAGGTGTTCCGGGGTGCGTTCCAGCAGCGCGAAGGCAGCCGCTTCACCAATCGAGATGCCGTCGCGTTGTGCATCAAATGGGCGACATGCCTGTTCGGAAATCAGGCCGAGCGAGTTGAAGCCATACAGCGTCGTCAGACACAGCGAATCCACGCCTCCCACCACGGCCGCGTCTATCAGTCCCGCCGCCATCATGCGTCGCGCTGAACCAAACACCTTGGCGCTGGACGAACACGCCGATGACACCACGACCGCCGGACCCGTCAGGCCAAAATAATGGCGCGTGAAATCCGCGACGGAGAAAGTATTGTGCGTGGTGCGGTAAATAAAATCCGTGGGGAGTGCGCCAGTCACCGGGTCGCGTCGCCGGTAGGCCAGCTCGGTCTGCAGAATGCCTGAAGTGCTGGTGCCGAGAAACACACCAATGCGCTGCGCACCGTATTTTGCGATGGCAGCGCGCACCGCCTCGGCAAAACCGTCCTGAGTCAATCCCAGCAACGCGAGCCGGTTGTTGCGGCAGTCAAAGTCGGCCAGATGCGCGGGAAGCTGCACCGCATCCACCCCTGCCACCTCGCCAATGAAAGTCGCCAGATCCACCGTATCAAACGCGCACGGCACCAGCCCGGGGCGACGCTGGCGCAGCGCGGCGAGCGTCTGGTCGAGGCCGCGACCGATGCTGCTGGTCGCAGTGAAATGGGACAGCCAGAGCGGGTTCAAAGAAAGGTAAGCCAAGCGTAAGTAAAGGAGGAGTTTAGCAAGTTCCAGTGGGCGGTTTGGATCAAATAGATGGGTGGTGGACGTTACCGATTACGCCCGCGTCCACGCGAGGGCGTAATGACAGAGTGGCGGCCAGCACCCCCAGCACCAGACCGGCCAACACATCCACCGCCACATGCTGGCGTGTGGCCAGGGCGGAATATACGATGCCGGTACACCACACCCAATTGAAGATGAGTATCCACGGCGGCGCGCCAAAGCGGCGCAGCAAGTGATGTAACCAGATACCCGAAAAAACGGCTGTGGCGACGTGAAGCGAAGGGCAGGCATTGCCCGAAGCATCCATGCTCTTGAGGAAAGCCACGTCGGGATACTGAGCCCAGTCGATATTGGCTGCGGGTACTACCGTGGGCCAGAAGTAGAAGACGATCAGCCCTGCAAGGCACGTCCCGGCCATGGCCAACCCATAGCCATACAGCTCGCGCCGCGTCGCCAGTAATGCCGGCGGAAGGGAAACATAGACCCACAGTGATATATACATGGGCAAGGCCAGAGGCTGAAAGCCGATCAGGCGATCGAGCAAGGTGATGGGCATCACCGTTGTCGGGTAGGTCGGGTCTTTGAGCAAATAGAAGTAAGCGCCGAAAAACAGGCTAATGAAAAGCGTCGTTCCGATACTTTTGAGAACCACATGCCTGGATATTACCGCTGCAGCTTGACGGTACCAGGGCGTCTGCTGACTATTCTCGTTCAAGGCTTGCTCTCCATGGGATGCTGCAATCCTGACACGAGTCATGATAGGGCTTGACGCAAGGTGACAAAACGCAGATTAGCTGCGCTAGCTGCGGCCAGAACAGTGGGGAGCACTTCGAGAATAACGGGGATGCCATCGAGCGTGCGTGCAGCGTTGCCATCGTGCAACAGCAAAATGGCACCCGCTCGCAGGCCGCGTAACAGCCTCATTTTAACGCGCTCAACGTCGCCGATCCGGGTGTCGAAACCGCGCGCTGACCAGCTGGCAAGCCGCAGCCCCAGTCGAGCCAGCACCGGGTCGAGAAAAGGATTGCGCAGGCCGGCAGGGGCACGAAAGAACAAGGGACGCTGGCCGGTAATCGTAGTGAGCGTGTCCTGGGCGGCCTGCAATTCGCGCATGAAGCCGAAATATCCCTTCAGCGCAAAATGATGGCGGTGATGCTGGCTGTGGTTTTCCACGGCATGGCCACGGCGCACGATTTCCCGGCATAAGTCCGGGTAACGCGCGGCTTTTTCACCGATGCAGAAAAAGGTAGCCTGGGCAGCGTAACGATCCAGCCTATCCAGTACCTGCGGAGTGACGCTTGGGTCGGGGCCGTCGTCGATGGTCAGGGCGATTTCATTTCTGGCGGTAGCCGCAGCGGGCAGTTGTGTCCAGTTCGGCCCCAGCCAGTGGCTGCGCGGCCACAGCCCGACCAGCGTGAACAGGGCGTGATTGGCAAGCACGGCGCCCAGCGCCCAGCGCCACTGCCCAGGTTCAGCGATAACGGCAATCAGGGCCAGCAGATGCAGCACGATGGATGTGCGGATCAACAGCGTGGGTCGCCAGCGTGAATTACGCATTGGGTCGACTGGCGAAAATCGCAGAATAAATCAGCGCCAGGATGACGCCCGGTGCCACGGTTACGCCCATTGCCTGCAATATCGACAGGTTGGAAAATGAAAGCAGGCCAAAACCTGCGACGGTAGTGAGGTTGGCAAACAGCATCGAGGCAAGAGTGCGGGGCGAAATGGTGTGATAAATCTGTTTTGGCTCAGCCATTGCCCCTTCTCCCGACGGGACATAACCAGCGACTTGCCCGCTTGCGGGCTTATAACCAGCCACTTGGTTGTCGTTCTTTGACAACCTAGTGGAATGGCTAGGAGTTTCATCAGTCGAATGGCTAGTTGTTTCATCAGGGTGATCAGCTCGATCAAAAAACAGGGCGTAATTGGAGCCCACCGCGACCACCAGCAGCAAGCCCACCAGATGCAGAATAATCAATTGCTGGCCAAACACGGCCAATCCCGCCGTAACGGTGATGACCGCGGCCGCAAGCGGCGCGATGATTCGTACTACGCGCATGGGCGAGCGTAAAACCAATAGCAGCAATCCGATAATGGCAACCAGCCCGCCTAGCGACAACAGGATGGCTTCATGCAGGTAGCCGGAATACAGTTGATCGGACTCGGCTTTCATATCCACAAACAGAACATTGGGCAAACCCGTGGCGCCCGTGGTGCTTAGCGCAGCGCGAATTCGGCTTGCGTTGATGCCGGCACCCTTAGGTGCGGTAAGCGGCAATAAGGCACTCCAGTGGTTGCCTTGCTGGATGAGTAGCGCATCTACCGCCATGGCCATCGAGGTCTGTTCAAGATCGGCAGCTTGCAGCAAGGGCTGGCTGCGCGCGGCTGCGACATCGGCAAGAAACGGCGTAAACAGTTGCGCGCGCACCGGCAACCCCTGAACAGCTTGCGCCAGCCGCGTTTGCAACACGGCGGGGGAGGGCAAGCTGGCCTGGCTCGCGCGTTGCGTCGCTGTACTGGGAAGATAACGGCTGGGACTTTCAAATCCGGCGAGCTCGCCTTGGTCGACTTGCGTTTGCAGTATCGTGGAAACTTGTTCGGAAGACCTTAATACGGATTCCCGGCTCGCGCCGGATACCACCACCAGATAACGCACATCAGGCGCACCCATGTCGGCGCGCAGACTTGCATCCAACGCCACATCGGCTTGCGCTACCGGGCTTAATGAGGATATCTTGTCATCCCACAAACTGGCGCGGTGTCCGACGAGGATGGCGCAGGCCGCCAGCAGCAGTATCGCGGCCGCCCATCGCAGTGCAGCGGCGTGCTGTACCAGACGCGATAGGACGAGGCCGATAGCCGATACCTCATGAACGCGAAAGTTCATCGGCAGCAGATAAGGCAAGACGAAGCGGGTCACCGTTGCGGCGGCTATCAGACCGGCAATCGAATACAGGCCGAGTTGCGCCAGACCAGGAAAGCCGGACAGTAGCAGCGAAGCAAAGCCGAATATCGAGGTCAGCACACCGAGACGGACGGTGGGCCAGAAGCGCTTGATCCAGATCTGCTGGTCTGAACCGCCCCGTTCTGATTGCAAAAACAGGTAGATTGAATAATCCACCGCCTCGCCGATCAGTGCGGTGCCAAATCCCAGGGTGATGCCATGTACCACCCCAAAGCCCAGACTGACCGCCGCGATGCCTGCCAACGCGCCGCTGATAACGGGCAAAAAACCCAATGCCAGCGCGGTGAAGGAACGATAGACAAGTAATAAGAGCGAGGCGATGATTACGACGCCGATGATGGACAGGCGGCTGACCTGAGTTTTGATGGTGTCGCGTGAAGTCACCGAAAACACACCGGGTCCGGTCATCACCAGTTTGGCGGCAGGGGTTGCGCCGGGTGCCGTGTCAAACGCTTGCCGGATGGCGGCCATGGCGCGTTGCTGGGCGTCGGTATCGGAGCCCGAAGCGCGCGTTTGCATCAGCATCAAGGCGCGCGCGCCGTCGCGTGACGCCCATGCGCCGTCAACCATCTGCGGGCGGGTGCCGCTGTTGAGCTGGTCGAGTAATTGCACCATTTCACCGGTTGGGTCGCGTGGTAGCAGCGACTTGACCAGCAGCCCGGCAGGCGAGGCGAGCAGGTCGATGCTGTCGCTCAAGGCGGCATGCAGGCCGTCTACGCTGAAGCGTGCAGGCGTCACTGCAGGGCTTAGCAGGTAGCGATTGTTGAACAGAAAAGCACGGTCGCGCTCGGCGCTGACGGGCTCGCCATTATTGACGGTGACAAAAGCAGGATCAGCGCGCAGGCGCTGGGCGATTTGTTTGGAAAGCCTGGCACGGGTGGACGCATCGGCGCCTTCAATGCCCACCAGAATCAGGCGCGAAGCCAGGCCGTCACGTATCTGCTCCAGGAGCAACTGCTGTGCTGGCGTGGGGCTGCGTGGTAAAAAAGCCGATAAATCCGTGGTGACCTGGCTGCGGCTGATGATGATGCCGCAGGCGAGGATAAACGCCAGCCACAAGGCTATCGCTGTCCGGCCGCGCCGCGCCGGGGCTTGCCTCACGGTGTGGCCAACTTTTCGATGAGCATAAGCGAGCTGTCACCATCGGCCTGGGTGATTTCGATGCTGCGCACGGTGTCGCGCACCCCCGCAACACGGATGCGCTTTACCACTGCCTGCATTTTTTCATCCAGCGGCAGTAGTTGCAGTGTCCAGCGCTCGACTGTGCCATCCAGACTGAGTCGGTAATTGCGTTCCAGCGCCTTGCGGTCACCTGCCAGGGTGCCGCGGACGCTGTCGATGAAAGCCGCCAGCTCTGGGTAATCCTGCGATTGCAGCCGATGTACTTGGCGGCCACGCTCGATCACCAGGGTGCCGTGATCCAGGATCATGGATTCGGGTTTGGGTTTGATAGTGCGCTTTTCCAGATGGTCAGGTGCGGTGTAGAACAACTCCCCGGAGGATTCCACCGGTTTGTCGAGCATGGCGATGAATTTTTTTTCGACAAAGCTGGCATGGTCGGAGCGGATTTGCGCCAGGCCGCGCATCAGCTGGTCAATATCCCACTCGGCGGCGTGACCGATGACAGGTGCCAGCATCAGCGCCAGTGCAACGAGCACGTGCCGCATGACGCGCAGCGAAAACACAGGGGAGGAAGGCAGTGTCATCATGCTTTGGGAGGCGTTGCCGTGGGTGCGGGCTGCCAGAAATCGAAAAAATTAAACCAGTTGTATGGCGCCGTACGGCAGTAGTGATCCAGCAGCGCGGCATAACGGGCGATGGCCGCTTCCACGGCGGCATCGCGTTGACCGCGCGCAACGGTGGAAAAATCCGCCAGAGGATCGAAATGGATGGCGTAGCGGTTGCCGCCCAGATACAGCCCGGTCATGAATACCACCGGACGCCGCAGCAATGCGGCCGTGCGGAACGGCCCGCTGGGCAAGTTCGCGTTAGTGCCGAGGATTGGCACCGGGTACAGGGTGTCGTTGCCCGGGGTGCGATCGGCCAACATGCCGACGACACCGCCTTCATCCAGGCGCTCCCGCAGCTTGAGCATGGAATCAATGTGTCCCAGGCCAATGATATCCTGCACTGCCTCTGGATTAATGGCGGCCAGCATGGCGTTGATTTTTTGTGCGTTGTCCTGGTGCATGACCATGGCGACGCGCAAATCCGTGTCTCTCCGGCCAAGCGCGCGGATCACTTCAAAGCTGCCCAGGTGCGCGCCCATCAGGAACAAGCCTTTGCCGCCGGCAAGCAGGCGGCGCAGCGTATCCTCGCCGTGCACTTCGAAATCGAACAGTTCGAAGCGGTGGTTGACCAGATAGACACGGTCATGGATGGTGGCGGCAAAGGTGAAAAAATGCTGGTACAGATCGCGCCAGCGGGGAGGGCGGTCTAACGCACGCCTGAGATAATTCCTTGAAGCACGACGACTGGCCGGTGCAAACAGCAAAAAATAACTGGCGATCAGGTGCAGCACGACGCGCCCTGCGCGCCGTCCCAGACGCAGTGAAATCCATGTCATCACGCGCAACATGAGTATGTTGCCGCGCTCCGGAGTATGCGCCCAGGCGGCTTGGCTGGCTGTCGGGCGCGATGTCAGACAGGCGACCCGGGCACGATACTGCCGCTGGCAATTTTGCGCATACCAGCCACGATGTCGAAACGTATCGTGCCGCTGGCCGAGAGGATGTGCTGGATCACCAGTTCGTCGCCCGGACTTGCCGGGCTCAGAAACTTGACCGAGCTGATCTCGCAGATATCCAGCGCGATTCCAGTGGCAGCGGCTATTGCGTGTAGCACGGTGTCCAGCAGCATCACACCGGGGAGAATGGGGGCGCCGGGAAAATGTCCGGCAAAGGCGGGATGATCTAGCGGAACAGTCCAGTGTATGGCGTTATTCATGCGGATTTCCGTGCGCTGCGTGTCTGAAACAGGGCTTGCAGCACTGCGCGCGGCAGCTTTCCTGTGCGGTTGCGTGGCAGTGCATCAACAAACAGCAGTGGGCGCGGCAGGAAAACCGGGTCAATATGTTGACGTAGCGCCGCCAGCAGATGTGGCGCATCCATACCCGGAGCCACCACACACGCGGCAAGCCGCGTAATGTGATCATCGCCGGTTTCGTCCGGCATGTAAAAAGCGCCATCCACCACGCCGGGAATGGTATTGAGCAGGTGGTTGAGACTCGCCAGCGAATGCCGTTTGCCCGCGATATTGACCAGATCGGCGATGCGTCCGTGCAGTAAAAAATGCTCGTCTGTAACAGGTTCGATCATGTCGTTCATGGCGATCAATGTTTCGATGTGACCGCCGCAAGCGCGCACGCAATCACCCTCCACGATCAGTTTTATCCCGGGAAGCAGCTGCCATTCTGCGGTTTGCGTGGGGCGGCGGGTAGCAATCTGGCCGGTTTCGGTGCTGCCATAGATTTCCATCAGCGGCGCATGGCAACGTGCCTCAATGTCCTGCGCGAGCTGGGCAGACAGCGGCGCAGTGGCGCATAGCACCCGCGTGATCTCTGGCAGCGCCAGCCCCGCATCCAGCCAGGCGCGCAGATGCACCGGCGAGGACACCAACATTCGCGGCATGGGCACAGCCGCCAGTGCCTGGCAAATGTCGGCCGGGTAAAACGGCTGCGCATGGCTGAGTGCGCTGCCGCTGTGCCATGCCATCAGCACCGTGGATTCGAACCCGTACATGTGTTGCGGCGGTACGGTGCCAATGATGGTGCAGGGTGTGTTGTGCAGCAGCCCCAGGCGCAATGCTTCAGCTTGCACACAACTGACCAGTGCACCCCAGGTTTTGGGATGCGGTTGCGGGGAGCCGGCCGAGCCTGAAGTAAATACCACCGCGATGCGCTGCTTGCTATCAATTTGCGGAATTGCAAATGCGTCCGCTTGGCTAACGCCCATGACCGGGTATCGTAGTTGCGGCAGATCCATCGTGCATAGGACGCTATCAGTCAAACAAAACACATCCGGTGCAAAAACTTTTATCTGGCGCACCACTTCCGGTGTGGGGGTAGACGGCAGCAGGCTGACTTTGCCCGCCACAATGGCGGCCGCCAGACCGACGCTAAAACGGTAACGATCGCTGCACATATTGAGCAGGTGACTCCCTGCGGGAAACAGGGCGACAAGCTGGCTGACCTCGGCCAGGAACTGGCGCAGCGTGACGGCGCCATCGGCGCGCCAGGCGATGATGCTGTCCGGGGAGACGTGTGATACCAGCGGCAGTGAAGGCATGATTAAGGCTGCAACAACTAGCGTGGACGCGCCGGGGTGTTCCTGAACGCCCGCACCGCATCGAGGATGTGCGTCTGCTGCATGTCGGGCAGTACCCATCTGCGTACCCAATATTCGGCAATGAACATCAACGCGACCAAAGGCAGCGTCAGAAAATTGGCAAAAACCGACCACGTGGCCAACGGCGCCAGAAAAAAGAGCAAGGTGGAAGCCAACGCCATCGCGACAAAAAATAGAGTCCAGGCGACCGTGACCTGACGTGCGTAAATTTCATGCTGCGGCGTCACCAGTACATGCACGGCCTTGGCGAAGCGAGTGCAGAGCGGTTGCCGCCCGGCGATCAAAGTACGGCCAAAAGTCATGAACAGTATTAGCAGCATACCCACATGTTGCAGCCAGTAGACCAGCCCAAAATGGTTCTCAAGCGCCGACCATCCAGCCCACAGCGCAATACACAACAGCACCAGCACACCCAGCATGATGAAGCGCCGTGGTGAACGCCAGGCCAGCACCAGTGCAATCAATACCACGGGCGCAATGGCCACCAACGCGCCCAAGTTGCCGCTGTGGGCGGATTCATTGGTGTAATGCGCCAGCAGCGGATAGCCGATCACCAGCACAGCAATGCCCAGCCAGGGCAGGATGCGGCGTGCCATCAGCGGGTTCTCTGTGCTGCGATATAGTCGGAGAGGCTGCGCAGCGAGCTGAAAATGTGCTTGTTGTCTTCGCTGTCGCTACGCAGTTGCAGACCATAACGCTTGGAGACCTCCAGCGCGGCTTCCAGCACATCAATCGAGTCCAGACCCAAGCCATCGCCATACAACGGGGCGTCAGGGGTGATTTGATCTGCTGTGACCTCGAGGTTCAGACACTCGATCATCAATTCAGCAACTTCACGTTGCAAAGCTGCAGTACTAGAGACAGTGGGTTTCTGATTATCTTGCATGATGTTTATAGGGAAGCTCTGAACAAGTGAGTAATAAATGCACGTCGAGGTTCTGAGGCGATGAATTGGGTTGGTGAATTGGGTTTTGGTCTGCCATCGAGGCCTGTTCGTACTCAAATTGTATCGTTTTACTGTTCATCGGGCGCACCTACCCTGTCCAGCCCAGGGGGTTCACTCCAAACCCGACTCAGAATTCAGTGAAAATCAACAAGGCGAGAAAAGAGTGGAATGTAACACTTTGATTATATTTACATATTATATCACATCGCCACCGCAGGGATCGCGGCCAGGGGAAAAAGGCCGCGATTTACAAGGAGCCGCGCTTCAGCGACCATGCGCCGCTCACGATCGACTATGACCTTTAACGCGCCTAAGCCGTGCTGCTGCCGGGAGGCAGGTTCTTGCGCAGGTTGTTCTGCCGGCGCCGGTCCAGCCACCAGGCGAGCGCCGGCAGCACGATGAACGAACCGGGCATCACCATCACCGCGAGATAGGGGCTGACCATGGACAGGCGGCGCAGGTGGGTGACGATCTGGTGCTTGTCCTCGGGCGTCCATTTCTGATGGTTGCGCGGCTTCATCAGCAACGGCATCAGACCCGTTATCTGAACGACTTCGCCGAGAACGTATTTTCGTTCCCGGTCCATCATTTCCATCACGGTCCGGACGATGACTGGCTTATTCATCTGCTAGGGCGCAACTTTCTGCGTCAGCCAGCGATAGCCCTGCCACAAGCCCAAGGCGCGCTGCGCCCATTTGAGCGTGCGGCGCGGGCGCACCAGCGCGAACACCAGCATCGCGCCGGCAACGAGGGGCGGGCGCGATATGACGTAGCGTAGCGCCCCCAGGCAACGGTCGATGAAGCCCAGCGGCTGCGACCACGACTGCAGCGTCTGCGCCACGTCCTCGCGCTCGCGCGCGGCACGCTCGATCAGGCGCGCGCGCTTGGCCTCGATTGCGACGAGGCGCTGGTTCACGCTTGCGGCCCCCGCAGCATGGCCCGGTCCTTCGCCAGTTCGCCGCGCGTGATCGCGAACGGCCTGGGTCGCGTCTTCGCCTTGTCGCGCAGGATCAAGCCGAACACCACGCCTGCGGCAAGGAACGCGGCGGCGAGCATGCCGACCGCGGCGAGCCGGTGCGTGTCCCAGTAATAGACCACGACCAGGGCGACGCAAAGCACGATGCCCATGGCGAGGCAGAACGCCGCGGCCAGCGCGACGAGCAGCAGTTGCTCCAGCCGCACGCGCTCTTCTTCGATCTCGGTGGCGAGGATTTCCAGGCGCGTCTGCGCCGCGCCGAGCAGGGTTTGCGCCAGATGTTTGATCGAATGCAGAAGGCCGCCGCGCGCGGCGGCGCCTTCTCTTTCCGCCATGGCTAGCGGCGGCTGATCAGCATGCCGATGACCAGGCCGACGGCGGCCGCGATGCCCACCGCCCCCCACGGATGCTCGTGCACGTAATCGTCGGTGGCGCGCGCGGCGGCCTTGGTCTTGTCGATCACGGCTTCCTCCGCCCGCGACAGCTTGTCTTTGGCGGCGCGCAGGCTCTCCTGGATGCGCTCGCGCGCGATGACCGCTTTTTCTCCCATCTGGCCGGCGGTGGCGCGCAGCAATTCCTCCGCGTCGGCGATCACGATCCGCAGGTCGGATGCGAGTTTTTCACGGGATACATCGGTGTCGTTGCTCATGATTATTGCCTCTCTGCCTAGAAAATTCCGCTCCGGCGGAAGCGCCGGCGGAAGACTAGCAAGGCTACCGGCTTTCTCTCGTTAAATCAACCTTCGCCGGCTGTAACGCAGGTAGAATCGGTTCCATGTCGTCGCCCTACCTGGAGATCCTGCGCAGCCCGCGCATCGCCGCCGTCCTGCTGCTCGGGTTTTCCTCCGGCCTGCCGCTGGCGCTGACCGGAGGCACGCTGCAAGCCTGGCTTACCGTTTCCGGCGTGGACATCATGACCATCGCCTGGTTTTCCTGGATCGGCATCCCGTATCTGCTCAAATTCCTCTGGTCGCCGTTGATGGACCGCTATGTGCCGCCGTTCCTCGGCCGCCGGCGCGGCTGGATGCTGTTGACGCAACTGGCGCTGATTCTGGGCATTGTCGGCATGGCCGTTTCGTCGCCCGACGCGAACCTCTGGCTGCTCGGCTGCTTCGCGCTATGGGTGACGTTCGCCTCGGCTTCGCAGGACATCGTCATCGACGCCTATCGCGCCGATCTGCTGCCGGCGCAGGAGCGCGGCATGGGCGCGGCGGTCGGCGTGCTCGGCTACCGCGTCGCGATGCTCGCATCCGGCGGGCTCGCGCTGATACTTGCCGACCAGATTGGCTGGCGCCAGACGTTTTTCGCGATGGCGGCGCTGATGGGCATCGGTCTGCTGGCGAGCCTCGCCGCACCCGAACCCGCGGTGCGCGGAACGCCGCCGCGCAGCCTGCGCGAGGCCGTGGTCGAGCCGTTGAAGGATCTGCTGTCCCGGCCGGGAGCGCTGCAACTGCTCGCCCTGATCGTGTTGTATAAATTCGGCGATGCGCTTGCCGGCACGCTCACCACCGCATTTCTGATTCGCGGCATCGGCTTTTCCCTCACCGACGTCGGCACCATCAACAAAGCTCTGGGACTCGCTTCGCTGCTGCTCGGAGGGCTCGTCGGCGGCCTGCTGCTGGTGCGCATGAGCCTCACCCGCGCGCTGCTGCTGTTTGGCGTGCTGCAGGCGATCTCCAACCTGTCGTTCGCGGCGCTGGCCTGGGCCGGCAAGAGCTACCCGCTGCTCGTGTTCGCGGTCGGCTTCGAAAACCTGGCAAGCGGCATGGGCACCGCAGCCTTCGTCGCCTTCGCCATGGCGCTATGCAACCACAGCTTCAGCGCCACCCAATACGCGCTGCTGTCGGCGCTGGCCTCTCTCGGGCGCATCCTGTTCGGCCCCGTCACCGGCGGGCTGGTCGAGGCCATGGGCTGGGCGAATTTCTTCGTGCTCACCTTCGTCGCCGCGCTGCCGGGCCTGTGGCTGGTGTGGCAGATGCGCGAGCAGATCGACGCGGTGGACCAGGCGCAGCCTCAGGCGGCTTGAACCAATCGCCCTTTGCTTTCGGCTTGTCCGGCTTAAGAACTCAGGCCTTCTCGAAGCGGTATACCGCCACGCTGCCGCGCAGATTGGGGGCGATGCGCACGCGGCGGCCGTCTTGCATCGCGATGCGCTCGAGGATGCGCACGCCGTGAGTGGCGCAGAAATCCTCGAAGTCGGCCAGCGTGCACAGGTGCACGTTGGGCGTGTTGTACCAGAGGTAGGGCAGCACGTCCGACAGCGGCATGCGGCCGCGCATGATCTGCAGGCGCTGCGGCCAGTAGCCGAAATTGGGGAAGGAGACGATGCCCTGGCGCCCGACGCGCAGCATCTCCATGATGATCTCCTCGGTGTGGCGCATGGCCTGCAGCGTCTGCGACAGGATGACGTAATCGAACGAACCGGCGTCGAAGCCCGCCAGGCCCGCCTCGAGGTCGCTCTGGATCACGTTGACGTCGTTTTTCACGCAGGCGAGCACATTGGCGTCGCTGATCTCGATGCCGTAGCCGCGCACCTCGCGGCTCTGCTTCAGGTATTTGAGCAGCAGCCCTTCGCCGCAGCCCAGGTCGAGCACGCTCGCGCGCGGCGGCACCCAGGCGGCGATGGCGTCGAGGTCCGCGCGGCCGTCGAGCGCCGGGACGGGGAGCGAAGTGTTCATGCCGCCGCCTCCGTTCCGTTGTCGCGGTTCGAGCGTAGCCACTGTCGGCGTCCGGCGGCAATCGCGGCCGGTCGCATCCCCGCTACGCGGGGCCCCTGCTTCCTGCTCATGCCGCCCCTCCTGTTCCAAGGTCGCGCGCGACGTTTTCGAAATACGCCCGCACCAGCGCATGGTAGCGCGCATCGTCGAGCAGGAAGGCGTCGTGCCCATGCGGCGCATCGATTTCGGCATAACAGACGTCGGCGCGGTTGTCGAGCAGGGCCTTGACGATCTCGCGTGAGCGCGCCGGAGCGAAGCGCCAGTCCGAAGTGAACGAGGCCACCAGGAAGCGCGCCTTCGCCGGCGCCAGCGCCCTGGCGAGGTCGTCGCCGCAGGCCGCGGCCGGGTCGAAATAGTCGAGCGCCCGGGTGATCAGCAGGTAGGTGTTGGCGTCGAAGTATTCGGAGAACTTGTCGCCCTGGTGGTGCAGATAGGACTCGACCTCGAAGTCCACGTCGAAGTGGAAATTGATCGCGCCCGAGCGCAGGCTGCGGCCGAATTTCTCCATCATCGCGTCGTCCGACAGGTAGGTGATATGGCCGATCATGCGCGCGAGGCGCAGCCCGCGGCGCGGCACCACGTTGTAGGCGTAGAAGTCGCCGCCGTGGAAATCGGGGTCGGTGGTGATCGCCTGGCGCGCCACCTCGTTGAAGGCGATGTTCTGCGCCGAGAGCTTCGGCGCCGCGGCGACCACGATGGCGTTCGCGATCCGCGCGGGATAGTCGATCGCCCATTGCAGCGCCTGCATTGCGCCGAGGCTGCCGCCCATCACTGCGGCGAAGCGCTCGATGCCGAGCCGGTCCGCGAGGCGCGCCTGCGCCTGCACCCAGTCTTCGACCGTGACCACCGGAAAGCTCGAGCCGTAAGGCCTGCCGGTCCTGGGGTCGATCGAGGCCGGACCGGTGGAGCCGAAGCAGCCGCCGAGGTTGTTCACGCCGATGACAAAGAACCTGTCGGTGTCCAGGGGCTTGCCCGGGCCGATCATGTTGTCCCACCAGCCGACCTTGTCCGGCTCCGCCGCGTAATAGCCGGCGACGTGGTGTGCCGCGTTGAGCGCATGGCATACCAGCACCGCGTTCGACCTGGCGGCGTTCAGCGTGCCGTAGGTTTCGTACATCAGATCATAGGCGTCCAGCACCGCGCCGCTCCTGCATGCGAGCGGCGTATCGAAGTGCATGGTCTGCGGCCGGACTGCGCCAACCGAGCGCGGTTCGCTCATGTTGCCTCGTATAAAAACAAAAACCCGTTCAGCTTGCTCGCTAAACGGGTTTCCCGCGCTTTAGCCGTATTTGTTTTTCACTCGGTCCTGTGCAAGACCGGCGGCGCCCGCAAGCTGACAATCAAATCGGCGCTGGTGGAGAAAGATACCCGCGAAGCCGGGGGGCTGTCAATCGGCGGTCGCCGGCGAAAGCCGCGCCTCGTTGTTCAGGCCATCCCTTGTTTGCTTCCGGCTGGTCCGGCTCAGGCGTTGAGTTTTTCCAGCAATTGCCGCGTTTTGTCCGGGTCGACGGCGCGCAGGATCCGGTTCGCGAGCTGCGCCAAATCGGCGAGGTCGCTCTTCAGCACCTGCTGCTTGATCGCGAGCAGGTTCGCCGGATGCATGGAAAACTGGCGCAGCCCGAAGCCGAGCAGCAGCCGCGTCAGCGTCACGTCGCCCGCCATTTCGCCGCACACCGCCACCGGCACCTTCATGCGGTTGCCGGTCCTGATGGTGTGGGCGATCAGATGCAGCACCGCCGGGTGCAGCGGGTTGTACAGGTGCGACACGCTGTCGTCGGTCCGGTCTATGGCGAGCGTGTACTGGATCAGGTCGTTGGTGCCGATGGAAAGAAAATCGAGCTTGCGCATGAACACCCCGAGTGAGAGCGCCGCCGCCGGCACCTCGATCATGCCGCCGATCTGGATGCCGCGGTCGTAGGGCAGGTTCTGCTCGTCCAGCAACTCCTTGGACTGCGCGATCATGGCGAGCGCCTGTTCGATCTCGTGCGCATGCGCGAGCATCGGAATCAGCAGGCGGATCTTGCCGTAGTTCGAAGCGCGCAGGATGGCGCGCAGCTGCGTCAGGAACATCCGCGGCTCCGCCAGGCACAGCCGGATCGCGCGCAAGCCCATCGCCGGGTTGGGTCCGCCTCTGGCGCTGCCGTTCACGGTCTTGTCCGCGCCCAGGTCGAGCGTGCGTATGGTCACCGGCATGCCGTCCATCGCCTGCGCCACCTGCCGGTAGGCCTCGAACTGCTCGTCCTCGCCGGGCAGGTCGTCGCGGTTGAGGAACAGGAACTCGCTGCGGAACAGGCCCACGCCGGTGGCGCCGGATTCGCGCACCTGCTCGATGTCCTGCGGCAGCTCGATGTTGGCGTGCAGGTCCACGGCGGTGCCGTCCCTCGTGGCGGCGGGCGTGGTGCGGATGCGCTTCAGCTTCTGCCGCTCCGCCTCGAGCCGGCGCTGGCGCTGCTGGTACTCCGACAGCACCAACTCGTCCGGAGCGACGATCAGCACGCCCTGCACGCCGTCGACGATCAGCAGTTCGCCCTCGCGCACCATCTGCCGCGCCGTGTGCGCGCCGACAATGGCCGGAATGTTGAGGCTGCGCGCGAGGATCGCGGTGTGGGAGGTCACGCCGCCGAGGTCGGTGACGAAGCCGGCGTAGCGGTGCTGCTTGAACAGGATCATGTCCGCCGGCGACAGGTCGTGCGCCACCACGATCAGGCTTTCCTCGTGCGCGGGCGTGCTGCTGGCGCGGCCCGGCCGGTCCAGCAGCGCCTTGAGCACCCGCTCCACCACCTGCACCACGTCTGCCTTGCGCTCGCGCAGGTAGGAGTCCTCGATTTTCTCGAATTGCGCCACCAGCTGGTCCATCTGCACCACCAGAGCCCATTCGGCGTTGCAGTTGAGGCTGCGGATCAGTTCGCGCGGCGCGTGCGACAGCGTCGAATCGTCGAGGATCATCAGGTGCAGGTTGAGGAAAGCGCCGAGCTCGGTTGGCGCGCCGGCAGGGACGCTGCGGCGCAGCTCCTCCAGATCGGAGCGCACCGTCTCCACCCCGACCGAGAAGCGCATCACCTCCAGTTCGACGTGCTCGGGCGCGATTTCGTAATGCGCCACCTCCAGCCGCGCGCTCGAAATGAGGTGCGCCCGGCCGATCGCGATGCCGCCGCCCGCGCCGGCGCCGTGGAGGGTGAAGCTCACTCGTTTTCCCCGAATTTATCGACGATCAATTTCACAATGGCCTGCAATGCCGCGTCGGCGTCGCTGCCTTCGGTTTCGATGCCGATCGTGTTCCCCTTGCCGGCGGCGAGCATCATCACGCCCATGATGCTCTTGGCGTTGACGCGGCGGCCGTTGCGCGTGAGCCAGATCTCGCTCTGAAACCCGCCCGCCAGCTGCGTCAGCTTGGCCGAAGCGCGCGCGTGCAGCCCGAGCTTGTTCACGATCTCAGCTTCGGTTTGCGGCATTGCAGGCATCGGTATTCATGTGGACGACCCCTGCCTGACCGCCGCTGATGGCTTTGGCGGCGACGTCGGCGAGCGGCTCCTCGCGATAGGTCAGCGCGCGGATCAGCATCGGCAGGTTGACGCCGGAGACGCCTTCGACCTTGCCCGGCACCAGCAGGCGCGCGGCGATATTGGAGGGCGTGGCACCGAGGATGTCGGTGAACACCAGCACGCCCTGGCCCTCGTCGAGCTGGTTCACCAGTTCCTGCGCCTGCGGCAGTATCGCCTCGGGATCGTCGTGCACGGTGACGCCGAGCTGGCGCACCAGCGGCGGGCGCTTGCTCAGCACGTGGCTCGCGCAGTGAATCAGGGCTTCGCCGAACGCCCCGTGGGAAACAATCAGGATTCCAATCATGGCATTTACTCTGAAATTAGGTAATTGACGCCGGCCAGCGGTCGCTTCCGGCGGCGCACGCTTTCTCCAGCGCGTCGATGAATATCCCGGCGACGTTGCAGCCGGTCTGCTCCTTGATCTCCTGGAAGCAGGTTGGACTGGTGACGTTGACTTCGGTGAGGTAGTCGCCGATCACGTCCAGGCCCACCAAGAGCAGGCCGCGGCGCGCGAGCTCCGGGCCGAGCGCGCCGGCAATCTCCAGGTCGCGCGCCGACAGCGGCTGCGCCACGCCGGTGCCGCCGGCCGCGAGATTGCCGCGCGACTCCCCCGGTTTGGGGATGCGCGCGAGGCTGTAGGGCACGGGCTCGCCCGCGATCAGGAGGATGCGCTTGTCGCCGTCGCGTATTTCCGGGATATAGCGCTGCGCCATGATCGAGCGCGTGCCGTGCCAGGTGAGCGTTTCGACGATGACGTTGCGGTTGGGGTCGGCGTCGGTGACGCGAAACACCTGCGACCCGCCCATGCCGTCCAGGGGCTTTACCACCACGTCGGCGTGGGCGTCGATGAAATCGTGGATCTGCTTCTCCAGCCGCGTCACCAGGGTCGGGGCGGTGAAGCGCGGGAACTCCGCGATCGCGAGCTTCTCGCTGTGGTCCCGCAGCGCGCGCGGATCGTTGAACACCCTGGCGCCCTCGCGGCCCGCGAGCTCCAGCAGCCAGGTGGCGGTCACGTACTCCATGTCGAAGGGCGGGTCCTTGCGCATCAGCACGGCGTCGAAGTCCGCCAGCGGGTCTTCCCTGGGAGCATCTATGTGGTACCAGCGCGCGCTGTCGCCGGTCAATTCGAGGCGGCAGGACTCGCCGATGACGCGGCCGTGTTTCCACATCACGCCGTCCTGCATCAACATATGCAGCTCGTGGCCGCGGCTCGCCGCCTCGACCATTATGGCGTAGGTCGTGTCCTTGTAGGTCTTGATCCGGTCCAGCGGATCGAGGATTATCGCTATCTTCATGGTGCGAAGCGCAACGCGTGCAGCCCGATAAACCGAGAGTGTGATTCTAACAGCGACTCGGGGCGGGTGCCGGCAGGCGTAGCGCGGGAAAGGAATCCCCGCCCTGCGCGCCGTCGGCAAAACGAAAAATAAAAAAGGCGGACCGGCCGCCTTTTTTCGTGCCATCGAGGGCCGGGCGCTACTTGGCCAGGCTCGCTAGGTAATCGACGGCGGCTTTAACGTCGGCGTCGGCGAGCGCGTTGTTGCCACCCTTCGCGGGCATTGCGCCCTTGCCCTTGAGCGCGCTCGCGTAGAGCGCATCCATGCCGCTCTTCAGGCGCGGCGCCCAGGCGGCTTTGTCGCCCGCCTTGGGCGCGCCTGCAATGCCGGCGCCGTGACAGACGACGCAGGCGGATTCGAAAATCTTCTTGCCGTCGGCTTTGCCGGCCGCGGGAGCCGCAGGCGCTGTTTTCTCGGCTGCAGGAGCAGGCGCCGCCGTTTTCTGGGCTGCGGGAGCAGCCGGTGCCGTCTTCTCGGCCGCGGGAGCCGCGGTTGCCGTTTTCTCGGCCGCGGGAGCCGCCGCTGCCGTTTTTTCGGTCGCGGGAGCGGCGGGCTCCTTGAACTTGGCTCCGGCCTGATTGGCCATGTAGACCACCGCACGTTCCACTTCCAGGTCGCTCGAGTCGGCGCCGCCGCGCGGAGGCATTGCGCCCTTGCCCTTGAGCGCCGAATTCAGCAGCGTCTTCTGACCCGCCTTGAGGCGCGGCGCCCAGTCGCTCTTGTCGCCCAATTTGGGCGCGCCGGCCGCGCCGCTCGAATGGCAGGCGGTACATACCGACTTGTAGACTTCTTCGCCGCTTTTTGGCGCCTTGGCCGCATCGCCGCCGGCATCGGCGAACGTGAGGTTGCCCACCGGTTTCAGGCGTTTGGCCACGGCGTCGGGCGACATGGCCGCGCTGTTCATATCGACGCTGCGGATGTTGGCTACGAATTGCGACAGCAGCACGATAAGCAGGATCGGCACCAGAAACGCCAGCGCAATCACGGTGATCAGCTGCTTCGGCGTCTTGATCGGGCTTTCGTGCCCGGCATCGTGCTCGTTCTCGCTCATTGGCTTCCTAACTCTTTGCAAACGCGCGCATTATAGTCGCAAATTCCCTCCCCTTGAAAGAACTGCCGCGTGGAGGGATGCGGCAAAAGCCGGTATACTTTGCCCGGCACGCGCCCGTAGCTCAGCTGGATAGAGTGTTGGTTTCCGAAACCAAAGGTCACAGGTTCGACTCCTGTCGGGCGCGCCAAATCGCCGATCTCGAGCGCCGTTTCGGTGCCGTAGGGGGTTTTGATGTGGATCAATGATGCTGCGGCAGGCTGGACTAGCATCTGCCATTACCCAACGAGGAGAACGGCGATGATCCTGAAACTTTTCCTGCGCGTGGCCCTGCTGGCCCTGCTGGCGACCGGCGCGCAGGCGCAAAGCTATCCCACCAAGCCGATTACCATGGTGGTGCCTTTCTCCGCCGGCGGGCCGACCGATACCCTGGGCCGCACTATCGCCCAGGCGATGACAACCGCGCTCAAACAGACGGTGATCATCGAGAACGTGGGCGGCGCCGGAGGCAACATTGGTGTGGACAGGGTCGCCAAGGCGAGACCCGACGGCTACACCATCCTGCTGCATCACATCGGCATGTCCACCAGCCCGGCGCTGTATCGCAAGCTCCCCTACAACCCGCTCAACGATTTTGAATACATCGGCTTGGTGGCCGATGTACCCATGACGCTGATCGCGAAGCAAAGCTTCCCGGCCAAGGATTTCAAGGAGCTTCTGGCATATGTGAAGGCGAACAAGGACAAGGTCACGCTTGCCAACGCCGGTCTGGGCGCGGCATCGCACTTGTGCGGCCTGCTGTTCATGAGCGCGATCGAAACCGACCTCACCACCGTGCCGTACAAGGGCACGGCTCCGGCGATGAACGACATCCTCGGCGGCCAGGTGGATCTCTTGTGCGACCAGACCACCAACACCACGGGCCAGATCAAAAACGGCAAGGTGCGGGTCTACGGCGTCACCACCAAGGTTCGTGTGCCCTCGCTCAAAGACATCCCCACGCTGCAGGAACAGGGCCTGAAGGGGTTCGAGGTGGCGGTGTGGCACGGCATTTATGCACCGAAGGGCACGCCCAAGCCCGCTCTCGATGCGCTGGTCGCGGGGCTGCAGGCCGCGCTCAAGGATGCCAACGTCAAGCTGCGGCTCGCCGAGCTGGGCACCGAGCCGGTGGCGCAGAACCGTGCCACCCCTGAGGCGCTCAAGGCGCATCTCAAGGCCGAGATCGACAAATGGGGTCCGATCATCAAGAAGGCAGGCATCTACGCCGACTGATTGGCGGGAGGAGTGAGGAGCATCGCATGAGCGCCATCAGCCGTTACCCGGTACCCAAGCTCGAAGACCTGCCGCAGGACATCCGCGAACGCATCGTCGCGGTGCAGGACAAGGCCGGCTTCGTACCCAACGTGTTCCTCACGCTCGCGCACCGTCCGGACGAGTTTCGCGCCTTCTTTGCCTACCACGACGCGCTGATGGAAAAAGACAGCGGCCTCACCAAGGCCGAGCGCGAGATGATCGTGGTCGCGACCTCCGGCGCCAACCAGTGCCAGTACTGCGTGGTCGCCCACGGCGCGATCCTGCGCATCCGCGCGAAGAACCCGCTGATCGCCGACCAGGTGGCGGTCAACTACCGCAAGGCCGACATCACGCCGAAGCAGCGCGCCATGCTCGACTTTGCGATGAAGACCGCGCTCGAGCCGTGGACCATAGCCGAGGCCGACTTCGAGGCCCTGCGCGCCCACGGTTTTTCCGACGAGGATATCTGGGACATCGGCGCCGTCGCCGGGTTCTTCGCGCTGTCGAACCGCATGGCCAACCTGATCAACATGCGGCCCAACGACGAGTTCTACACCATGGGGCGCGAGCGGCGTTAGCCGCGCGCAGACGCCAATGCGGCTCCTCCTCGTCTGGCTCATCAACGCGCTGTCCCTCTTGGCGGTGCCCTACGTATTGCCCTCGGTCAGTGTCGACAGCTTTTATATCGCGCTGGTGACGGCGCTGGTGCTGGGCCTGGTCAATGCCCTGATCCGGCCGCTGCTGGTACTCGTCACCCTGCCCATCACCATCCTCACCCTCGGGCTGTTCACCTTGGTGATCAACGGGCTCTTGTTCTGGTTCGTGGCCTCGTTCGTCGAGGGTTTCCGCGTCGCCGGCTTCTGGTCCGCCTTCTGGGGCGCCATCGTCTACAGCCTCATCTCCTCGGTGGCGAGCTGGCTGCTGCTACCGCGGCCGCCGCGGTTGCGGCCTCCGCCGCCTCCGCCCGCCGACTATATCGATTCGACGTCTCGCCGGCTGTAGGAGGCCCGCCCTCGGGCCGATCAGCGTTCGACATTGGCACTGGTCGGGGCGGGGGCGCCCTTCCTACAGCCGGGCTCCCATTTGCGCCGTCACAGTCGGCCATGGTTCGATGTCACAGGAGCACGATGTCGAACTGCTCCTGGCTGTAGCTCGATTCGGCCTGAATCGACACCGGCTTGCCGATGAAGTCCTCGAGCATGGCGAGCGACTGTGACTCGTCTTCCAGGAACAGATCGATCACGACTTGCGCGGCGAGGATGCGGAACTCGCGCGCGTTGAACTGGCGCGACTCGCGCAGGATCTCGCGCAGGATCTCGTAGCACACGGTGCGCGCGGCCTTGACCTCGCCGCGGCCGCCGCAGGTGGGGCAGGACTCGCACAGCACGTGCGCCAGCGATTCGCGCGTGCGCTTGCGCGTCATCTCCACCAGGCCGAGCTGGGTAAAGCCGCTCACCGTCATGCGCGTGCGGTCGCGCGCGAGCGCCTTGTTGAATTCGGCCAGCACCGCAGCGCGGTGCTCCTCGGTTTCCATGTCGATGAAGTCGACGATGATGATGCCGCCGAGGTTCCTCAGGCGCAGCTGGCGCGCGATCACCTGCGCCGCCTCCAGGTTGGTCTTGAAAATGGTGTCGTCGAAATTGCGCACGCCGACGAAACCGCCGGTGTTGACGTCGATGGTGGTCATCGCCTCGGTCTGGTCGATGATCAGGTAGCCGCCGGACTTGAGCTCGACCCGGCGCGCCAGCGCCTTCTCGATCTCGTCCTCGACGTTGTACAGGTCGAACAGCGGCCGCTCGCCCGTGTAGTGGTCGAGGCGCGCGAGCACGTTCTGCATATAGTCGCGCGCGAACCCCTGCAGCTTGAGGAAATTCTCGCGCGAATCGATGAGGATGCGATCGGTGTTCTCGTTGACGAAATCGCGCAGCACGCGCTGCGCCAGCGACAGGTCCTGGTGCAGCAGCGCGGGCGCGGGCGAGGACAGACTCTTCGCGCGCAGGTCCTGCCACAGCTTCCTCAGGTACTGGAGATCGTTCAGCAGCTCGGCGTCGGTGGCGGTCTCGGCCATGGTGCGGATGATGAAGCCGCCTTTTTCATCGGCGGGCAGCATCTGCTGCACCTTGTCGCGCAGCATCTGGCGCCCGCTTTCATCCTCGATGCGCTGCGAGATGCCGATGTGCGGATCCTGCGGCAGGTACACCAGCATCCGGCCGGCGATGCTGACCTGGGTCGAGAGGCGCGCGCCCTTGGTGCCGATCGGGTCCTTGACCACCTGCACCAGCAGCGGCTGGCCCTCGGCGAGGATTTTTTCGATCGGCTTTTGCGCCGCTTTTCCCGGCTCGCCGTTGCCATGGCTGTTCTGGCGCTCCTCCCAGATGTCGGCGACGTGGAGGAAGGCAGCGCGCTCCAGGCCGATCTCGACGAACGCCGACTGCATGCCCGGGAGCACGCGCGCCACCTTGCCCATGTAGATATTGCCCACCAGCCCGCGGCTCGCCGCGCGCTCGATGTGCAGTTCCTGCGCGACGCCGCTTTGCATCACGGCGACCCGCGTTTCCTGCGGCGTGACGTTGATCAGGATCTCCTCGTTCATGCGGGCATTCTACTATCAAGGTAGTCGGGGCGAGGGCGACCCCTATCAAAATCGGCGCGGTGTTGTCCTCCAAGATGGGAGACCGAAGGTCGGGACCACCCGAAGAGGTGGGGACTTTCCCCTCAAGGGGGATCGAGACCGTTGGGCGTAGGAGGCCCGCCCTCGGGCCGATCGGTCTTTTCAAACGGTAGGCCCGATGCCGAAGCGCTTGAGCAGCCGCGCGGTCTCGTACAGCGGCAGTCCCATCACGCCGGAATAGCTGCCGCGGATCTCGGTGACGAACGCCCCGGCCCGGCCCTGGATGCCGTAGGCGCCGGCTTTGTCCATGGGCTCGCCGCTGGCCACGTAACGCTCGATCTCGGCCGGTTCGAGCGCGCGAAAGCGCACTGCGGTCGCCGACAACTCGGTCTCCATGCGCTCGCCGAATTTGAACGCGACGGCCGTGAGCACCTCGTGCTCCCGGCCCGACAGGCGCCCGAGAAAATCGGCGGCCTCGGCCGCATCCGCCGGGATGCGGAGGATTTCGTCGCCGATGCACACGGTGGTGTCGGCGGCCAGCACGCCGCGCAGCGGCAGCTTGCGCTGGACGACGCGCATCCAGCCGTTCTCGGCCTTGTCGCGGCACACGCGCAGCACATAGTCGCGCGGCGTTTCCCCGGGAAGCGGATCTTCGTTCACGTCGGCGCCGCGCTCCGCCTTGATGCGCTGGGTCAGCACCTGGTGATCGACGCCGATCTGGTTCAGCAGTTCGCGCCGGCGCGGGCTGCGCGAGGCCAGGTAGAAGTAGGATTGGCCGGCCAATATGCTCACTCGCGATGGTACGGGTGGCCGCCGATGATGCTCAGCGCGCGATACAGTTGCTCGGCCAGCAGCACCCGCGCGAGCCCGTGCGGCAGGGTCATGCCCGACAGGCGCAACTGCATCGCGGCGGTCTTTTTCAAGTCAGCGTCCAGGCCGTCCGCGCCGCCGATCAGAAACACCACCGGTCCGCGTTCCTGCATCCAGGCCTCGAACTGCACCGCGAGGCCGGTCGTGCTCAGATCCTTGCCGCGCTCGTCCAGCGCGACCACGCGGCCGCCCTTGGGCAGCGCCGCGCGGATGCGTTGGGCTTCGGCGGCAAGCATTTGCGCCACGGTTTTTCCGCTAGTGCGCGCTTCGGCTTTGATCTCGATCAACTCGAGCGCCGTGCCCGGCGGCATGCGCTTCGCGTACGCGCGGTAGCCCTCGACCACCCAGGACGGCATGCGCGTGCCGACGGCGACCACGACGAGCTTCATCGGGGGCTTGGGCGCGTTCTCACCTGACGGCCGGCTGCGATTCTGCCGCCTTCTTGCGCGCGCGCGGCCGTTTCGGCTTCACTTCGGGTTGGTTCCACAGCTCTTCCAGGTTGTAGTACTGGCGGATGGTGGGCTGCATCACGTGCACCACGATCGCGCCGAGGTCGACCAGCACCCACTCGCCGTTCTGCTCCCCTTCCACCGAGAGCACCTGCTCGCCGAGCGCCTTCAGCTTTTCCTGCACGTTGTCGGCGAGCGCCTTGACCCGGCGCGTCGAGTCGGCGCTGGCGATGATCATGCGCTCGAACAAGGGCGAGAGATGGGCGACTTTGAGCACGACGATGTCGCGGGCCTTGATGTCTTCGAGTGCGGCGACCACCGCTTTTTCCATTTTGCGGATATCCATCAGGGTTTGAGCGTCTCCTTTCAGTATAGATGTTGTGCCTCAATATAAGCGAGAATTGCGGCGGGGAGCAACTGGCGCGTGTCCTGCCCCGCGGCAAGCTGTGCGCGGATGGCCGAGGCCGAGATGTCCATCGGCGGCATGTCGAAGCGCACGATCCTGCCCGCCGCGCTCGCGGCGAGCTGTTCGGGCCGCGCCGAGCGGCGCGCGATCTCGGCCGAGAGTTCAGGCGCCGGCCCGCCGTCGCTCGGGAGATGGCCCGAGCGGCTCGCGACGGCGATATGCGCGAGGTCGAACAGCTCGCGCCAGCGCAGCCAGGTCGGCAGGCTGAGGAAGGAATCGCTGCCCAGCAGCAGCGCGAGCGGCTGCTCGTTGCCGATCTGCGCGCGCAGCCGCGTGAGCGCGTGCACGGTGTAGGTGGGCTCGCTCCGGGCGAGCTCGCCGTCGTCGATGCGATAGCGCGGATTGCCGGCGGTGGCGAGCCTGAGCATCGCCAGGCGGTCGCGCGCGCTCGCGACGGGCGGCGCGCGATGTCCGGGGCTGCCCGAGGGCAGCCACAGGACTTCGCCGAGCGGCAGTCCCGCGAGCGCCGCTTCGGCCAGCGCGACATGGCCCAGGTGAACCGGATCGAAGGTGCCGCCGAGGATGCCGCAGACGTTCAAGTTGAAGGCGTTCAAGCCGCTGGCGTTCAGAGTTTGCGTGCGGCGCCGACGGGCAGATCGGCGATGCGCCGCATCACGTCCTGATTTGCCCGCCGCCGAGCACGACGTATTTCTGCGAGGTGAGACCTTCCAGCCCCACCGGCCCGCGCGCGTGCAGCTTGTCGGTGGAAATGCCCACTTCCGCGCCCAGGCCGTACTCGAACCCGTCGGCAAAGCGCGTCGAGGCGTTGACCATCACCGAGCTCGAATCGACCTCGCGCAGGAAACGCTGCGCGCGCGCCTCGTCCTCGGTGACGATGGCGTCGGTGTGCGCCGAGCCGTACTTGGCGATGTGCTCCATCGCCTGGTCGAGGTCTTTCACCACGCGCACCGCGAGGATCGGCGCGAGATATTCCGCGTACCAGTCGTCCTCGCTCGCGGGCTTGATCGCGGGCACGAGTTTTCGCGCCGCCTGGTCGCCGCGCAACTCCACGCCCTTGTCGAAATAGATTTTCGCGAGCGGCGGCAGCACCTTCGCCGCCACGCCTTCCGCGACCAGCAGCGTTTCCATGGTGTTGCAGGTGCCGTAGCGCTGGGTCTTGGCGTTGTCGGCGATGCGTATCGCCATGTCCAGGTCCGCGCGATCGTCGATATACACGTGGCACACCCCGTCGAGGTGCTTGATCATCGGGATGCGCGATTCGGCCATGACGCGCTCGATCAGGCCCTTGCCGCCGCGCGGCACGATGATGTCGACGTACTGGTTCATCGTGAGCAGTTCGCCCACCGCGGCGCGATCGGTGGTCGCGATCACCTGGATCGCCGTCTGCGGCAGCCCGGCCGCGGCCAGGCCCTCGTGCATGCACGCGGCGATCGCGCGGTTGCAGCGCAGCGCTTCGCTGCCGCCGCGCAGGATGGCGGCGTTGCCCGACTTCAAGCACAGCCCCGCCGCGTCGGCGGTGACGTTGGGGCGCGACTCGAAGATGATGCCGATCACGCCGAGCGGCACGCGCATGCGGCCGACGCGGATGCCGCTCGGGCGCTCGCGCAGGTCGGTGATGGCGCCGACCGGATCGGGCAGGCGCGCGATCTGCTCCAGGCCCTCGGCCATGGCTTCCACACTGTCGGGGGTGAGCGCGAGCCGGTCGAGCAGCGCGGGCTCGAGGCCACGGGCGCGCGCCTCGGTCACGTCCTCGGCGTTGGCGGCGAGGAGGCGCGCCGCGTCGCGCCGTATCGCGGCGGCGGCGGCGACGAGCGCGCGGTCCTTGGCCGCGCTGTCGGCGCGCGCGAGCACCCGCGAAGCCGCGCGCGCCTGCTCGCCCACCTGGCGCATGTAGAGCTTGATGTCCCTGATTTCGGCGACTGCGTTCATGGGCGCGATTTTACCCCCCGCAAGCGGTTCAAGTCTTAGCCGGGGAGGTGTTCCCTCGCCCCGCTTGCGGGGAGAGGGCTAGGGTGAGGGAAACTTTGTCATCCACTTTCACGGTTCTCGATGCGCGGGCGAATGCGGCAGAAGTCGTCGCTTTATCCCAGAGCTTCAGGCGGTCTTCAGCCAATTCGCGATCCTTCGAGTGGCGCCGATGTCATGGGCGATCTTCTCCAAGTTCTTCTCCACCCTTCCGGGTTTGGTCCATTTGCTTGCTTCGCCGACCAACCCTCTCAACAACTCAGGCGCGGCCTCGTCCAGGAGCGCGCGCAGGTGCGGCCGATTGCCGGTGGCCGGCTTTCCCGTGAGCAGCGCGTGGATGAGTTCGTCCTCGGTAAGCGCGATCTTATAGCTTGCATTAGCCGTGGTGCACGCCATGCGGATGAAATCCGGGCGGCGGGTTTCCGGGACTGGTTGCACGGCGAGATCGAGTCCCAGCGTTTCGAGGATCGCAAGGACCTTCCTCACGCCCAGATCCGGGAACAAGCCATTCTCCAACTGGTTCAGCGTAGTGCGGGACAGCCACGCCGCTCCTGCCAATTGGGCCTGCGTCAGTCCGCGTTCGCGCCGCGCCCGCCGAATCTCGTAGCCAAGCTCCTGAAGCCGCACCGGAGACCCCGTAATGTTCTATATGTTGAACATTATAGCTTGACCAATCACTTTTTCAAGCCCGTCAATAACAGCACCCGCCGGATCAGAAAACCTGAAAACCCAAACAACCACCTAAAGCTCGACCTTAATAAAAGCACTATAGGACTATGTCGTTTCCGAAGGATGCAATCTCAACCTGCGAGAGCGCCGGCCATGAGAACCATTGAAGTGGATTTCGACGTGTACAAGGCCCTGACCATGCGCCGCCCCTAACCGCAGCAACCTCAATGCACTTTCTAAGTCCCGAGAGATGCGAGATGCGGCCGCAACTTGTTAAAGCCGCTCTCGTCCTGGTAGGCCTTCCCGATTTCCAGAATCTGGCGCTCCGCAAAAGGCTTGCCGACAATCTGGATGCTGAGCGGCAATCCCTCATGCAGCCCCGCCGGCAGTGCCAGGGCTGTAAGACCGAGGTAATTCACCGGACGAGTGAAGTAGGCCGGCACGGGGGAGGCTTCGTCGATCTTGTCCAGCGGCGGTGCCGGCAAGGCGACCGTCGGCAGCAGGATCGCGTCGAACCGCCGGAACCATTCGCTGAAGGTGCGCCGCCGTTCTGCCATGGTCCGCAGCGTTTCAGCATATTCACCGGGCACAAAATTGCGCGCATTGAGTATGCGTCCGCGCACCGCTTCGCCGATCGGCTGGGCCATGTCCTCGATATGGTTCCGGTGCAGCGCAAAGGCTTCCGATGCGATGATCGTGCCCGTCGTTCGCGCCAGATCGAAATACCAATCCGGCAGGCGCGCCGGCACGATCTCGGCCCCGAGTTTTGCGAGCAGCCTGGCTGCGCCCGTCCATGCCTCGAGCACCGCCGGGTGCATGAACGGTGGCAACTGGGCACGGTCGGGCAGCGCGATGCGCAGATGATGCAGGCCATCGAGCGCGAATTCCGCCGGCAAGTCGAGGGGCGGCTGCGCCAGCGTCGCGGGATCGCGGGGATCCGGCGCCGCCAGTACCCGCAACAGGTGCGCACAATCCTCTACCGAACGGGCAAGCGGGCCGATCGAATCAAGCGTCCAGCTGAGCAATCCCGTGCCGTGCAGGCTGATCCGGCCATAGGTGACCTTGAGGCCGACCAAACCGTTGAAGGCCGAAGGAATACGCACCGAGCCGCCGGTGTCGCTGCCAATGCCCGCCGGCGCGAGCCCGGCCGCGACGGCGACCGCGGTACCGCTCGACGACCCGCCGGGTACCCGGTGACAAGCGCTATCCCAGGGATTCCAGGGCGCCCCCATCAATGGATTGGTGCCCCAGGCGCCGAAGGCGAACTCGACCATCTGCGTCTTACCGAGCGGGATCATGCCGGCGGCGAGGAGACGCTCGGCGGTGGCCGAGGTCGCATCGGCACGGCGAGCGGCCCACATACGCGAGCCGATCGTCCCTATACGACCGTCAATATCGCAAAGATCCTTCAGGCAGATGGGAAGTCCGTGCAAGGGGCCGAGCGGCAGGCCTGCCGCCCGGGCATGGTCGGCGCCGTCCGCAAGCTGCCGGGCCTCGCCGCCATAGACCTCGACGAAGGCGTGCAACCTGCCGTCCAGGCGCTCGATGCGGGCCAGATGCGCGTCAACGATTTCCCGGCTCGAGCATTGGCTCTGCCGCAGCAATTCGGCCTGCTCGACCAGCGTCAGATTCGTGAGATCCATGATTTCCCTTCGGCAGAAGACCACCTTGGCCCGCGCTGATTCTAGCAGCCGCATTAGCAGAAGCGATAGGAAAATCTATCCGCCTCGCCCATCTCACGCATTCCTTCGCCCCGCTCGCGGGAAGAGGGCTGGGGTGAGGGGAAAGCTCGTCATCCGCTTTCACCATTCTCAACCGTCCGACAGCCGCTCGAGCAGCACCTTCGCCGAGGTCTCCGACACCACCAGCGTGGGCTTCACCGTCGCCCGCGTCGCGCCCGGCTCGTCGATCAGCGCGATCAAACGCAGCAAATTGTTGCACCCGGGGCAGCGGCAAACCGCCGCAACGCAAGCGCGTGGCCCGATAGCCCGGCCCAAACCGTATTGGGCCGGGCCTGCGCGTTCGCAACAATTTATTACAACTTTCGCCCGGAATTTATTATAGATTCGGCAGTTCGTTTTGAAACGATCGAAAGGAGCCTTCCGGTGAAAGTTGCAAGGACGGCGTTTCTGTTTCCCTTCGCGGGTATCATCGCGCTGTCGGCACCGCAATTGATGGCGCAGTTTCGAGGCGGAATCTCCGGGTGCGGCGGCCCCGGCAATGATCCCGCATCCTGGAGTAGCATTGGCAAGGACATCGGCTACAACCAAATTCGTTCGCACTATCCTGACCGCCCAAAGGGGTTTCTCATGCGCGCCACGCCATTTTTTTCAGCCCTGTTGCTGGCTTACGCGGGCGTCAGCCATGCGGCACTCGGCGGACTCCCGGAGCAGTTCAACACGGAAGGCACGACGCTCGTGTCGAGCGTGTCGTCCGCTGGGTCGAACTACGTTATCCGCGACACGACGTTGGCTACGGGCACGCACGTGCGCGAATACGTCTCGGGCAGCGGCGTCGTATTTGCCCTCACCTGGGACGGGCCTTTCTTGCCCG